>Ga0207661_10003021_pt1 | contig 11640 bp, 8 predicted proteins | sample KBSC713LmetaG_FD_184337 | JGI IMG/M metagenome (GOLD analysis project Ga0207661, IMG submission 184337) | Corn rhizosphere microbial communities from Kellogg Biological Station, Michigan, USA - KBS C7.1-3L metaG (SPAdes) (version 2) | ecosystem: Host-associated > Plants > Roots > Rhizosphere ... | reverse complement strand
GAAGCTGCCGTCGCCATCGCACCCGATGATGCTGCGATACGCTTCGGCCTTGGTCTCGCGTGCGCGCAACTCGATCGGGCCGACGATGCCCTGATGAACTACACCGCCGCCGTGCAATTGCAGCCGGATTTCCCCGGTGCTCACGCAGAACTCGGCCTGCTGCTGCTCGCGCGCGATCAGCCCGCGGAAGCAGCGACGCATTTCCGCGCCGCTCTCGCCAGCCAGCCGAATTCAGGCCTCGCGCACCTCGGCTACGGTCGTGCCGTTGCGCGACTCGGCCGGACGGAGGAAGCGATGGCCAGCTTCGAGCGCGCAGTTGCCCTGATGCCGAACGACGCCGCGGCACAGCGCGCGATGGCGGAATCGCTTGCGCGAGCGGGCCGATTTGCGGAGGCCGTTCGTCATTATGAACGGGCCGTGCAGTTGCAACCCAACGACGCCGGCGTCCACGCTGAGCTTGGCTACGCACTGTTCTTCGATGGCCGTCGCGAAGAGACCAGGGCGCAATGGCGCGAAGCGCTCCGACTCGACCCGAACTTTCCCGGGCTCCGCGAGCGATTGGAGAAACTACGTTAAGAAAAATCCGTTCGCCGGTTTAACCTGCCAGATCGGCTCGAGCGTGCCCTGGCGTGACGGGCTGAATCCTCCGGTGGTCTTTGTATCAGCAATGTCGAGACATGCCGTTCCAAAGACTTCAAACGCGAGGGAGCGGATGCTCCGGTGATAATCAAACAAAAAAGCGTGAGCGGAAAATTTCCGCCCACGCGATTTTTTCGACCGGACCTTGCTATTCGTTGGGAACGGTCACCGTCGGACTCCAGCTTCCGCCAGCACCATTGCTGCCGCCCACGTTGGCGTGGAATCTGACATCAAGCGGACTGGTGTTGTTGAAACCCGGTCCGGCAGGATTGCCGGCTCCGCCGTTGTTCTCACCCAACGCGCTGAAGGTGGCATTTGTTACAACGCCTCCGAAGTCGGCCGTTGCCGAGCCCTGATAAACCAGCGGGCTCTTCTGATTCGGCGATGGAACCCAGGAGTTGTCGTTCGCCGCGATCGAGTAGGACTGATCCGGAAGCGGAATCGTGAGGGTGCGGGAACGCCCGTCCGGAGCGGAGATGTCCAATTGCACGTTGCCGCCCGCCAGCGCCACCGTCGATGCCGGGTGCAGGCCGGGGAGTGACAGATCGTAGCCGGCCAGGACGGTGCCACCGGACGAAATGTCGATGGGTCGGTTCATCGACATGACGACCGTTCCGTCTCCCGGGTTCCAATCGTTCGGGAAGGTTGGCTGCTCCTTGCCCCACCACCAAGTCCAGCGTTGGTAATCGAGCGTCGCCGGATAGGGATTGACCTCCACATCCGTATTGGCGGTCGCATTACCCAGGAGGAATTTGTCGACAAAGGCCGCGATCGCCGGGGCTTCTTCCGGACGTGTACCGCAGTGCGCGTGCCCGCCATCGATATAGAAGCCAAACCTGTCTCCCAAACCAAATGTATTATAGATCCGCTGCGTTGCTCGCGCCGTAATATAGTTGGATCGATTGGACAGCCAGAGAAAATCGGTGTTGCCTGTTTCCAGCAAAGCTCGGGGCGCCACCATCGCCATCAATTCATGATGATCCTCCGGTAGCTTGTAGACATTGTTGCGACTGAATTGGAACAGCTGCGAAGCGAACCAGGTATGGTCGGTATGGGTCAGGGCTTCGACGACCAGGTCGCCTTCGATCTCTTGCGAAACCCGCCACGACGGAGCGCCGCCGCCGCCGCTCTCTTGGGGAATGGTCAGCGCAACGCGTTCGTCGAGCGCCCCGGCAAAGAGCGCCATCTTCCCCGCGTACGAGCATCCGGTCACCGCCAGATGTTTCGTGTCGATGGGCATCGGATTAGCCACTTGGTGCGTTGCCATCTCGATGCCGTCGATGAGCCGGCTCACGCCCCACGCCCAGGCAGCGTATTGTCCCGAATTGCTGTCCGGTCTTCCGGCGGCCTTGAGTTCAGGATACAGCCTGTAGAACGGATCGTTCGAATGATCGGTCGTGCCAAAGAACGAATAGACGGTTACGTCGTTGTGAAAGAAATCGATCGTTGCGATCGGACGGCTCGAGAAAACGCTGGACGGTAGACTGCCGTAGTTGGGAACCGGGGGAACAAAGAATGGCGGGAATGCCAGCGACATCGGGATCAATGCCGGAAACGGTCCGGCGCCCATGCCCTGTGGAATATAAACGCGTGAGTTTATCGTCAGCGATTGGCCGTTCGCAATCCGGGTAACAACCACGGCCAACGTACCCACATCTGTACGCGTCACCCCGCTCACGACCGTTGGCGGCGGTGTATAGGTGGCATTGATGGTGCAGTCCGAACCATTTGGTTTTGGGCCGATCTCGTATTTTTCGATCGCAGCCTTGATCTCGTTGCGCCGGCGTTCCCAGCTGCTGAAGGAAGTGTCGCGAGTCCCATCGACGAACTTGAACGGGTCCGGCAAAGGACGAATGATGGGGAGCCAGTCGAAATCCGGAAAGACCGGCGCCGGAAAAAGCGCACCCGTGTTTTCAACGCTATAGACCGCGGGAGTGCTCGAATCGGCCGATGTGTCCTCCTGTGCGAATGCTCCAAGTGTCGCAGCCGACACAAGCAGCAGTAATATTGGCGAACGATGGTGTTTCATTTCCAATTTATTTCTGATGTTGGGGTTTTGTGAGTGGCCGATGAGACATCGGCCGAAAGCGAGCTGAACATCGCCGGTCAAACCCGGAAGGCGAAACGCCAGGGGTAGCGGGGAATGTTGCGGACCGCAAAATCCGGTCAGCCCGACGAACGAAGTCCAACCGCGCGGATTCGCCAGACGCTCCGAAGGTCTACGTGTAGACTTCTATTTAGTATATAGGCAAAAACCCTATGGTCACGCGGCAGTATGTATATCTGTCTACGCCGTGATCACGGGAATTCGATCCATCCGACATCGCGCAATGCGCATGCGTCGCGGAAAACAACCGCTCCACTCGGCTTAAAATCGCCCGCGGAGAAACATTACTCACTTCCCGAGCGGAGCGCCGTTTAGCATCGCAGAATAACGTTCAATCGCCGACTCCGGGACGACCAGGCGCCACTCACCCGCGGCCTGGCGCAGCACAAGGCTCGTCGATTTTGCCGAGCCATCGGTTTGATACAGTCGCACCCGCATCATCGCTTGGTCCGCACCTTGCCGCGCCTGCGCGATCATCTGAATTCCACCCATCGGCACGTCCTTCGCCGCCAAAAGCGCCACCAGCCGCTCCGGCGAACGATACTCCGACCTGCTCGTCGCCGGGAGTCCGTCGAGCAACGCCATCGCCTTCGCTTGCGCGGCCGGCTCGAGCGTCAAGGATCGCGCGAGCGTATCAAGATCTCCACCACAGGCGGCCCACAATGCCGTTTCCAATGCCGCCGCCGGGCTCGCGGCGCCCATATTCTTCCAATCGCCGGGCTTCGTAATCGGCGGTGAACCCGCCGCGGTTTGATCAGTTGCCCGCGGCGAAGCCTGCGTTCGAGTGCGAAGCTCGTTCAATTCTCTTCGCAAACGTTCGACCGCCGCGTGATCGGAGCGCAACGTTTGCAACTCTTCAGTCGATGGCTGGGCCGTCGCGAGTTGCAGGTTTTCGCTTTTCAACCGCACCACCTCCCGCTGCCGCGCCCGTTGAAATTCAACTTCGTCACGCACGCCGTTCACGCGGGCACCGCGCGCGATCCAAGCTGCGGCGAACCCCACTGCAAGCAACCCGATTGCCGTCCATCTCACCGCATCTGTTTTCACGGCGTCAGAACCAACCGATATTATCGGCCGCCTTGAGTTCGCCCATTTCCACCGACGTTGAACCGTCCGGGTTGGCGAGGGAAAAAGCGATGGTTTGCTCAATCCGCGTATTCACGAATCGACCACCTTTCACGCCGGCATCGAATTTCCATTGTTTTACGGCTTCGACCGCCGCCGACTCGAACTCCGGCCGCGTCGACTTGGCGGGAAACGCGTCCTGCACGTCCCCGTTCGCATCGACGATCAAGCTGACGATCACTTTTCCGGTGATTCCCGCCCGGCGCATTTCGTACGGATAAACCGGCGGAGTTCGAAAGCTCGGGCGCGGCAGCCGATCCAATTGGTCCACCGGCTTCGTCTTTTCACCGTCGACCGCCTGCCTCGCCGACTCTTGGCGTTGACTGGCTACGAGGGCGAGCGCGCTTGCTTCTAGCGCCTTGAAGTCCGCAGCTTCCGCTCTCGCCTTCAGGATTTGCTTTAATCCCGCCGCCTCGCTCTGCAACTGCGCCAGCTCCGCATCGTCGGACCTCAGTCGTTCCGCCTCCGCCGCATTTCGCGCAAGCCGGCGGTTCTCGGCCCGAAGCTCTTCCAGTTGCGTATTTGCCGCGCGCAAACTCGCCAGCTCCGCCTCCAGCTTTTCGGACTTGTTGTGTTGCACGGCCAGCCCGCTCATCCCGGCGACCGCAATCGCGCTCGCTATTCCAATCTGTAATTTCGTCGTGCTCATGAAAGTCACCGTCGCCGCGACCAGACCGGCCCCACCCGCGGCTGCCGCGCCGCTCGTGAGCGCTGCGCTCGTCACGCTCAAGGCGAGCCCGGCCGGCGCGGCCACAACCGCCTGATTTGCGAGCGCCGCCGCCAGCGCTCCTGTCGTGGACGTCACTCCCCGTCGGGTGAGCAAGCCGTGCAGTTTATCGAGCGCCCGCTCAACGCGCATTCGCGCCGTATTTTCATTCAATCTGAGTCGTGCTCCGACTTCCGCGAAGTCGCGCCCTTCGAAAAACCGCAGAAAAATCGCCTCGCGATCCGCCTCCGCCAGTTCGCCGAGCGCATCATCAAGCACCGGTCGCACGCGCTCCCATTCCGGATTGCCGCCGCTTTCGTTGAGCAATTTCCCCATGATGTGAGCCTCCAGTTCCCGTGCGTGCCGCCGCCGCTCCGCCCGCACGAGTTTGGCCGCAGCGAAACGCGTGCTGACAAAAAGCCAGCCCGCCAGAACGCGGTGGCCAGCGAGCTTTGACGCCTTCCGGGCAAGAGCGGCAAACACGAGTTGGGTGACATCACGCGCAAGGTGCGCGTCACCGTTCATCTGTCGCAGTGCCGCGGAATAAACGAAATCGACGTGGCGCCGCACAATTTCGGCGAACGCCTCCTCGGCGTGATCCTCGGCATACTGGCGGAGCAGTTCAGCGTCGTCGTTCATCGCACTTCATCTTCTAGCACCCGTGGCCGGCCAAATCGCACAAAAAAAAAGACGCCGGGCGACTTTTACGGATCGCGCAATCTGCCGGCCGCCGGATCGCCGGCGCGTTCGGAGCGCAGGCGAGCTCGCGGCCGGCCGCGCTCAGAAATTCGGAAAAGCGAAACAAAACGTGATGGTCCCGGTTTCGCGCGTTCCGGATTTGCGCCCGGACTCGCGATGCCTCTAGCGTGACAAGCGAGATGGCCGCGTTTTTTGAATTTCTGCGCGAACCCTTCGAGGTGGGAAACCTCCGCTTCACGCCGCTCTCGATCATCGTCGGCATCGCGATGGTGGTCGGGCTGGCGGTGCTGGTCTCGCTGCTCAAGCGAATCCTCCGCGAAAGAATTCTCCCGCGCGCCGGGCTCAACCGCGGCGTCAGCATCGCGATCTCAACCCTGATCGGCTACGGCGTGATGCTGCTCGGCGTCCTGATCATCCTGCCGGTGATGATTCCCGGTTTTGATCTGCACACCCTCTCTCTCGTGCTCGGCGCAATTTCTTTCGGCATCGGCTTCGGCTTGCGCAATATCGCCGACAATTTCGTCAGCGGCGTGATCCTGCTGATCGAGCGGCCGATCAAGGTCGGCGATCGCATCGAGGTCGGTGACACCTACGGCGACGTCACCGAAATCCGGGCGCGCAGCACCACAGTGCGCACGAACGACAACGTCGACATCATCGTGCCCAACTCCGAATTCATCTCGGGCAAAGTCACGAATATCAGCCACCGCGATAACCGCGTACGCTTCCGGATTCCGGTCGGCGTTCACTACAAGAGCGATGTCCATCAGGTCGCCAGGGTGCTCGTTGAAGCCGCACTCGACTGTCCCGACGTGCTGAAATCGCCGGAACCCGAGGCAAAATTTCTCAGCTTCGGAGACTTCGCCTTGAATTTCGAAGTCTGGGTCTGGACGGAGACGATGTTCAACCGGCCGCAACGGCTGCGCAGTGGCGTGAACTTCCAGATCTGGGATCATTTCAAGCGCGCGGGAATCGAGATTCCCTACCCGCAGCAGGAAATCCACGTGAAGGAGCTGCCGTCACCAGCCGACCGCTGAACTCGCCGCGAGCAAAGCGGAATGTTTTTTGTAAGGCCAACTCCGCGACCCACTCCGGCGGCGGTCGCGCGTTCCGTTCGCGCGTCACTTCTCCAGCCAGAGATCCTTGAACCGGTGAAAATTTATTTTTGAAGGAACCCAACCGCGCAGAGCGGGCTGTTTCAGATAAATCTGCGTGTCGTAGTAGAGCGGGATCAACGGCGTCTCCTGCAGGAGCAATGCCTCCGCTTGTTGAAACAATTCCATACGTTGGCCGTTGTCCACCGTGGCCGCAGCTCGGTTCAACAGATCGTCGTACGCTTGATTGCTCCACTTCGCCCAGTTGTTGCCGCACCCGCTGGCCATCATCCCCAAAAATGTCGTCGGGTCCGGGTAGTCCGCAATCCACCCGGAAAACGCGATCGTGTAGTTTCCGTCGCGAGAATTCTGAAAGAGCGTCTTTTGCTCCTGCGGCGTGATCGTGATGTGCACGCCCAATTCCTTCGCCCACTCCTGCTGGATCACTTCGAGTATCCGCACCGCGGAGTCGGTTTGGTACGACAGCGCCTCCATCACCGGCAACCCGTGCCCGTTGGGATAGCCCGCTTCGGCGAGAAGTCGCCGCGCTTCAGCGTAGTCGGTGCCGATGCCTGCGCGCGGAGTATAACCGCCGCAGTCCGGCGGCGTAAACGCATGCGCCGGTCGCCGGGTGCCGGAGAGCACGCGCTGCACGATCGCTTCGCGATCGACCGAAAGCGCGAGCGCGCGACGCACCTTTTGGTTGTCCAGCGGCGGGCGCTTCACGTTAAGAAACAGATGGAATGTCGAAAGGACCGGGTCGGCTTGCACCCACTCCGGATGCTCGCGGGTTAGGCGCGCCACACTGGAGTCGGGCAGTCCATACGTGACGTGAAGCTGGCCGGCGCGGAACGCCGCCTCCTCCGCCACCCGGTTTTCAATCGGAAAAAATTCGATCCGGTTCAACCGCACATGCCCGGCATCCCAATAGTAGGGATTTTTTTCCACGACGATGCGCCCGTTTGGAATCCACGCCTTCAACGTGAACGGTCCGTTGCTGACCAGGTTGCCCGGACGCGTCCATCTCGAACCGCGCGTGTCGATCTTGCCGAATTTTTCGATGTTCGCGCGCTGCACGGGCTGCCACGTTTGGTGGGCCGCCAGCGTCGGCAGATACGGCGTCGGTTGGGTGAGGACGATTCTCAGCGTCAATGGATCCAGGACCTCGACTCCAACCTGCGCGAAATCCGTGATCTTTCCTTCGTTGTAGGCCTCGGCGTTTTTGATCGGCCACAGCATGTACGAATACGTCGCACCAAAAGTCGGGGTCAGGATGCGGCGAAACGCGTACGCGAAGTCGTCAGCAGTGACGGGATCGCCATTGGACCAGCGACCGTTGGGCCGAAGGTGAAACGTGTAGGTCAAACCGTCCGGCGAGACATCCCAACTCGTCGCCTCCGCCGGAATGGCCCGGGTGGTTTTTTCGTCAACCCAGGTCAGCCCTTCGAACAAGGCGTAGTCGACATCTGCGTCGCTCCAGGCACTGATGATGTCGGGATCGAGATCCGCCGGTTCAGCGGCGTTTCCGATCAGAAGCGTCTGGGACGCGATGCCTTCCTCGACCGGCGTGACCCGGTGGCAGCCCTCGAGGGCAATGCCAACAATGAAGGTGGAGGCGAGAAGGAACCGAACACGAAAACTCATGGCACCGGCGAAAACAGCATTCAGGCAAGTTAGCGAAGCAACGGAATAATGCGATTCCGAAAAAACCTCGGCTCGGCGCGAAAGATGTAACCGCCGGCCCGTGAACGAGGAAAATTCCAACCGAAAGGAGACGCGCTCGGAATCCGCTTTCGCCGGCGAATTGATTTCCGTGCAGCGCGGCGTTACCGGAGATCGTGCGGCTGTCCGCGGACTCGGATGAACGATTAACGCCGATAATCCGGGCTCATCCAACCGGATCGCAGAGCAAATTTCTGCCCACCGATGTCATCATCGGTGATGCAATGGCCGGCGCGTTACGATCACGCGACGCTTCACTTTTTTGTTAATTGTGCGTTTGACCGCACGCGTGACGTTGAATCGATTAACATTATGGTTAAACGTCGACCCGCGGATCTCGACCGGGTTTTTCGCGCGCTCGCCGATTCCACGCGGCGCGGTCTTCTCCTTCGCGTGGCGCGTTCGGATTGCACCGTCACGGAGCTGTCCAAACCGTTCGCCATCTCCGCTCCGGCGATTTCCCGGCATCTCAAGATCCTCGAAGACGCCGGCTTTCTCCGACGCATCCGGTCCGGCCGGCACCATCACTTTCATCTTAATCCCCAGCCGGTCACCGATGTTCGCAAAGCGCTCGACGAATTGACGCTCTTCTGGCGGCGGCGGATGGACGAGTTGGAGGATTTTCTCGACGCCGAGAAAGCCGCGATCGCACGCAAGCAACGTTGAATCCAAATTTCAACCACGCGTTTTCCCAGCGCCAAAAACCGCTTCGAGAGCAGACTGCCATGGACAAGGCCAATCCACGGCCAGAAAAATGCTCGTCCCCGAAGCTCTCTGCCGCCAAGTAACCGTCCATGCTGCGCTGGCGCATCGCCCTCCTCGTCAGCGTCGCGATCGCGATCAGTTATCTCGATCGCCAGACGCTGCCCGTCGCGATCGGCGAAATTCAACGCGAATTTCCGATCTCGAATTCGGTCAAGGCGTTTCTCGATTCCGCGTTTCTCCTCACTTACGGTTTGATGTATGTCGGTGGCGGGCGGTTGATCGACGCGCTCGGCACGCGCCGCGGCTTTCTCATCATCATGCTATTCTGGTCTCTCGCGTGCGCGAGTCATGGATTTGCCGGCGGCGTGCTCGCGCTGGCGGCGAGCCGTCTGTTGCTCGGCGCAGGTGAAGGCGGTGGCTTTCCGGCGGCGACGCGCGTGGTGGCCGAATGGTTTCCCGCGAAAGATCGCGCGACGGCGATGGGTTTCATCAACGCCGGCACTGGAGTCGGTGGCGTGCTCGCACCGCCGCTCATCGCGGTGATAATTCTGAACGTGCACTGGCTCGGCGCCTCGTCGTGGCGTTGGGTGTTCATCCTGACGGGCGGCTTCGGCCTGCTCTGGACCGCCACTTGGATGTGGCTCTATCGCACGCCCGCCGAGCCCAATTCACCGGCTCCCGCCGATCGCACTATTCCCCTTCGCGACCTCCTGTGTTTTCGGGAAACGTGGGGAGTGATCGGAGCGAAATTTCTCTCTGACGCCGCCTGGTATTTTTATATGTTCTGGCTGCCGAAATACCTGCTCGACGCGCGTGGCTTCAACATCAAGGCAGTCGGCTCCGTCGCATGGATTCCTTTCGCCGCCGCCGCACTCGGCTGCCTGATGGGCGGCGGCCTGTCGAGCTGGTTGCTGCACTGTGGACACTCCATCAACGCCGCACGAAAAATCGCGCTCGGCCTCAGCGCGTCGCTCATGCCGTGCGTGATGTTCGTTCCCCAAGTGTCCGTGCCTTGGGTCATCTTTCTCTTTAGCGTGGCTTTTTTTGGCCAGCAATCATGGTCCACGCTCGTGATGACGTTGCCCACGGATCTGTTTCCAAAAAACGCCACCGGCACCGTCGCGGGCTTCGTCGGCCTGGGCGGCGCGCTCGGCGGTGTCGTGCTTGGCCAACTCGCCGGTTTCTTGCTCGATCGCGGTTTCAGTTACACGCCCGTGCTGGTCATTGCCGGTTCCCTGCACGTCGCCGCGTTTCTCCTCATCGTCGCCACCGTCCGCTCGATCCAGCCGCTTCCGGTCGGCGCCCGAGCGATCGCCGTGGCGGGAAGTTGACCGCGAATTCACGCGAGCACTACCGATGAAAGCCGGGACTCGAAAAAATATCCTCAGCGTGCTGACTTCGCGGGCAGGCGCGTGATTCGCAGCGACCGACCTCGATCAATATTTCATGACTTCAGGTAACACCGTTCGAAATCAGATCCGCTTCGGATGCTGCGGTAGCATGATCGCTCCGACCACTGACCCGGTCGGCATCGAAATCGTCGATGAACTCGCGTTGTTGGGATTCGACTACATCGAACTCTCGCTGCGCGATCTCGTCGCGCTTCCGGAAGCTGCACTCAACAGACTTGTCGATCGTTTGGAACGCGCCGGCCTCGCGTGTGAAGCGTGCAACAATTTCTTTCCGCCCGAAATTCGCCTCACGGGTCCGGCGGCCGATCTTGCTTCCGCCCTCTACTACGCGCGAACCGCGCTCGCGATCGCATCACGACTCGGAGTCGCGGTTGTGGTCTTCGGCAGCTCTGGTGCACGCAATGTGCCCATGGGTTTTTCATTCGATGCCGCGTGGGTTCAACTCCGCGCCTTGCTCGCGGCTCTCGGTCCAATCGCCGCAGAACATGGAATCACCCTCGCAATCGAGCATCTCAACCGCGGCGAATCCAACATTCTCAACACCGTCGGCGAAAGCTGGCGCATGGTGCGGGAAACGGCTCATCCGCACGTTCGTCTCCTTGTCGACGCTTACCACCTAAGACAGGAAAACGAAAATCCGCACATCCTCGCCGAGGCCGCTCCTGCCATCGCGCACGTTCACATTGCCCAGGGTGCGAATCGGGTTTTTCCTTTGGGTCGCGATGCTATGCTCGCCGATTTCTTTGCGCGACTTCGAGCCACCGGCTACACGCAGCGCTGCAGCATCGAAGCCTTCACGCGTGATTTTTCCTCGGATGCTTCGCGCGCGCTTACTCTATGCCGTGAACTCGCCGAACCATGATCTCAATCGCCCGCGAAGCACGTCAATGAGTTCGAATTCGTTCGCGTTTATTTGCGTCATTCACCGGCCAGTGAATTGATTTCCCCATGGCGAAAAATCTCACCGGCAAAAAACTGGGCATCATCCACGCCGCGTTGATCACGACCCGCGCGGTCCAAAAATACCTCGATGAAATCGTTCCCGAGGTCGAGGTCGTCCATTGGGTGGACGACACGATTCAAAATACGAATTTCGCCTGCGCGCCGGGAATCATCCCGCCAAAGAACTACGCCAAGTTCACGCAGGCCGCGCTGTCCCAGCAGGAATACGGCGTCGATCTCATCCTGCTGGCGTGCTCCACCTTCAACCGCGCCGTCGAGTACGCGCGCCCGATGCTCGCCACGCCGCTGCTGCAAATCGACCGTCCGATGATGGACCTCGCCGTTCAACAAGGTTCTCGTATCGGACTTCTCGCTACAGTGCCGACGACGGTGCCCGCCTCGGAGCGTCTGTTGCGCGTCGCCGCCGAGGACGCGGGCAGGACGATCGCAATCAAGACGAACCTGTGCTCCGATGCGTTTGCCGCGTTG
>Ga0207661_10003019_pt1 | contig 11642 bp, 10 predicted proteins | sample KBSC713LmetaG_FD_184337 | JGI IMG/M metagenome (GOLD analysis project Ga0207661, IMG submission 184337) | Corn rhizosphere microbial communities from Kellogg Biological Station, Michigan, USA - KBS C7.1-3L metaG (SPAdes) (version 2) | ecosystem: Host-associated > Plants > Roots > Rhizosphere ... | reverse complement strand
ACGATCGCGCACCGAACGCCCGGGGCGTGCTGTCCTGCGGCCCGGCCGACCTGGCTCGGGACACCCAGATCGACGTCCGGTGCGTGGACATAGACCGCCTCGTCGGGCCCGGCCAGAAGCTCGACCCGGACGATCGGGGAGAACAGCGGCTCCCTGGAGAGGGTCTCAACCTGCAGCAGAGCGACCTGCTCACGGCCCGCGCCGTGGACGACGATGTATCCAGTTCGCCGGTATGCCTCGAGCCCGAGGAAATGTCTGCGCAAAGCGCCCGCGGTCAACGCGACGTCGACGGTCGTGACCGCTACCTCACGGTAGCGGACGGGCATGCGGTTCACAGCCGCAGATCGCTCTTCCACCGTCGCCGATCACGCGGTCCAGTTGCGCCGGTGACTGCCCGGCATGGCCAGAATGACGAAGTGTTTGACCCTCCAGGGAAGGCGGCGATAGATCGGAACGAACAGATACTTCCAGAAGATCACCTGGGGGGTTCGCGGTCCGACGGTCGGCGGCCGGCCGAGGTATTGACGGGCCAGTTTGGCCTGGACGGCCTCGAGGAGGTACTTCTCCGAGTTCGTTCGGACCCACCCAAAGAATCCGGTCACGACTGGCCTGCCGCTGTCAGGCCGTTCTGCGCGGCCAGTGCCATCGGCTCGTTGAGCGCGCCCATCGCCGGTGAATAGACGTTCTCCATCCACGCGATGTCATGCAGGGTCAGCCCCGTGCGCGCGGCCATCGCGAGGAAGTCGCACCGCTCCTTGACCCCCTCGCCACCCACGAGCTGAGCGCCGATCAGTTTGAGTGTGCCCGGTTCGGCGAGCAGCTTCACCCGGATCTTCTTGAAGCCCGGGTAGTAGCGTGCCCGGGAGATGCCCTCAGCGACGCCCACCACGAATGGAATGCCCAGAGCACCCGCGAGTGTCTCGCCGAAGGACACCCCGCCGATCATCCACTTGCCGCCGACGAGGCCCCACGGCACGTAGACCGGCGAGTAGCTTCGCAGCTTTCCGGCCGCGCCACTGCCGGCGACCTTGCCCTGTGCGTATGCATGGCTGCCGGACAGGCCTTGAACCGGCACCCCGGTGGTCCCCTGCGGCACTTCGACACAATCACCGGCGGCGAACACACCGGGCGCGGAGGTCTGCATGTGTTTGTCGACGATGATGCCGCCGGTCGAGCCGAGCTTGATCCCGGCCTGCGCGGCCAGGCGATTGTTGGGCAGCTTCTTGGCGCCGATCACAACCATGTCCACCGGGATCTCCCCCTCGGAGGTCGTGACCGCGTGGACTCGCTCGGTGCCTAGGAACGCCTTGATCTGTGTGTTGAAGTGGATATGTACACCCAACTCACGCCACGAGTCCTCGACGGGCGCCATGATGTCCGGGTCGGCGATCTCGGCCATGGCCCACGGATGGGGGTCAACCAGATGCGTCTCGATGCCGCGATGTGCAAGCGCCGTTGCCATCTCGACGCCGATCGGTTGCGCTTCCGCGACGACTGCGCGTTTGACCGTGTCGAGGATCTCGTCCCAGCGCTCCGCCGCACGAATGTCTCTGACGTAGTAGATGCCGTCGAGCTCGGCACCGGGGATGTCGGGTCGCTGGTATTCGAATCCGGTGGCGAGGATGAGCCGGTCGAACCGGACCGCGGGCTGGCCGGGCACCTCGACGGTCTGCTCGGCCAGGTTGATCGCACTCACCACCGTTTCGTAGTGAATCTCGAAACCCTGGGCCTCGTAGTGCTCCTTGCCCAACAGGATCAGCCGGTCGAAGGAATCGATCTCCTTCCCGTGCACGTACGGGATGCCGCACGGGCTGTAGGCGACGTCCTGCAGTTCGGTGAAGACGACGACACGAGCGTCGGGGTCTACCTGCTTCGCGGCGCCGGCAGCGCCCATACCGGCGGCACTTCCGCCGATGACCACGATGGTGTTCGTCATCGCTTCGTCCCTTCGCTGGAGCCCAGTTCCTCGTCAATGTCGCTGTTCGCCGAGCCCGGGGAACGGATCTGTCGCCGAGGCGTTTATCATCCGACTTCACTATTGACTATACGCCACAGTCGTCGGGTTGCCGGTGTCGCCTCGAACACGGTGACTCATCGGCGCCGTTGGGCAGTTGCAGCAGCGCGGTTCTGATTCCATAGGTCATCGCGGCACCCGAGGAACTGCCGAATCGGCGCAGCTCGTTCTCCGCTGACTGCACCGCACCGCGGTCTGCATTGGCCAGGCCGTGCAGGAGTGCGTGGGCCGGCTCGATGCACCGGCCTCGGGCTGCACAGGCGAGGAAGGCGCGGGCGATGTCATTGGTCGGCGCCCGGCGTGCGCATCGCCGAAGTGTCCGCGAATTCGTTCGCGACCGGCTGCGCAGCGCGTACGCGACCAACAGCGCTCCGGCGAGGATGTCATCTCCGGCGGGGGTGAGCCCGGCCCCGCGGCCACCGACCATCCCGGCGAAGGTCAGCAGGTCGCCGCGGCGCAGGGCGGCCAGTGCATCGTCCGGCAGTCCGCTGTCTCCGGCTGGGGTGAGGTCGAGCGACGGGGCGATCCTCGGCAGCCAGTGCGATGCCTCCTGACGGGCACTTCTGAGCATCGACCCCGGCGGCAGGCGAGGCGACCACTGCGGCGCCTTCAACTTGTATGCATGATCGCCGATCCACAGCATCCGGGTCGCCACCAGGACCGGGCAACCCGTCAGCACCGTCGGCAGGTCTGTCATCCGCATGTGCAGCGGGCCACGGGGCACCGCTGTCGAGCACATTGCCACCAGGCCGCCGGGGACCTGCAGGTAGAGCGCCCGGGAGAAGACCGCCCGCACCCGCCCGGGACCGAGGCGCGTCAATATGCGGGCCGCGTCGATTCCGATGTCGACGGTTCTCATGTGAGGCGGCGGGCAAGGTCCAGCGCCGCGTCGGTGAAGCAGTCCAGCGGCGCTGTGGCAACACCCGCTCCGACCTGGCCGGCGCCGTCGCTGACATGCAGAATCCCGGTGTTCACCTTCGGGGTCGACCCAAGCTTGGTCACCAGGCGCACGTCAACTCCGACGGGCGTTCCGCGCATGTCAAGCGTGGGCAGTTTGAACCGGCTGCTTGTGCCGTGGCAGATGTCGGTCATGTTCTCGGTGACCTCGGCGGCGTCGGCCATGGTGCCGCCGAGGAATGCCGCGACCGCGGGCGAACCGGCAGCGGCTGCGCCGCCCAGTCCGACCAATTCCAGCACTGCACTGTCACCGATGTCGCGGGCACCGCTGCCCGGACCGAAACCAGGCCTGTACAACGCGTTGTCAATTTCAGGTGCTTCGCCGAGGAACCAGGTCGGGGATCCAGCAAGACGCACTCCGAACGTCGTTCCGTTGCGTGCCATGGTCGTGACGATGCTGCTGCCCTGCACCTGCTCGGCCCACATGGTCAACGACTTGGCGGCCGCCATCGCCAGATTGAGGAAAAAAAGATGGTCCGCCGACAGGTAGTGAGCGAACTCCACCGCCGCGGGGCTCTCCGTGCCGACCAGTTGCGGGAGCAGGTGACGGATGAGCAGGTTGGTGCTCGCCTGGGTGCGCATGTGGACGTCGTCGCCCATCGCCAGGCCCTGCGCGGCAAGGCTGAGAATGTCCACCGGGCCCGACTGTTCAACGGCAACTGCAAGCAGCGGTCCGGCAACGTCTCGCAGGAACCGCAGCCGGTCGATCGCCGCGTCGGTCTCGCGACCGAACCACGCGACGTCCCCGGATCCTTGATTGATCGCTGAGAATGCCCGCGTGCCCCCCGCAGGGTTGTCCACGACCACGAGGGGCATCGACGGTCCGAGCGCTGTCGCCATCGGGACAACCGTCGCGTTCGAAACGGCCGGCTCGAGTGCGATCCGTCCGGTCCGCAGCAACCTATCCGCTTCGGCCACGTTCGTGGCCCAGCCTTCGGCGACCGTTGCGGCTCGCATGGAACGGCGCAGCGGATCGCAAACCTGCGGCCATTCGATCGCTGGGCCGCAGTGCAGTAGAGTGCGCCCGCCAAGGCCGGGCAGCACCTCGCCGGCGGTGGCCACCGCCGTCCAGAACGGTGTCCCGGTATCCAGCCGCCGGAAGACCTCGGCGTTCGCGGCATCGATCGACGCCGCATGATCGCCCAGAAGTGTGGTAAGGGCGGCTATCAGCTGCGGGTCGCCATTCGCCGGGATCCGCCAGTCCAGCTGATCTACCGGCCGGCCCTGGCGGTGCACCGCGTCGGCGAACAGCGGCAGCCCGACGTTGAGGACGGAAATGTCGGACGGGACTTTCGCCGGAGCAGATTGTGGTGTCATGCCAGACTCCATCTCACGATGCTTGATCGGTCGGTCCACGGTCAGATCCACGTGCGACGACGGATTCCGCACGGCGAATCAGGTCCGCTTCGGCGGCGGCGAAGCCGTTGAGCCGTGCCGTTGCGGCCGTCGCCACAGCGGCCGCCTCGATGGAGGTCGCGTGCAACATGTCCTCGACGGGCTTCCGAGCGGCACCCCCCTGCGCCTGCCGGGACGCGACGATCTGCGCTGGGTCCAGCACGGCCGCAAGGTCGGAGTCGAGCAGGTCCCAGCTGGCGCCGATCCGCCGGTAGGCCGCCTGGTTGATCATGTCTGCGGTGACATCGGATCCCGGGATCCCGGCCAGGCTGGCCGCCCGCACGACATCGCCGACGACGAAGTAGGCCGTGCGGTAGTCGACGCCGCGGATCTGGGTGAGGTGCTCGGCCAGGTCGGTCGATTGTGCGTAGCCCTTGATGAGTTCCTCACGCATCCGGTCCGGGTTCACCTGGAGTGTGCGCACCACGCCGCTCATCAAGGCAGTCACCCGCAGCGCAAGATCGAGCGCACGGGGCACTTCGCCGTAGGCGAAAATGAAGTTGTCGCTACGTGCGGACGGGCTCTTTGTGACGGCCAGGAAACCGGTCAGCCGTCCGATCAGCACGCCTGACGCGCCTCGCACGATCGACAGTGCGTATGGGTTGCGCTTCTGCGGCATCAGCACGCTCGACCTGCTGTAGCCGTCGTCCAGATCGACGAAGTTGAACTCGCTGCTGGAGAAGATCTCCAGGTCCTCGGCGAGCTTGCTCTGGTTCGAGATCAGGCTGGCACCGATCGCGAGGACGGCGATCAAGTCGTCGACTCGCCACATCGCATCCCGGGTGTGGCTGATGACGCTGTCGAACCCGAGGGAGCGCGCCAGCGCCGTGCGGTCGTGCTGAAGGCGGGTGCCGTTGACGCAGCCCGCCCCGCCGGGACTTGCGTTGATCTCGGACAGTTCGTCCAGCAGGCGGCGCGCGTCGCGCAGTGCCGGTTGCGCGAAGGACAGCAGGTAGTGACCGAACGTGGATGGTTGCGCCTTCTGCAGGTACGTTTGGTCGGCCATGAGCGTCTGCATGTGCTGCGCTGACTGGCTGGCGGTTTCCTGGACGAATCGGCTCACCTCGAGCCCGAGCTGACCGATCTGGCTCCGCAGATGCAGCCGCAGCGCGATGCGCGCTGCCTCTCTGCGTGGCCGGCCCGCGTGGAGCCAGCCGGCGGTGTCGCCGAGCCGCTCGATGAAGAACCGCTCCCGGGAGTTGTAGGGCTCGCCGAACGCCGGGTCGTAGGGAAAGTCGGCGGCATTGGTTCGATACGCCTCCAGCAGGAGTGTCAGCAGGGCGTGTTGGGCACGCTCGGGGATGATCCTGCGCTCGGCCAGGTCCAGGACGTGGGCCATGTCGGCCAAGTTGTAGCCGCGGTGCAGGATCGGCGCATCGTCGTTCTCCAGCGCGAACCCGGACGCCACGAGTTCGGGAGCCGCCAACGTCTGGGGGCTGCCGATGCGCCGGCCCGGCACCGGGTTTGGTCCCTGTCCAGTCATGGCCCGCCCTCCAGGGTCTGGGCGCGGGTCGTTGCCGCGCCACTCACATGGACGTCTGCAGTCAGATAGTCGGTGATCGCGGCGGGTAACCCGCCAGTGTGCCAGAACACCACTGGTGGACCGTCTTCGGCCAACGCTCGCAGTGCGGCCGGAAAGGCCCGGCCCGTGTAGTCGGCGTCGAGCACCAGACCTTCGCTCTGCAGCGCGAGCATCGCCGCCGACTTTTCGTCGGCGGTGGACGTGCCCCGCGCACGGTGCAGACCACCCGGTGCCTGCACCAGCCTCGGCACGGCGGGGGCGGTCCGGGTCCTGTCGAGCAGGCCGGCGCAGGCGCTGATGAGGGCATGCAGATGCTCAGCCATCGCCGCCTGCGGGCGGCTCACCGACACGCCGGTTACCGTCCAGCGAAGGGCCAACGCGTCGGCACCGACGAGCAATCCGGCGATACTGGCGCCGGAGCCGACTGCCAACACGATTCGTGCCTGATCGTGGCCGTGGACGGCGAGTTGCTCGCACAATTCGTGCGCCGCACGGACGAAACCCAGGCTCCCGATCGGGTTGGCGCCGCCGCGTGGCACCGCCAACGCGGACCGCCCGCTCCGATTGAGCTCGGCCGCTCGCTGCCGGATCCGCTCGTCGAGCTGCTCTCGTGGGCCGCCGCTGAAGGACAACTGCGCCCCGCAGGCCAGCGCCATGGCCAGGTTCGCCGACGGGCGCGGCGGCGGCTGTCCAGGCAATACGATGTGGCAGTCCAGGGCCGCTACCCGGGCAGCCACCGCGGCAGCCTGGCAGAAGTTCGAGGTCGCAACGCCGCCGACGACGATCGTGTCGAACCCGCCGGCCAAGGCCCGGCCGAGCAGGAATTCCAGCGGGCGAACCTTACTGCCCGCCACCGCGAACCCGCTGAGGTCATCCCGTTTGATCAACAACGGACCGCAGCCGAGGCGGTCCTCCAGCCGTCGGGCTCGGATGAGTGGAGTCGGCCAGGACATGAGCTCCAGTCGCGGCTGCTCACTGAGCGTCATGGGTTTTCTTCTCGAGACGAAGCGTGGATGCGCGAGCGAGCACGCGGTCGACCATCTCCGTCGCCGCGCCGGTTGCCGGCCGCGCTGCCCACGCCGCGACTTGCGTCGGCTCCAGGCCGGCCCGCGCAGCGACGCCCATCACCCAACCCTGCGAACGTAGGGAACCCGAGGCTTCGACCTCGGCCATCAGCGCTTGCGCGGCGTGCTTGCCGAGCAACGCGGAGAGCCCGGCCAGGATCTGCTCCGAGCGCAGCTCGCCTCCCCCGGTAGAGAGGTTGCCGGCCATGGCGGTCGGGTCCACCTCGAGCCCGTCGACGACCCTGCCGGCCAGATCAACGGCGGTGACGGTCAGCTCGCACACCTCGGGCAGCGAAACCCATTCCGTCTTCCACCCGCGCCCGTCCCGCTCGTGCTGCTGGTCCATGCCCTCAAGCAGCAGGCCGGCGTGTGCGCGCACCAGCCGAGAAAGTGTGTCCAGGTGCTCACTGCCCTCAGGATTGTGCTTGTGCGGCATGGTGATGCTGCTAACGCCGTCGGGCGACGGCGTTTCGCGCAGCTCGGCGATCTCCGGGCGAGACAGTTCGTAGATCTCACCGCCGATCCTCGCCAAGGTGGCGCACGCCATCGCGAGCACGTGCGCGAACTCGGCGATCCGATCACGGCTTGTCAGCCACGAGATGCCAGGGTCATCCAACCCGAGCTCGGCGCAGAATCGACGCCGCAGCTCCAGGCCGTCATCGCCGTAGAAGCTCAGCACTCCAACGGCGCCGGCAAGCTGGCCGACCGCCCAGCGCCTGCGTCCCTCCACCAGCCGATCCTGATGGCGCCGCAGCTCGTCAGCCCATCCTGCGACCTTGAACCCGAAGGTGATCGCGGCTCCCGGCTGCCCGTGTGTGCGCCCCACCATCACAGTGTCGCGGTGCGTCGCGGCAAGTTCGAGCAGCGAGCCCTCCAGCGCCCATAGCTTGCGACCGACGAGCGTGCCGACATCGCGCATGACCATGCCGAACCACGTGTCGGTGAGGTCCTGCACGGTGGCGCCGTAGTAGACGTGCTCTCGGGCGGGGGCCGGCAGGATGCGCTGCAGCTCGTGAATGAGCCCGAGTGTCGAGTGGCCGGTGCGTCGGGTATCGGCAGCGATCCGGCCCAGGTCGAGCCTCCTGGCGTCGGCCTGCTCCGTGATGGCCCTGGCTGAGTCCTCGGCGATGATGCCCAGCGACGCTTGCGCCCGGGCGAGCGCAGCGAGAATGTCCAGCCAGCGCTGCAGTCTGCTCCGCTCTTCGAACAGCCGGTCCAGCTCAGGAGCGGTCCACAGATGTCGATAGCCCAATGAGTCCACCACTCGGGTGCTCACGTCAGGCCCTACTCCGTGGCGACGGTCCCGCCGCGATCACGGCGGTGTCGGCACGCAGACCGAGCCGCAGCGTCTCCAGGTTGACAATGTCGTCGAGTGCGACGTTGCCGATGTTGACATCGGGCCCGAAACGGTTGATGCACCATGCCTGCTGATGCCTTTGCGGCGCCTCGAAGAGGATGCGTTCGTGACCGGCGACGCCGGCAACGGCGTCGATGACCTCTTCGATCACCTCGCCGCTTGCGTCATAGGTCCCGACCGTCCCGCTCTCGCGGCCCTCCGTGACGACGAGCCATGCGCCGGCGGCGAGGTCCTGGCTGACCTCGTCCTTCCAATCGGCGAGATCCAACTGCCGCCCCGGATCCTTGGTGCCGACCTCGGCGAGGACCGTGAACGATTGCGCGGCGCGGGCGATCAGTCGAGTCTTGTCCGCCAGTGACATGGGCATGGTGCCCCGCGACACCTCGACAAGAGGCACGCCGGCCGTCTCCGCCCAGCGCAGACACTCCTCGACGCGACCCTGGCTCCACGCGATCTCAAGCAGAGTTCCCCCAAGGCACGCCTGCACGCCGTGGCTGGCAAGCACCGAAAGCTTGCTGTCCAGGCCGCGGTCGAGGTACGCGGTGCCCCACCCGAACTTCCAGATGTCGACGAACTCTCCGACCGCGTCGAGCAGAACCTGCGTCTGCGGTGCGGGTAACCCTTTGTCAAGCACATGCGTCAGCCCCGTCGTGCGGGGTTTGGCCGCTCGCCTTGGGAGATTCAGAAAGTCGCGGTGCATGCATCGTATAGTAGACGGTGTTAGGATGATCCGACAACGATTGGTCGGGTCGGTCGGAGGGAACGCGCGATGGCCTCAGCAGCATCGGGAGCACCGTCCGGCATCGCCGCAGCGCGCATGCTGGACGCCCCAACCGTGAGCGCCGAGCTTGCCGCCCTGGCTCACGCAGCGCGAGAACATCCCGGGCTCCTCGGCAAGTCGGCGATCAAGCTCGTTTCTGACGTGTTCGGACCGAGTGACTGGTTGCACGGGCCGGGAGACGACGGTGCGGTGGTGCCGTTGGCAGGCGGCAACGTCGTCGTCTGCGGGGAGGCGCTGTGGCCACCGTTCGTGGCGGCCGACCCCTTCGGCTCCGGTGTCGCAGCAATCCTCACGAACGTCAACGACTTGGCGGCGATGGGTGCTACCGCCCTCGGCGTGGTCGACACGATTGTCGCAGATGACGTCACCGCGCGACGGGTGCTCGAAGGGATGCGATACGCCTGCGAGATCTACGCAGTCCCCCTACTCGGGGGTCATCTCACCCATCATGACGGCGAACCGTCGGTCTCCGCGTTCGGCATCGGCAGTGCCGCCCATCCGCTCTCCGTCGCCAACGTCCGCGCCGGCCAGCGGCTCGTGGTCGCGTGCGCGACCGAGGGTGACATGCGGGCAGACTTCGCGTTCTTCCGGTCTTTCGACGTGCGAGTCGACCAGGTGGCGGGTGACATTCGGCTGCTTGCCGAGGTGGCCGATCGCGGAGCTTGCGTAGCCGCGAAGGACATCAGCATGGCCGGCTTCGTCGGATCACTCGCGATGCTGCTCGAACACGGCCGGTTCGGCGTCACCGTCGACCTCGACCGCGTGCCGCGCCCGGCGGGCGTGCCCCTCGAACGCTGGTTGGGCTGCTTCCCGAGCTTCGGGTTTTTCCTGTGCGTCCCGCCGGGCCGCGAGGACGCATGCATCCAACCATTCCAGCAGCGCGGGCTGAAAGCCGCGGTCATCGGCGAGATCGATACGAGCGGACAGGTCGCGCTGCGTCGGGGCCACGATCGCGTCACGGTCCTCGATGTTTCAACAACCGCGGTCACCGGGCTGCGCCGCGTCTGACCGAGATCGCTCAAGGAGCTGAGTTTGGCAACTGAACCCCGATCCGATCGATCCGGTCGAGGGTCCGGCCTGCTCCCCTCGTGGTGAGCGGGTGCATCCGACGCTCGGGGTAACGCTTGCCGCAGTCCTGACGACCTCGTTGCCGACTCGCTCCCGCGATTCACCGCAGGGCACACCCGAGCACGACGTAAGATCATCGCCGCGGTGTGCCATACATCATGGTGCGCATCCGTACCGTATGCTACCAGCGACGCTGTGTAGGCGTCTGGATCGCGACAAGAGGAAATGGGCCTTGGACGACGTCATCGAGGGAATCGCCAGGAAAATCCGACTACTGCGTCAAGCGAACGGGCTCTCCTTACAACAACTCGCCGAGCGTTCCGGGGTATCAGCGGCGTCGATCCACAAGATCGAGCGGAATTCGATGGTGCCGACGATCACGACGCTGATGAAGTTAGCGCGATCTCTTGATCGGTCGGTCGGCTACCTCGTCGACGAGGAGGTGGCCTCAACCTCGCCAGTGGTCGTGGTTCGGGCACGGAACCGGGAGCCCCTCGTCGCGTCGCGCGAAGGCATGGTGATGGAAAACCTTGCCGGACCGGCCGGCCGCTTCGCCTTGTCGGGCGCGCTGGTCACTATTGCGGCTGGTAGCGACAGCGGGAAGTCCCCGATCGCGCATCCGGGCGAAGACCTCATTTACGTGCTCGGCGGGACGTTGGAGTTCGAGATCGACGATATTTACCGGCTCCGCCAAGGCGACGCGTTGCACCTGCGGACGGAGCACCCGCATCGCTGGCGGAATCCCACGAAGCAGCCTGCAAAAGCGGTCTGGATCTCGCTTCGGACTCCTTAGCCACGTCGGACCAACAGCGCGCAACACACCATTGGTTCGCCCGCTACCAGCGGGGGGTGGCGGCAACGGCTTCGCGCAGTAGCTCGGGTCGAACGACTGAGATGCGCCCACCGGAGACCCGTACCGCACCAAGCATCTCCAGACGGCCGATGACGGATCGTACGGTGGCGTCGTCCAGATCGAGCAGGTCGGCGATCGTGCGAAGGCACAGTGCTGCGGAGTGCTCACTGCGCGAACGCAACAGCAGGCCGGCCACCTCCGCCCTGGGATCAGATTCGTCAAGGTCGGCAACGCGAGCCCCCACCTCGGCCAGCCATGTCAGTGTGCGGGTCGTCCACCTATCGACCCAGCGCTCATGCACTGCTGCGGTGAATACCTCAGTCGGCATCGCAATCACCGCGGCATCCGTCACCGCGACCGCGTCCCAGGGAGCGGGTTGGTGAAGCAGGGCCGGTATCGCGCAGCAGAACTCACGACGCAATGCAAATGCGAGAATCGGTCTGCGACCGCGATGATCACCGAGGACGGCTACCGCTCCGCGGTTAACCAGGTGTACCTCGCGCATCGGTGCACCCCGACGCACGAGTGCAGTGCCGGCCGGCACCTCTCGCCGGCTACCGAGAGCCGCAAAGAATCCGACCTCGTCACCAAACGGCCGTTCGCTCGGCATCCGGTTCAGCCCGGAGCGGAT
>Ga0207661_10003014_pt1 | contig 11648 bp, 9 predicted proteins | sample KBSC713LmetaG_FD_184337 | JGI IMG/M metagenome (GOLD analysis project Ga0207661, IMG submission 184337) | Corn rhizosphere microbial communities from Kellogg Biological Station, Michigan, USA - KBS C7.1-3L metaG (SPAdes) (version 2) | ecosystem: Host-associated > Plants > Roots > Rhizosphere ... | reverse complement strand
ATGCTCCGCCGTGAAGTCCAGATGTACCAGATCGAACGGAACCCAGATGCGCGCCTCGGTCAACAGGTCACGCCCCGATATCCACAACATCCGGCGATCCGGATCCACTGTGACGCCGGTCGTCGCGGCGAGGCGGTCGAGATCGGGAACCCCATCACTGCGATGCAACTCGTCGTGGCTGCGCAGCAGCATCGGCAGGACTACGTTCTCGGCATGGTAGGACTCGATGGACTCCATGGCCGCGGACGCCTTCGCCGCGTCCACGGTGAGGCCCTTGCCCTGCGCGACCGCCAGCCCACGGGAGTTGGGGCGGCAGGCCATCACGACCGGAATGCCGAGCACGTCGAGACCGGTCACGTTAGCCAGCCGCGTGATGCCCATGGACGCCAGCAGCGGCCGCACCCGGTCGACCGTCTCGGCCGGTGTGGCCGTCCGATGGGTACCGTGCCGGAACTTCTTACCGATGGCGAGGCCACCCACTCCCGCCCCCCGCTCGTCGATGCGCACCCTCGTACGGCACATCCTAGAGCCGGACCGGGTCGATTTCGGTGAATGCGGCGCACGTCGATGTGCTGCTAGAATCCGCCGGTGGATACGGGGCCACGACTCGGTGACGCGGCCGGCGAGATGATTCGCGCGGCGTATGTCGAGGACGTCGCGCGGCAGCGCGGTCGGCGGGCCGCCCATCTCGCCACCAGACCCGCGATCGAGGTCGTGGAGTGGGACGACGGGATGATCACGGCCGGCCTCGCCCGCCACTGGATCGCATCCGAGCCCGAGTGGTTGGCATGCGAACGACGGGCTTTGCCGCAGGTTACCGGTGACGTGCTCGACATCGGTTGCGGCGGCGGCCGGGTGGCCCTGGCGCTGCAGCAACGCGGGCTGACGGTCACCGGCCTGGACGTCTCGCCCGGTGCGGTCGCGGTGGCCCGGTCCCGCGGGGTGGCGGACGTGAGCTGTGGCACGGTCGACGACCACGTGATCGCCGGGCATACCTATGACACGTTCCTGCTGTTCGGTCCGAACCTCGGCCTGCTGCAGTCGCGCGAGCGGGCGCCGCTCTTCCTCGCCGCGCTGGCCGCGATGGCACGGCCCGCTGCCCGCGTCGTCGGGCAGGGCACCAATCCATACGTCGACGTCGACGCGACGTTCAAGGCTTACCAACAGCGCAACGTCGCGCTGGGGCGCATGCCCGGCCAGATGCGGATGCGGGTCCGTTACCGCGACATGGCCACACAGTGGTCGGACTACCTGCTGTGCTCCCCCACGGAGCTGGCGGAGTTGCTGACCGGCACCGGTTGGGCCCTGACCGACCTGGATGAAGGTGACTCGCCGGTCTATTCGGTCGTTCTGCACCGCACGGACGTCCCAAGCGGCGCCTGAAGTGCTGCGATACAACGCTGGGAAGCCAACGAACCCGAGTCGCCACGGACGCCACACCGCCGTCGTCATCGGCGCCGGCGTCGCCGGCCTTGCCACCGCGGCGGCATTGGCCGTCCGGTTCCAGCACGTACTTGTCCTTGATCGCGACCGGCTGCCCGACGGGCCTGTTTCCCGGCGGGGCATCCCCCAAGGTGCCCACCCGCACGTCCTGCTCGAGCCCGGGCGACATGGCTTGGAGTCACTGCTGCCCGGCCTGGGAGCCGACCTGCAAGCCACCGGCGCATCGTTGTTGAGCTCCGGATCCGAGTTGGCGATCTACCGTCAAGGAAAGCTGTCGGCCGAGCCGGCGGTCGACCCGGACCTGCTGTGCTGCACTCGGCCCCGGCTGGAATGGATGATTCGCCGCCGGTTGACGTTGCTGCCCAACGTCCGCGTCGAGGACGCGACCGCCGTGCACGGCCTGACCGGTGACGCAGCCCGGGTCACCGGCGTGGCCACCAACGTCGGCGCGTGCCCTGCCGACCTGGTGGTCGACTGCTCTGGGCGGGGCAGCCGCTCCGACCGATGGCTCGCCACGCTCGGCGCTCCCGGGCCGCCGGGGCAATCGGTCCGCGTCAACGTTCGCTACGCCAGTGCGGTCATTCCTCGCAGTCCGAGCGACCTGCCCGCGGGCAGTGCGTTGTACGTGCTGCCGACCGCGCCCGCGGAGACCCGCTTCGGCGCAATGCTGCCGATCGAAAACGATCGCTGGCTCGTCACACTCGGTGGATGGCATCAGCCCAAAGACGCCATCGTCAACCTGACCGGGTACTTGGCTTTTGCCCGCAGCCTGCCGTATCCGTTGATCGGCGACCTCGTCGCACGGCGGGCCACACACAACACGATCGTCGCGTTGCATGCATTCCCCACAAGTCACCGTCGCCTTTTCGCCGAGTCAGACCACCCGGCCGGGTTTGCCGCCGTGGGCGACTGCGTGGCCAGCGTCAACCCGATCTACGGACGCGGTATGACCACGGCCGTCCTGCAGGCGATCGCCTTGGGGGACGCGTTCGACTGCCACCCCGCCGAGTCAAGGGAGCTCAGCCGCGCCTTCTTCCACGCGATCAACCCGATCGTCGACGCGTCCTGGCGGATGGCTGTCGAGGCCGACGGCCTCTGGCCGCAAACCGGAGGATGTTTCTCACGTGTATCCCACCCCTCGCCGGGTTGACGAACTCGGCTGTTGCCCACTGTGGAGCGTCAAGCCGCCGAGCCACGGGTACCACGGTTGACCGAGGACACGGGACAGACCTCCCGGCGGCCGGGCACCGTCGGGCTCGCCGGGCCGGCCGGGCCGTAGCGGCCTGACAAACGGCCGGCCGGCCGATTCGGGTGAGGGCACGCTCGGGCAACTGTGGCCGGGCTAGCCGACGTCGGCACACACGTCGTGTACGCCGCCGTGGAAGATCGTGACGGTCTTGAACCCGGTCGTGCTGAAGTGCACGTCATAGATCCCGTTGATGGTCCATACACCGCGGGGAATGTTGGACGCGCCGTCCTTGAACCGGGCCAGCACCGGGCCGATCACGTGCCAGGTCTGGGAGCCGTCAGGGAACAGGTCGAAGATGGCGCTGCCACCGGCGTCGGCGATGGTCGAGGCGCCGGTCGCGGTGTTGGTGATCCGGAACTGGAGGGCGCCGGTGGCGAATTGCCGCTTGGGTGAGCCGTCCGGGTACTCCGCAATGGTTTTGACCCGCACCTCGTCCACGATCGGATCGCCGTGGACGGCGAAGGCGCAGTAGTCACCGGCGGCCAGATCGAACGGCGCGGACGGCAACGGCACCCACGGATGGTGCGCCCGGGTCTTGTCCGTCTGTGCACTGGTGACGTTCGCGCCGGCCGGTGCCGCGGCACCCACAAGCGTGCACGCGGCGGCCAGGGCCGCGACCGCTGTGCGGAGCACGGTTCTGCGCATGTCATACCTCCTTCGTCGAGTTGGCTCGTACGCTCGCTGTCGAGCAGCCACGTCCGATCGTCGCCGGACGCACTCACCATCGGCTGACCAGCGGGCCCGCCAACGCCGAGGAAGCAGCGGGCCGGCCTGTCTCGCCGGGCAGCCGCCTGACCATTGCCTCAACGGCCGCGACCGATACGCTGGGAACTGTCATGGACTTCCAGCTGCTCGGTCCGTTCGAGGCGCGTGCCGATGGGCAGCCGATCACGGTCGCGTCGCGGCGGCAGGAGCGGCTGCTACTGGCGGTGTTGCTGCTTGAGGCCGGCCGCATCGTGTCGATCGACCGCCTCACCGATCTGCTTTGGGACGATCAGCCGCCGCGCTCCGCCCGCGCTGCGATCCACACCTACGTCGGACGGTTGCGCCACACGCTGGCACCGCACGACGTCGCCATCGCGACGCATGGCGACGGCTATCGGTTCGAGCCAGGTGGGCACCGCGTGGACGCGGTGGAGTTCCTGGATCGAGCCCAGCACGCCGCGACCGTGCTCGACCAGGGCGAGCGGGTGCGGCTGCTCGACGCAGCGCTCGGCATGTGGCGCGGTCCGCTGCTGGCCGACCTGGCCGATGACGAACTGCGGCACCGGCTCGGCGCCCATCTCATCGAGGCCGGCCTGAGCGCCTGGGAACTGCTGGCCGACATCCGGCTCGCGATGGGGCACCACGATCGCGTCGCGGCCGACCTGACCGGCCCGGCCGAACAAAACCCCATGCGCGAACGGCTGGTCGCCCTGCTGATGACCGCCTTGTACCGCGGCCACCGGCGGGCCGAAGCCGTGGAGCTGTACCAGCGCACCCGCAAGCTGCTGGTCACCGAACTCGGCGTGGAACCGGGCCCGGACCTGCGGGCATTGCACGTACGGATCCTGCGTCACGACCCGAGCCTGGACCGGCCGCCCATGCCGGCTTACGCCGTGCGGGTGCGCGACCAGTGGCTGCCGTGGAAAGCGGCCGGGCACCCGGCGCTGGAGTTCTGCAACACCTACGCCGCCTGGAACGCCGGACCGTCGCCGCGAGCCGAGTGGCTGCGCAGCTATCAGGTGCTGGCCGTCTGGGCCGAATACGTCGACCTGGCCGACCAACGGACCGTCACCCGGCTGCTCGACGAAGCCGGCCACGACCCTCTGCACGCGGCCGCCGTGCTCGAGGATGCCCGGACCTTGCGCCGCCACCTGTACGCGTGCCTGACCCGCCCCGACGCGACCGAAGCATTCGACATCGTCGCCCGCTACGCCGAGGAAGCTGCCAAGCAATCCCAGTTCCGTCGCGACAGCGACCGCCTCGGCCGATGGCAGATCGCCGATACCGCCGGTCTGGGCCTGCCGTTGCACGCCGCCGCCCGCACCGCCGCCGACCTGCTGGCCGACCCGCGGCATCTGACCGTGCGCCGCTGCCCGGCCGTCGACTGCGGCTGGCTCTATCTCGACCAGAGCGGCCTGCGGCAGTGGTGCACGATGGCGCTGTGCGCCCCGCCCGGCCAACGCCATCCCGACGCGACCCGAGCCCTCTGCGGCTGAGTGCCGCCACGTCAGCCACGGTCGGCGGCAGAAGCTAGCAGACCCACGCAAGACGGCGGCTTATCGCGCATCCACAGGGATGAGCGCTGGGAGATCACTGGGGGGACCCGAGGCGCCGCCGGGTCCGGCTGGATAATCGCCGCATGCGAATCCGTGGTGTGATGCTGGGACTCGTTGCGTCCGCCGGGTTGGTGGCCGTGGCGGGCATCGGGTTGCGGGCGGGGATGCTTGCCGGGCCGGCCGCAATCGCCGCGCTGCTGTCGCTGGCCGGGTACGCCGCCGCCGCCGGCCGCGATGCGCCGGGCCGGGTGCGCTGGCCGGTGCTCGCTGCCGCGGTGTTGCTGACGGCGGCCGCGGTTGGGGTCACGGTGTGGCTGGCCCGGGCGGCGCACGGGAACGCCGACCTGGCCGGTCCCTCCGCCTCCACGCCGGACGGATCGGCCGGCCCGGACGCGCGCGATCTGCTCCGCGACAACGAGGCCGACCTGGCCCATGTGCGGTGGATCGCGGCCGGCCTGCTGCTGCCCGCGGTCGGGTTCGCCGTGGCCGCCCTGACGGCCGGGCTCCGACCGGCCGGCCGGCGTGGCAAGCGGCTGCCGGCGGCCACCGCCTCGGTCGGAGCGCTGCTGCTCGCCGTCCTCGCCGTGCGGGGGTTGTCGCTGGCCAGCGAGGACTGGGCCGGCACGGGTACGACCACCGCCCGGCGGGTGGTCGACCTGACCGGCGCGGTTTGGCTGGCTGTTCTCGCGGCTGCGGTCTCGATTGCCGCGGCGGTGTTGGCCGCTCGCCGCACCGGCGCGGCCGGCTGGTTCGGCGCCACCGGTGGTCTGCTGTTCGCAGCGCCGGCGTTCGCGCTGGCCAGCGTGGCCATGGACACGGTATTCACGAGGTGGCTGCTCGAGCCGGGAGACGGGAGCTGGCTGCAACCCGGTGTCCGGTACGGGGTCGCCGCGCCAATGCTGCGGGAGCCGGCCGTGGACTTGTCCGGGAGTCTGATCGCTGCCGCATTCCTCACCGGCGCGGCGCTGCTCGCCGCCGGCCTCCTGCGTACCTCGGCGCGGTCCGTGCCATAGCCGGCCGTCGGTGTGTGCTGCGCACCCCGCGCCCGGAGATCGACTCACACACTGTCATCGGTACCGGGCCACCGCGGGCGGCCAGGACGGGTTGGGGCTAGGGTGGCCGGGAAACCTGCGCCGCCGACGACGAGGACTGCGATGACCCGGACCAACGACGACGTCGCCCTCGACGCGGCGTTGGACCCGCTGGTCCTGGCCCTGGACATCGGGTCCACCGCCACCCGTGGTGGGGTGCACGACGCCTCGGGCCGGCGGGTCCGCCGCCTGCAGCACAAGGTGCCGCACGCCTTCACGGTCTCGCCCGACGGCACCTCGGTCATCGACCCCGATCAGGTGACCGCGGAGGTCGAGCAGGTCCTGGATGCGGTGACCGGCGGCCCGCGGCTGGGGACCCGCATCGGCGGCGTCGCGATGGACACCTTCGCCGCCTCGCTGATCGCGGTTGATGGGGCCGGACGCGCGCTCACACCGTGCCTGACCTATGCAGACTCCCGCAGCGCCGACGCGGTCACGGCGCTGCGGGAGGAGCTCGATGAGCACGCGGTGCAGCAGCGCACCGGCACCCGCCTGCACACGAGCTACCACGCCCCGCGCCTGCGCTGGCTTGCGGCCGTGCAGCCGCGCGTCGTCGCCGAGGCCGCCGGCTGGTGGTCGCTGGGCGAGTACGTCCTGGCTCGGCTGGTCGGGCACCCGCTCGCCGGTACGTCGACGGTGGCGTGGACCGGCCTGCTCGACCGTCGCACCGGCGAGCTGGACGCCGAGCTGCTCGCTGCCGCGGGTGTCGGCCCCGAGCAACTCTCTGCGCCGCGGGACGGGACCGAGCCGACGCCGTCGGCCCCCCCGGCGCGCTGGCCCGCCCTCGCCCGGGCCGCCTGGTTCCCCGTCATCACCGACGGCTTGGCCAGCAACATCGGGTCCGGCGCGACCGACGCCACGGTGCTCACCGCGTCGACAGCCACCAGCGGTGCGCTACGGGTGCTGATCGACGGCCCGGCCGATCCCCTACCGTTCGGATTGTGGAACTACCGGGTCGACGCGCGACGCACGCTGCTTGGTGGGGCGATCAACGACGTCGGTCGCGCCATCAGCTGGGCGCAGAGCGCATTGCGCCTCAGCCCGGCGCTCGCGGCCGTCCTCACCGCGCGGCCGAGCGACGCCACGCCACTCGTGCTGCCGTACCTCACCGGTGAACGCGCGCCGGGCTGGGTCGGCGGGGCCCGCGCCGTGTTCGGCGGGGTGTCGGCGGCCACGGACGCCGACACGCTGTTCCGCGGGATCGTCGAGGGCGTGGCCATGACCTACGCGCGCGTCGCCGACGAGCTGTACCCGGCGGCCCCGCGGGTCGTGGAGGTCGCCGCGGCCGGTCGGGTCAGCAACGACCAGCCCGAGTGGCTCCAAGTCCTCGCGGACGTGCTGGGGCGACCCGTCACGCACGTGACCCGCCGGCGCGCAACACAGCGTGGCACGGCGCTACTCGCGCTCGATGTGCTGGCGCCGGACGTCCCGCGCGCGCCCCGGGTCACCGGAGCGACCTACGAGCCGCGGCCGGCTCACGTCGAGCACTACGCGGGACGCCGCGCGCGGTTCGCCGAGGTGTACGACGCGCTCGTGCGCGGCTGAGGGAACCGCGTCGTCGCACGCCGTCAACGGAGTTGGCGGAAGAACGTGCGCACGTCGTCGACGAGGAGGTCGGGTGCTTCCAGGGCGGCGAAGTGGCCGCCGCGGTCGAATTCGGTCCAGTGCACCACGTGGTGGTCACGTTCGGCGAGGGGCCGGAGGGTGAGGTCGTTGGGGAACACCGCCACCCCGGTCGGTACCGGTGAGCGCGGCGGTACCTGGCCCCAGGTGCGGGCGTCTTCGTAGTAGATGTGGGCAGCCGATCCGGCCGTGCTGGTCAGCCAGTACAGCGAGACGTCGGTGAGGATCAGATCGCGGTCGACGGCGTCTTCGGGCAGGGCGGCGCTCGGGTCGGTCCATTCCTTGAACTTCTCGACGATCCAGGCCAGCTGCCCGACCGGTGAGTCGGTCAGGGCGTAGGAGATCGTCTGCGGCCGGGTCGACTGGACGATGGCGTACCCGGCCATGTCACTCCCCCACGTCGACATGAGGGCCAGACGGGCCTGGTCGGCCTCGGTGAGGCCGGCCAGTTCGGCCGGGTCGCCGGAGGGGAAGGTGCCCAGGTTGTTGACGTGCACGCCGATCACATGATCAGGGTCGATGCGACCGAGTTGCGGGGAGACGATCGCGCCGGTGTCGCCGCCTTGCGCGCCGTAGCGGTGATAGCCGAGGCGGTTCATCAGTTCGGCCCAGGCGCGGGCTACCCGGTTGGTGTTCCAGCCGGGAGCGGCGAGCGGGCTGGAGAAACCGAAGCCGGGGACGGACGGGGCCACGACGTGAAAGGCGTCGGCCGGGTCGCCACCGTGCCGGGCCGGATCGGTCAGCGGGCCGATGATCTTCATGAACTCGACGATCGAGCCGGGCCAGCCGTGGGTGATGATGAGCGGCAGGGCGTGCGGCTCGGGTGAACGGACATGGAGGAAATGCACCGTCTGCTCGTCGATGACGGTGGTGAATTGGGGGTACTCGTTCAGCTGCGCCTCGTGGGCGCGCCAGTCGTACGCCGTTCGCCAATACTCCGCCAGGTCTTTGAGGTAGCCCAGCGGCACTCCGGCGGCCCAGCCGGCACCGGCCACTTCGCCCGGCCAACGCGTGTGATCCAGTCGCCGGTGCAGGTCGTCGAGGCGGTCTTGAGGGATGTCGATCTGGAACGAGGTGATCTCACTCATGGCAGCCACGCTACGAGGCAGCTAGGACAGGTTCCGCCCTAGGTTCGTGGCAAACTGCTGGACATGTTGGATTCCTCGGCCCGGTTGCTGCGACTTCTCGGACTGCTGCAAACCCCCGGGGATTGGACCGGCACAGACCTTGCCCAGCGCCTGGAGGTCGACGTGCGGACCGTGCGCCGCGACATCCAGAAGCTGCGCGACCTCGGCTACCCGGTGCACACCATCCCCGGCGCGGCCGGCTACCGGCTCGGCGCGGGAACCAAGCTCCCGCCGCTGCTGCTTGACGACGAGGAGGCCGTCGCCATCGCCATCGGTCTGCGTACCGCCGCCGGCGGCTCAATCACCGGCATCGAGGAAACCTCACTCCGCGCACTGGCCAAGCTCGAACAGGTGCTCCCATCGCGCGTCCGCCATCGTGTTCACATGCTGCACTCGGTCACCGTCACCGTCCCGGTCACCAGCCCCACCGTCGACCCGGACGTGCTGACCGCCGTCGCCGCCGCCTGCCGCCGACGCGAGCGGCTCCGCTTCGACTACCGCAACCACGACGGCACCGACTCGATACGCGATACCGAACCCCACCGGCTGATCCACACCGGACGGCGCTGGTACCTCGTGGGCTGGGACACCGACCGACGCGACTGGCGCACCTACCGGGCCGACCGGATCCACCCCCGTATTCCGACCGGCCCCCGCTTCACACCCCGACCGGCACCGGACATCGACCTCGCCGGCTACCTCGGGCACGGCATCTCCACCGCCCCCTACCGGCACCGGGCCCGCATCACCCTGTACACGCCCGCCCAGACCGCCGCCGAGCGCATACCGCCCACCGTCGGTGTCATCGAGGCCATCGACCCGCATACCTGCCTCCTGCACACCGGATCCAACACGCTCGACGAGATCGCCATCTACGTCGCACTCTTCGGCTTCCGCTTCCAGATCCACGAACCCCCCGAACTCATCGCACACATCCGCGACCTCGCCACCCGACTCACCGACGCTCTCCCCTGACCGTCGAGGCGCGCTTACTAGGATGCCGGTGTGGACCTGGCGTGGGCGGACGTGTGCGGGCGACGGCTGCTGCGGCACGGTTTGACGTCGTCGGCGTTGAGCAGTCCGGCCGAGGCAGCGGGGGCAATGTGCGGCGCGCATGCGCAGGTGCTTCCGGCGGCGGAGGTGTCGATCGGCCTGCGGGCGTCCGGGGTGACGCGCACGGATGTGCAGGAGGCCCTGTGGGCCGACCACAGCCTGGTCAAGACGTTCGGTCCGCGCGGGACGGTCCATCTGCTGCCCAGCAGCGAGCTGGCTTGGTGGTGCGGTGCGTTGAGCGGAGTGCCGGCCGCTGGGCGGCACGCGCCGGACGTGCGGTTGACCGCGGAACAGACCGACGAACTCGTCATGGCGATCGGTGTGATCCTGGCGGACGCCGTGCTGACCGTTGACGAGCTGACCGAAGCACTCGCCGACCGGGTCGGAGCGTGGGCGGTGGACCCGGTCATGCCGGCGTTCCAGACGATGTGGCCCCGGTGGCGGCAGATGACGCAGGTCGCTGCTCACCGGGGCGTGTTGTGTTTCGGGCCGAACAAGGGCCGCCAGGTCACCTACACCAGTCCGGCCCGGTGGCTGCCCGGCTTCGAACCGGCGCCGGAGGCCGAGGCGATCGGCTGGCTGCTGGGCCGGTATCTGCACGCGTACGGGCCGGCGACGCCGCAGCAGTTCGCCCGCTGGCTGGCCACCACGCCCGGTTGGGCACGCGTCGTGTTCGACGCACACGACCTGACGGAAGTCTCGCTTGAAGGTGCTCAGGCCTGGGTCGACGACGGCGATGTCCAACCGGGAGAGCCCGCAAAAGGCGTGTTGCTGCTGCCGCACTTCGACGCGTTCGCGGTCGGATCGCAGCCACGCGAACTGCTGTTTCCCGGGGCGGCGTGGGATCGTGCGCTCGCCGGGAGCCAGGCCGGCAACTTCCCGGTGCTCCTCGTCGACGGTGTCGTCGCCGGTGTCTGGCACCAGAAGAAGACCGGCGCCAAGGTGGCCATCACCGTCGAGCCGCTGCGCACCTTGTCCGGCCGCCAGGGTAAGCAGCTCGACGAACAGGTCGAGCGGATCGGCACGATTCTCGAGGCCCGGCCGACACTCACGGTCGGCCCAATTCCCGTCGGCGCGCACGCCTAGCAGAAACTGGCGACTGCGCCGACATGAGCACATCCAGGTTGTCGATCGGCGAACGGGATGCCAGCCTGTCGGCCGGGCCCCCCGTTTGCGATTCGTGGTCAGGAGCCGGCGATGGCGAAGTTCGTCACCGACTTGGCGTTGTCGGGGTTGACCAGCACGCAGTCGACCGACTGCTTCTCCGGCTGGTCGGCCTTGCCATTCTTGATGTAGCGGTCGGCCTGGTCGACGGCCATCTGCGCGATCTTGCTGGCCGGCTGCAGCACGGTCGCCTTGATGCCGGCCTTGAGGATGGAGGAGACCACGTCGGGGCTGCCATCGAAGCCGACGATGATGATGTTCTTCTTGGCGGCCTGTACCGCCGCGAATGCGCCGAGGGCCATCGTGTCGTTGCCGGCGATGATGCCCTTGATCGTCGGGTGCGCTTGCAGGATTGTCTGGGTCTTGCTCAGCGCCTCTGCCTGATCCCAGTTCGCGCTCTGCTGCGCAACCATCTTGAGGTCGGGGTACTGGTCGAGCACGCCGTGGTAGCCCTGCGATCGGACGCCGGCGTTGGTGTCGGTGGGCTTGCCGGTCAGTTCGGCGTACTCGCCCTTGTTGCCCATGAGCTTGGCGAACTCCTGGGCGCCGAGGCCGGCACCCTGGGCGTTGTTGGAGACGATCTGGGCGACCGCGACGCCTGCCTTGTTGATCTCCCGGTCGATCAGGAAGGTCGGGA
>Ga0207661_10003013_pt1 | contig 11649 bp, 10 predicted proteins | sample KBSC713LmetaG_FD_184337 | JGI IMG/M metagenome (GOLD analysis project Ga0207661, IMG submission 184337) | Corn rhizosphere microbial communities from Kellogg Biological Station, Michigan, USA - KBS C7.1-3L metaG (SPAdes) (version 2) | ecosystem: Host-associated > Plants > Roots > Rhizosphere ... | reverse complement strand
GCCGGCATAGCCACCTGCCGCTCGCGGGCGCGCTGCAGCACACGCTGCATCAGGTACCGGGCCCGGTCCGGTCCGGCGTGGTCGACCACCGCGTCGAAGGATTGCGACCATTCCAGGGTCTCCTCGGGGTCCGGGTCGGTCAGCTGAGTGGGCGGCCCGTCGCGAAGCGCCGGGCGGTGCTGTGACTGGGTGTCCATGATGTGCTCCGCCTCTCGGGTGATACAGGGTCAGGTCGATGGATTGATCCGGCGGCCAGTCGTGGCGGCGGCTGACGCAGGCTGCCCGACCGGTCCGTCACGCACCGCGCGGTTCGCGGCTGCGGCCGGTCGACTGCGGGCCGGCGTCACTCGGGGTCGCGTCCGCGAGGCGGGGGACCTCGGCGGTGTCGGTGTCCACCACCTCGCCGGTGGCGAGGCGGGGCGGGTGGGGTGGCCCCTCGGCCTCGCCGTCCGGGATGCCCAGCCGCAGCACGAGGTAGGGGTGGCCGAGGCCGGCCAGCAACCGGCGACGCAGCATGACGCGGGTGGCGCCGACCTCAACGACGTCGCTGAGCGGTACCAAACCCACGCCCAGGTGGGTGGCCCGAAGCCACACCATGGACAGTGCCTCGCCGGCGCGCAGCCAGTCCTCGGGCCGGTCGTTGTCGCCGTAGAGCACCGCGTATACGGCGGCCCGGTCGTGCCCGCGACCGATCGTCAGGGTCCCGGGACAGCCGAACTGGCGCCCCGCCACCGGCGTCTGGGCTGGACGGTCGGGCAGCACCGCGGCCGGAACACCGGTGCCCGCCGGCGCGTCGGGACCGGTCCAGTAGGCCAGCTCGTCGCAGACGCCCCGGTCACGGACCTGTATGGCGGCGGCGTGTTCCACCGCGACCGACAGGTCCAGGACCTGTTCGGCGTTCACCACGTGGATGCGGGCGTGGCCGGCCGCGGCGGCGAGGATGTCACGCAGCTCCGCGGCCGGTAGCGGCGCTTCGGCGACCGGCCGGCGGTCGGTGTGCCGGGACCGCATGGCGCACAGCAGTGCCCTGGTCTGCGCCGTGACCGGCGTCGGGTGGGCGGCAAGCAGCGTCGCCAGCAGGTGCGGCGCCGCTGGATCGGGCAGTCGGCTGACCGTCGAAGACCAGCCCAGGGCGGCGAGTGCGACGCGGGCGTGATGCAGCACGGCGCCGCAGCTGAGCATCAGCGACCGGCCGGTCGGGTCGGTCGCCGTGAGACGACGGGCACCATCGGCGAACAGCTCCAGCCGACCAGGGTGCACCCGCCACCGCCAGGGCTGGGTGTTGAGAATCGAGGGCGCGTGCCGGGATGCCGTGCCAGCCGCCGCGGCCAGCGTCGACCTGACGAGCGGGTCGCGCTGAATGGTCATGCCGGTCATCGTTGGCCTCCCTGTGCTGCCTTCCTCGATGTCACCTGGCGGATCGTCGCGAATCCCGTGGGCCGTTACCGCGAGTGTCGGCTAGGCCGATGGCTGTGCCGGTTCAGCCGGCGGTGTCCGGTGCCGCGGCCGGGGACGGCTGCGGCACGGCCGGGACCACCAGCACCGGGCAGGGTGCGTGTTGCACACAGTGCTGGCTCACTGAGCCCAGCAGCATCCCCGCCAGGGTGCCGTGGCCGCGACTACCCACGACCAGCATCTGGGCCCCGCGCGCGGCCTCCAGCAGTACCTGCGCGGGATGCCCCTGTACCACCCGCGGTAACACCTGCGTCGGTGGCATCTCGGTCTGCTGCCCGGCGGTGACCTGCGCGAGGCTGTCCGCGAGAACCTTTTCGGCGGCAGCGGCGAGACTGTCGCCGTCGAACGAAACCGGTGCCCATTCAAAGCCCGTGCTGTAAACAGCCGGGTCCTGCCATGCGATCACGGCCTCAACCGGCGCATCGACCAGCCCGGCCTGCCTCACCGCCCACCGGAGTGCCCGCAGGGAACTCGGTGATCCGTCCACACCGACCACGATCGGCTGCCCACGCCCTCCAGGCGGCCGTGACGACTCCTGCCGCCCTGCATCTTGCTGTGTCATCGCGAACTCCTCCCATCCAGTCCTGGCCGTATCCGCCCGGCCGGTGGGAACCTGCGCAGCGGCGACCCACCGCGCATTCGGCTCGTCATGTCCATCGGGACGTCGGGGCGGATTGCGGCGACCAGCGTTATGGCCGCCGAGGCGGCGACGCTCGGCGGCGCCACAACCCGGCGGCGCATCCGCCCGGGCAGCGGCTCGACGATCCGGTAGGCCATGACAACCCTCCATTTTTTTCACTATGCCCATCGTATATATTGGTGAGGTGTCTGATGATGTGAGCTACGGCGCACTCGCCGTACCCAGCCGCCGCCGGCTGCTGGAGGCTCTGCGCGCCGCCACCGACCCGCTCGATCTGGCAGCGTTGTCCACCGCGAGCGGCCTGCACCCCAACACCATCCGCTTCCACCTCGACATCCTGTTGCGCGCCGGTCTCGTGCAGGAACACCGGCAGCGGCGCGCCAGCCGGGGCCGACCCCGCATGGCGTACACGGCGACGACGTCCACGCGGGCGGATGAAAACCAGGGATTGCTGGCCGGAATGCTGGTCAACCATCTCGACGAGTCCGGTCAGCACGGCGTGGCCGAACACGCCGGCCGGGCCTGGGCCCGGCGGATCGCGCCTGGCACCGCCCCACGCCCGGGCGACGTGGCCGACGCCACCGCACGCGTGGTGGCGCTGTTCAGCGACATGGGCTTCGACCCGGCCACCGCCCAGGGCGAGGACAACCGCATCGATCTGCGGGACTGCCCGTTCCGGGCCCTCGCGCAACAGCATCCCGGGGTGGTGTGCGGGCTGCACCGCGGCCTGTTGCGCGAGTTCGTCGCACAGGTCAGCGCCGGCACCATGGACGCCGTGCTGGCGCCGTTCGTGCAGCCACACCTATGTGTCGCCAGGATCAGCACCGCGACGCAGCCGGCCGCGGCGTGAACCGCGCACGCGACATCCTGCAGATCGCCACACCGTTGGTGTGGGTGGGGATGGTCCTTGGCATCTCCGTCCTGGAGACACCGTTGAAGTTCCGCGCACCCGGCATCACCCGCGCCCTGGGCCTCGGCATCGGCCGGCTGGTCTTCCGCGCGTTGAACCTCACCGAACTCGTGCTGCTGACCGTCTGCACCCTGGCCCTGCTCGGCGCTTCACCGTCAAGGTGGGTTGTGGCGTTGACGGCCAGCCTGTGGGCCGTTCTGCTCGTCCAACTACTCGGCCTGCGTCCCGCGCTGGACCGGCGCGCCAGCCTGATCATCGACGGCGCGACGCCGCCACGGTCGTCGCTGCACCACCTCTACATCGTCCTGGAAGGGCTGAAGATACTCAGCCTGCCCACCCTCGCCACACTGCTGCTAATGGCGGTGCTGCCCTAATGGGCAAGCACACCAGTCACACACGCGGCCGTATCCGGCAGGAACGACACCGCCCGGGAGGCCCGATGCACAAATCCCGTTCTGGGACGCCACCAGCGACCTGACCGAGGACCCGGCCGGGCGGGTCACATCGACATCTCAGCGCGACACCCAATGTCCAATCCCGACGACGCCACCCGGACACCGAAGGGGGATCACCGCTGTGAGCAGGACGAGAGTCCGTGTGGGCCGAGCCTACGACGTACCCACCGACCAGGACGGAACCCGGGTGCTCGTCGATCGGCTATGGCCGCGCGGGCTGTCCAAGGCCAAGGCCGGACTCGACGAATGGTGCAAGCAGATCGCCCCATCCACCGAACTACGCCGATGGTACGGTCACGACCCAGCGCGCTTCCCAGAGTTCCGGCGCCGCTACCGCAGCGAGCTGACCGGCGCCGACCAATCCGCGGCCCTCGCGCACCTACGCGACCTTGCCCGGCACCGCCCCCTGACGCTGCTAACCGCCAGCAAGGAAATCGCCATCAGCGAGGCCACTGTCCTGGCTGAACTGATACAAGACCCACCGCGGTAAGGTGCACGCCGCGCGAGGTGGTCAGGCAAGGCACCGACATTCGCTCACCAACCTGCCGAAGCAAACCCACCACGGAAATACCCGTGTGCCGCCTCGCCTGTCGCGCCGCATGTCGGCCCGCCCCGTCAGCACGAGGCGGGCTACCCGCCAGCCGTGCCACGAGATCCTTAGGGCTGCCAGTAGCTATTTTCCAGGAGCTCGACTCGACGCTGCGGCGGTCGTCGTCGGGTTCATCGAGGAACACCGTGACCCCGCGGTCGCGCTCCTGCTTCGGGTCCTGAACATGAGCGAGTCGACCTGCTACGCAGAGCTGGCAGACATTCCTGTTGTGCCGCAAGTTGCGGATCGGCTCCACGAGGCAGGATCAGCGGCACACGCCGGCACCGGACCTGGTTCAGCGCGGTTCATCGCCGCGCCGAACCGGCTGTGGGTCGCTGACGTCGGCCGCATCCTCTGCGGTCCGCGGACCGTGAGAAGCGCACCTGTCCGCACCTCACCGCGTCGGGGTGCGGAGGGCCCTGGCTACGGCATGCCCGTCGGGGGCTAATGTGAAGATCGCCAAGCGGAACGGACACCGCAACGGAGGATCGGTCCGACGTGTTAGCCGGCCGGAGGTTTCGCCGTGCCCTATCTGGGCGCCTGGTAGCGCCTGGCCAGGTCGCGGGTTCGTTTTCGGGTCAACCGCGTCGTGGAGACGTTGCGGTTGGCTCGTATCGCGCGGCGGCCGGCCCGGTGGTCAAGCAAGTGGTTAGGGTCGGCGATGGGCCGAAACGAGCAATGATCCCGAGGTGTTGGGCATGACACAGACACGCGGTCCGGATGCGCATGGCGACAGCCCGACCGGTGATGCGCGCCTGGGCCCACGGCGTGAGCTTGCGCCGCTGCTGCCCGGCGGTGAGCCGGTCGAGTCGCTGTTGCGCAGGGCGCAGTTCTTCCTGCCTGGTACGCCGACCGAGGATCATCGCGAGTTGCACCGTGTCGACGGCCGTGGCGCGGAGGAGTTCTACCGGGAGCGGTGGCGGCACGACAAGGAGGTCCGCTCCACCCACGGGGTGAACTGCACGGGTTCCTGTTCGTGGAAGATCTTCGTCAAGGACGGGATCATCACCTGGGAGACCCAGCAGACCGACTATCCGTCGGTGGGGCCGGACTCGCCGGAGTACGAGCCGCGGGGTTGCCCGCGAGGGGCGTCCTTCTCCTGGTACACCTACTCGCCTTCGCGGGTGCGCTACCCGTATGTGCGTGGACCGTTGCTGGAGATCTGGCGGGAGGCCCGGTCCCGGCTGGGCGACCCGGTGCTCGCCTGGGCGGAGATCACCTCCGACCCCGAGCGCACCGCCCGCTACAAGACGGCCCGCGGGATGGGTGGCTTCGTGCGGTCGAGCTGGCCCGAGGTCAGCGAGCTCATCGCGGCCGCGCACGTGCACACCGTGAAGCGGTACGGGCCGGATCGGGTCGTCGGGTTCTCACCGATCCCGGCGATGTCACAGGTGTCCTACTCGGCCGGTACCCGGTTCCTGTCGATGATCGGCGGCACGATCCTGTCGTTCTACGACTGGTACGCCGATATGCCGATCGCTTCTCCGCAGGTGTTCGGCGACCAGACCGACGTGCCTGAGTCGGGCGACTGGTGGAACTCGTCGTATCTGATGATCTGGGGCACCAACCTGCCGATCACCCGCACCCCGGACGCGCATTTCATGGTCGAGGCGCGCTACCGGGGCCAGAAGGTGGTGGTGGTCAGCCCGGACTACTCCGACCACACCAAGTTCGCCGACGACTGGCTGCCGTGCAATCCCGGGACCGACGGGGCGCTGGCGATGGCGATGGGCCATGTGATCCTGGCCGAGTTCTTCCGGGATCGGCAGGTGCCGTACTTCACCGACTACGTGAAGACCTACACGGATCTGCCGTTCCTGGTCACGTTGCGGGAGCACGGCGACGCCTACGTCCCGGACCGGTTCCTGACCGCCGCGGACCTCGGCGCCGACGACGTGACGTCCGTGCACCAGAGCGTCCTGCTCGACTCGGCCACCGGCGAGCCGTTCTTCCCCAACGGCACCTTGGCCACGCACTTTGCGGAGGCGGGCAAAGGTAAGTGGAACCTCGACCTTGGTGGCGTCGATCCGGTCCTCACGCTGTACGGCACACACCAGGACGCGGTCGCGGTCGACCTGCCCCGGTTCGATGTCGGTGACACGGAGGGTGGCGGTGTGATCCGCCGCGGGGTCCCGGTCCGCCGGGTGGGCGGGCGGCTGGTCACCACCGTGTTCGACCTGCTGATGGCGCAGTACGCGGTGGCCCGTGATGGCCTGCCGGGGCAGTGGCCGACCGGCTACGACGATCCGCAGCCCTACACGCCGGCCTGGCAGCAGGTGATCACCTCAGTGCCGGCCGCGGCGGTGACCCGGGTGGCGCGGGAGTTCGCCCGCAACGCCGAACTGTCCAAGGGCCGTTCGATGATCGCGATGGGTGCGGGCACCAACCACTGGTTCCACTCCGACCAGATCTACCGCACGTTTTTCACGCTGACGATGCTGTGCGGCTGCCAGGGGGTCAACGGCGGTGGCTGGGCGCACTATGTGGGGCAGGAGAAGGTCCGCCCGCTGACCGGGTTCCAGCAGGTCGCGTTCGGGTTGGACTGGCAGCGCCCGACCCGGCACATGACCGGCACGTCGTTCTTCTACCTGCACACCGATCAGTGGCGGTACGAGAGTTTCGGCGCCGAGGAGCTGGCCAGCCCCCTCGGGCGTGGCCTGTTCCGTGGCCGTGCCTTCGTCGACACGCTCGCGCAGGCGTCGCGGATGGGCTGGACCCCTTCACACCCGGCTTTCGACCGCAACCCGCTCGACCTGGCCGACGAAGCGACCGCGGCAGGTATGAGCATCAACGACTATGTGGTGGATGAGCTGAAGGCCGGAAGGTTGCGCTTCGCGGGCGAGGATCCGGACGACCCGGCGAACTTCCCGCGGGTGATGACGGTGTGGCGGGCCAACCTGCTGGGCTCGTCGGGTAAGGGCATGGAGTACTTCATGCGGCACCTGCTCGGCGTCGAGGACGCGGTGCGCGCTGGCGAGTCGCCCGAGCGGCTACGCCCGAGCGAGGTGGTCTGGCGCGAGGAGGCGCCGCGCGCCAAGCTGGACCTGGTCACCACGATCGATTTCCGGATGACCAGCACCTGCACCTACTCCGACATCGTGCTGCCCGCGGCCACCTGGTATGAGAAGCACGACATCTCCACCACCGACATGCACCCGTTCGTGCACTCGTTCAACCCGGCGATCGCCCCGCCCTGGCAGACACGCACCGACTTCGATGTGTTCAAGGCCATCGGCGAGGACTTCTCCCGCCTGGCCGCCGAGCACCTGGGTACCCGCACCGACGTGATCGCGGCGCCGCTGCTGCACGACTCGGCCGACGAGCTCGCCCAGCCCGGCGGGGTGGTGCGGGACTGGAAGCGGGGCGAGTGCGACCCGGTTCCGGGCGTGACGATGCCGCGGCTGGTCACCGTCGAGCGCGACTACACCGCGGTCGCGCAGAAGATGGCCGCCCTCGGCCCGCTCGTGGAGGAGCTGGGCACCACGGTCAAAGGGGTGAGCTGGAAGCCGGTCGAGGCGGTCCACCTGCTCGGCCAGGTCAACGGCCGGGTGCGTGGCGGCGTGGCCGACGGGCGGCCCTCGCTGACCCGCGATATCCACCTGGCCGAGGCGATCCTCGCGTTGTCGGGCACCACCAACGGCCAGGTCGCCGTGCAGGGGTGGCGTGATCTGGAGGAACGCACGGGCGTGCGGCTCGCGGACCTGGCCGAGGAGCGCTCCGGCGAGCGGATCAGCTTCGCCGACACCCAGGTGCAGCCGCGGGCGGTGATCACTTCGCCGGAGTGGTCGGGCAGTGAGACCGGGGGGCGCCGGTACTCTCCGTTCGTGGTCAATGTCGAGCGTAAGAAGCCCTGGCACACGTTGACCGGGCGGATGCACTTCTTCCTCGACCATGACTGGTTGGCCGAGTACGGGGAATGCCTGCCCACCTACCGGCCGCCGCTGGACTACGTCCGGCACTTCGGTGAGCAGGGTCTGCGTGAGGACGGGCGTCCAGAGATCACCGTGCGGTACCTGACGCCGCACTCGAAGTGGTCGATCCACTCGGAGTACCAGGACAACCTGCACATGCTGCGGCTGTTCCGGGGCGGGCCGGTGATCTGGATGAGCCCGCTGGACGCCGCCAAGATCGGTGTCGGAGACAACGACTGGATCGAGGCCTACAACCGCAACGGCGTGGTCGCCTGCCGGGCCGTGGTCACCCACCGGATGCCCGAGGGGACGGTGTTCATGTACCACGCGAAGGACCGGCATCTGATGACCCCGAAGTCGGAGGTGTCCGGCTGGCACGGCGGCGGCGACAACTCGCTGACCCGGCTGGTCGTCAAGCCAACCCACATGATCGGCGGCTATGCGCAGCTGTCCTACGGGTTCAACTACTACGGCCCGACGGGCAACCAGCGTGACGAGATCACCGTTATCCGCCGCCGCGCCCAGGAGGTCGAGTTCTCGTGAGGGTCATGGCGCAGATGTCGATGGTGATGAACCTCGACAAGTGCATCGGCTGCCACACCTGCTCGGTCACGTGCAAGCAGGTGTGGACCAACCGCCCGGGTACCGAGTACGTGTACTTCAACAACGTCGAGACCAAGCCGGGTATCGGCTACCCCAAGCGGTACGAGGACCAGCAGCAGTGGCACGGCGGGTGGGCCCTGGACCGCAAGGGCCGGCTGCAGCTCAAGGCCGGCGGGCGCCTGCGCAAGCTGCTCACCATCTTCTACAACCCCGACCTGCCGACGATCGACGACTACGGCGACCCGTGGACGTACGACTACCAGACCCTGATCCAGGCCCCGCTCGGTACCCGCAATCCCAGCGCCCACTCGATCTCCGCGCTGACCGGCAAGGACATGAAGGTCAACTGGGGCAGCAACTTCGAAGACGACCTCGCCGGCGCGCCCGAGACGGCGATGGCGGACCCGAACCTGGCTGGCATGCAGGAGAAGGTCAGGATGGACTTCGAGCAGGTTTTCATGTTCTACCTGCCGCGCATCTGCGAGCACTGCCTCAACCCGTCCTGCGTCGCGTCGTGCCCGTCGGGCGCCATGTACAAGCGGGAGGAAGACGGCATCGTCCTGGTCGACCAGGACAAGTGCCGCGGCTGGCGGATGTGCGTGTCCGGCTGCCCGTACAAGAAGGTGTACTTCAACCACCGCACCGGCAAGGCCGAGAAGTGCACGTTCTGCTTCCCGCGCATCGAGGCCGGCCAGCCCACGATCTGCTCGGAGACCTGCGTCGGGCGGCTACGTTACCTCGGGCTGATCCTCTACGACGCCGACAAGGTCCTCGACGCCGCGGCCACCCCCGACGAGCAGGACCTGTACGAGGCGCAGATGTCGGTGTTCCTCGACCCCGAGGACCCGCAGGTACAGGCGGCCGCCGCGGAGCAGGGCATCCCCGCCGACTGGATGGAGGCTGCCCGCCGCTCGCCGACCTACCAGCTCGCGGTGCGCCACCGGGTCGCGCTACCGCTGCACCCGGAGTACCGCACCCTGCCGATGGTCTGGTACATCCCGCCGCTGTCACCGGTGTCGGACATCGTGCACGCCGCCGGCTACGACGACGCCGACCCCGATCAGGTCTTCGCCACCATCGACTCGCTGCGCATCCCGATCGACTACCTGGCGAACCTGTTCACCGCCGGCAAGGCGCAGACCGTGCAACTGGTGCTGCGCAAGCTTGCCGTGATCCGGGCCATCCAGCGCGCCGGGCAGCTCGGGCTCGTCCCGAACGAGAAGCTGCCCGCGACGGTGAACGCCACACTGGACGACTTGGACGACCTGTACCGGTTGCTCGCGATCGCGAAGTATGACGACCGGTACGTCATCCCCCCGGCTCACGCCGAGGACGCCGGTGCGTTGATGGGCCAGCATGAGCAGCTGTTCTGCAGCCTGGACACCGAAGGCGGCCCCGGCATGGGTGGCAGCGGACCACCCGGACCGCACGGCATCCAGAGCCGCCAGGCTACTCAGCCCGCCACCGCCCAGCCCGGCAGCGGCCGAACCTTCCGGGCCGACGACGGCCGGACCCACTTCAACCTGCTCGGCTGGAACGGCGAGGGCAGCGCACCGAACCTGTTCCCGGACCAGGGGCCGGCATGAGCAGCGCCCGGCTCGCCGCCACCCCAACCCGCCAGCACCGGCGGCCGGCGTGAACCGCGCGTTCAAGCTGGCCTCGGTGCTGCTGCAGTACCCGACGACCGCGCTGTTCGACGGGCTGGACGCGCTGGACGCGTTCGCCGCGGCGACGTCGCCAAAGCCCACCCGTGAGGCGTTCGGGCAGTTCCTGACCTGGCTGCGCGCGACACCGCCGACCGAGGTGGCCCAGCATTACGTGCAGACCTTCGACCTGCGCCGCCGCTGCGCGCTGTACCTGACCTACTACCGCTACGGCGACACCCGCAAGCGAGGCATGGCGATGATCATATTCAAGGCCGCGTACCGCGGTGCCGGGTTCGTCCCGTGCGAGGACGAGCTTCCCGACTACCTGCCGATGGTGCTCGACTTCGCCGACCTGTGCCCGCGCGGTGAGCGGCTGCTGCACGCACACCGGGCCGACCTCGAACTGCTGCGCCGCGCCCTCGCCGCGGCTGAAACGCCCTACACACAGGTGGTGACCGCCGTGTGCGGGCAGCTGCCCAAGCTCGGCCGCCAGGAGATCGGCCAGGTGCTCAAGGCATGGGAGTCCGGGCCGCCCCGCGAAGACGTGGGACTGGAACCGTTCGCCCCGCCGGAGTATCTGGCCGGCTACGGCACGGGCCCCGCCGGCGCGCCCGGCACCGGCCGGCTCACCATGCCCGACACGACGGCGGCACCGCGATGAACACGACCGCGGCACAGATATTTTGGTGGGTGGCGCTGCCCTACCTGGCCCTCGGTGTGTTCGTCGTCGGCCATGTGTGGCGCTGGCGCTACGACCAATTCGGCTGGACCAGCTACTCCACCCAGCTGCAGGAACGCCGGATGCTCAAGTGGGGTGGCCCGCTGTTCCACTACGGCACGTTCGCCGCCATCGCCGGGCACGTCATCGGTGTGCTGGTCCCGGAACGGTGGACCAGGGCGATCGGTATCCCCGAGAACGTCTACCGCTGGTTCTCCGCTGCCGCCGGCACACTGGCCGCGGTCCTGGTCATCGGCGGCGTCATCGTGTTGGCTACCCGGCGGCTGTTCGTGCCCCGGGTGCGTGCCACCACGGCCCGCATCGACTACGTCACCCTGGTGCTGCTGCTGATCATTATCCTCACCGGTATCGCACCGACGATCGCGGTCAACCTGTTCGGCCACGGCTACGACTACCGCACCACCGTGGCGCCCTGGTTCCGTGGCCTGTTCACCGGATCACCGGACGTCCAGCCGATAGCCCACGCCCCGTTCATCTACCAACTGCACGCCACCGCCGCGTGGGTGATCTGGGCACTGTGGCCGTTCAGCCGACTCGTACACGCCTGGAGTTACCCCGTGTGGTACCTGTGGCGGCCCTACATCGTGTACCGCAGCCGTAAAGCCACCCATCCCGCCGAACCCGGCACCGGCGGCCGCAAATGGCGCAAGATCGGTGTCCCGTACTGACCGTGCCCAGCCACCGATGCCCACTCGCGGTGG
>Ga0207661_10003012_pt1 | contig 11649 bp, 7 predicted proteins | sample KBSC713LmetaG_FD_184337 | JGI IMG/M metagenome (GOLD analysis project Ga0207661, IMG submission 184337) | Corn rhizosphere microbial communities from Kellogg Biological Station, Michigan, USA - KBS C7.1-3L metaG (SPAdes) (version 2) | ecosystem: Host-associated > Plants > Roots > Rhizosphere ... | reverse complement strand
GCGATGACCGATGTGGCTGAGCTGGCGGGCGTCTCGCATCAGACCGTGTCCCGGGTGTTGAACGATCATCCGAATGTTCGGCCGGATACCCGGGATCGGGTGATGTCGGCGATCGACCGGTTGGGTTATCGGCCGAATTCGGCGGCCCGGGTGTTGGTGACGGGCCGGTCGCGGGCGCTGGGGGTGGTGAGTTTCGATACCACGTTGTACGGTCCGGCGTCCACGGTGTTCGGTATTGAGCAGGCGGCGCGGGGGGCGGGGTATTTCGTGAGTATCGCGAGTCTCGCGGCGCTGGATGTGGAGTCGGTGCGTGACGCGGTGGACCGGTTGATCGCGCAGTCGGTGGCGGGGTTGATGATTGTGGCTCCGTTGATGTCGGCGGCCGAGGCGGTCGCGGTCGTGCCGCCGCACCTGCCGGTGGTACTGGTGCAGGGTGGTCCGGAGTCGGGTGCGCCTGAGGTGATCGTGGATCACGAGTCGGGTGCCCGGCAGGCGGTTGAGCACTTGTTGTCGTTGGGGCATCGCACGGTGTGGCACATTGGGGGGCCGGAGGGCTGGATCGAGTCGAGGACCCGGTTGGCCGGTTGGCAGTCGGCGCTGGATGCGGCGGGTGCCAGGGCGCCGGCGGTGTTGCCGGGTGACTGGAGCGCGCGGTCGGGGTATCTGGCGGGTCGGCGGTTGGCGAGGATGCGCGGGGTGACGGCGGTCTTCGCGGCTAACGATCAGATGTCGCTCGGGTTGCTGCGGGCGTTGCACGAGGCGGGGCGCCGGGTTCCCGAGGATGTGAGCGTCGTGGGGTTCGACGATATCCCGGAGGCGGCGTACCTGACGCCGCCGCTGACCACGATCCGGCAGGACTTCGGTGAGGTGGGTCGGCGCAGCCTCGACCTGATGCTGGCGCAGCTCGCGACCGGTAACCGGATGGACTCCAAACTGCTGGTACCGGCACAGATCGTGGTACGCGAAAGCACTGCTTCACCGGGCGGCTGACGGTCCGGGGAGCAGGAACCTCCGTGCCTCTCAACGTTATCGATAACATAGACAACGAGCTAAGGGACGCAACCGGTGAGCGTTAGCACGGCGCAGCCACGTTCGCATCGACTCGATCCTGAGGACTACCGGGACGTTCGGCGCCACGCGGTTCCCGTAACTGTCTGGCGACCAATCCGCAAGCTGAACCCCTCCGCGGAGGCATGGCCAACCGCACGCGGATCGCACCACACCGTCTACCCCGCGGCCACCACCCGCGAGATCCGCAGTGACCTCGCGGAACTGTTGGGTGTCGAGTTGCTCTTCATCGACGCCGTACCCACGCATCGCAATCCCGCTCATCCGTGTCACCCCAAGGAGATCACATGTTAAGCAGGCGGAGCTTCATCACCGGCGCGGCTGCTGTCGCCGTCACCGGTGCCACCGCTTCACTCGCCGCGTGCGGCAAGAAGGCCACGTCGGGCAGCAGCGGTGCCGGCGGCACCAAGACAATCACCCTCGGCTTCTCTCAGGTCGGTTCTGAGAGCGGCTGGCGCAGCGCCAACACCGACTCCATCAAGAGCGCGGCGAAGGCGGCCGGCATCAACCTGAAGTTCTCCGACGCGCAGCAGAAGCAGGAGAACCAGATCCAGGCCATCCGCGACTACATCTCGCAGAAGGTCGACGTCATCTCCTTCTCGCCGGTCGTCACCACCGGCTGGGACACCGTGCTGAAGGAGGCCCAGGCGGCGAAGATCCCGGTCATCCTCACCGACCGGCAGGTCGACTCCGACCCGTCGCTGTTCGTGACCCTGGTCGGCTCCGACTTCGAGAACGAGGGCGAGCGCGCGGCGCACATGCTGGAGAAGGTGCTCCAGCTGCCCGGCGCCCCGAGTCCGGTCAACATCGCCGTGCTGGAAGGCACCACCGGATCGGCGCCGGCGATCGACCGGGCGAAGGGCTTCAAGAAGGTGATGGACGCCTCGCACCCGGACTGGAAGATTGTCGTCAGCCAGACCGGCGACTTCACCCGGGACGGCGGCAAGCAGGTCATGGCCGCCTTCCTCCAGTCCCACCCGGAGGCGAACGTGCTGTTCGCGCACAACGACGACATGGCGATCGGCGCGATCCAGTCCATCGAGGCCGCCGGCAAGAAGCCGGGTACCGACATCAAGATCGTGTCCTGCGACGGCGTGCACGACGGCTTCGTCGCGATGACGCAGGGGAAGATCAATGCGATCGTCGAGTGCAACCCGCTGCTCGGCCCCCAGCTGATGGACACTATCAAGACGGTCCTCGGCGGCGGTACCGTCGACAAGTGGATCAAGACCAAGGAGGGCGACTTCATGGCCGCCGACGCGGCCGCCGCCCTGCCCAGCCGTCAGTACTGAGTCCACGACCGAAGGGAGCGCCCGCATGGCGGAGGACTTTCCCGTCCTGCGAATGACGGGAATCAGCAAGCAGTTCCCCGCCGTGCGGGCACTTTCGGGAGTCGACTTTCGGCTGTACCCCGGCGAGGTCCACGCCCTGCTCGGGGAGAACGGGGCCGGAAAGTCGACCCTCATCAAGGTGCTGACCGGCGTGTACGAGCTGGACGAGGGGACCGTCGAACTCGACGGGGCACCGGTGCGGATCACCAGTCCGCACCACGCGCAGCAGCTCGGCATCAGCACCGTGTACCAGGAGGTGAACCTCTGCCCGAACCTCACGGTCGCGGAGAACATCTTTCTGGGCCGGGAGCGCACCAGCGGACCGGTGGTGCGTTGGCGCCGTACCCGGCGGGAGGCGGCCACGCTCGTGGCCGCCTTCGGCCTGGAGATCGATGTGTCCGCGCAGCTCGGCTCGTACCCGCTGGCGATCCAGCAACTGGTCGCCATCGTGCGCGCCGTCGACCTCAACCGGGCCGACGGCGCGGCCGGTACCAAGGTGTTGATTCTCGACGAGCCCACCTCGAGCCTCGACCAGGACGAGGTCGAGGTGCTCTTCGGCGTCATCCGGCGGCTGAAGTCCGCCGGGGTCGCCGTGCTGTTCGTCTCGCACTTCCTCGACCAGATCTACCGGATCTGCGATCGGATGACCGTGCTGCGCAACGGCCGCATGGTCGGCGAGCACATGGTGGCGGACCTGGACCGGGTCGGGCTCGTGCGGCTGATGCTGGGGCGCGAGCTGCAACAGCTGGAGGAGCTGCGGGAGCATGACCGGACCGCGACCGGTGAAACCGTGCTGCACGCCGCCGGGCTCGGCCGCCGGGGCAGCATCGCCCCGTTCGACCTGGACATCAGCGCCGGTGAGGTGGTCGGCCTTGCCGGCCTGCTCGGCTCCGGGCGCACCGAACTCGCCCGGCTGGTCTTCGGGGCGGACCAGGCCGACAGTGGCGAACTGACCGTCGGCGGCAAGCCGGTCTCGCGCCGCGCCGGGCCGCAGGCGACGATCTCCCGGGGGATCGCGTTCTGCCCGGAGAACCGCCGGGCGGAGGGGCTCATCCCGGACCTGACCGTACGGGAGAACATCATCCTGGCGATGCAGGCCGCCCGCGGCTGGGCAAGGCCGATACCCCGGGAGACCGCGGACCGGCTGGTCGCCAGGTACATCGCGGCCCTGGACATCCGGCCCGCCGACCCGGAAGCCACGGCCGGCTCGCTGTCCGGCGGCAACCAGCAGAAGGTACTGCTGGCCCGCTGGATCCTCACCAGTCCGAAGCTGCTCGTACTGGACGAGCCCACCCGGGGCATCGACGTGGGAGCCAAGGCCGAGATTCAGAAGCTCGTGGTCTCGTTGGCCGGCGACGGGGTTTCCGTCCTGTACATCTCGGCCGAGCTGGACGAGGTGCTGAGGCTCAGCGACAGCATCGGAGTGCTGCGCGACCGGACCCTGGTGGCCCGGCTGACCAACGGTCCGGACCTGACCGCCGACCAGATCATGCAGACCATCGCCCGCGGAGCGCAGTCATGACCGCCCTTGCCCGTATCCGTCAGCGCGACTGGCGTTCACTCACCCGGCAGCAGCTGTTCTGGCCGCTGCTGATCCTTGTCGCCCTGCTGCTGTTCAACCTGCCGTTCACGCCCAACTTCTTCAGCATCGGTGTACGCAACGGCCACCTGTACGGCAGCCTCGTGTCCATCCTGTACTTCGGCACCGTACCGATCCTGGTGGCCCTCGGCATGACGCTCGTCATCGCCACAGGCGGCATCGACCTGTCGGTCGGCGCGGTGATGGCGATATCGGGCGCGATCGCCTGCCGGCTCATCAGCCACGCCGCGGACCAGAACTCCGTCTCCCTGGTCCTGGAGGCGATGGGCCTGGCGCTGCTGGCCTCGCTCGCGGCGGGACTGTTCAACGGGTTGATGGTCGCGCGCGCCGGGGTGCAGCCGATCGTCGCGACGTTGATTCTCATGGTCGCCGGCCGGGGCATCGCCCAACTGATCACGAGCGGCTTCATCCTCACCGAGCTGTCCAAGCCGTACGGGGTGCTCGGCGGCTACGCCGCGACGGTACCGACCGGGGTGTTCATCGTCATCGGCTTCGTCGCGGTCGCCGCGGTGCTGACCCGGCGCACGGCGCTCGGGCTGCTCGTCGAGTCCGTCGGCGGCAACGCGGAGGCGAGCCGGCTGGCCGGCGTGCGCGCCCAGCGCATCAAGGTGATGGTGTACCTGTTCTGCGCGCTGTGCGCCGGCGTTGCCGGACTGTGGAACAGTTCGAGCCTCGGCGGCGCGGACGCCAACAACGCGGGACTGTGGATCGAACTGGACGCCATTCTCGCGGTGGTCATCGGTGGCACCCCGCTGACCGGTGGCCGGTTCAGCATCAGCGGTACCGTCGTCGGCGCGCTGATCCTGCAGACGCTGAAGACGACCATCTTCACCATCGGCATCCCGGCCCAGGCGAACATGGTCTTCGAGGCCGTCGTCGTCATCATCATCTGCCTGCTGCAGTCGACCGACTTCCGCCGCCGCGTGGCCAGGCTGTTGCGGCCCGGCGCGGCGCGCGGACGCCCGGTCGGGCCGGTCGGGCCGGACGGACCGACAGCACCTGACCAGCGACCGGCGCAGGCCGCCGTCAGCCCCGAATCCGTGGAGATCCCGTCATGACCACCGCGAAGATCGACGCCCGGCCGGCCGCGCCGGTACCCGTCTGGACACGGTTGCTGCGCGATCCCCGGCTGCCCATCGTGGTGACGGCCGCCCTGCTGGTCGTCATGTACGCCTACGGCTCCTACCGGTACTCCTTCGACCAGCAGGTACCGGCGAACCTGCTCATCAACAACAGCTACCTCATCGTCGCCGCGGTCGGCGCCACGTTCGTGATCCTCACCGGTGGCATCGACCTGTCCATCGGCTCGCTGGTCGGCTTCAGCACCGTGCTGACCGGGTTGCTGGTGACCAAGAACCACGTGCCGGTGGGGTTGGCCGCCGTGGTGGTACTGGTGGCCGGCGCGTTGGGCGGCCTGCTGATGGGCTGCATGATCCAGTACTTCCGGGTACCACCGTTCATCGCGACCCTCGCCGGGCTGTTCCTCTTCCGCGGGCTCAGCTTGATGCTCAGCAAGGAATCTATCCCCATCAATGACAAGACGGTCGCCTCGATCGCGCAGTTCCACATCTCGCTGCCCGGCGGCGCGTTCCTCTCGGTCGGCGCGACCGTGGCCCTTGTCGTGGTGGCGCTCGCGGTGTTCGTACTCCACTACACCCGCTTCGGCCGTCAGGTCTACGCCATCGGTGGCAACGAGCAGTCGGCCCTGCTGATGGGCCTGCCGGTCGCGCGCACCAAGATAGCCGTGTACGCGCTTTCCGGATTCTGCTCGGCCCTGTCCGGGCTCGTGTTCGTGCTCTACATCCAGTCAGGCGACCCGCGGGCCGCGATCGGCATGGAGCTGGACGCGATCGCCGCGGTGGTCATCGGAGGAACCCTGCTGACCGGCGGGTTCGGGTACGTGCTCGGCTCGCTGCTCGGGGTCCTCGTCATCGGCCTGATCAAGACGATCATCAGCGACGAGGGTACGCTCAGCTCCTGGTGGATCAAGATCGGTACCGGCGCCCTGCTGCTGCTCTTCATTCTCCTGCAGCGCACCGTCACGGCCCGCGGCACCCGAACAACCAGATGAGATGGGCGGATGTCGGCGACCCGGACGCCCGGATTCCACCGGAAGCCGTGTGAACGCTAACATAGGCCTCATCCTCGTCGGCTCTGGCGTGGCGCCGCCGGACCAGCGTGAAGGAGCGACCCATGACGGTTGACCCCCGCGAGACCATCGCGTCGGGCCGCACCTCGCTCGGCATCGAGCTGGGTTCGACGCGGATCAAGGCATGCCTGATCGGTCCGGACCACGCCGTGCTGGCCACCGGCGGCAGCGACTGGGAGAACCGGTTTGTCGACGGATTGTGGACCTACCCGCTCGACGAGGTGTGGTCCGGCCTGCAGACCGCGGTCGCGGCGCTGCTCGCGGACGCCGAGAACCGGTACGGCGCGCGCCCGGCGACCGTCGCGGCGCTGGGCGTCTCGGCCATGATGCACGGCTACCTCGCCTTCGACGAGGCCGGCGAGCTGCTGGTGCCGTTCCGGACGTGGCGCAACACGAACACCGGCCGCGCCGCCGCCGAGCTGTCCGAGGCGTTCCGCTTCAACATCCCGCTGCGCTGGTCGATCGCGCACTACGACCAGGCGCTGCTGGACGACGAGCCGCACGTGTCCCGGGTCGCGTTCCTCACCACGCTCGCCGGGTACGTCCACTGGAAGCTGACCGGGCGCAAGGTGCTGGGCATCGGCGACGCTTCGGGCGTATTTCCCATCGACCCGGTAACGAGGACGTACGACGCGGCGATGGTCGCCACGTTCGACGCGCTGGCCGAGAAGCGGCGGCCCGGCGGCCCGCGACTCGTCGACCTGCTGCCACAGGTCCTGGTCGCGGGCGCGGACGCCGGTTCGCTGGCCGATGAGGGCGCGGCCCTGCTGGACCCGACGGGCACGCTGCGGCCCGGTATCCCGCTGTGCCCTCCCGAGGGCGACGCCGGTACCGGCATGGTCGCGACCAACTCGGTGGCACCGCGTACGGGCAACGTGTCCGCGGGTACGTCGATCTTCGCGATGGTGGTGCTGGAGAGGCCGCTGGCGAGCCGGCACCACGAGATCGACGTCGTCACCACCCCGGCCGGCGACGCGGTGGCGATGGTCCACTGCAACAACGGCGCCAGCGAGCTGGGCGCGTGGGCGGCGCTGTTCGGCGAGTTCGCCGTACGGCTAGGGCACCCCGCGACATCCGACGCGGTGTTCGGCGCCCTGTTCCGCGCCGCCCTGGACGGTCCCGCCGACGGCGGCGGGCTGCTGGCGTACAACAACCTGGCCGGTGAGCCGATCACCGGGCTGGCCGAGGGCCGGCCGCTCGTCGTACGCCGGCCGGACAGCTCGTTCACGCTGGCCGGCTTCATGCGCGCCCAGATCTACGGCGCGTTCGCCACGCTGAGCCTCGGCATGCGGGTGCTCGCCGACGAGGACGTCCGGCTGGACGCGATGTTCGCCCACGGCGGTGTCTTCCGCACGGCCGGCGTCGCGCAACGGTTCCTCGCCGCGGCGATCGGGGCGCCGGTGGCGGTGGCGGATACGGCGAGCGAGGGCGGCGCGTGGGGCATGGCCGTCCTCGCCGCGTACCTCGGCTGCGGGCAGGACCTCGGCACGTACCTCAAGGACAACGTGTTCGCGGGCGCCGCGTTCGACGTCGTGCAGCCCGACCCGGCCGACATCAAGGGATTCGCCACCTACCTCGAGCGCTACTGCGCGGGCCTCGCCGTGCAGCGCGCCGCGACGCAGGCGCTGTAGCCCCGCCCGACCACCGATACCACCGATCCGAACGCAGGAGGCCCATCGCGATGATCCCAGCCCAGCCCGGCTTCGACCTTGCCGTGCGGCGCGAGATCGCGCGCGTGCGCGAGGTTGTCGCGCGGCTGCACGCCGAGCTGCCGCGCTGGGGCCTCGTCGTATGGACCGCGGGCAACGTGTCGCAGCGGGTACGCGTACCCGGGGCGCTCGGCGGCGCCGACGACGGCTCGAAGGACCTGTTGGTCATCAAGCCTTCCGGCGTGACGTACGACGACCTGACGCCCGAGTCGATGGTCGTCTGCGACCTGGACGGGCGGCTCGTCGACGGTGACCGCGCGCCCTCGTCGGACACGGCGGCCCACGCCTACGTGTACCGCCACATGCCCCGGGTCGGCGGCGTCGTGCACACCCACTCGACGTACGCGACCGCCTGGGCCGCCCGTGGCGAGCCGGTGCCGTGCGTCCTGACGATGATGGCCGACGAGTTCGGCGGACCGGTACCCGTCGGCCCCTTCGCTCTCATCGGTGACGACTCGATCGGCCGTGGGATAGTCGACACGCTCTGCGCGTCGCGCAGCCCTGCCGTGCTCATGCGCAACCACGGGCCGTTCACCATCGGGCCGGACGCGAAGGCCGCCGTCAAGGCCGCGGTTATGGTCGAAGAGGTCGCGCGTACGGTGCACGTCGCGCGACAGTTGGGTGAGCCGATCCCGATCGCGCAGGAAGACATCGACTCTCTGTACAGCCGCTACCAGAACGTCTACGGACAGCATGAGGAGAAGCAGGGATGAGCAAGCCGTACGCTGACCGCGAGGTCTGGTTCCTCACCGGAAGCCAGGACCTCTACGGCGAGGACACCCTGCGCCAGGTCGCCGAGCAGTCGCAGGCGGTGGTGCGGCTGCTCGACGCCTCGGACGCGATGCCCACGAACATCGTCTGGAAGCCGGTTCTCAAGGACTCCGACTCGATCCGCCGCGCCATGATCGAGGTCAACGGCCGCGACGACGTGCTGGGCGTCATCACCTGGATGCACACGTTCAGCCCGGCGAAGATGTGGATCGCCGGCCTGGACGCGTTGGCAAAGCCGTTGCTGCACTTCCACACGCAGGCGAACGTCGAGCTGCCGTGGGACGCCATCAACTTCGACTTCATGAACCTGAACCAGGCCGCCCATGGCGACCGCGAGTACGCGTACGCGCTCACCCGCCTGGGCGTGGCGCGGGCCACCGTCGCCGGGCACGCGTCGAATCCCGCCGTCGCCGCGCGGATCGGCGCGTGGGTACGGGCAGCGGCCGGCTGGACCGCGACCCACGAGCTCAAGCTGGTCCGGTTCGGCGACAACATGCGCAACGTCGCGGTGAGCGAGGGTGACAAGACCGAGGCCGAGCACGTGTTCGGCGTCAGCGTGAACACCTGGGGGGTCAACGACCTCGCCGCGGCGGTCGCCGCGGTGGCGGATTCCGATGTGGACAAGCTGGCCACCGAGTACGAGGAGCACTACGACGTGGTGCCCGAACTCCGCGGCGGCGGTACGCGGCACGAGTCGCTGCGCTACGCCGCGCGCCAGGAGGTCGCGCTGCGCGGCTTCCTCGGCGAGCGGGGCGCGACGGCGTTCACGACGAACTTCGAGGACCTCGGCGAGCTGCGACAGCTGCCCGGCCTGGCCGTACAGCGGCTCATGGCCGACGGGCTCGGCTTCGGCGCCGAGGGCGACTGGAAGACGGCGGTACTCGTACGCGCCGCCAAGGTGATGGGTGCCGGCCTGCCCGGCGGCGCCTCGCTGATGGAGGACTACACGTACAACCTGGTGCCGGGCGAGGAGCTGATCCTCGGCGCGCACATGCTCGAGATCTGCCCGTCGCTCACCACCACGATTCCCCGGGTCGAGATCCATCCGTTGGGTATCGGCGGCAAGGAAGACCCGGTACGCATGGTGTTCGACGCCGACCCCGGCCCCGGCGTCGTCCTCTCCCTGACCGACCTGCGTGACCGGTTCCGGATCACCGCGAACGTCGTCGACCTCGTCGACCACCCCGCCCTGCCGAACCTGCCCGTCGCCCGCGCGGTGTGGAAGCCCCGGCCCGACTTCACGACGAGCGCCGAGTGCTGGCTGACCGCCGGAGGCGCCCACCACACGGTGATGACGACCAATGTGCCGGTCGACACCTGGGCGATGTTCGCCGACATGGCCCGTACCGAGTTGCTCGTCATCGACGAGCAGACGACGAAGCGCGGCTTCGCCGACCAGGTACGTGCGAACCAGGCCTACTACCGGCTGGCGCGGGGGCTGTAGCGATCGCCTTGCGTGTCCTTGCCAAAAGTGGGGACGTGACAGACACCAGGGTATGCATTTGCCATCATCGATGATGGCGGTAGCATTCCGGATCCTCGCCTCCCACCGTCAGCGATGGTCAGGCCGAGGTACGGGCGCGTTCGACGACCTCCTCGGGCGACAGTGGTGCCTTCGGGTGGTAGCTCAGGCACATCGGCGTCTTCACCTTGACGAACGAGAAGCCCTCGCCCGCGGCGTAGAACTGGCCGCTCCCGAGCAGCCCGATGTCCGGCACCCGGCCGCCCTTGGCCTGTGCCAGTTCTTTCGCCGCGTCGATCTGGGCCGGCGCGTTGAGCAGGCCGAAGAACTGGGTGGTCGCGTTGCCGGAGATCCGGTTGTGCAGGCCGCGCGGTGACTGGGTGGCGAAGACCAGTCCCAGCCCGTACTTGCGGGCCTGCGAGGCCAGCGCGATGGAGCTCTCCGTGCATGGCGTCTTGCCACTGGCCGGGGCGAGGGTCTGCGCCTCGTCCATGACGAACAGCCCGCCGAGTGGCCGGTCGTTGGCCGGGTGACGCTTGATCCAGTTGAACAGCGCCATCTGCAGCTGGTTGACGAAGCTCTGCCGCTCCTCCTCGGAGTTGAGCCCGACGAAGCTGATGACGGAGACCCGGGCGCGCTTGCCTGGCGGCGGCGTGAGCAGTACGCCCGGATCGGCAGCCGTGCCGCTGCCACCGAAGAGCGGGTCGGTGACCATGGCGGCCTTGAGGGTTTCGGCGAGGTCGTGAGCCAGCTTGTTCGCTCTGGCCATGCGGCTCACGCCGTCGGGAAGGTCGGCGAGGAATTCCGTGAAGCCGTACAACCCGGTCTGGCGACCATTCGCGTACGCCTGCAGCGCCTCGGTGAGCACGGCCTTGCCCTGCTGGGCGAGCCTCGTCGTGCCGTTCACGCCTGCGCGCGGCGAGAGTGCTTCGACCGCCGAGCGGATGGCCTGGTCGAACTCGTCCGGCCAGTCGCGCAAGCCGGCGAAGTCGGGCAGCGGCTGGAAGGCGAGCGGTCGCCCACCGGTGACGCGAGGCGTCCAGATCACGACATCGGTGTGCTCCAGGTAGTCACGTGACCGCTGGTCGTCGCCCGGGCGCCAGCCCTCCGGCGGCTGCGGCCAGGCGTCGCCGAAGCGGGCGAGGTCGTTGTTGGGGTCCAGCACGATGGCCGACACGCCCTGCAGGGCGCACTCCTCCACGAGTCGCCGGATCAGTACGGTCTTGCCCGATCCGGACCCGGCGAAGATGACGGTGTGGCGGCGCAGCGACTCCAGGTCCACCAGGAACGGCCGGCCACCGTCCACAGTGGATCCCAGCCGGATCGAGGGCCGGCCGGTGTCCGCGGGCTCGTCGTCGGCCTGCTCGTCGGGCACGTTCATCTGGGAAGTACGCTCCGGAACCTCCTCCTCAACAACGGGCGTCCGGTCGGGTGCGTGGCCGAGCACCTCGCTCAGCAGCGCGGTGCCGCTGGCCGGGCGCCTGGTCACCAACCACTCCTGGAGACCGACTGGCGGGTCGGCGCGAAGCGCCCGCAGCGCCGCGAAGACCTTGAGGTCA
>Ga0207661_10003011_pt1 | contig 11653 bp, 8 predicted proteins | sample KBSC713LmetaG_FD_184337 | JGI IMG/M metagenome (GOLD analysis project Ga0207661, IMG submission 184337) | Corn rhizosphere microbial communities from Kellogg Biological Station, Michigan, USA - KBS C7.1-3L metaG (SPAdes) (version 2) | ecosystem: Host-associated > Plants > Roots > Rhizosphere ... | reverse complement strand
GACGGAAGGACGATGACGGACCGGGCGGCGGACGGGTTGACCATCGCGATGTCGCCCGGGTCGACCGGGTTGCCGCTGCGGCATACCACGCGCGTCCTGCGCGTTTTGCCGAGCTTCTCCCGGATCTCGTCCTCCATCTCGACCTTGTCGCGGTCGGCCAGGATCGCGATGCAGGACCGGCGCTGGTTGCTGTTGGCCTCGACCAGTTCAGAGATGATCGTGAACACCTGGTCGGACCAGCCCAGCAGCACCGTGTGATTGCGCTCGATGATCCGCGAGCGGCCCTTGCGCAGCTCGGTCAGCTTGGCGTCCAGGCCGGTGGTGAGCACACCGATGAACGCCGCGACGACGAGAATGCCACCCAACGTGATTGCGAAGGCGATCGCGACATACCACCAGTGGCCGGAGTCGCCGGCCACCGTGCCCGGGTCGAGCGCGTGCAGCACGCCCTGCCAGATCGAAGGCAGGAACGCGCGGTGATGCGGCACGGTGGCGCCGTCGTCCGGGGTCGGGTCGAGCGCCCACACCAGCGTGCCGCCGATGACAATCACTGCCAGCGACGCCAGCGCGAGCCAGCGCACCAACGCGGGCGTGCCCTTCGACATGGTGTTGTCGAACCAGTAGCGAGCCCGTTGGCGGAGCGTGATGGCAGCCATATCCTGCCTTTCTGGGATGCGAGCGTGCCGCGTCCGGGACGCTAACATGCCGCGCCAAGCAGGAAAGACTGTCAACCTTGCGACCGTGCCCAAAAGACCTCAGCGCATGAACTGGAACCAGTTGATGTTGCCGAGATCGGCCGCGCCGCTGGTGGTGAACGTCAGGTACACGGTGTGCACCCCGGTGGCCGACCCGGACAGGTTGGTATTCAGGCTTACCCAAGTCTGCCAGCCGCCCGTGCTGCTCACCGGCACGCTCGCGATCACCGGACCGGTCGTGCTGTCCAAGCGGTACTGGACGGTGCCGGTCACCGTCGCGGCCGAGGCGAACCGCGTCGTCACCGACGCCGGGCTGGCTGTCCCAAAGTCGACACCGCTGTAGGCGAGCCAGTCACCGGCCGCGATCCAGCCGACGTTCAAACCGCCACCGGTATCCGTTGTCGTTTCCGTCTGGATGCCGGACTGCGAGGAGTAGCTCTCAGCTTGTCGCACGATGGGCCCACCGCCGCCCTGGGCGAACTGGAACCAGTTCAGGTTCACCAAATCGCCGGTGCCGCCGGTGAACGTGACGTACACGCTGTGCACACCGGTGGCCGAGGCACTGACGGAGCTACTCACCCAGTTCTGCCAGCCGCCGGTGTTGCTGACCGGCACGGTCGCGATCACCGGGCCGGTCGTGCTGTCCAGCCGGTACTGGACGGTGCCGCTGCTCGTGCTGCCGGAGGCGAGCCGGGTCGTGACCGAAGCGGCCCCGGCCGATCCGAAGTCCACATTGGAGTAGCCAAGCCAGTCGCCGGCCGCGATGTATCCGACGTCCTGCCCGCCGCCGGTGTCCGTGGTCGTCTCGGTTTGCGTACCGAACTGACTCGAGTAGCTTTCGGCCTGCGTCACGTCAAACGCGCTGCGGTTCTGGACGGGTCCATAGGTGAGGCCGAAGCCGAACGGGAACAGCGCGGTCTGGCCGTCGCCGTCGTTGATCGGCTGCTGGGAGGCCGACTGCATCCACGTGTCGGGCAGCTTGCCGGTCGGCGCGTAGTCGCCGAAGAGCACGTCCGAGACGCCGTTGCCCTCCGTACCGGGCAGCCACGCCTCGACCAGCGCGTTCCAGTTCGGCAGCTGGGACGCGATGTCCAGCGGTCTTCCGGAGACGAGCACGACGACCACCGGCACGCCGGCGTTGCGCAGCGTGGCGATCGTGTTGAGGTCGGTCGTGTCCAGGCCCATCGAGCCGGGCCGGTCGCCGGCGCCCTCGGCATACGGGGTCTCGCCGACGACGGCGATCGCGACCTTGTACGAGCTGTCGATCCCGGTGCCGTTCGCGTTGTAGGTGACCGTGCTACCGGTGCCGGCCGCCGCCCGGATCCCCTGCAGGATCGTGGTGCCGGTCGTGGTCGCGCCGCTGCCGCCTTGCCACGTGACGGTCCAGCCGCCGGACTGGTAGCCGATGTTGTCGGCGCTCTTGCCGGCCACGAAGATCTTGTTGTTGGTCTTGGCCAGCGGCAGGAGGTTGCCGGCGTTCTTGAGCAGCACCTGCGACTCGCGCACGGCCTGCCGGGCGATCGCGCGGTGGGCCGCCGAGCCGACGGTCGGGGTGTAGGTGCGGTCGGTGAGCGGCTTCTCGAAGAGGCCGAGCTCGAACTTCTTGGTGAGGATCCGCCGGTTGGCGTCGTCGATGCGGGACATCGCCACGTTCCCGTTCTGCACCTCCCCGCGCAGCGTGGTGATGAACTGCTGCCAGGCGGTCGGCACCATGACCATGTCGATCCCGGCGTTCACCGCCTGGCTGACCTCGGCCGCCGTGAACCCGGTCTGGCCGTCGATCTGGTCGATGCCGTTCCAGTCGGAGACGACGAAGCCGGAGAAGCCCAGTTCACCCTTGAGCAGCGTGGTGATCAGGTACTGGTTGCCGTGGTCCTTCACGCCGTTCCAGCTGTTGTACGAGATCATGATCGAGCCGACGCCGCGCCGGATCGCCTCCTGAAACGGCGGCAGGTGGATCGCGCGCAGCTCCGCCTCGCTGATCTGGGTGTTGCCCTGGTCGGTGCCGTTGGTCGTGCCACCGTCGCCGATGTAGTGCTTGGCCGTCGCGAGCACCGAGCCGGACGCGTTGAGCGCGCTGCCCTGCAGGCCGGTGACGTACGTGGCCATCATCGTCGGCAGCTCCGGCTTCTCGCCGAACGACTCGTACGTGCGGCCCCACCGGTCGTTGCGGGCCACGCACAGGCAGGGCGAGAAGTCCCAGTCGATGCCGGTGCCGGAGACCTCCTCGGCGGTGGCCCGCCCGATCTGCTGCACCAGGGCGGGGTCGCGGGTGGCGCCCAGGCCGATGTTGTGCGGGTAGATCGTCGCGCCGATCACGTTGTTGTGCCCGTGTACCGCGTCGACGCCGTAGATCATCGGAATGCCGAGCGGGGTGGCCAGCGCCGCGTTCTGGAAACCGTCGTACATGTTGGCCCAGGACGTGGCGTTGTTCGGCGACGGGGCGGAGCCGCCGCCGGACAGGATCGACCCGAGCCGGAACTGGGTGATCTGCGCGTTGGTGACCGACCCGCGCTCGGCCTGGGTCATCTGGCCGATCTTCTCGTCCAGGCTCATCCGCGAGAGCAGGTCGTTCACCCGCGTCGGCACCGGGAGGGTCGGGTCGCGGTACGGCTCACCGGCCGCGTGTGCCGGGAGCATCTGCCGCGCGCCGATCACCACGACGGCGGAGACGATCAACAGAACGGCGGCGGCCGGTCGGGCAAGCTTAGGGGTGGACACGGGCGAAACATATTGGCCGGAGGCGATACATGCAAGACTCCTATCAGATAGCTGTAGTGCTGGCGGTCAATGTCGGCCAGCCAAAGGATGTGTCCTGGCGCGGGAAGACGGTCTACACCGGGGTCTGGAAGTCCCCGGTGTCCGGCCCGGTGATGGTGCGCCGACTCAACATCGACGGCGACGGCCAGGGCGACACCGCCGGCCACGGCGGTGAACAGCGGGCCGTGCTGGTGTACCAGATCGACTCGTACCGGTACTGGCAAAAACACTTCGGCCGGGACGACTTCGGCTACGGCCAGTTCGGCGAAAATTTCACCGTCGACGGGCTGGCCGACGACGAGGTGTGCATCGGCGACCGCTACCGCATCGGCGAGGCCGAGTTCGAGGTGACCCAGCCGCGGGTCACCTGCTACCGGGTCGGCCTGCGCATGGGCGAGCCGCAGTTGCCGGCGCTGCTGGTCAGCCACCACCGTCCGGGCTTCTACCTGCGGGTGATCACCGAGGGGCGCGTGGCGGCCGGTGACGAGATCGTCAAGACCCGCTCCGGTCCCGGCCGCCTCACCGTCGCCGCCACCGACGCCCTGCTGTACCTCCCGGGCCGCGACCGTGATCAGCTCCGCGTCGCGGTCGGGATTCCGGCGCTCAGCCCCGGCTGGCGCGGCTCGTTCCAGGACCTGCTCACCGCCACGGAGAGCCGGCCCGCGTGGACCGGCTTCCGCGCGTTGCGGGTCACCGAGGTCGTGGCCGAGAGCCCGACCGTCTCGTCGATCCGCCTGGCCGCGCCCGACGGCACCCCGCTGCCGGCCGCCCGGCCCGGCCAGTACCTCACGGTCCGGATCGGATCGGCGGTGCGGAACTACTCGCTGTCCGCCACGACCGGCGCCGGCACCTACCGGATCAGCGTCAAGCGCGAGACGCACGGTGCCGCCAGCGGCTACCTGACCGCTTCATTGCGCCCGGACACCGAACTTGAGGTCGCCGCCCCGCGCGGCGACTTCGTGCTCGGCAGCGGGTCGGAGCCGGTGCTGCTCATCTCGGCCGGCATCGGAGTCACTCCGGTCCTGGCCATGCTGGAGGATTTGGCGGCTCAGGCCAGTACACGGGAAATCTGGTGGATCCACGCGGCGCGGAGTCCGCAGGAGCACCCGCACGCGGCGGAGGCGCAGAGGCTGCTGGCGGCCTTGCCGAACGCGCACGAACACGTCTTCTACAGCACCACCGGACGGCTCACCGGCGAGGCGCTGACCGCGCTGGCGCCGCCGACCGACGCCAGCGCATACCTGTGCGGCCCGGCGTCGTTCATGGCCGACATGCAGCGGGCGCTCACCACGATCGGCCTCGACTCGGCCCGCATCCACACCGAGGTGTTCGCCGCGCTGGCGTCGCTCAATCCCGGCCTCGTGCAACCCGCCATCCGGCCCCCGCACCGGCCGCCCGGACCACCCGGCACCGGTCCGAGCGTCACGTTCGCGCGCAGCGGCGTCACGACCCCGTTCCCGACCGGCCTCGGCAGCGTGCTCGACCTCGCCGACGCCTGCGACGTCCCGACCCGCTGGAGCTGCCGGACGGGTGTCTGCCACACCTGCAGCACCCCGGTCCTTTCCGGTTCTTATGGGTACGACCCGGAGCCGCTCGAACCCCCGCCGGCCGGCGAGATCCTCTTGTGCTGCGCCCGCCCCGACTCCGACCTGGTCCTCGACATGTAGACACGCGTGGCCGTGTCCCGAAAACGTCGCTATAGCAGCGTTTTCGGGACACAGCGCGGCTGCCGCTGCCCGAAAACGTCGTCATAGCAACGTTTTCGGGACACAGCATTCGCTACGGTGACAAGCACGAAGGCGTCGGCGCCGTGTTGGCCGTGCCCGGCAGCCGGGCGGTAAAGCCGAACCACGTGCTCCCGCCCGGCGCGAGTGTGCCGTTCCAGGCCAGGCTGCGCGCGGTGACATCGGCCCCGGTCTGCGTCCAGGTGGCCCCCCACAGGTTGCCGATCGTCTGGCCGTCGGCGAACGTCCACTTGACCGTCCACCCGTGCAGGGCGGCGGTGCCGTCGTTGCGGACCGTCACGGACGCCTGGAAGCCACCCGGCCACTGGTTCAGCAACTGGTACGAAGCCGAGCACCCGCCGGTGCCGGGGATGACGAGCGTCGTGATGGAGTTGGCCGGGAACGTCGTGGCGAGCGTCGACTGCGGCGGGCAGGTCGCACAGACCGGCGCGGGGGTCACCGTCACGTCGGGTTCGTGCGTGATCGCGGCGAGGTTGGCGGCGCTGTACCGGTACACCTGCGCATGGCCCGACCGCGCGAGGTTCTTGAGCGTGGCGCCGCTGGTCAGGTCGTCACCGGTCTTGTTGACCAGCACCAGCGTCAGCGTGCCGTCGGCGCGCTTTGCCGCGTACCCGGAAAGCTTGTCCTGATCGCTGCTGACCGCCTGCACGCTGGTGTCGCCGAACGCCGAACCTTGCCCGTCGTAGTTGAGGAACATCCGGAACGCGAAGGCTCCCGGCTGCGTCGCGCTGGGCGGCGACCACAGTGCCGCCAGGTCGAGGCCCTCCCGGCCGAAGATGCCGAGCACATCGGCCTGCGCCAGCGCGCCGTTGAGGCTGTCCAAGGCCCCCCAGTTGTACTCGGTGACGGCGGTCTTGGTCCCCGGGTAGTTGGCGGCGACGGTCTGCCTCATGCGCGGGATCAACTGCGTGGCCTGGTTGATCCAGCTCTCGTCCACATAGGACGGATCCCAGAGGTTGCGCGTCGAGCGCAGGCGCAGCGCGTTGGTCGCCGGGTCGTTGCCGTTGCCGAACGCGACCCCGCTCTCCTGTGGGTACCAGTGGTTGTCGTAGTAGTCGACGAGCCGGACGCCGTGCGCCTGCTGGTATGCCCGCATCTGCTGCAGGTACCAGGCACCGAAGTCGACGCCCCCGTGGGCGGCCCGGTCGGGCGGGTTGCTCCAGCACGATCCACCCTGGATGCTGCAGGTCTGCTGGTCCAGCCCGGAGAGGGTCAGCGAGTTCCAGCCCCAGCCGACCGGCCCGAGCGTCTTCGCGCCCGGGTCGGCGGCCTTCACCGCGCCGGCGATCGTGTAGGTCTGGTCGCGCATCTCGTCATACGAGGCGCCGGTCGGGTGCACGTCGCGGTGCGTCGCGTGCCAGATGTCCGGCTCGTTGTCCAGGTTGTAATACCGCACCCCGCCGGCGGACGCGGTGCCGTACTTGCCGGTCAGGTGGGCCAGCCAGTCGTGCACGTAGCCGGCACCCGCCTCGACGCTCGTGTCGTGCGGGTCGTTGCCGGTGACGTTGCCGCCGTCGGCCTTGACGCCGTTGCCGCAATCCGGCCGCCACTGGCTGTCGGCGCCCTGCTGCGGGCCGTACTTGGCGATGCTGAACCCGCACGAGTAGTCGCGGGCCTTGGGTACCCAGCCGATCAGGGGCACGGTGAGCAGGCTCGCCGTGCCGGTCCGCCGGTCCTGCTCGACGAACTGGTCGGTCTCCGACCCGTCGGGCAGGGTGGCCGGGTCGGCGTTGCCCGGCACGTTCTCGAAGTACCAGTCCGAGCCGCGGTTGGTCTCGTCCAGCGCATAGTTGTAGCGGGTCGTGGCGTTGCCGCCCCAGCGCCGGACGGGCAGCTTCAGCTCCTTGGCGAGCGCCTCGTCGGCGAAGTTCATGCCGTAGATGTCCCGGCTGATCGGGTGGACGCCGGCGGCGACGTCGACGGCGATCGACGGGCCGGCGACGGCCGACCCCGTCGCCGAGGCCGGGATTGCGCCGAGAACGACGACCAGAGCGGTGCTCAGTCTCATGCCGCCAGTACACGGATCGACATCCAGCAATGTCAATGCGCGGTGGTGCCGGTGCGCATCCTGCGGGCATCGACCGGTGAAACTTCCACCTACCCGATGTGCTTGACCTCGGCCATGTAACGGTTGGCGGCGGCCGACGCCGTATCCGGTGGGCTGCCGCCCTGCCGGGCCACCATGTAGGCCGCATACCAGTCCCACCAGTCATGGGGCGGGGCGACCACCTCGAAGTCTCCGTGGCGCTCGGAGGTCTCGTGCAGCAGCTCGGCCAGGGCGGCAACGTCGGTGTCCATGCCCGGAGATGGTACTGCCCGCCATCGCAACGTTGATCATGCCGGTGTTCGGTGCTGCGCGTTATTTCGCGATTTGGGGTGCAGGATTGCACACACGCATGATCACCGGTGTCGGCGGACCTACTGCTTGACGGCGAGCAGCGAGATGCTGTGCACCCCATACGTCGCGCTCGCCCCTCGAGCCTGGTCGGAGATGAAGTGGTACGGGTTGACCTTGGTCTGCTCGACGCGCAGCCCGGCGTTCTCGATCGCCTTCCGGTAGGTGTCCCGGTGGGCCGCCCCGCCGATGCACGACGCCCACAGGTCGGCGTTGCTCACGATCGCGTCCGTGAGCGGCTGCTCGGTCACGATGTCGGCGACCGCCAACCGCCCGCCCGGCCGCAGCACGCGGGCCGCCTCGGCGAACACCTGCTCCTTGCGCGGCGACAAATTGATCACCCCGTTGGAGATCACGCAGTCGAAGGCTTCGTCGTACGCGGGCGGCAGAGCCTCGATCCGGCCCTCCTGGAACTCGACCCGGGCCAAGCCGGCCGCGGTGGCCAGCCGGCGAGCCTTGCCGAGCTGCTCCTGCGTGAAGTCCACCCCGACGACCCAGCCGGACGGGCCGACCAGCGCGGACGCCGCGAACGAGTCCATGCCCGAGCCGCTGCCCAGGTCGATGACCCGCTCGCCGGGTCGCAGGTCGGCCAGGTCCAGGAAGTAGCCGACCCCGGCGAACGACTCGATCGCGCCGCCCGGGATGCGGTCGAGCAGCTCCCCCGGGTACCCGAGCCGCTCGGCCAGGCCGCGCCCCATCTCGAAGTGGTACGAGCCGGAGGGCTCCTCGGCCACCCGGCGGTACATCTCCTGGACCTTGATCTCCAGTTCGACAACGTCAACCATGAAGTCCGCCTTAGTAACTGAAGGTGATTGCCGGGTCGTTGCCGATCCACTGCCACATCGGCACTGTGCCGCCGATCTCCGCGTTCGCGATCAGGTTGCCCTTCAGACTGACGACCGCCTGGTGCATGTTTCTCCGCCCTCCAGTGCAGCCTCCGGTACACGGAAAGCATCAGGCCTGGTGGTCGACAGATCATCCGTGTAGTACACGGATTCCCGCACTGACGTTCCGTGCGTGCCTTCGGTGGCCGACATCGGCACAATGGCTGGATGGGGGGTCACGACCGGCTCACCGAGCGCGAGGCGGAGGTGCTGCAGTCCGTCGCCGAGCGGCTGGGCAACCAGGCCATCGCCGAGCGGCTCCACGTGTCCAAGCGGACCGTGGAAAGCCACATCGCGGCGCTGCGGCGCAAGCTCGGCGTGACCGACCGGGCCGAGCTCGCCGAGGTCGGCCTGGATCGCCGTCGCACCGGGAACGCTGCGGGGGCGACGAGCGCGATGACCACGCCGCTGACCAGCCTCGTCGGCCGCGATCGGGAGGCCGTCGACCTCGCCGCGCTGATCGAGACGCACCGGCTGGTCACGCTCACCGGGCCGGCCGGGGTCGGCAAGACCCGGCTCGCGGTGCACCTGGCCGCGGGTGTCGAGGGCGCCCGCCTCGCCGATCTCGCCCCGGTCGACCACGAGCTGGTCGGCGACACGATCGCCCGTGCGCTCGGGGTGGTGGCGCCGCCCGGGGTCGCGGTCCGCGACGTCTTGCGCGAGGCCGCCGGCGTCGGGCAAGGCCTGCTGCTCGTGGACAACTGCGAGCACGTGATCGGCGCCGCCGCCGAGCTGATCGCCGAGCTCCTGGCCGCCGGCGGCCGGCTGCGGGTCCTGGCCACCAGCCGCGAGCCGCTCGGCGTGCCGGGCGAGGTCAGCTATCCGGTACCGACGCTGCCGGTGCCCATCGGATTGGTGTCCGACGCGGCGACCGCCGGCGCCTTCGACGCGGTCAAGCTGTTCGTCGACCTGGCCCGCGCCGCGTCGCCCGGCTTCACGCTCACCGACGACGACGCCGCCGCGGTCGCCGCACTGTGCCGGCGACTCGACGGGCTGCCGCTGGCCATCGAGCTGGCCGCGTCCCGGGTCCGCAGCTTCGGGCCGGCCGAGCTGGTCGCTCATCTCGACCGGCGCTTCGACCTGCTGTCACAGGGCAGCCGCACGGCCCCGCCGAGGCATCGCACCCTGCGCAACGCGATCGACTGGAGCTACCAGCTCCTCGAGGACGAGGAGCGCGCACTGTTCGACCGGCTCGGCGTCTTCCCGGCCGAGTTCGACTATCCGGCGGTGGTGTCGATCGCCGGCGACGACGACGCGGTCATCGCCGTGCTTCCCCGGCTGGTCGACAAGTCGCTGGTGTCGGCCACCGGGCGCGGCCGGCACCGGTACCGGCTGCTGGAGACCATCCGGGTCTACGCGGCCGAGCAGCTGGCCGGCTCCGGCGAGCTGGCCGCGGTCAAGGCGCGGCACGCCGCGCACTACCTCGGGCTCGCCGAGCGGGCCGCCGAGCACCTGCGCGGCCGGGACCAGCGAGCCTGGGTCCACCGGCTGACCGTTGAGCAGCCGAACCTGCGCGCCGCCTTCGCCTTCTGCCTCGCCGCCGGCGACATTGACGCCGCCTGGCGGTGGATCACCGCCCTGGAACGGTTCTGGGACACGGCCGGGCACCGTCGCGAGGCCTACGACTGGATCCAGCGGGCGCGCGCGATCGGCCCGCCGCCGGCCACCACCGCCGCCGCGACCGGGCTCGCCGCCGCTGCGATGCTGATGCGTCCGTTCGACACGCGCACCGGCTTCGAACTGGCCACGCGTGCCGTGGAGCTGGCGATCGGCCTCGACGACGTGACCCGGGCCCGCGCCGCCCGCGCGGTTGGCATGTCCTCGATCTGGACCCGCCCGGAGCTGGTACAGACGTCTTTGGTCGAGGCCCTCACCCTGTTCAAGCCCGACCAGCCGTGGGAGCGGGGCGTCACCCTGCTGGGCCTGGCCACGACCACCACCGACCTGCCCGACGTGTTGCGCTACGGCCAGGAGAGCATCGCGCTCCTGCTCCGCGTCGGCGATCGCTCGAGCGCCGCCAACGCTCTGTTCATCATGGCTCAGCGGTACCTGTATGCCGGCACCGCCGACGATGCGGTCGAGAAGTGGCTCGTCGAGAGCGCGGCGCTGGCCGACGCGGCCGGCAGCGACGACGACCAGGCCCACGCCATCGTCGGCTTCGCCCAGCTCGCCTGGCTGCGCGGCGACCACGAGCGGGCGGCCGAGCTCATGGGCGAGTGCCTCCCGACGCTGATCCGGCTCGGCGACGAACGGTGCACCGGGCGGGCCCTGCACGTCCTCGGTGCGCGGGCGCGAGAGCGCGGACGGCTCGCCGAGGCCGAGGAGCTCCTGCGCGGGTGCATCAAGGCGATCGCCCGCGCCGGCCAGACCCGGGTACTCGTCGACGCGCTGGACGTGCTGGTTGACGTCGTCGCGGCGAGCGGACGGCTCCGGCCCGCGGCCGTCCTGTTGGGGGCCGCCCACCACGCCCGCGAGCACTCCGCACCCCACCTGCGCCCGACCACGCCGCCGGACGACGCCCTGCGGAGGCGGCTCGTGGACGCCCTTGGCGCAACCGCGTTCGACGAGGCGTTCCGCGAGGGCGAGCGGGTCAGTCCCACGCACGCGCCGACCTAACCCCCGGGGTCGCGGGAAGGTGGCCACATGAGTGAAGCGCGCCCCGGCGCCTCGCGTAGCCCGCGCCTGGCCCCGCCGGCGCCGCACCACGGATGTGCACTGCCACTCGTCGACCTCGCGAAGGAGAACGCATGACGACGCTGACCGGAAAGACTGTTGTATTGCTTGGCGGGAGTGCCGCGCTGTGCCCCGGAAACGTCGTCGGGGCGGCGGAAACGGCAAGCGGTGGCCGCGTTGTGGCCCGGAAACGTCGTCGGCGCGGCGGAAACGGCAAGCGGCAGGCCATGCCGGTCGCCGCCTACGTCACCGCCGGCGGCCCGTACTACGGCACGGTGGCCGTCCACCCCATGACGAACTCCGCGCTGACCGGCGTGACGTACGGCATCGACGGCGGCCAGCAACTGGTACCGCGGTCATGAGCGCGCGCACGCTCCCGTCGCTGGCCGGCGCGACCGGGTGGCTCAACTCGTCTCCGCTGACCGCGGCCGACCTGCGCGGGAAGGTCGTGTTGGTGAACTTCTGGACGTACACCTGCATCAACTGGCTGCGTCAGCTGCC
>Ga0207661_10003008_pt1 | contig 11662 bp, 11 predicted proteins | sample KBSC713LmetaG_FD_184337 | JGI IMG/M metagenome (GOLD analysis project Ga0207661, IMG submission 184337) | Corn rhizosphere microbial communities from Kellogg Biological Station, Michigan, USA - KBS C7.1-3L metaG (SPAdes) (version 2) | ecosystem: Host-associated > Plants > Roots > Rhizosphere ... | reverse complement strand
GTGAGTCGATCCGTCATAGGTCGCGCTCAACCCGGACAGCGACAACGTCGCCGCGGCCTTCGCGATCGAGAACGTCTGCTGCACGTTCGCAGCGGCGTTGAAGTTCGAGTTGCCGGCCTGGCTGGCGGTGATCATGCAGCTGCCCGCGCCCGTGATCTGAACGGTGGAACCTGCGACGGTGCAGTTGCCGCTGGCGGCGAAGCTCACCGGCAGGCCGGAGGACGCGGTGGCGCTGAGCGTGAAGTCTGCGTCGCCGAAGGTCTTGTTGGCCAGGGCGCCGAAGCTGATCGTCTGGTTCGCCTTGTTCACCGTCTGCGTGAACGCGGAGCTCACACTGTTCGTGTAGACCCCTGTACCGGTGAAGGCCGCCGTGTAGTGATGTGTACCCGCCCCAAGACCTGCGGACAGCGCGCACGTCGCGGTGCCGCTGGACACCGAAACGTTCGAACAGATCGCCGAGGCGGTATCGGTATCGGTGAAGGTGACCGAGCCGGTTGCGGCACCCGGCGTCAGCGTGGCGGTCAGCACGGCAGCCGTGCCGAACGTGCTGGGATTGGCGGACGAGCTCAGCGTCGTCGTGGTCGAGATGCTGGTCGTATAGGTCACCGTGATGTTCTGAGCGTTGTTGCCGCCTGTGAGACACACTGGATTCGCAGTCGTCGGATCGCCGGTCGTGAACGCTCCGTTACTCCAGTTGACGAAGTTCGCGCCGCTGACGGCGCCGGCCGTGAGCCTCAACGACTCACCGGAGCTGACGCCACCCAACACGGCGGCACCGTTTCCACCGGAGGTGGCGCTGATGCTGCCCGACCCGGTCGGCTGGCCAGATCCATTCTGGCAGGTCGAGTTACTGAAGCGGGCCCACGTGACGGGGGCCGAAGCGACGCCCGAGGTTTTGACGTTGACGTTCGCATCCGTGAAGGTCGTAGTCGCGATTGCACCAGAGCTCAGGCCCGTCGCCGTAACGTCATAGTCGGAGACAAAGGTGTTGGGCAGCGAGAAGACGTCGGTGATACCGCCACTTCCGTCGGCCGTGACATCGACATTGCGAGTCCACGTCTTGCCCAGCGTGTCATTCACGTTGATGTGGACGGACTCATTGGCGTCAAAGCCACCGCCGGTCAGCGTCACGGTCGACCCCGGGGCGTAATCGGGCTGGTCGCTCTGGATCCACGGCGACGCGGTGCCGCTGGTGTCGAGCGGGCTCGCGCTGGCCGAGCCGGAGAACGCGAAAATGGCCATGACGGCGAGTGCCATCACGGCCCAGAACGTGGAGCGCCGGCTGCGGGCACTCGGAGGCGAAAAAGTCACGGAGCCATCCTTCTCGTGGTGAACGGTGGAACGCGCGTGACGATGCCCGCAGCTCGTTCCAAGAACTGAGTGTTCGTAAGAATCCGCCCGTCGAACGGGCGGCCGGGGAAACGGAGCTCCTCCCCCGGGTGTGGAGCACGACCAGTGTCCCACTCGAAATCTGGCTGCGAAATACCGCGATTGAGGGATCTTGGGCTACTTCGCGCCAGCGAACTGGAAGGTTGGCAAACCTTGCAGATCTTCGTGCGCGGGGTTACAACGAAGGGGTGTTTCCGTCGCACGCTATGGGGGGGCGGAGGCAATGGCGGCTCCTGGATGTGCCCCCCGTCCTCTGGCTCTTGGCAACCCTCGGGGTGGCGCTGCTGCTCGCCTCGACGACCCAGGAGCTGGCGGTGGACGCGCCCTTCACACGCGGTGTGATCGAGTCCATGATCGGATTCACCGCGCTGTTTGCGGCACTCGTCCTCTTCCTGTTCCCTGAGGACGCGTCCGGGGGGCGGCTGTGGTGGATTGCCGGCGCCCTGATCATCATCGGGCTCACGGCCTTCGGCTTCGGCATCCTCGAGCCGTCGCCGCGACCTTCGGCCTCCGTCCTTGCCTACGCCTGGCTGGCGAGCCGGACGGCCGCCGCACTACTTATCTGCGTCGCACTGGTGCCTCGCAAGCCGCAAGCCCCGGAGCGCCGCGGGGTGGTGGCCATCGCACTGGCGATGGTGACCGTGTGCTTCCTCGTCAGCGTGCTCGCCACCGACCTTCCCAGCCTCATCCACGGCGCATCGATGACGGAGAGCGACTTCGAGAACGGGATCCGGACGGGGCTCAGCGGCTGGTACTGGGTGGCATCGCTTCCGCCGCTGGTGCTGACAATCGCCGCCTGTGGCGCGGCGGCGGTGAGGACACGCGCCGGCGAGCTGCCGCGGTGGGTGATGCTGATGGTCGCGTTGTTCGGCATGGCGCAGTTTCACGGCGAGCTGTGGCCGTCGGCGTACACCTCGATCATCACGGTGTCCGACCTGCCCCGGATCGCGTTCGTGACGGCCGCAGCCGCCGGCGCGTCGCTGATGCTGATCCGGGCGGCCTCAGAGCGTGAGGCGCTGCTCGCGCTCGAACGGCAGCGCACACGCGCCCTGGGAGAGTTGGCCGAGGAACGCCGCGACTACACCGCCATCGTGTCGCACGAGCTGGCCTCCCCGCTGGCTGCGATCCGCTTTCTTGTCGAGATGATCTCGACGGCAGAGCTCAGCCCGTTGGAGCAGGAGAGGGCCGTCGCACTGATCGGCGCAGAAGCCGGCATGCTGGGGGCGCTGGTCGCCGACATCCAGATGCTCGCGCTCGGCAACGGCGACTTCCCGGTCGAGCCGAGGCCGATCCCGGTCGCCCGCCTGCTCGACGACGCGGTCAGGTATGCCGAGACGCTGCCCGGATACCACCCGGTGCACGTGCGAAACGACGTCGGCGAGGGCACCCACGTGCTGGCCGACAGCGAGCGGATCAGGCATGTGACCCGCAACCTCGTGGGCAACGCGGCCAAGTACTCGGACCCCGGCAGCCCGATCGACATCGCGGTCGTGCGGCATGACGAACGGCTGGTGTTCGAGATCTCCGATCGTGGCTGGGGCATCGTGGAAGGCGACCTGGATCGCATCTTCGAGCCCTACGAGCGCAGCGACGGCACCAGGCCCGACAAACCGCACGGGCTTGGCATCGGCCTGTATCTGGCGAGGAAGATCGTCACCGCCCACGGCTCGGAGCTTCGCGTGCGCTCGCAACCGGAAGTCGGCAGCACGTTCTGGTTCGAGCTGGAGGAGGCCGCATGACGCGCGTCCTGCTGGTCGAAGACCATGCCTCCTTCCGGGAGTCGCTGGCCTTTCTGCTCAACCGCGAGCCCGACTTCGACGTCGTGGCGCAGGCGGGGACGGTTGCAGAGGCAGCCCGGCTCGATGGCACGTGGGATGTGGCAGTTGTGGATCTCGGCCTGCCGGACGGCCACGGGGCGGACGTGATCACACAGCTGCTCGCCCGCAACGCCGAGGGCCAGGTGATGGTGCTCACGGCCACCCGTTCCCGCGCGGAGTCAGCGGCCGCGGTTGAGGCCGGCGCCGCTGCGATCGTCGACAAGTCGAGCTCCGTCCAGAGCATCGTGGAATCACTGCGGCGACTGGCGGACGGCGAGACGCTGATGGATACCCAGGAAGTCCTCCAGCTGATCCGTGCGGCCGCCGACGAGCGGGGGCGGATCGCCAGGGGGCGAGCACTGACCGCCAGGCTGACGCCCCGAGAGCGTGAGGTGCTCCAGTCGCTGGCCGACGGCCTCAGCAACAAGGAGATCGCCCGCCGGCTTCACATCTCGGTCGAGACGCAGCGTACGCACATGGTCAACATCCTGGCCAAGCTCGAGGCGCACTCCCAGCTGCAGGCGCTGGTCGTCGCGGTGCGGTTCGGGATCGTCGACGTCCGCTGACGGCTACTGCTTACGCGGTAGGCCAACATCCCCCCCGAACAGGATCGACCGGGCTCCCCAGCACCGCCACACTGGGTTCGGGAAGTTCGAGGAGAAGGGGCTCCGCGCTGCACATCATCGTCGTCAACGAGCCACGGTCGTACCGTGAGGCGATCGGCGCGGTCCTGCGGCACGAGCGGCCGGACGATGTCGTCACGGTGGACGACCCTGGAGATGTCGAGGTCAGCAAGGACGCGCTCGTGCTTTGCAGTTCGGTGACGGCCCCGATCCGGACGGCAGCGGCCGCCTGGATCGATCTCTACCCGGGCGGCGGCGGAGTCTGCACCAGCTGGTTCGCCGGCTCGCTGAGGACGCATCCAAGCCTCGACCTGGCCGCGCTGCTCGAGCTGATCACACGGCTCTCGGCACTAGCTCAGCTGAGGTACGAAGATTTCCTGCCAAACGAGTATGGCTCCTGAGACGGGGCTCTTCTAAGGTGTTCCGGTACGACACTCCGGTATGCGGCGCTTCGAGGTTGACGACATACCGTATTGGCCCTATGTTCGAAATGCGTTCGGTTTTTGGCATCGTCCTAATACAAGGTGGCTCCCGGTGGAAGGTTCCGCACGCGTTGTGGTGTGCGATGGCAGCGAGATGGCCCGTGTCGGGATATCTCGGTCGCTGGCCGACCACGGCCTGACGATCGTCGGCGTCGCACCCAACGTCGCAGCGGCGCTGCGGCTGGCGGAGACGGTCGAAGCAGATGTGTTTCTGGTCGACACCGCCCTGCCTCAGAGCGACATGCTGATCAGCGCCCTGGTCGGGATGGACGCGCGGGTGATAGCGACCGGGATCGAGGCCGAGTCCGACCTCCCGTTCACGGCGATCCGGGCCGGGGCGATCGGATATCTGACCAAGGATCTTCCCGCCCGCGCGTGGGCGCATGGCATCTGCGCGGCGATGCGTGGCGAGGCGCCGCTGTCGAGGGCGATGACAACCCGGCTGGTCGATGCGTTCCGATCGCAGTCGGTCGCGGACGCGCTCGGCCGCCTCGTACCGGATGACAACCGGCTGACCCGGCGCGAGTGGGACGTCCTCTCCCTGATCGCCGAGGGCAAGACGAACCGGACCGTCGCCCAGGAGCTGTGCATCTCAATCGAGACGGTGCGCTCACACGTATCGAGCATCCTCGCCAAGCTGGGGACGCCGAATCGGTCGGCAGCAGCGGTGCGATACCACCAGCTGCTCGCGGCCGGCTGATCGATCCGTTCCATCAGCTGCGCTGACGGGCCGCCTACGTAGGTAGCGAGCGCTCGACGGGGTAATTCCGCGACCGAGCATTCGCGTCGCGTCGTCGTCCGGCACGCCGATCGTGCCCTGGGTGAGAAAAGATCCCCCCGCAAACGGTACGACCGTGGGATACCGCCCGGGCCCTCCTGGATGAAGACTTGTCGGCATGCAGGTGCGCCATTTCCGACGACGGTCATCACGACGTGTGCTACTCGTCGGATTCCCTCCGCTGATGCTCAGTGCTCTCGAGCCCGCCTTCTCGAAGGTGGCCGAGGTCGTCTGCGTACCGTTCCCCGGATCCTCGTTTGACCGGGCTGCGGAGGGCTTCGATCCCGACCTCGTCGTGGTCGACGTCACCTACCTCGACGAAGCTGTCGCAGGGCCCCTCATCAGCCATCGCTTCCATGGGAGTAAGTCGGTGGTCGTCTACGTAACAGAGGGGCGGGAATCGTCGCCAGGCGGAGCGCACGAAGGCTCCGCGCTGCCGATGGCCGACAGCACCATCGATCGCCTGGTGGCGCTTGTCTCCAGCTCTCCGCTGAAACTGGTGGCCGAGCAGTGAAGGGGGCGGCGCGCTGCATGCCGGCACGTGTTACGTGCCAGTCAGAAGTGTCCGGGCAACCGGACGTCAACGGAGGGGGCAACGCCCCAAGGAGGCGAGCACACATGCTCGAGTACATCCAGAACCTGCGGAACGACGAGGACGGCCAGGCGCTTGTTGAGTACGCGCTGATCCTGTCGCTGGTCTCGATCGTGGCTGTGACGGCGCTGATCGCGGTCGGCACCAACGTCACCACCATCCTGAACTCGGTCGCCAGCCACCTGTAGGCGACGAGCAATGCCGGCCGGGGACGGGCGTCCGCGCCCTTCCCCGGCCTGCCAGGCTGAAAGGCCGATTTCACTCATGTCTATTCATCCGATCATCAACAACACCGAGGAAGGGCAGGCGCTCGTCGAGTATGCGCTGATCCTGACGCTGGTCTCGCTCGCGGCCGTCGCCGCACTCGGCCTCGTCGGCACGCAGATCCAGACGCTGCTCAACTCGATCGCTAGCTACCTCTAGGAAAGCAGTCCATGACCCGCCTTATCGACAGTCATAACCGCGATGGGGAGTCGGGCGCAGTGTTGGTCGAGTTCGCTCTCGTCCTGCCCCTGCTTCTGCTCCTGCTCTTCGGGCTGCTCGACTTCGGCAAGGCATTCAACTACTGGATCGATGAGACCCATCTCGCGAACGCCGGAGCCCGGTGGGCGACCGTCAACAACAACCCGGGCTCCGGCACGCTGCAGCAGTACATCCTGTCGCAGGCCGACACGCCGGAGCTGCGAACCGGCGGTACCAGCACGGTGCCCAGCGCCGCACAGGTTTGCATCTCTTTTCCGACGAACGCCCAGTCCGGCACCAGCGGCCAGGTTGGCGATCCGGTACAGGTCACTGTCAGCACCGAGTACAACTGGCTTCCCTTCGTCGGCAACCGCCTGACCTCGACCCACGTCACGCTCACCGGGTCGGCGACGATGCGGCTCGAGGCGAAGCCAACCAGTTACGGCGCGGGGTGCTCCTCGTGATCCCTCGGCCCGATCCGGTCGACCGAGAGTCGGGCGGCGTGCTCGTCATGGTCACCCTGTGGCTGCCCATCCTGATGCTCTTCGTCATCTTCGTTCTCGATGTGGGCAACTGGTTCATGCACCAGCGGCACCTCCAGACGCAGGCCGACGCGGCCGCTCTGGCAGCCGCCGGGGACTTCCGCATTCCGTGCACCGACACGCCGATCCTTGACCGCGCCGCCGACTACTCGGGCCACCCGGTGAACTACACCAGCGGCGGCACCGCGTACAACGCGCAGGTCGACGGCCCCGGGACCAACCGGCAGTCGCACGTGCGGGTGATGTTCAACTCGCCCACGTATTACAACCAGAGCTCGCCGGTCGACAGCACGGTGCAGACCGGCGGCCCATGCACCGCACGCATGATCGACGTGAAGCTGACGGAGACCGACCTGCCCTGGTACTTCGGAGTGGGCAGGATCGTGCCGTTCATCAATGCCCATGCGCGGGTCGAGATCAAGCCGGTCTCAGTACAGGCGGGCGCCCTGCCCGTCGGCGTACCCGACGTCGACCCGCAGTCGGGGAGAGTGGTTCTCATCAACGAGGCAACTGGTGCCACAATCACCAGCTCCGCTCTTGTCAAGGCCGGCGGTGGCGCGGGCAATCTCGTCTACTGGGACAACAGCACCGCGCCCCTCAGCTTCACCATGCCGAACGCGCCCGTCGGCGTGCGCATCATCTTGAGCGGCGCCACGTCGACCACCTGTGGCGATCCACTGGTTGTGTGCTACGACCCGACCGACACCACGCATGGGCTGTCGTACATCCGGTCGTGGGATACCACCGGGACGGCGCCGATCGTCCACGACGCATACCTGACGACGGCGGGGTGCACCAACGCGTACTTCAACGCAGGCGGTTGCACGATCGGCCTGTCGGCCGACATCGACGTCGGAGCCAACGGCGCCACGGGCGTGACCATGGAAGCCACGCTGGTGGGGAGCGGCAACAACCCGCCGGCATGGGCGATGTCGAACCAGGGCGCGTGCACGCCCGCGTCGGCGACCTGCAACCAATGGCGGACGACCAGTCCGATCCTGATCCCGGCCGGCTCCGGGCCCGTCACCGTCTACCTCCACTGGAAGAAGACGAGCGGCACATGGAACGGTCTCACGTGCAGGAACGGCGGCAGCAACCCCTGCGAAGGGTTCATTCCCGTGCAGCGGACGTTCCGCTACTCCGGCGACCGCAGCGGCCCGATCAAGGATCTGGTGGTCTCGGAGGGCGGGGTTGGCGGGGCCAACTCCTTCAAGCAGGGCACTGCGCGCTCCCTCACCGTTCGGATCGGCATCACGGGCAGCCTTGGCTACGCCTCCTCGGTGTCCGATCCGCCGGTGTACCTGCGTGTCAACGGCAGCACGAACGGCAACGGGAACGCAAGCCAGAACCAGTCACTCGACTGCGACCCCGCCGTCTCGCAGCTCTCCGACGAGATCGCGCACGGCTGCCGGCCGCAGTACACCAAGAACACCGGGACAGCGTGTCCGGCCGGTGCCAGCGCACTGTGGGCGACAGCCCAGCCCTGGTCGTGCGTGGCGATCCAGACCGGCAGCGCAACAAACGAGCCGGCGCAGGGTTTGAACGAGCGCGTGCTCGGATCCAGCTCGGCCAACACGTGCCCTGCTGCCGGGCAGCTCGGCCACAACAACTGGTCGATGTTCCCCAACATCCCGACCGGTGACCCTCGGGTGATCCAGGTCTTCCTTACCCCGTTCGGCTCGTTCAACGGCAGCGGCAGTGGCACGGTGCCGGTGACGAACTTCGCCACGTTCTACGTCACCGGCTGGACCGCGCAGGGCAACGGATTCGCCAACCCCTGCCAGGGCAACGGCGACGACTTGGTTCCAGGCAACGACCCCGGCGTGATCGTCGGACATTTCATCAGGTACGTGCAAACACTCAATACCGGCGGCGGCGGCCCAGGGTTCTGCGACCTGACCGCCGGCGGCTCGCTCGGCAGCGGGACATGCGTCGCCGTACTCACACAGTGAAGGCTTGAAGAGAGACGAAAGGACGGATACAGGTGCAGCGGATACTCGGAACACGTAACGGCACGATCCTGGTGGGCGCCATCGCGGCAATCCTCGCGGCGGCGATCCTTCTGGCATATGTCGCGCAGTATCGCGACAGCGTGCAGCAGGATCAGAAGCCGGTATCGGTGCTCGTCGCCGGCCAGCTCATCCCGCAGGGGACGACGGGCGACGTCATCGGCGGCCAGGAGATGTACACCGTCTCGAACATCCAGGCGAAGCGAGTCGAGGACGGCGCCATCACCGACCCCAACTCGCTGAAGGGAAAGGTCGCAAAGGATGACCTGTTCCCCGGCAAGCAGCTGACCGAGTCAGACTTCAAGCCGCTCGATGGCAGCGAGGTCGGAAGCAAGCTCGTCAAGTACGACCGCGCGATCGCCATGCCGGCCGACTCCGCGCACGGGCTCGTCGGCTACGTCCAGGCGGGCGACCGCGTCGACGTCATCGCCGGCTTTGTCATCGAGGGCGCTGACGGCAAGCAGCATCCGGTGCAGAAGGCGATCATGCAGGGCATCCTGGTCCTGGACGCGCCCGAGAGCGCCAGCAGCGGGGGCATGGCGTCGTCGAACTCCTCGTCCAACATCGTCCTGCAGATGTCCGACAAGCAGGCCGCCGACCTCGCGTTCGCCTCTGACAACGGCAAGGTGTGGTTGACCCTGCGGCCGAAGACCGGCGCCGAGCAGAGCGCGCCGCCGCTGGTCACGCTCGACACGATCCTCTTCGGTGTCAAGCCGATCGCGATCACGAACGCCTACAAGCGGCTGTACCAGCGCGCGCTGAACGGAGGGAACTGATGACCTCACCCATCAAGGCACTGGTCGTGATGGAGGACGGTGTCGATCCGGCGATGCTGCAGGCCAGCATGCCGCCGGAGACGGCATTGCAGCTCGTCGGCTTGGTCGAGGGGATCGAGGACAGCTGGAGCGTGATCCAGGAGACCCCCGCCGAGCTGCTCGTGATCGCCTGCAACGGCTATTCAGACAAAGCCCTCTTCCTGATCGACGGCGCGGTCAAGCAGCAGCCTGAGCGGCCGGTGGTCGTGCTCTACACGGGCAGCCCGAACGGCTTCGTCCGCCGGGTGTTCGAGGCCGGCGCCGACGACATCGTCAGCATCCCGGAGAGCGGCGACCGGATCCAGTTCGCTATCGAGAAGGCGCTGGCCCGTCGTCAGGGCTCACAGGCCGGCACGGTCGCAACCGCGCCCATGATCTGCGTCCTCGGGCCGAAGGGCGGCACCGGCAAGACACTGACGTCATGCAACCTGGCGGTCGCGCTGGCCGCGAAGGGCCAGCGGGTCGCGATCGTGGATCTCGACCTCCAGTTCGGTGACGTCAGCCTCGCGCTGGGCCTCGCGCCCGACCGCACGATCTTCGACCTCGCCAAGTCGGGCGGCTCGCTGGATGTCGAGAAGATCGACGGCTATCTCATGACGCACTCCTCGGGCGTGCGCCTGTTGGCCGCTCCCACCCGGCCCGATCAGGCCAGCTCGATCGAGGTCGGGTTTCTCCGCGACGTCTACGCGGTGCTGCGATCGTCGTTCGACTTCGTCGTCGTCGACACGCCGCCGGGCTTCACCCCGGAGGTGATCGCATCGATCGACAGCTCCACTCACGTGTGCATGGTGGGGATGCTCGATTCGCTGTCGCTCAAGAACACGAAGCTCGGGCTCGAGACGCTCGAGCTGATGGGATACGACAGCGAGCGGATCAGGCTCGTCCTCAACCGCGCCGACAGCCGGGTCGGGATCACCAAGGAGGACGTCAAGGCCATCGTCGGCCGGGCGCCGGACGCCACCGTCCCCAGCGACCGCGACGTCCCCCGGGCGGTCAACTCGGGCCAGCCGCCGGTCATCTCGAAGCCGCGGTCCGATGTGGCGGCTGCCTATCGATCGCTGGCGGAGTCGTACGCCGCCGGCTCGACCATCGACACGAAGAAGCGCTCGCGCAGGCTCTTCAGGAAGGCGAAGGTCTGATGGATCTCCAAGAACGCCTCGCAACGGCACGCCCGGGAAGCGCTCCCACCACGGGACCGGATCCGTTCTCGGAAATCAAGAACCGGATCCATCTAGCGGTCATCAGCGAACTGGGACCGCAGCTCTTCAACGTGCAGATGGATCCGGTGGCTCTCCGCGACCGTGTCTACAACGACATCCGAACCCATCTGGGAGCGGAGAACGGGATCGCTCGCGACGACCGGGAGCGAATCGCGAACGACATCGCCGACGACATCCTCGGCCACGGGCCCTTGGAGCGGCTGCTCGCCGACGAGAGCGTGACGGAGATCATGGTCAACGGCGCGCACGATGTCTGGGTGGAACGCCAGGGCCGACTCTACGAGACGACGGTCCGGTTCAATGACGACTCCCATCTGCGGCGCATCATCAACAAGATGGTGGCGCAGGTGGGACGGCGGATCGACGAGTCATCTCCAATGGTCGACGCCCGCCTGCCCGACGGTAGCCGCGTCAATGCCGTCATCCCGCCGCTCTCGCTGAGCGGCGCGCTGGTCACCATCCGCAAGTTCAGCAAGAAGCGGATGGAGATGAGCGACATGGTGCGGCTTGGTACGCTCACGACGGAGACGGTCGAGTTCCTCCAGCGGTGCGTGCTGGCCGAGCTGAACATCCTGGTGTCCGGCGGTACCGGCACCGGCAAGACGACGCTCCTGAACGCCCTCTCAACCGCGGTGCCGGATGCGGATCGCATCGTCACCATCGAGGACGCCGCCGAGCTGCGGCTGAATCAGCGGCATGTGCTCCGCCTGGAGGCCCGCCCGAAGAACATCGAGGGTGAGGGCGAGATCGCGATCCGCGAGCTCGTTCGAAACGCCCTGCGCATGCGGCCGGACAGGATCATCGTCGGCGAGGTTCGCGGCGCTGAGGCACTCGACATGCTGCAGGCAATGAACACCGGCCATGACGGTTCGCTGTCGACGGTGCACGCCAACGCTCCGCGAGACGCGCTGTCGCGCATCGAGACGATGGTGC
>Ga0207661_10003005_pt1 | contig 11669 bp, 7 predicted proteins | sample KBSC713LmetaG_FD_184337 | JGI IMG/M metagenome (GOLD analysis project Ga0207661, IMG submission 184337) | Corn rhizosphere microbial communities from Kellogg Biological Station, Michigan, USA - KBS C7.1-3L metaG (SPAdes) (version 2) | ecosystem: Host-associated > Plants > Roots > Rhizosphere ... | reverse complement strand
TGACGGAGTATTCGAACTCCAGTGACGGCATACCTGAAGCTTTGTAGCGCAGAAAGTCAGGCGCAATGACTGAACATCGCGCAGCAATGCCGTGGAGAGCAAAAGCAGCCCGCGCCCCTCTGTTCTTATGTGACAGCGCTGCCAAAACGCGAAGCAATACGTTCTCGATAGTGGGACTGCGCGCGCACTGGTTGCCGCGATCTAGCGACCTCGACAAAGTTGGAGTCGTGTTCTTATCAGTACGTTTATCACTCGAGGTGATAAACACGGCAGCGAGCACGGCAACTCGCCCCGATATCAGGAGTTGCCGCCGATCTTGTAACTGCATCTATCCAACTTGCATAAGCGCCGGAACTTACTTCATCGATATTAGTCACACGCGCATATACGCTGGCTGTGTCAGCCCGATCGATGCGCGATAGGCATCCGCTGCTCGAGGCAGAGCTAGACCGGTTCGATCTCCTAAAACCGATGGCCAATAGGCTGGAGAATCCGTAAGCGATATGCAGGTCCGAACGTCTCACCTCTGGACCTGTGCTGCAAGTCTAATCTTCCAGTAATTCTGATCAGTGCTTTGTCGGGCGCTCTCGCCGATAGCCTGATTTCTTTGTCACCTCCGGTGACAAACTTCTTGCGATAAGTCACTGAGCGTCGCAAACGCTTCGCTTAACGCGAGAGTTCGTACGCCTGCGGCATCCGTTGGATGCATCCCGATCGACGTGGCCTTCACCGGCTCATCGGTATCTCGTACTCGCGACTGGCGCAATGCCAACCGCCGAGTGATCCCCGTTACGGATTTTTACTCTGGCGTCAGTGCGACGCTCCTCTAGGCCATAGGTTCATGGCCTTCGACGTGTACCGTGCGTAAAGCGAGGTCTCATCGATGCCAAACAAAAGCGCGTGCAGCGCTGGCAAGAAATAAAGAGGTCTGCACAAAACGGGAGAGGTGTCTCCCGTGTCCGGTTGTTATTCCTTTTGCGCTATGGGCGCATGGGGATGGACAGAAACACTAACCAAACCGATTCGACACCATTGTAGCAATCGCATTTCAGAGACAGACCGCAGTTACAGCTTAAGCATCGAGAAAGGAGCGCCTGCAGGGCTATGCGGGTAGAAGGGGATGACCGGGTTTGAAGAGGCAAGGCGATCTGCTGTCTGTTAAGCTAGTTATTTCGCTCCCTGACGATGCGCTCGTTCCGGGTGAACTCGAGCTCATCGAAGCCCAACTAGCGGGGCTTATTGATCAGGTGCTTCCGGCGCAAGACTCAGATAACAACGGAAAGGACCTATCATGGCCGTAGCGCTATACGCTCGCGTCTCGACTGCGAGGCAGGCAGAGAAAGATCTTTCGATTCCGGACCAGTTGCGCCGGATGCGTGACTACTGCAAGACTCGCAGCCTTGCTATTGGCACCGAGTATATCGAGGCAGGTGCCAGCGCCACGGACGATCGGCGGCCGGAGTTCCAGCAAATGATTGCAGATGCAAGTCAGGACCCAGCGCCGTACGAAGCAATCATCGTACACAGTCGTTCGCGGTTCTTTCGTGACCTGTTCGAATATCTACGCTACGAACGTCGTCTAAAACGGGCAGGGGTGCGTGTTATATCGATAACCCAGCAAACGTCAGATGATCCCGCAGGCGAGATGGCGAGCAAGATTTTTAGCCTCTTTGATGAGTACCAAAGCAAGGAAAATGGAAAGCATACCCTGCGTTCAATGCAAGAGAACGCGCGCCAAGGATTTTTCAATGGCTCTCGACCGCACTTCGGATTTAAAACAATCGAAGATGAAGCACGGGGAAACAAGGGCCAACGCAAAAAACGCATCGCGGTAAATGATGATGAGGCGGCGATTGTGCGAGATATTTTTGGACTTTATCTCAACGGACACCAAGGCCTTCCATTAGGGTGTAAAAGCACTGCCTATCACCTAAATGAGCGTGGGATCACTATGCGGGGGCGACGCTGGTCGCGAGCGCGCATATTCGATGTGCTCTCGGACAGAGCTTACATCGGCGAGTATTTTTTCAATCGCATGGAAAGCAAAAGCCGCAAAGTAAAACCGCAAAGCGAGTGGGTAAGACTGGCGGTTGATCCTATCATCGACGTCGCCACATTTGAGCGCGTGCGCGCGAGGCGGGCGTCGAGATCCCCTTTGGTCGTTGCGCCTCGAATCGTCAATTCACCAACCTTGCTTACTGGATTGCTGAAGTGCGGATATTGCGGTGCTGGAATGACACTGGCCATAGGCAAAGGCGGGCGCTATCGGTACTACAAATGCAATACTCGTATAGGCAAGGGCATTAATTATTGCAAGTGCGGCAACGTGCCAACGGAAAAGCTAGACCATCTGGTACTTACTTCACTCGCGGACCGTGTGTTTACGGCAGCGCGGGTCAAGGTCATGTTGGAAAACCTCGCGCGGCGTATGCGAGACGATCGTAAGGATCAACAGCGTGAGCTTGCAGGGTTGAATCACGAGCTGGCGGAAATCACGCGACGTATTGAACGACTGTATGAAAGCATAGAAAAGGGCGTTATCCGGATAGACGATACGCTTCGCGATCGCACCGAACAGCTACAGCAGACAAGACAAACTATTTTGACAGCCGTCGGCGCACTAAAGAGCCGGACGGCCTTGCCGACAGATGTGCTGCAACAAAAGCACATCGATGCGTTCACAAAGCTTCTGCGTGCCAAGCTTTTCGAGCATCGGCCATTCGCGAAAGAGTACCTTCGGCTTCTAGTGGATGATATTCGTGTCAGTGGCAGCGAAATTAAACTCACCGGAACGTACGCAGGACTTGCGCAAGCTGTTGGACAAAATGCGGGCAACCGGCGACCTGTGCCCACTTTCGCCCCTAAATGGCTCCCCGACCTGGGCTCGAACCAGGGACCTGCGGATTAACAGTCCGTCGCTCTACCAACTGAGCTATCGGGGAATCGATGCGGGAGGGTGCTACGAAAGGCGCATATGTTAAGTGTTTGACCGAAACGGGTCAATCAGTGGCCATGCTCTTAACAGTCATACCAGCACGTTAGCCACGGCCTTGGCGACATAGTCGATATTTTTCGAATTCAGCGCCGCCACGCAGATCCGCCCGCTATCGATTGCGTAGATCGCATATTCCGAGCGCAGTCGCATCACCTGGTCCCTGGTAAGACCTGAGTATGAGAACATTCCGCGCTGTTCCATGATGAAGCTGAAATCGAAATCCGCTCTGATGGCGCGAATCTTTTCGACGAACTGGCGGCGCATGATCTTGATGCGGTCACGCATCTGTCCGAGCTCAACATCCCACTGTTTGCGCAAAGTCGGCGTCGTCAGCACCGCAGCCACTGTCTGGCCGCCGAACAGCGGCGGATTGGAATAATTGGTCCGAATTACACGCTTGACCTGGCTCAATACGCGTGCAGCTTCGTCACTGTTGCCGGTCGCAACGCTCAACGCACCTACACGCTCTCCATAAAGCGACAGCGATTTAGAGAATGAGCTGGCAACCAGCACGAACGGACACGCTTGCGCGAAACGGCGGACCGCAGCGGCATCGGCATCGAGACTTTCGGCGAACCCCTGATACGCAATGTCGAGAAACGGAACAAGCGCACGCGTGTTGACGACTTCCATTACTTTCTTCCACTGCTCAGGAGAGAGGTCTGCGCCTGTGGGATTGTGGCAACACGCATGCAGCACAACAATGGCGCCGGCAGGCAGTTTGGTCAATGCGCTCAACATGGCATCGAATTTCACGCCATGCGTTGCTTCGTCGTAGTACGGATATGTATTGACGGTGAATCCGGCGTACTCGAACAGCGCACGGTGATTTTCCCAGCTCGGGTCACTGATCCAGACCTGCGCGCCGGGATTGATGCGCCGGAGTAGATCCGCGCCGACTTTAAGGCCGCCGGTTCCGCCTAAGGCTTGAACGGTGACGGCGCGCCCCGCTTTTACCGGCTCGCTGTCGACGCCGAAAAGCTCGGCCTGCACCGCGCGGTCATACGCCTGCAATCCGTCGATCGGCAAATAGCCATGAGGCAGGGCGCTCGCAGCAAGCTTCTGCTCAGCCTGACGCACGCACTCGAGGATAGGCACCTTGCCGTTATCGTCACAGTAGACGCCAACGCCGAGATTCACTTTGTTGGGGTTCGTATCGGCCATGAATGCCTCGGTGACACCGAGAATCGGGTCGCGAGGGGCCATTTCTACAGCTGCAAGCAAGGGGGAGCTCATTATCATCGCAATGTTTTAAGGAATTTTTGTCAGCAACGGGCGTCAAACACCGGTATTTTACCTACATACCCGATCACCGCCATATAAAAGACCCCGCGGACGGGACAATGGCGTTCAGCGCCGACGGTATGGGACAATTAAAGGTTAATTCAAAAACCAGACGATCGATGACCACAGCGACGCTTGCTATTGCACCTGAGGTAAACCTCCCTCCGAACAAAATCACCTTCCCCGGCAGCCTGTTCGTGCTGCACCAGTCTTTCGAACCTGCGGGTGATCAAGCGCAGGCGATCGATAAATTGAGCGAGGGCATCGACGACGGGCTCTCGTATCAGACGCTGCTAGGCGTGACGGGGTCAGGCAAGACGTACACGATGGCCAACGTGATCGCGCGGATCGGCCGGCCGGCGATCATCATGGCGCCGAATAAAACCCTGGCGGCCCAGCTCTATTCGGAAATGCGGGAGTTTTTTCCGGAAAACGCCGTTGAGTACTTCGTCTCTTACTACGATTACTACCAGCCGGAAGCGTATGTGCCGTCGCGGGATCTTTTTATCGAAAAGGATTCCAGCATCAACGAGCACATCGAGCAGATGCGGCTCTCTGCAACCAAAGCGTTACTCGAGCGTCGAGATACGATCATCGTGGCAACGGTGTCGGCGATCTACGGTATCGGCGACCCATCCGACTATCACAGCATGATTCTCCATCTGCGGGAGAAGGAGAAGTTATCGCAGCGCGAGGCGATCAAGCGGCTGACGGAAATGCAATACGACCGCAACGATCTCGAGTTCAAGCGCGGCACATTTCGCGTGCGCGGGGATGTGCTCGACATCTATCCGGCGGAGAGCTCGGAAACCGCTATACGCGTGAGCCTGTTCGACGATGAGGTAGAGAACTTATGGGTGTTCGATCCGCTGACCGGACACATCTTGAAGCGCGTATCACGCTACACCGTATATCCATCGAGCCACTATGTGACGCCGCGCACGACGACCCTGCGCGCCATCGAAGCGATTAAGGAAGAGCTGCGCGACCGCATCGAATTCTTCCGACGGGAAAACAGGCTGATCGAAGCACAGCGCATCGAGCAGCGCACCCGTTTCGATCTCGAAATGATGAATGAGATGGGTTTCTGCAAAGGGATCGAGAACTATTCACGCCATCTGTCGGGTCGCAAGCCTGGTGATCCGCCGCCGACATTGATCGACTACCTGCCATCCGATGCCATTATGTTCATCGATGAAAGCCACGTCACAATTCCGCAGATCGGGGGCATGTACAAGGGCGACCGCGCGCGCAAGGAAAATCTTGTCGATTACGGTTTCCGCTTGCCGTCCGCGCTCGACAATCGGCCTCTGCGCTTCGATGAGTTCGAGATTCTCATGAAAAGAACCGTGTTTGTTTCAGCCACCCCGGCTGATTATGAGCATGCGCACCAGTCGCAGGTGGTGGAGCAGGTTGTACGGCCGACGGGACTTGTCGATCCGCAGATCGAAGTGCGCCCGGCGTCGACGCAGGTTGATGATCTGCTCTCAGAGATCAACGAGCGCATCAAGGTCAATGAACGCGTGCTCGTCACCACGCTCACCAAGCGGATGGCAGAAGATCTAACGGATTACCTCGCAGAGCACGGCATCAAGGTGCGCTATCTTCATTCGGATATCGATACGGTCGAGCGCGTCGAAATCATACGCGACCTGCGATTGGGTGAGTTCGACGTACTGGTCGGCATCAATCTGCTGCGCGAAGGACTCGACATGCCTGAGGTGTCGCTGGTGGCGATTCTCGATGCGGATAAGGAAGGATTCCTGCGCTCGGAACGCTCGCTGATCCAGACGATAGGCAGAGCCGCCCGGCACATCAATGGCAAAGCGATACTCTATGCGGACCGCACCACTGACTCCATGACACGTGCGATCGGCGAGACTGAGCGCCGCCGCACGAAGCAGATTGCTCATAACCTCGAGCAGGGCATTACCCCGCGCGGCGTCGTTAAAACCGTGCGCGACATGATCGACGGAATCTACGACTCACAGGAAGCGCATGATCAGCGGCGAGTCGCGCAAGCCGAAGCAAGTTACGAGGCGATGGGAGAGAAGGAGTTGACGCGCGAGATCAAGCGCGTCGATAAAGCGATGCTCGAAGCCGCTCGTAATCTGGAATTCGAACGCGCCGCGGAATTACGCGACGAACTGAAGAAGCTCAAGCAGCGGCTTTTCGTGGGAATCGCCGCCTAGTCTTATACGGCGACGCGGCTCGAGCATCTGCTCTTGATCGTTCCGGGCGCGCGCTCGGCCGCCGCAGGATGCACCTTCCAGCAATCGCTTACAGCGCCAGGCGCGCTTTGACGTTCTCGGTGTCCATATCGCGCCCTAGACCTCGGGTAACGATCTCGCCGCGCGACATCACAAGATAATGGTCGGCGAGCGATTTAGCGAAATCGTAGTACTGCTCCACGAGCAGCACCGCCATCTCGCCGCCTTTGGTCAGCGTTGCAATGACGTTGCCGATATCTTTGATGATCGACGGTTGTATCCCTTCGGTCGGTTCGTCGAGAATCAGGACTTTTGGATCGGCAGCGAGCGCTCGTCCGATTGCAAGCTGCTGCTGCTGGCCTCCGGAAAGATCACCGCCGCGCCGGTTCAGCATTTCCTTCAGCACCGGGAACATCTCGAATATTCGTGATGGTAATTTCGAACGGCCGCGCTTCGGCGCCAAACCCATCTCAAGATTTTCGGCCACGGTAAGACGTGGAAAAATCTCGCGGCCCTGCGGCACATAGCCAATGCCGAGACGTGCCCGCTCATAAGGCGGCAGTGACGTAATGTTTGCACCTTTGAAGCTGATGCTCCCCGATCGCGTGGGCACAACACCGATCAGGCACTTGAGCAGCGTGGTTTTGCCAACGCCGTTGCGCCCGAGTATGGTCGTGCACGCGCCGGCCGGCACTTCGAAGCTGACGTCGCGCAGAATATGGCTGCCGCCGTAATACTGGTTGATACCTGAAATCGCCAGCATCGCCTTAGCGTCCCAGATACACTTCAATAACGCGCGGATCGCTCTGCACGACGTCCATCGAGCCTTCCGCGAGTACGCTGCCCTCGTGTAGCACCGTAACCTTGCGCGCGATGCGCGTGACGAAGTCCATGTCGTGCTCGACGACAATCAGAGAATGCTCTCCCGCGAGCGTATTGCAGAGCTCGGCAGTGCGTTCGGTCTCTTCGTCAGTCATTCCAGCGACCGGCTCGTCGAGCAGCAGTAATTGCGGCTCCTGCATGAGCAGCATGCCGATCTCGAGCCATTGCTTCTGGCCGTGAGAAAGCAGTCCCGCATAACGATCGGCAGCGTCGGTGAGTTGTATCAGATCGAGCGTCGCGGCGATCTTGTCGCGCTGAGCAGAATCCAGATCGATCATGAGGCTGTGCCGCACGCGCTTGTCCGTTTTCATGGCGAGCTCGAGATTCTCGAACGTCGAATGCTGCTCGAACACCGTCGGCTTCTGGAATTTGCGCCCGATGCCGGCGTGCGCAATCTCGGCTTCTGACAAACGCGTGAGGTCGATGGTCTGACCAAAAAACGCGGTGCCGGTATCGGGACGCGTTTTGCCGGTGATGACGTCCATCATAGTCGTCTTGCCTGCACCGTTCGGACCGATGATGCAGCGCAGTTCGCCGGTTTCGATCATGAGGCTCAGTTTATTCAGCGCTTTAAAGCCATCGAAGCTGACAGAAATATCCTCGAGATAAAGAATCGCCCCGTGCGCGAGGTCGACCGCGCCGTGTTCGATGACACGGCCTTGCGATGCTTGGGGATCGTCGCGCGTTTCCATGGTAAACGCCGTCGCCGTATTCATGAATGACGTGCTCTCAACTGACCGACGAGACCGACTACGCCCTTCGGCATAAACAGCGTTACGGCGATGAACAGCATGCCCAGGAAGAAGAGCCAGTATTCCGGGAATGCCACGGTGAACCAGCTTTTAGCGCCGTTGACGATGCCGGCGCCAACCAATGCGCCTAATAGCGTTCCGCGTCCGCCAACGGCCACCCAGATCGCAATCTCGATCGAGTTGGCGGGGGACATCTCGCTTGGATTAATGATGCCGACTTGCGGCACGTAGAGGGCGCCCGCGATACCGCAGATCACCGCCGAGAGCGTCCAGATGAAGAGTTTGTACCACAGCGGGTTGTAACCGGAGAACATTACTCGGCTTTCCGCATCGCGTATTGCGGTCAGGACGCGACCGAATTTCGACCGCACCAGATAACGGGCAAGCACCAGCGTCCCGATTAGCGTTGCGCCGGTAATCACGAACAATACCATGCGCGTTTCGGCCGTCGCGATGGGATAACCGAGGATGCGCTTGAAATCTGTGAACCCGTTATTACCGCCAAAGCCCGTGTCGTTACGGAAGAAAAGCAGCATGAAAGCGAACGTCAGCGCCTGTGTGATGATTGAAAAGTACACGCCCTTAATGCGTGAGCGGAATGCAAAATAGCCGAACACGAACGCGAGCAGACCGGGCACGAGGACAACGAGCAGGGCGCTGTACCAGAAATGCTCCGTGCCGGTCCAGTACCACGGATACGCTTTCCAGTCGAGGAAGACCATGAAATCCGGCAGTGTGCTGTGATAGACACCGTCGAGTCCGATCGAGCGCATGAGATACATGCCCATCGCATAACCGCCCAGCGCGAAGAAGAGACCATGGCCCAGGCTCAATATGCCGGTGAATCCCCAAATCAAGTCCATGGCGAGCGCGACCATCGCATAGCACATGATCTTGCCGAGCAGCGCAACGAAATAATCCGACAGATAAAACGCGCTCGTTTTGGGGACGACGAGATTGAGCAGCGGGAAAATCACAAAAACGACAACCATGGCAGCAGCGATCGCCGCCCATGCGCGCGGTCCATACAGACACGACATTTTCGTTGTGAGCGCCATGTTATTCAGTCACGCGCCCTTTTAGAGCGAAGAGTCCCTGCGGACGCTTCTGGATGAAGATAATGATGAAGACAAGAATCGCGATCTTAGCCAGGACTGCGCCCGACCATCCTTCCAACACCTTGTTCAATAATCCAAGACCAAGGCCGGCGTACACCGTCCCGGCAAGCTGCCCGACACCGCCCAGGACCACAACCATAAACGAGTCGACGATATATGACTGGCCGAGATCGGGACCGACATTGCCGATCTGCGATAGCGCGCAGCCGGCGAGACCTGCGATGCCCGACCCGAGGCCGAAGGCAAGCATATCGACGCGTGGCGTGCGTACACCGACACAGCTCGCCATCGCCCGGTTCTGCGTTACGCCGCGCACGAACAGGCCAAGTCGAGTACGGGTGAGCAGGAGCCAGACGAGTACGAGGACAAGCGCCGCGAACGCTATGATAACGATCCGGCTATACGGCAAGACGACGTTGGTGAGAATCTCCATGCCGCCTGACATCCACGCCGGATTTTCCACTTGCACGTTTTGCGCGCCGAAGATCGTGCGGACCGTCTGAATTAGAAAAAGACTGATGCCCCATGTGGCGAGCAGCGTTTCGAGCGGCCGTCCGTACAGGAAGCGGATAACTGTTCGCTCCAGCGCGATTCCAACAAGTGCCGCAGCAAGAAAGGACGCAGGCACGGCGCATAGGAGATACCAATCGAAGACGCCGGGGATACGAGCGCGAAATAAATTCTGGATCAGATACGTCGTATAGGCGCCGATCATGATCAGCTCGCCGTGCGCCATGTTGATTACGCCCATCAAACCATACGTAATGGCGAGGCCCAGTGCAGCGAGCAGGAGAATGGAGCCCAGGCTTATTCCCGAAAAGAGAACGCCCAGTCGGTCGCCCCACGCAAGTCGTCCTTCAACCGAGCGCAGACTCTTCTGTGCTTCAATGCGTATTTCCTCATCCGGCTCGAGATAGCTGCCGTCGTTGTTTTTTTCCAACACGGACAGCAGCAGCGTTTTCGCATTCGAGTTATTCGAGAGACTCAGCGTGCGGATGGCTGCGATGCGCGTCGCTTTGTCTTCACTCTTCAGCTCGAGGGTGGCCCGGATCACTTCGAGCATCGGCTTGATGTCAGGATCTTTTTCGCTGGCGAGTGCTTTCTTGATGAGCGGCAGCATTGCTTCTTCTGCGCCGCCGCCGAGTTCCTTCGCGGCAGCTAATCTTGTCGAACGATCGAGGGAAACAAGTTTGAGGGCCGCAAGTGCGGTCGCAAGCTCGCGGCGCAGCCGGTTATTGGCGGTAACGTCTTCGAGTTCTGTGGGAACGGGCACTACTTTTTGACCCGTAATTGCATCTAATGCGGTGTCACCTTTAATAATAAGAACCCGCTTGCCCGCTGTCTGCAATTCGCCGTCCGCGAGGGCTTGCAGTACCGCGGCCGCGCGCTCGTCGCCTTCCGCCACCAGTGATGCCACAGCAGCGACCTTATCGTCGCTTTCACCGAAGGCGAGTTTCTGCACTGTCTCGCTGTTCACGGCAAAAACGGGCGGCGCGAGCATGAGCAGCGCGAACAACAGCTGAATGAGGATTGCGCGCATCAGCAATGGCAACTTGAGGGAGTCCCAAAACACCGGCGGCGCTTTTCGCGCCGCCGGAGGTTGGTGCAAAGTTACTTCTTGGCGACTAGGTCGGGCTCATCTTTCTTGCCCTTGTTTTCCGGAATGTACGGACTCCAGGGCATCGCTTTGACGGGGCCCGGCGTCTTCCATACGACGTTGAACTGGCCGTCGCCTTTGACTTCGGCAATGAACACCGACTTATGCAGATGGTGATTCTTCGCATCCATTGTGGAAGTGATCCCTGACGGCGCCTTGAACGTTTGGCCGGCCATCGCAGCGACGACTTTATCGGTGTCGGTGGACTTCGCCTTCTCCACCGCCTGCTTCCACATATGGATGCCGATCCAGGCGGCTTCCATCGGGTCGTTGGTTAGCGGCTTGTCAGCGTTCGGCAGCTTCTGCTTCTTCGCATACGCGGCCCATTGCTTTTCCCACTCGCTATTGACCGGGTTCTTGAGCGACATGAAGTAGTTCCATGCAGCCAGATGCCCGACCAGCGGCTTGGTGTCGACGCCGCGCAATTCCTCTTCCCCAACCGAGAACGCCACGACCGGAACGTCGGTGGCCTTCAGGCCCTGATTGCCGAGCTCCTTGTAGAACGGCACGTTGGAGTCGCCGTTGATGGTCGAGACGACGGCTGTCTTGCCGCCGGCGGCAAATTTCTTGATGTCGGCAACAATCGTTTGGTAGTCGCTATGCCCGAACGGCGTGTACTTCTCGTCGATGTCTTTATCCGCCACACCTTTCGATTTCAAGAATGCGCGCAGAATTTTGTTCGTGGTGCGCGGGTAGACATAGTCGGTTCCGAGCAGCACCCAGCGCTTGGCGGCGCCGCCTTCCTTGCTCATCAGGTACTCGACGGCTGGA
>Ga0207661_10003004_pt1 | contig 11670 bp, 11 predicted proteins | sample KBSC713LmetaG_FD_184337 | JGI IMG/M metagenome (GOLD analysis project Ga0207661, IMG submission 184337) | Corn rhizosphere microbial communities from Kellogg Biological Station, Michigan, USA - KBS C7.1-3L metaG (SPAdes) (version 2) | ecosystem: Host-associated > Plants > Roots > Rhizosphere ... | reverse complement strand
GCCGGCGGTGACGAGGCCCGTTGCGGAATTGTCGAGGTCGAGTTGCGAGCCGACCTTCTGGTTGACGAGCTGCTGCTTGCGGTCGACGTCGCGTTGCTTCAGCTCCATGCCCCGCTCAGCAAGCTCCAGCATCTGGCCATAGATTTTCACGTTGGCGACCAGGTTGTCATAGGTGGTCTTGGCCTGCTCGAGCTGCGCCTTGGCCTGGTTCAGCGCGAGCTGGAACGGCTCGGGATCGATCTCGAACAGCTCGTCGCCTTCCTTGACAACCTGGCCCTCCTTGACCACGACCTTGATGATCTTGCCGGAGATGTCGGGGGTGATCAGTACCTTCTGCGCGCCGACATAGGCGTCGTCCGTGCCGACATAGCGGCCGCCGTTGAGATAGAACACGAGTCCGCCGATCGCTGCCGCGAGCGGCAGCACGACCAGCAAAAGGAAGCGGCGATAGCGCCGCAGCGCGGCCATCAGCCGACGGCGGGGTTCTGCGGCGAGCTTCTTGATCGGGCGGCCCGAGGGGGCGCGCTTCTGCTCGGGTGGGAACTTGAGCACGGGGTCAGCCATAGCGTTGTTCTTTCTTCGGCGCTTCTGCCTCGCCATTCTGAATGGCGTTGCGCACGTTTTCCTTGATCAATTCGAGTTGCGAGAGAAGCCGCTGGGCGTCGACCGGATTGATGCCGCCGAGCGCGGTCGCGGTGAGCTCGGAGCGCAAACCCGAGAGTTTGCCGAGCAGCTGGCGCCCGGTCTTGCGCAGGTAAAGCCGATTGACCCGCCGATCGCTCTCGTCGCCGCGGCGCTCGATCCAGCCATTGTCGCAGAGCTTGTCGATCAGCCGCGTCAGCGTGATCGGCTGCATCTCCATCAACTCGGCGAGCTCGGTCTGCTTCATGCCCTCGGTGCGTCCGACCTTGGCCAGCACCGCCCACTGCGCGCGGGTGATGCCGTAGCGGCCTGCCGCCTTGTCGGCATAGGCGCGCACCAGGCGCTGCACCTCGCCGAGGGTGAACAGGAAGTTCATGTCCACGGACATGGGGGACATAAGCTTGGTCTCCAATAAGCTTCGAATATTATAAGCTTGCTTATAATAATTTGCCGGCGGCGGGTTAGCAAGAGGCCGGCGCGCTTGCCGGAAAGGCATGGCGTCTCAATGGGTTCCGGCAGGGCAAAAGGCCGGGCGGCGCGAATGCCGACCGGCAGGGGCAGGGGGAGTCCGAAGAGGGCGGGCCAGTCGAACTTGTAGCCGAGGCCGAATATCGCCGTATTGATCCGCACGTGCAGGGCGGTTTTGCAGCGATATCGTCTCAAGGCAGCCCGGAGCTCCGGAGCCCGGCAGATAGCTTGTCGGTGTCGAAGATCAAATCCGACATCGCGCAGAATGCGTTGCGGCAGTTCTTCTCCATCGAGCAAGTCTCCGCCCGCCATGGAGTTCGTGCTGGCGCGCACCGCTTGATGCGCGCCCATCGCATGCTGACGATCCGCAATAGGATACGCGTTCGACCAGCGCGATCGCATTCGAGGCCGGCTTCAGCGACCTCTCCTCTTTCAACCGGACCTTCCGCCGCCGCTATGGCGCGACGCCGCTCGATCCGGCTGAGCCGACGTTGTTCCCGCGTGCCGTACAGGGTAGCCGCCGCACGGTTTTGGCATGGCGGCGCAAAGTGCTACATATCAAAGCAATGACCCCGACAAAGCCGGCCTTTCCCGCGCCCGACCACGATCACCACCGCTGCGCTGCGGATGCGATCAGCCATGCCGAAGAGGTCTGCCGCGAGCGGGCGCAGAAATTCACCCCGATCCGCCGCCAGGTGCTGCAGGCGCTGTTGTCGAGCCATCGGCCGCTCGGGGCCTATGAGGTGATCGACGAACTCGCCAAGTCGATGCCGCGGCCGGCGCCGATCACGGTCTATCGCGCGCTCGATTTCCTGATGACGAACGGCCTCGTGCACCGCATCGAAAGCCGCAACGCCTATCTCGCCTGCGCGCACGACCATGACGCCGCGTCGCTGGTGGCGTTTCTGATCTGCGAGCGCTGCGGCTCGGTCGGCGAAATCCCGGCCTCGGCCGTGGCGCAGAGCCTCTCGGCCGCGGCGCGCGCCTCGGGCTTTGCGCCAAAACTCTCCGTCGTCGAAATCACCGGCACCTGCGCACACTGCCAGAAAGCCGCCTGAGGTGCGATGTCACGTGAATCAGCCGATCCGCGGTCTCGCTTCACCTCTCCCCGTCGGGGAGAGGTCGGATTGCGAAGCAATCCGGGTGAGGGGCCTTCGCTTTCACGATGGACCGTAATCCCTCACCCGATTTGCTGCGCAAATCGACCTCTCCCTACGGGAGAGGCGAATAAAGCCGCATCGGCTCAGCTTGATCTCATCAGGTTTTAGACTGCAAACAAGAACACGGCGCATAAGCCGGTCAAGGGAAGCAATGTTGTCAAACGAAGTGAAGTCTAGCACCGCGCGGCCGCTCAGCGCGGGCGCCATCGCGCTGATGCTGATGCTGTGCCTGTCCTGGGGCTTCAATCAAATCGCAATCAAGCTCGCGCTGCCGGATATTCCGGCAATGCTGCAGGCAACGTTTCGCTCGATGGGTGCGCTGCCGGTGCTGCTGATCGTCGGCTGGCTGCGCGGGGTGAAGTTCTTCGAGCGCGACGGCTCGCTCGTTCCGGGCCTCGTCGCGGGCGTGCTGTTCGGTCTCGAATTCGTGCTGATCTATCAGGGCCTGCGTTTCACCACCGCCTCGCGCGCCGTGGTCTTTCTATATACCGCGCCGTTCTTTGTCGCGTTCGGCTCGTTTCAGATGCTCGGCGAGCGCCTGCGCGCCTCGCAATGGGCCGGGCTTGCGTTGAGCTTTGCGGGCGTCGCGCTCGCGATCGGCGTGCCGCAGGCCAATGTCGACAGCAAGGTGCTGCTCGGCGATCTCTTGATCGTCGGCGGCGGCGCGATGTGGGGCATGACCACGCTGATTGCCAAGGGCACCGGTTTGCGCAATGCGCCGCCGGAAAAGGCGCTGGGCTATCAGGTCGCGATCTCGATTCCGATGCTCGCCGCGGCGGCGTTCTTCTCCGGCGAGAAGCTCGATCACGTCCCGGGACTGCTCGCGATCAGCGTCGTCGCCTATCAGGCGATCTGGGTGGTCGGCCTCACCTTCACGATCTGGTTTGCGCTGGTGCAGGCCTATTCCGCCAGCAAGCTCTCGGCCTTCAGCTTCATCACGCCGCTGTTCGGCGTGGTCGCAAGCTACTTCGTCATGCATGACGAGCTGACGGTCTCGTTCGGCGTCGCCGCGTTATTGGTTATTGCCGGGCTTTATCTGGTCAACCGGCCCGAAGTGACGGGACCGAAGGTCGTGCCCGATCCGAATGTACCGGCGTAGGCTCGCACTTCACCTCGCCCCGCTTGCGGGGAGAGGTCGACGCGCGAAGCGCGTCGGGTGAGGGGGACTCTCCGCAAGTTTAACTCTCACCATTTTTGCGGAAGCAGCCCCTCACCCCGACCCTCTCCCCGCGAAGAGCGGGGAGAGGGAGAAAGAAAGTCAACCCGTCTCGATCGGCAGCGAGTTATCCGTCGCCCATTCGCCCATCGAGCCGTCATAGAGCGTGAGCTTGTCGTAGCCGAGCCGGTGCAGCATGAAGAGGTCGATGGTCGCCGAGATGCCGCCGCCGCAATAGGCGATCACGCGCTTGTCGCGCGAAAATCCCTGGGCGGCGAATTTCTGCTCGGCATCGGCGAGCGGCACGAAGGTCTTTGTCGCGGGATCGACCAGCGTCGCCGCCGAGACATTGCAGCTTCCCGGAATATGTCCCGGCCGTCCATAACGGCTCGGCTCCAATCCCTTGTGCAGCGTTTCGTTCAGCGCGTTGACGACCACCGTGTTGCGATCGCCGCCGGCGGCGAGCACCTGATGCTTGCCCACGAAAAATCCGTCCCGCGGCTTCGCGACGAATTTAGCGGGCGGATAGCCCTTCGCAGGCCCGCTCTCGAGCGCACGGCCCTCCGCCTTCCATTTGTCGAGCCCACCGTCGAGCACGGCGACATTGTCGAACCCCAGCGATTTGAGCATCCACCAGAACCGCGTCGCCCACATCGCCGTCCCGATCGAATAGAGCGCGACAAAGCTGTCGGCGCCGATGCCGTGATGGCCGAACGCGGCTTCCAGCTGCGCCACGTCGGGCATCATGAAGCGAAGCTTGGTGTCCTGGTCGGAGAACTCACCCTGCAGATCGAGAAAATCCGCGCCGGGAATGTGTTCTTCCTCGAACGTTTTGCGGCCCGGCACGACAACGTAGGGTGCGTCGCTGCCGGGCGGCAGGTAATCGAGCGTGGTCGTGCAGTCGAACACGCGCAAGCTCGGCCACCCGAGCTCTCGAAGGAGTTCCGCCGTGCTGATCAGCCCGTCCCGCGTCGCCATGGCCATCTCCCTGCTTTCCACCGCACGCAAGCTAGGGTGCGCCGGATCACATGAAAAGGCGGCGATTTGCCCTTTGAATTGGAGGAATCTGGTCCAATATAGCAAGCATGCGCCGTCCCTGAGGCGGTCTCGATCCGGCGGATTAAGCCATTGAATTAACGATGGAAAGGCTAGTTCCGCCAAATCCGCAGCGAGCTTTCACGCCCCGTTGGTGAATTTCACCAAAACCTGATAATCGGTTCCCCATGAACAAGCCTGAAAAGATTTCCGACGTCGACTTCGCCGGTCCCAGTGCCCGGCACACAACCACGCAGGTCAAGGTCGGCCACGTTGCCGTCGGCGGCGGCGCGCCGATCGTAGTGCAGTCGATGACCAATACCGACACCGCCGATGTCGAATCGACGGTGGCGCAGGTCGCAGCGCTCTCGCGCGCCGGCTCCGAAATGGTGCGCATCACCGTCGACCGCGAGGAGGCCGCCGCCGCCGTCCCACATATCCGCGACGGCCTGCGCAAGCAGGGCATCGACACGCCGCTGATCGGCGACTTCCATTACATCGGCCACAAGCTGCTCGCGAAATATCCGGCCTGCGCCGAAGCGCTCGACAAATACCGCATCAATCCCGGCAATGTCGGTTTCAAGGACAAGCGTGATACGCAGTTCGCCGACATCATCGAGATCGCCAACAAGAACAACAAGCCGGTACGCATCGGCGCCAACTGGGGCTCGCTCGACCAGGAGCTGCTCACTAGGCTGATGGACGAAAACACGGCCTCGGCCAATCCGCGCGACGCTCGCGCGGTGACGCGCGAAGCCATGGTGCAGTCGGCGCTGCTCTCCGCCGCGCGCGCCGAGGAACTCGGCATGCCGAAGAACCGCATCATCCTGTCGGCCAAGGTTTCGGCGGTGCAGGACCTGATCGCGGTCTACCAGGATCTCGCGCGCCGCTCCGATTATGCGATCCATCTCGGCCTGACCGAAGCCGGCATGGGCTCGAAGGGCATCGTCGCTTCCTCCGCCGCGCTCGGCATTCTCTTGCAGCAGGGCATCGGCGACACCATCCGCATCTCGCTGACGCCCGAGCCCGGCGGCGACCGCACCCGCGAGGTGCAGGTCGGCCAGGAGCTGCTGCAGACCATGGGTTTCCGCACCTTCGTGCCGCTGGTCGCAGCCTGCCCCGGCTGCGGCCGCACCACTTCGACCACGTTCCAGGAACTGGCCCGCTCGATCCAGGATTTCATCCGCGACGAGATGCCGACATGGAAGACGAAATATCCCGGCGTCGAGGAGCTCAACGTCGCGGTCATGGGCTGCATCGTCAATGGCCCCGGCGAATCCAAGCACGCCAATATCGGCATCTCCTTGCCCGGCACGGGCGAAGCGCCGGCCGCGCCGGTATTCGTTGACGGCAAGAAGTTCCGCACGCTCCGCGGCCCCACCATCGCCGCCGACTTCAAGGCGCTGGTGATCGACTATATCGACCAGCGCTATGGCAATGGCGGCAAGGTGCCGGAGGCTGTGACCGCGGCGGAGTGATCGATCTCCGCCGTCGTCCTCGCGGAAAGCGGGGACCCATAATCACCGGCCCCGGTTGTTATGGCGTGTTGTCACCCCGAGTCTTCGCCAAGCCAGACTCCGTGGCTATGGGTCCCGGATCGGCGCTCGCTCACGCTCGCTTGTCCGGGACGACAGTGGAGTGTGTTGCGCTTCTTCCGCGCGGCGCTACCATGCTTCCAAGAAAAGGCCGGGAGAAACTTCCATGAGCTCGCTGTCAGGCAAGCAGGGACCGCGCTATCGGCACGCTGCCGAGGAATCCGAGCCCTATGAGACCATCGCGGTCGAAAAACTCACGCCGATCATCGGCGCGGAGATTTCCGGCGTCGATATCGGCAAGCTCGTCGATGGCGATACGCGCTCCAACCGGCAGATGGACGAGATCCATCGCGCGCTAGCCGAGAACCTCGTGATCTTCTTCCGCGACCAGCACATCAGCCCGCAGCAGCATCTCGCCTTCGGCCGCAAGTTCGGCGAGCTGCATGTGCATCCGGCGGCGCCGAACGAGGGCAATCCCGCGCTGATGAGGATCTATGCCGACAAGGATTCGCCACGCGCTAATGGCGAGGGCTGGCACACCGATGTCTCCTGCGACCTCGAGCCGCCGATGGGCTCGATCCTCTACATCAAGCAGTGCCCGCCGCGCGGCGGCGACACGCTGTTCGCCAACATGTACGCGGCCTACGAGGCGCTGTCGGACCGCATGAAAGTCTATCTCGACGGCCTCACCGCGCTGCACGACGGCGAGCAGACCTATCGCGGGCTCTACGCCAATTACGGCGTCGCCGACAAGCAGGCCTATCCGCGCGCCGAGCACCCGGTGGTACGCACTCATCCGGTGACCGGCAAGAAAGCGCTCTATGTCAATCGCGGCTTCACGCGCTTCATCATCGGCATTCCCCGCGATGAGAGCGACGCCATGCTCGCCTATCTCTACCAGCATGCGGAGAACCCGCTGTTCCAGTGCCGCTTCCGCTGGAGCGAGAACGCGATCGCGTTCTGGGACAACCGCTGCGCCCAGCACCGCGCGATGTGGGACTACTGGCCGCACACCCGCGCCGGCACGCGGGTGACAGTGAAGGGCGAGCGGCCGGTGTAATCAGGACTCCCTATATTTGAAGCGATAGCTGACGGCATCTTTTGGGACCCTGATAGAGATCGTGTTGTGAACAAGACCACCTCGGCTTTGCCGAATCATTCCTGCTGTGTCGCGGCTATCGCCCGGCCTGCTCCGCGTACCGCGACGCAGCCCCACGCAATATCGAACGAATCCGGTTGCGCTGGTGCGCAGGCCCGTCACGCGGTTCCGGTTCAGGGCGGTCGCGCCAGAGTGGGGACGGATCACCCGGTACTTGTTGAAGACGGTGAGGGACCTGCTCGAACCGTATTCGTGCGGGACTTCCTGCTCGATGCCGGAACGGTCACCAATCAGCGCTTCGCCGAGTTCGTCGAGGCCACCGGCTATGTGACGGACGCGGAGCGCTTTGGCTGGTCCTTTGTGTTCCGCAACCATGTTGCCGGACCAGCCGAGCCGCGTCAGCATGTCCTTCGCGCCGAATGGTGGCTGCAGGTCGGGGGCGCATCCTGGCGTCATCCGAACGGGCCAACCTCCTCCCTGGATGGCCTGCATGATCATCCGGTCGTGCATGTCTCCGCGAACGACGCGGCCGCTTTCGCGAAATGGGCCGGAGGCCGGCTGCCGAGCGAAGCCGAGTGGGAACATGCGGCGCGGGCCGGAAGGCCCGATGTCCGCTTTCCCTGGGGAGATGCGGAGCCCGACGATGCCGATGTCTTCCCTTGCAATATCTGGCAGGGCGAATTTCCGGGAAGGAATACCGCCGCGGATGGATGGGAGCGGACCGCTCCGGCCCTGTCATTCGCGCCCAACCCACTGGGCCTCTACAATCTCTGCGGCAATGTCTGGGAGTGGACGGCCGACCGATTCCGGGTGCGGTCGCTCAGCCGCGACGCCAGGCGGCTGAACGAGGCCGCGGCGGGGGAGGACCGGCGCGTCCTCAAGGGCGGATCGTTTCTCTGCCACCGCTCCTATTGCTACCGATACCGGATCGCTGCGCGCATCGGCAATCAGCCCGATTCAAGCACAAGCCACGCCGGTTTCCGTCTGGCCTACGACTGCTGATGCAAAATCGAGGCGATATCAGCAAGGTCGAGGCTGCGTTCTCGCGCGTTCAGCTAGGCTGGTCCGGCCAAGCCGAGCCGCCGGTAAGCTTCGGGTGGAGCGTCGTTTTGCTCCATCAAGCGGCGGATATGCCCGACCATGCGTGCTTCCACCTCGGCGTCCTGCACGGGGTGCTGCTGGCCTTGATCCGTCGCGAGATCGAACAACACCGTCTCTGTATCCTTCTGCCCGCCGGGCCCGTGGGTAAAGTAGACAGGCGATTTCGGTGTCGCAGGCACCTTGAGCAGCGGCGCTCCCTTCGTAAACCCGAATCCGGGCGCGAGCGTCGCTTCGCGCAGCTCGTCGAGCGAGAACAGCTGTTTCATGTGGGCGGGCATCAGCGTGTACTGGAACAGGTCTCCCGCCAGGACGTCGGTGGGATAACGGAAATAGACGTATCGCCCGTCAGTCACATTAACGGCGCTGCCGAACAGGCCGAAGATGCAGGCCTCGCGGATCGGACGATCGGCGTCCAGCAGCGGCAGCAGCGACTTGCCTTCGACATGCGGCGGGATCGGCACGCCGAACATGTCGAGAAAGGTCGGCATCAGGTCGATGGTCTGCGTGAGCGCTTGTCGGCGCTCGCCGCCCTTGTGCGCGAACGACGGATGATAGATCAGCAGCGGAATATGGGCGATCTCGTTGTAGCAGGGCATGTTGATCTTGGCCCACCAATCGTGCTCGCCGAGCAGGAAGCCATGATCGGTGCTGACCACAAGCGCGGTGTCCGCCCACAGGTTCTGCTCGTCGAACAGATCGAGTAGCTGTCCAAGCTCCTCGTCGCAAAGCTGCAGTATCGCCTGGTAATTGGCCTTCAGCTCGGCCTGCTCGTCGAACGCTTGAGTCATGCGTGCATAGGGCGGCCAGTCGAGGCGGGGCCCGCGATAGTTCGTCGGAAAGTTCTCACGAAATCGGTCGGGCGCGTGGAAGGGCTCATGCGGATCGAAGGTTTCGAGCTGGAGAAACCAGTTGTCGCTCCCTCGATTGTTGCGAAGGAATTGCAGGCCGCTCGCAAAGCATTGCTTCGACGGGAAGTCGTCATCGGATTTGAAGTGGACGCGGTTCAGGGCGTATTGGGCAAACTTGTCGCGTCGCTTCCGGCTGGACTGCACGGGATGCGTTCGTTCCGCGATCGCGTTCCAGTCCGGATCGACCACCGCGGCCCAGGGATCGCGCTCCTTGCCGCGGATGAATTCGAAGGTGTCGTAGCGGCTGTGGTACGTCGCCCCGCCATCCTCCCAATAGTGATAGTGGTCGGTCACGAGGTGTGAGTAGACGCCGCTCGCCGCGAGCAATTCCGGAAACGCGTTGTCGAAGGGCTCGAGCGGTCCCCAGGCCCTGTGCAGGAAGGAAAGCCGGCCGGACATCATGTCCCGTCGTGCGGGCATGCAAGGCAGCGAACCGACGTAGTGATTATCGAAACGGACCGCACGACGGGCCAGCCGGTCGAAGCTGGCCGTTCTGGTCGGCGATCCGTAGCAACTCAGGGCATGCCGATTGAGCGAGTCGTAAAGAACGAAAACAACTTTCAACGGCACCCCCTTGACATTCTCACTATGTGGGAATGTTATTCATATTGTGGATAATATTCAGCAGTCGATATCGCCTGTCAAGCCGGCGGCGAAAGCGCGCCCGAAGATCTCGGGCACGGCGGCGCTCGAAAAGGCGTTCGATGTGCTGGACATGATCGCTCAGGCACCCTCTCCACCCAGTTTTGCCGAACTCGGCGCAGCCACCGGCCTGCCGCGCTCGACGCTGTATCGGATCCTCGCATTGCTGGAGGCGCGCAGGCTTGTCGGGATGGATGCGAGCGGGACGCGCTATCAGCTCGGCCTCCACTTGATGGAAATATCGCGATGGGCCTGGGAACGTTCGGATGTGCGCAGCGCGGCCTCCTCGGTGCTGCGAACGCTGGCCAAGGAGACCGGCGAGACCGTCCATCTCGCGTCTCTCGTCGACAATGAGATCGTCTATCTCGACAAGGTCGACAGCGAGCACTCCATTCGGCTGTATTCGGCGATCGGCGGGCGCTGCCCCGTCCACTGCACCGGGCTCGGCAAGGCGATGACGGCGTTCCTGTCGCCGCAGGCGCGCGCCAATCTCCTCGATCAATTGAACTTCCATCGCTTCACGCCACACACCCTCGCGAATGGCGATCAGATGATGCGCGAATGGGACGATATCCGTCGTACGCATATCGCCTTCGATCGCGAGGAGCATGCGGAAGGCGTGCATTGCCTGGCGGCTCCGATCTTCGATTTTCGCGGGCAGCCGGTTGCGGCGTTGAGTGTCACCGCGCCCACCTTCCGCGTCAGTGCCGCTCAGCTCGAGCGGCTCGCGCCCAGCGTGCTCGCGGCAGCGCGAGCCATCACGGACGCTCTTGGTGGCGCTATTCCCGCGGGGAGAGCCGCGTGACGGGCCTGCGAGAAGTCATCCGCCGGCGCCCGCATCCCTTCGCGCGGGCCGTTCCCGTCGAAGTGCGATCTTGATTTGCGGGGCGGAATTGCAGGGCGGGGGTAATGGCAATCTGCGTGTGGTGCCGCATTGGGGGACGGCTTCCTTGCGCGCGTTCCTGGACGATGATTCCGCGCTGATCGGCTGCCTGAGGATCGCCGCCGAGTTCCCACAAAGCTGAGGAGAGTGATGTCGTTTTTTCGTGCGCTTGAGGCCTGTCCTCTCATCGCCATTCTCCGCGGCGTCCGGCCGGACGAGGTCCTCGCCATCGGCCAGGCGCTCGTGGACGCAGGGTTTCGCATCATCGAGGTTCCGCTGAATTCGCCCGAGCCGTTGCGCAGCATCGAGATACTTGCGCGCGCGTTTCCCGACATGCTGGTCGGAGCCGGGACGGTCATGACACCGCAGCAGGTCGCGGACATTCGCCGGGCCGGCGGAACGCTCATCGTCATGCCGCATGGCGATCCCGTGGTGATCCGCGCCGCGAAGCAGGCGGATCTCGTTTGCGTGCCCGGCGTCGCGACGCCGACGGAAGCCTTCGGCGCGCTGGCGGCCGGCGCGGATTGCCTGAAGATGTTTCCCGCCGAGCTCCTGCCGCCGGTCGCCCTTTCGGCTTGGCGCGCGGTCCTGCCGCCCGGCACGTCCCTTCTGCCCGTCGGCGGCATCACGCCCGACAAGATCGCGGCCTATCGACGGGCCGGCGCTGCGGGCTTCGGACTCGGCTCGGCCCTCTACAAGCCGGGCATGTCCCCAAGCCAGGTCGCGGACAATGCGGGCCGGTTCACTGCCGCACTCAACACCATGAATGAACAATAACCGCCACCAAGGGAGTAAGAAATAGTGAAGTATCGAAGCATTCTGCTGGCCGTCGCGGCCATTGTCGCGCTCGCGACCGGACCGGGCCGCGCTGAAAATTATCCGACACGGCAGATCATATTCACGGTGCCGTTTGCGCCGGGAGGAACCTCCGATGTAACGGCGCGGCTCACGGGCCAGAAGGCGAGCGATACACTGGGCCAGCCCGTCGTCATCGAGAACAGGCCCGGCGCAGGGGGATCATTGGCGGCCGGTGTCGTGGCT
>Ga0207661_10003003_pt1 | contig 11670 bp, 8 predicted proteins | sample KBSC713LmetaG_FD_184337 | JGI IMG/M metagenome (GOLD analysis project Ga0207661, IMG submission 184337) | Corn rhizosphere microbial communities from Kellogg Biological Station, Michigan, USA - KBS C7.1-3L metaG (SPAdes) (version 2) | ecosystem: Host-associated > Plants > Roots > Rhizosphere ... | reverse complement strand
GGTGTGGCCCTTTCCCACACCGACTCGAACGCGGCCAGGCATTGCTCAGCAAGGGCGCCGTCGTCGCGTCGTTCCTCGCCTAACCAGTTCCCAACCCCGTCGAAGTGGTTGAACACCACCACGGAGCGGTCGAACACCCAGAGGTCGCTTCCGGGCACGAGAAGATCAGCTGCGCGCCGCCGGCTCAGCCAGCGAACCTGTTCACCGGCGACGATGTTGTGGTCGGCAGTCACGTCGTACTCGAAGCGGATGTAGTCGGTGACCGGTTCCGAGACGATCCGGGCTCGACGTACCTGCACTCCGCGCCCTGTCGTGTCGCGCATCAGATCGAACCAGTCCCGCCACCGCCGCGCGGGGTCGAAACGGCTGCCGTCCTGCCACTCGCGCCAGTCGGGATCGTTCGGGGTGTAGCTGTCCCGCATTTCCAGGTGGACCGCCTGTTGCCGGGCGGCGCGGAACAGCTCATATGTCGCCGGTTCCGCCACGGCACACCTCCAACAGGAAGGGCGCCATGCGCTGGGGCAGCCGTATCACCGTTTCGTGATCAGGAATGGGTTTGGTCTGGTTGATCTCGGCGAGAGTCGCCTCGTCCGTGACCCGCCATCCCTGAATGACGATGCTGTCGTCGCTCTCGTCCAACCATACGGTGGGTGACCCCGTGTTCGGCGTATTCGGATCGACGCCGATGAACCGTAACGACATGCTGCCTCCCCAGGTCAACGCCGTTTGTCGGTGGACTGAGTTTGCGATGCGGGGTACAAGGATCTCAATGAGTTTGCGCGATGTTGCGCATGTTTGGCTACCCCGCGCAACTGGAGTTTCGGCGTCTCGCTGCTACGAGCGACTCCAGGCAGTGGACGCGGGATCGGAATCACCGGCGTCAAGATTGCGTTTCGCTGCCCAATGCTGGGCAAGATCGATCGAATCGCGCGGCATTGGACGCTCAACAGGATCTTGGCGCACAGGATTCCGCCGTGACGTCCACTGCTGGGTGGTCGCACGGCCCGACCGTCTACATAGGACGTAGCGAGGCGCGGACGCGTAGCAGCTCGGCGACCGACCAGGCCTGGAACGGGCAGCCGGTCGCGCCGTGCGGCGGGTCGCCGTCGGCCGTCTCGCTCACCGATCCGAGGCCGTACTCACCGAGGTGCGCGACGAGCGCGTCGAGGTCCACAGTGGACGGTGGCGCGGCGGCGGCCGCGAGGGCGTCCAGGTACGGGCCGATCAGCCACGGCCAGGCGGTGCCCTGGTGGTACGCGGAGTCCCGGCCGGCCGGCCCGCCACGGTGGCGCCCGAGGTACCCGGGCTGGTCGGGTGCGAGGGTACGCAGGCCGAGCGGGGTCAGCAGGGTATCGATCGCAGCCGACGGCCGCTGGCCGCGCAGCGGGGCGTGCGGCAGCGAGTAGGCCAGCAGCTGGTTGGGGCGCAGCGCCGCGTCGTCGCCGTCCGGCCCGTCGACGACGTCGTAGAGCCAGCCGCCCGGCGCCGGGTACCGCCGGCGGAACGACTCCGCCGCCGCCTCCGCCTGGGCCTGTACCGGTGACGGATCCGCACCCACCCGCGCGCCCAGCTCCGCGATCGCCCGCAGAGCGTTGACCCACAAGGCGTTGATCTCGACCGGCTTGCCGATGCGCGGGGTGACCCCGACCCCGTCGATCCGGGCATCCATCCACGTCAACGCCTCGTCCGCGACCCCGGCGGAGAGCAGCCCGTCGGCCGGATCCACGCCGATCTGGTACTTGGTACCGGCGGTGTGCGCGTCGCGGATCTCCATGAGTACCGGGAGCAGCTCGGCGCCGAGGTCGAGGTCGTCGGTCGCGCGGAGATGCGCGTCGATGGCGTGCACGAACCACAGGGTGCCGTCGACGGTGTTGTATTCGACCTGACCGGTGTCGGCGGTGTTGGCCAGCAGCCCGTCGCACAGCGTTCCGGCGTACCGGCGCAGCAGCTCCCGCCCCTCGTCCGCCCGGCCGGTCGCGAGGAACAGCCCCGGGTAGGAGATCATCGTGTCGCGTGACCAGGCGCCGAACCACGGGTACCCGGCGACCACGTCCGGACCGTCCACAATGAACTGATCGGCCGCGCGGCGCAGCAGCCCGTCGGCCTCGTCCGCGGCGCCGATGGTGAACGTCGCGGCCCGCCGTCGCGCCCGGGCCACGATCCGCCCGGCCGGTACCGGCGGGCCGTCCAGGTCACCGGCCCACGCGGTGACCTCGGCCGTCTCCCCGGTCTTCAGCTCGGCCGTGAACCGGCCCGCATACCACAGGTCCTCCTGCGCCGGCAGCCCGCGCTCCAGCTCCTCGCGCAGGTAGGCGCCCCGGTACCACTCGCCGGTCGGCTCCCAGCCCGGGCCGGCCAGCCGGTACGCCGACTCGACGACCACACCGTCCACAGTGGACTCCATGGCCGGCGGCGGGCCGTCGGCCTCCCGGGTGTGGTGCGCGTCGCGCCACGTGCACAGCGCGTCCAGCCGCAGCCGCACCGGCCCGCCGGACAGCAGCCGGTGCACGACGCCCACCCGGCTCGCGCCCGTCGCCAGGGCCAGCTCCCGCTCCAGCACGACGTCGCCGACCCGCCACCGCCAGCGCGGCACGCCGTCGGTCAGGTCGAACCGCTCCAGCAGGAGGTGGCCGGCGGGGGACACCGCGCCGCCGACCCACTCGTGGGTACCGAGCCGGATCGTCGCGCCGGAAGGCAGCTCCAGCACCGGATCCAGCGCGGCGAGCCCCACGTGCCGGGACGCGACCGTCGCGCCGGAGACCACCAGCAACCCGTGGTACCGGCGGGTGCGCAGCCCGGCCACGGTACCCATGGCGTAGCCGCCGAGTCCGTCGGTGAGGAGCCATTCGCGGGCGGCCGACTCGTCGAGTCGCCCGCACAGCTGCGTACCGAAGACCAACGGCATCCCCGGAGGTTACCCGAGGTCAGCTCCTCGCGCCGCTCAGCTCGGCGGCCGGTACCACGAGGACCTCGCACGGCGCCTCGTCGACCAGTACCCGGCTGCTGCTCTCGCCGAGCAGCCGGCCCACGGTACCGGTGTCGGAGCCGCCCACCACGACCATCTGCGCGTCGACCCGCTTCGCGTACCGGGCGATGAGCCGCCCGGCGTTCGCGTGGTCGGCGACGCTGCGCAGGATGTGCCCGGTCGCCGGTACCCCGGCGGCGCTCAGTTGCGCCATCCGTTCCCGTACCAGGTTTCCGGCCTCCTCCAGCGACTCGCGGTCCACGGCGGTGTCGCCGACCACCTCGATCTCCTGCACGTGCAGCAGCTCGACGGGCGCGGACAGCCGGGTCGCGATCTCGATCGCCCTCGCCGTCAGCGGGGCGGCGTGGTTCGCGGTGTCCACCGCCAGTACCACCGGCCGGGCGCCGGTCGCCGCGGACCCGGCGCCGGTACGGGCGCTGCCGCCGACGGGCAGCAGCTCGCCGACCGGCTCCACGGCGGGTTCCTCGGCGGGCCGCTCGGCGGCGCGCAGGAGCCGGTGCCCGGTGGCCAGCACCGGTACCGCGAGCAGGAACGCGCCCGCGCCGACCAGGAAGGGCACGTGCAGGTTGTAGTGGTCGGCCAGCTTGCCGGCGAAGTACGGGGCGAGGCCGCCGCCGATGAACCGGACGAAGCCGTACGCGGCGGACGCGACCGGCCGCTCGACCTTGGCGACCGTCATGACGGCCATGGTGGTCAGCGTGTTGTTGACACCGATGAAGGCGCCGGAGGCGATGGTGGCCACGATGACCGTGGTGGGCGATTCGGTCCACACCCCGATCACGACCAGCAGCACGGCCAGCAGCACCATGTTGGCGTACAGGGTGGGCGCGGTGCCGAAGCGGCGCTTCAGGCGCGGCGCGAAGGCCACGCTGAACGCCGCGACCAGCACGCCCCAGCCGGTGAACACGAGGCCGAGCCGGTGCGCGGACAGGTGCATCGGGTATGGGGCGTAGCCCAGCAGGGTGAAGAAGCCCCAGTTGTAGCAGAGCGCGGTGAGGCTCATGATCAGCAGGCCGCGCTGGCGCAGGGCCTTGAGCGGGGCCGCGAGCGAGGTGCGCTTGGCCGGCTTGGGGGTCGCCGGTACCAGCACGACGGTGGCGATCAGCGCGACCGCCATCAGCGCGCTGACCCCGTAGAACGGCCCGCGCCAGCTGATGCTGCCCAGCTCGCCGCCGAGCAGCGGCCCGACCGCGATGCCGAGGCCGAGCGCCGTCTCGTACAGGATGATGGCCCCGCCGAAGCCGCCGCTGGCCGACGCGACGATCACCGCGAGGGAGGTCGCGATGAACAGGGCGTTGCCCAGGCCCCAGCCGGCCCGGAAGCCGACGATGCCGCTGATGGTGTTGGAGGTGCCGGCGAGCCCGGCGAACGCGACGATCAGCACCAGACCGGCCATCAGGGTCCGCTTGGCGCCGATGCGGCTGGACACCCAGTTGGTCAGCAGCATGGCCACGGCGGTCACCAGCAGGTAGCTGGTGAACAGCAGGGAGACCTGGGACGGGGTGGCGTGCAGCTGTGAGGAGAGCGCGGGCAGGATCGGGTCGACCAGGCCGATACCCATGAAGGAGATGACACAGGCGAACGCGACCGCCCAGACCGCGCGCGGCTGCCTGAGCAGGCTCCCGCCGCTGCGGCCGGTTTGGTGACTCATCGGTTGCGACTCCTGTCGTCGGTCTGGCCCAGCTCGGCCAGCAGGTTGAGTGCGGGTACCGCGGCGAAGACCGCCTCCCGATCGGCCGCCGGGAGCAGGTCCACCAGCCCGTGCAGCGCCTCGGTGCGCGCCTGCCTCCGGTGGTGCAGCAGGGCCCGGCCCGACGCGGTGATGTTCACCAGAACCACCCGGGCGTCGTCCGGGCTGCCGCCCCGGTGCACATACCCCTCGCGCTCCAACCGGGTAACCAGCTGGGTCATCGCGGGTTGGGTGATGCCCTGCGCGGAGGCCAGTTCGGAGAGCCGGCAGGGCCCGGACAGCTCAAGGCTGCGCAGCGTGGAGGCCGCCGTCAGGGACAGCCCCGCCGACGGCGGCGTCAGCCGGCGGACCATCGCGACCAGCCGTTCCAGGCTGGCCGACAGGGCCTGGATGTCCGAGTCGGTCGCCGTCTTGGTCACCCGGCATTTGTATCACCAACTTATATTCGGATGTTATGTAAGGTGCGTCACGGCGGAACCGGTTACCCCGCGGTTACCCCCTGGTAGTGTTGCCGCTCTCCGCGGGCCGGCTCACGTTCGGCCGCGTACCCGGGTCGTAACACCGATCAGGAAGAATGTCTCGGATGAATGGGCAGGGTGCCGAAAAGGCGCGGTTGGCGCAGGCGGATGCGAACGCCGCGCCATGGCGCGAATGGGGCCCCTACCTGGCCGAACGGGCCTGGGGCACGGTCCGCGAGGACTACAGCGAGTGGGGCACGGCGTGGGACTACTTCCCGCACGACGACGCCCGCTCCCGGACCTACCGCTGGAACGAGGACGGCCTCGCCGGGATCTGCGACGACCAGCAGCGGTTCTGCTTCGCGCTGGCGTTCTGGAACGGTAAGGACGCCATCCTCAAGGAGCGGATCTTCGGGCTCGGCGGCCCGGAGGGCAACCACGGCGAGGACCCCAAGGAGTACTGGTGGTACCTCGACTCCACGCCGACCCACTCCTGGATGCGCTGGCGGTACCACTACCCGCAGGCCGAGTTCCCGTACACCGATCTCGCCGCGGTCAGCCGGGAGCGGGGCCGGGACGAGCCGGAGTACGAGCTGGTCGACACGGGCGTCTTCGGGGAGAACCGGTACTGGGCGGTGACCGCCGACTACGCGAAGGCCGGCCCCACCGACCTGTGCGTACGGATCACCGTGGCCAACCGGGGACCCGACGAGGCGACCCTGCACGTGCTGCCCACCCTGTGGTTCCGCAACACCTGGGCGTGGGGCCTGCCCGGCCGGGGCGACCCGCCGGTGATCCGCGCGTCCTCCGATGCCCCCGTGCTGGTCGCCCACCACCAGCGGCTCGGCCGGCTCGTGCTGAGCGGTGGCGACGATCCGTCCGGCGCCGCGCCCACCCCGCTCATGTGTGACAACGAGTCCAACGCGCGGCGCCTGTGGAACCTCGACAACCGCAGCCCGTACCCGAAGGACGGCATCGGCGACCACGTCATCCACGGCCTGCCCACGGTCAACCCGGAGGGCACCGGTACCAAGGGCGCGCTGCACTACGTGCTGACCGTTCCGGCCGGCGGGTCGGCGGAGATCCGGCTGCGGCTGACCCTGGACGGCCCGGTGGTCGGCGACCGCGCCCCGGCCGACCTCGGTACGGGCTACGACGAGGTGATGGCCCAGCGGCTGGCCGAGGCGGACGAGTTCTTCGGCGCGCTCACCCCGGACGGCGCCAGCAAGGACGAGGCGCTCGTGCTGCGCCAGGCCATCGCGGGCCTGATGTGGAGCAAGCAGTTCTACCACTACGACGTGTCCCGCTGGCTCAGGGGCGACCCGTACGCGCAGGCGCCGCCGGCCAACCACCAGCACGGGCGCAACGCCCACTGGTGGCACATGAACAACTGCGACGTCATCTCCATGCCGGACACCTGGGAGTACCCGTGGTACGCGGCGTGGGACCTGGCGTTCCACTGCGTCGCGATCGCACAGGTCGACCCCGGGTTCGCCAAGAGCCAGCTCCTGCTGCTGTTGCAGGAGTGGTACATGCACCCCAACGGGCAACTGCCGGCCTACGAGTGGGCCTTCGACGACGTCAATCCGCCGGTACACGCCTGGGCGGCGTTGAAGGTCTTCGAGATCGACGGCGCCGGCGACTTCGACTTCCTCAAGCGGGTACTGCACAAGCTGCTGATGAACTTCACCTGGTGGGTGAACCGCAAGGACAGCACCGGCAACAACGTGTTCGAGGGCGGCTTCCTGGGGCTGGACAACATCGGCCCGTTCGACCGCTCCAACCACCTGCCCGTGGACGGCACGCTGGAGCAGAGCGACGGTACCGCCTGGATGGCGTCGTACGCGCTGAACCTGCTGGAGATCTCGCTCGTACTGGCGCACAAGGACCCGGCCTACGCCGACCTCGCGCCCAAGTTCTTCGAGCACTTCGCCTACATCGCCGCCGCCTCCAAGGACGCCGGGCTGTGGGACGAGGAGGACGCGTTCTACTACGACGTGCTGCGCGAGACCGACGGCACGACGGTACCGCTGCGGGTCCGCTCGGTGGTCGGCCTGCTGCCCCTGGCCGCGACCGCGACGATCAGCTCGCTGGCCATGGCCCGCCTGCCGGAGCTGGCCAACCGGCTGCGCTGGTTCCTGGCCAACCACCCCGAGTACGGCGACGTCATCGGCGGCCGGCGCATCCAGGGCGGGCAGCAGCACCGGCTGCTGGCCATGGTCGGCCCGGGCCAGCTGCCGCGCATGCTGTCGCGGATGCTCGACGAGAACGAGTTCCTCTCGCCGTACGGGCTGCGCGCGCTGTCGAAGTCGCACAAGGACAAGCCGTTCACGGTGGCGCTGGGCGGGACCGAGTTCAGCGTCGGGTACGAGCCGGCCGAGTCGACCACCGGCTTCTTCGGCGGCAACTCCAACTGGCGCGGCCCGGTCTGGTTCCCGGTCAACTACCTGCTGATCGAGGCGCTGCGCCGGTACTACCGCTTCTTCGGCGACGACCTGCGCGTGGAGTACCCGACCGGCTCGGGTACCAAGCACACCCTCGGCGAGGTCGCCGACGACCTGTCGCACCGCCTGGTCAAGCTGTTCCTCGACGACGCGGACGGTAAGCGCCCCGTGTTCGGCCGGACCGCGCTGTTCCAGGACGACCCGGACTGGCACGACCTGATCCCGTTCTGCGAGTACTTCCACGGCGACACCGGTGAGGGCCTCGGCGCCACCCACCAGACCGGCTGGACCGCCCTTGTCGCCAACCTGATCCTGCGCAACCGGCGCTAGCCGCGACGCTCGCGGAGCGGCGACAGGTCAGCGCTTGCCAGCCTGGTGCACGATAGTCCCTTGTGGACTTGCTGAAGCGGATCTGGCGCCGGGTCGGCGACCTCAACGTGTCGATGGTCGCCGCGGGGGTCGCGTTCTACGCGATGCTCGCCATCGTTCCGGGGCTCATCGCGATGGTCGCCGTCTACGCCCTGCTGTCCGACCCGAGCCACGTCCAGGAGCAGGTGGCGCCCGTGGTCCGCACGCTGCCGACGGACGTCGCGTCCGTGCTGGACCACCAGCTCACCGACGCGGTCGCGGCCAAGCGCGGCGGCGTGACCATCGGGCTGATCGCGAGCCTCCTGGGTACCCTCTGGGCCGCCTCGGGCGGGGTCAACGCCCTGACCCGGGGGCTGGCCATCATCTGGGGCGCGCCGTCGCGCCGATCCGCCGTGCGTCAGCGCCTCACGTCCGTCGGGCTCACCGTCGGCGCGCTGATCGCCGCCGCCGTCACGCTCGCGCTCGTCGCCGTGTTCCCGGTGGTACTGGGCCATGTCGGGCTGGGGCGGGCCGGCCGGTTCGGCGCCCAGGTGCTGCGCTGGCTGCTTCTGTTGGTACTGATCGTGGCGGCGCTCGCCATCCTGTACCGGTTGGCGGGCGGCTCGTCAGACAGGTGGCGCTTCGTCAGCTGGGGCGTCGGGGTGGCGCTGGTCGTGTGGATCCTCGGCTCGGTCGGCTTCACGGTGTACGTGAGCAACTTCGGCAGGTTCAACCAGACGTACGGCAGCCTCGCCGCGGTCATCGTGCTGCTGCTGTGGCTGTACCTGTCGTCGTTCGCGATCCTCCTCGGCGCGGTCGTCGACGCCGAGCTGACCGCGGGGCGCGCAGGCCCTAAGGTGGGTTGACTACAAGGGGAGGAAACAATGCGGGACTGGATCGCCGGTGTGGTGACCGTGCTGGGAACCCTGCTGATCCTCGGCGGAGGTGGCACGACCCTGCTGCGCATCTGGTGGCGGCCCGGCACGGGCGGGGCCACCACGACGCCGACTCAGCAGACGTCCGCGCAGCAGACGGCGAGTGAGCTGTTCGGCCCGAGCCCGGTCCCGCCGATCCCGGCGGCGGCCCAGGGGAACCGCTCGGTCCTCCGCCTCGAGGCCGCCGACCGGCTCATCCTCTGGGGCATCCTGCTGCTCCTCCTGGCGGCGGTCACGGCCGGCGCGATCGGCTTCAACCTCGGCGCCGACGCCCCGGTGAAGTAGCCGCCACGGCTAAAACCGGCCGGTCTCCGGCGCCCCCCGCCGGGCCGGCGTACCGGAGGGGACTATTCTGCCCTGCGGGGCGGATCCCGCGTGGTCCGCGCCGTCGGGTGACCAGCCTGCAGGAGGCAGTAGCGTGACCACCGTTGCACCGAAGCCGATCGTTACGCGGCCCTGGCCGGTCAACCGGCCCGTCAAGGGCTCGGCGTTCTCCCGCCTGCTGCGTACCACGGACGCCAAGCAGATCGGCCTGATGTACCTGGTCACCTCGTTCGCGTTCTTCCTCATCGGTGGCCTGATGGCGCTGCTGATGCGGGCCGAGCTGGCAAGGCCCGGGCTGCAGTTCTTCTCGCCCGAGCAGTACAACCAGCTGTTCACCATGCACGGCACGATCATGCTGCTGCTGTTCGCGACCCCGGTGCTGTTCGCGTTCGCCAACTACATCGTGCCGCTGCAGATCGGCGCGCCGGACGTGTCCTTCCCCCGGCTCAACGCCTTCGCCTACTGGCTGTACCTGTTCGGTGGCCTCCTGGTGGTGGCCGGGTTCCTGACCCCGGGCGGGGCGGCCGACTTCGGCTGGTTCGCGTACCAGCCGCTCGCCAACGGGGTCAACTCGCCGGGCGCGGGCGCCAACATGTGGATCGTCGGCCTGGTGATCTCCGGCCTGGGTACCATCCTCGGCGCGGTCAACATGATCACGACGATCCTGACCCTGCGCGCCCCCGGCATGACGATGTTCCGGATGCCGATCTTCACCTGGAACATCATGATCACGGCGCTGCTCGTGCTGATGGTCTTCCCGATCCTGGCCGCCGCGCTGCTGGCCGCGATGGCCGACCGGGTGCTCGGCGCGCACGTGTACGACTCGGCGACCGGCGGCGCGTTGCTGTGGCAACACCTGTTCTGGTTCTTCGGCCATCCCGAGGTCTACATCGTCGCGCTGCCGTTCTTCGGGATCATCACCGAGATCATCCCGGTGTTCAGCCGCAAGCCCATCTTCGGGTACAAGGGGCTGGTCGGCGCCACCATCTCGATCGCCGCGCTGTCCATGAGCGTGTGGGCGCACCACATGTTCGCCACCGGCCAGGTGCTGCTGCCGTTCTTCTCGTTCCTGTCCTTCCTCATCGCGGTACCGACCGGAATCAAGTTCTTCAACTGGATCGGCACGATGTGGCGGGGCTCGCTCAGCTTCGAGACCCCGATGCTGTTCGCGCTCGGTTTCCTGACCACGTTCCTGCTCGGCGGCCTGTCCGGCGTGCTGCTGGCCAGCCCGCCGATCGACTGGCAGGTGTCGGACACCTACTTCGTCGTGGCCCACTTCCACTACGTGCTGTTCGGCACGATCGTGTTCGCGGTCTACGGCGGCATCTACTTCTGGTTCCCGAAGATGACCGGCCGGATGCTCGACGAGCGACTGGGCAAGGTGCACTTCTGGCTGACGCTCATCGGGTTCCACCTGACCTTCCTGGTGCAGCACTGGCTCGGCGCGATGGGCATGCCCCGCCGGTACGCCGACTACCTGCCCAGCGACGGCTTCACCGTCATGAACACGATCTCCACGATCGGCGCGTTCACGCTGGGCGTCTCCACGCTGCCGTTCCTCTACAACGTCTGGAAGTCCTACCGGGCCGGCCGGATCGTCGAGGTGGACGACCCGTGGGGGTACGGCATGTCGCTGGAGTGGGCGACGTCCTGCCCGCCGCCGCTGCGCAACTTCGACCGGATGCCGCGCATCCGCTCCGAGCGGCCCGCGTTCGACCTCAAGTTCCCGCACCTGGCGCCGGGCGCGTCGATCGCCGCGCCGCCGCCGGGCGGATCCACGCCGCTGACGGCCGAGTCGGACAACGGGGCCAGCTACCGGGACCACTGACACCGGGACACTGACCGTTTGGGGGAGACGGGATTGGACACCAGCGGATTCGCGCGCATCACCTCCGAGGAGCAACTGCGTGAGGTGGTCGGCCACCCGAGCGACGCGGTGGCCAACAAGGTCCGGACGGCGCTGACCCAGGAGCACCGCGACTGGCTGGCCCGCTCGCCCTTCTGCATGATGGCCACGGCGGCAGCCGACGGTACCTGTGACGTGTCGCCCAAGGGTGACCCGGCGGGCTTCACGCTCGTACTGGACGACCGCACCATCGCGATCCCGGACCGGCGCGGCAACAAGCGCACGGACGGCTTCCGCAACGTGCTGGCCAACCCGCACGTCGGGCTGGTCTACCTGATCCCCGGGCGCGGCGACACGCTGCGCGTCAACGGCCGGGCCACGCTGCTGCGGGACGCGCCGTTCTTCGACGACATGGTGGTCAAGGCAACCCGTCCCGTACTGGCCCTGCTGGTCGAGGTCGAGCAGGTGTTCTTCCACTGCCCCAAGGCGTTCATGCGGTCGAACCTCTGGCAGCCGGAGACCTGGGACCCGGAGTCGCTGCCGTCGCGGGCCCGGCTGGTACAGGCGGTGGAGCGCCCCGCGGACAGCATCGAGGAACTGGAACGGTACTACGGGCCGGAGGACGCCAAGACCCTCTAC
>Ga0207661_10002999_pt1 | contig 11675 bp, 10 predicted proteins | sample KBSC713LmetaG_FD_184337 | JGI IMG/M metagenome (GOLD analysis project Ga0207661, IMG submission 184337) | Corn rhizosphere microbial communities from Kellogg Biological Station, Michigan, USA - KBS C7.1-3L metaG (SPAdes) (version 2) | ecosystem: Host-associated > Plants > Roots > Rhizosphere ... | reverse complement strand
ATCAACGCGGCGGCTCGCGCGAACGGGCTCTCGTACAACCAGTTCATGAACGGCGTGCACAAGGCCGGGATCGAGCTCGACCGGAAGTCGCTCGCCGACCTCGCGGTCGTCGACCCCGCGGCGTTCGCGGTCGTCGCCGAGCAGGCGAAGGCTGCGCTGGGCGCCGAGGCGAAGGCCGCGTAACCCCGGACAGAGCGCCGCAAGTTACAAGTTGTAACTTGCGACCGGTGATCACCTCGCGCGACAACGCGACGCTGACGCTCGTCCGGAAGCTCCTTCGCGCGCGCAAGCACCGCGAGGAGACCGGGTGGTTCGCGGCCGAGGGGGAGGACCTCGTCGAGGCCGCTGCCGACGCCGGTCTGCAGCCGGTGCATCTTCTCGTCGCCGGCGAGACGGTCGACGAGCCGCTCCTCGCGCGCGTGTCCACGCTTCCGCACCCGGCGAGCGCGATCGGCGTCTACCGGAGCGCAGACCTGCCGGCCGGGGCGCGGGACAGGTGTCTCGCACTCTGGCGGCTCTCCGACCCGGGCAACGTCGGCACGCTGTTGCGCACGGCCGACGCCTTCGGTGCCGCCGTCGCGCTCTCAGAAGGATGCGCGGATCCGCTCTCGCCGAAGGCGCTGCGCGCCTCCGCCGGTGCGATCTTCCGCGTGCCGCTCGTCGCCTGGGAGAAGCAGCCGGGGGCGCGCATCGCGCTCGTCGCGCACGGAGGCTCTCCGCTGCACGAGCTCGATCTCGGACCGCCGGTCACGTTCCTGCTCGGCTCCGAGCGCGAAGGGGTGCCCGACGCCCTCGCCAGAGCGTGTCGCAAAGCCACGATCCCCCTGCCCGGCGCGGCAGAGTCGCTGAACGTCGCCGCCGCCGGCGCGATCGCGCTCTACGAGGCCACCCATCACGTAAAGGGCGAAGAGGCGCCGTGAAGCCCTGGACGCAGCGGTAGGAAACGCGGCATGAGCGGAACAGGAAGGGCGCGGCTGAACCCACGCCCCTGGGCGGCTGTCCTACCAGGCGCCTCCGCCGCCGCCTCCGCCACCGCCTCCGCCGCCGCCCGAGAAGCCGCCGCCGAAGCCGCCCGAGCCCGAAGAGGGCGGCGCGAGCGCGGAGCCGAACCCCGAGGCGAGGTCGCCGATCGCGAGCGACGTCGCGCCGGAGCCGAGATTCCCGCCGCCCGAGATCCAGTAGATCGACGACGTTTGGGCCATCGTCTCGGGCATCGCCATGTGCGCGGCCTGGAGCACGCGCTCCGCGATCCCGAAGGCGATCCCGTACACGAGCAGCCGCTCCCACAGGGCGAGCGTCGCCGGTGGCGCCTCCTGAAGCCGCGGAAAGTCCGTCAGGTACCGGCGAAACGCCTCCCAGCGCTCGGCTTCCTGCTCGCCCGCGAGCGACCGGCGCCGCCACAGGCGCCGCTGGGTCAGCGCACCAAAGACGACCGCCGCGTTGATGAACGCCGCAACGCCGAGGCCGAGGAGCACGATGTCGCTCCAACGCGGGTACACCGAGCGCCACCCCGAGATCGCGAGGTAGAAGAGCAGCGCGCCGATCGCCGCGAACACGACGAGCGCGAGCCCCAGCGGGAGCGCACCGAGCGAGAGGAACCACTGTCGGTTCCCGACCGCAGTCGTGACGTTCGCCTTGAACGCCGTGAAGTGCGTGCTCATCGACTCGCGGTCGCCCTCGATGTCCTCCCGGAACTTGGACAGCCGTTGCGGGCCGTCGACGATCACCCCGTCCACGACCTGGGCGACGGCGTTCTCCCACGGGGTCAGCTCGTCACGCGTGCCCTCGCCGACCTCGAGGTCGGCGACCTGCTCCTGCCGTAGGCCGCCCCAGGTGGCTCGCTCCGTCGTCACGGGCTTCGCCGTGTAGACGCCGCGGCGGATCAGGTCGAACAGCGTTGCGGTGAACTCGTACGAGCCGGCCTCGCCGCCCTGGCGGAGCAGCGTGGGGACGAGCGCGGGCGCGGTGTCGGTCGGAGGCTCCTGCTCGTACTCCCGGTCGTAGCTCGTGCGCCGCTCGCGCCCGTAGATCGAGAACACGGTCCCCACGACGGCAAGGCTCGGCAGCGCCCCGAGGAGCAGGACGTAGAGCGCGTACCGCCAGGGATGCGCCTTGGCGTTCTCGATCTTGGCGTGGTCGCGCTCGAACGACGCGGCGTCCGCCTGCTCCTCGGCGACGATCTTCTCCACGCCTGTGCCGGACTTCACCTTCATCCCCGCGGTGGAGGAGAACGCGCCACGCGGAATCAGCGTCCGCAGCTCGACGAACTGGTGTGCCGGCACGTCGAGCGCGCGCAGGACGGCCGTCGAGCCGGAGAGCTGGACGTCGCCGCGCACGTAGACGGGGTGGCCCCAGCCGCGGAGGATCTTCCCCGGCGCGTGCTCGGTCGCGGTGAGCCGCCCGAGCGGCACGTCCCACTCGTCGCCCCAGACCTTGAGGTTGACGTCGACGACGTCGTCGTAGGCGACCGCGACGCCGCTCAGGCGGTAGTGGACGTGGAAGGTCCGGAGCGCGTTGCTCGCGTCGTAATGCCACACGATGCGCTGGACGTCGCCGACACGCGTCGTGCCGAACGTCCCCGGGGCGTCGGAGCAGCCGAGCTCGGTGCAGCCGCCCGGCCGGTACGACTGCCCGCCCTCGGTGACGGCGATCTGGTCGATCGACTCGCCCGAGCGGAGTGGGATGTCGCGGTACCCGCCGCTGAACGAGCCGTTGAACGCGTACGTGATGTCCTCGTCGACGACGAGGGAGCCGTCTTTCGTGACCTCCACGGCGACGTTCGCCTGCGGCAGGTCGAACGACTTCGCCTGTGCGACCCCTGTGAGGACGAGCGCGGCGAGAGCGGCCGCCGCGAGGGCAAGCGTGCTACGTGCTCGTGCCACCGGAGGCGCCGCCCGCCCCCTCGGCGGGGCCGGCCGGCGGTGCGGCGGGTGCGGGCGCCTGCGGCGGCGCGCCTGCCGCGGTGCCGAAGTCGACCTGCGGCGCGTCTCGCTCCGCCTGGTCGGTCTCGAAGAACTCCCGTTTCGCGAACCCGAACGGCCCTGCGATCACGACGCCTGGGAACGTCTGGATCGCGTTGTGATACGTGAGGACGGTGTCGTTGTAGACCTGCCGCGAGACCGCGATCCGATTCTCTGTCTCGGCGAGCTCGCTCTGCAGCTGGCGAAAGTTCTCGTCCGCCTGGAGCTCGGGGTAGGCCTCGGCGACGGCGAACAGACGGCCGAGCGCCTGGCTCAGGATCCCCTCGGCCTGACCGGCTTCGGCGGGCGTTCGCGCGCCCTGCGCGGCTGCGCGCGCCTGGGTGACCGCCTCGAACGTGCCGCGCTCGTGGGCGGCGTAGCCCTTGACGGTCTCGACGAGGTTGGGGATCAGGTCGTGCCGCCGCTTGAGCTGGACCTCGATCTGCGCCCACGCGTTGTCGACGCGGTTCCGCAGCCGAACGAAACGGTTGTAGAGGAAGACCAGCGCCAGCAGCGCCAGCACGACCAGCACGACGATCACGATCACGGCGACCACGTCGCGGCCACCCTAGCGGCCTCGCGAAGGGCCGTCCAATGACACGGGTAGGATCGCCCGCGGATGGCCGACGCACGCGTGGCACGCATCAACGTGACGGCGGTCAAGAGCCTCGGGCTCGACCATCCCGACGAGATCGAGCTCGTGACGGACGGTGCCCGGGAGGATCGCCGGTTTCTCCTCGTGGACGCCGAGCGGCGTCTCTACAACGGCAAGCGCGACCTCGCGCTCGTCCGGACGAGCGCGACATGGGACGCCGACGCAAGGCACCTGCAGCTCACGCTTCCCGACGGGAGGCTCGTCGAGGGAGAGGTGGGAAGCGGCGCGCCGACGGTCGTCGAGGTCTACGGTCGCACGCTCCGCGCCCGGCTCGTGGAGGGGCCGTGGGCGGACGCGCTGTCCGACCTCGTCGGCCGCTCGCTGACCGTCGTGGAGCGTGACGACGGCGGCTGGGCGACCGACGACCGTCCCGCGTCGCTCGTCTCGCGCGCCTCGCTCGACACGATCGACGGGGACGGCCGCCGCTTTCGGATGCTGTTCGAGCTCGACGGCGTCGCGGCGCACGAGGAGGACACGTGGCGCCACCGGCGGGCCCGCGTCGGGGAGGCGACGCTCATCGTCGGAGAACCGACGCCGCGGTGCGCGGTGCCGACCGCGAATCCCGACACGGGGGTGCGCGACCGCGACGTCCTCCGCGAGCTACTCGAGAAGCGAGGCCCGATCGAGGGAGAGGCGTGCATGGGCGTCTACGCCGAGGTGCTCGAGCCCGGGCTCGTGCGCGTCGGCGACGTCGTTGAGCTCATCTGACCTCTGCGCCTCAGCGCCAACGCCGGCAGACCCAGAGCATGTCCTCGCCGCCCTCGAACGGACGGCCGTCGAACCAGCCGTAGAGCGCCTCGACCTCGAGACCGGCGTCCTCGATCACCGCATTCCACTCCGGCGCGGAGAGCCAATGGAGCTCCATCGTCGCCGTCGCCCGGTCGCCGCTTCGGACCGTGAGGACGAGCGACCGGCCGTGCACGTCCCAGTCGGCGCGCTCGAAGATCCCTGGCTCGCGCTCGAGCCAGAGGCCGTCGGTCTCCTCGATGTCCTCCCGACTCGGGGCGAAGACGTCGAAGACGAGCAGCCCGTCAGGCTCGAGCAAATCGCGTCCGGCCGACAGGGCGCGGACCTTCTCCGCGTCGTCCGGCATGTGCAGCAGGGAGCGGAACGGAATCGTGACCAGGGGGACGCGCTCCGAGACCGGCGGCTGGCGGAGGTCGCCGACGCGAAGGTCGATCCGCTCGGTGACGCCCTCCCGTGCGGCGTACTCGCGGGCGACTGCCAGCATCCCGGGTGACTCGTCGACGCCGATCACCTGGACGCCCGCCTTTGCCGTCGGCACCGCGATGCGTCCCGTACCGACCGCGAGCTCGACGACGGGGCCGCCGGAGTGGATGGCCTCGTCGACGTAGAAGCCGACGTCCTCGCGCACGGAGACCGACCAGGGGTCGTAGATCCCGGCGATCGCGTCGTAGAGGGCGGCGGCCCGCACGGGCGGATTCAACCAGCTTGTCGCGACTTGTCACTTGCTAGCCTCGAACGTCCCATGGACGTCGAGGCGCTCGAGCAGGCTGCCCTCGCGGCGGTCGCCGCCGCGGCGTCGACCGACGACGTCGAAGCCGTGCGCGTCGAGTATCTCGGGAGAAAGAGCGCGCTCCCGCTGGCGCTCCGCGAGGTGCGGGACGCGGAGACCGGCAAGCGGCTGAACGCCGCGAAGCAGAGCATCGAGACGGCGGTGGCTGCGCGGAGCGACGAGCTCGGGCGGGCCGAGCTCGACCGGCGACTCGACGAAGAGCGCGTCGACGTGACGCTGCCCGTCGGCGGCTACGAGCGGGGCCATCTCCATCTGATCACGCAGATCCGTCGCGAGGTCGAGGACCTCTTCCTCGGGCTCGGGTATCGCGTCGTCGACGGCCGGGAGGTCGAGTCGACGCACTACAACTTCGATGCGCTGAACTTCCCGCCGGGACACCCCGCGCGCTCGCACCTCGCGTCGCTTTTCCTCGACGCCGAGACCGTGTTGCGAACCGAGACGTCGCCGTCGCAGATCCGGACGATGGAAGCGCAGCAGCCACCCGTCTACATCGTCTCCCTCGGCCGCTGCTACCGCCGTGACACGCCGGATGCGACCCATACGCCGACGTTCCACCAGGTCGAAGGGCTCGTGATCGACGAGGGGATCGCACTCTCCGACCTGCTCGGAACCCTTGACGTCTTCATGAAGGCGCTTTTCGGGCAGGAGCGCCGTACGGAATTTCGGACGCACTACTTCCCCTTCACCGAGCCGTCCGTCGAGCCGTACGTCTCCTGCCACGTCTGCGACGGCGCCGGCTGCTCCGTCTGCCGCCACTCCGGGTGGATCGAGCTCGGGGGCTCCGGGATGGTCGACCCGAAACTGTTCGAGTTCGTCGGGTATGACGCGGAGCGCTACAGCGGGTTCGCGTTCGGCCTCGGACTCGAGCGCATCGCCATGCTCCGGCACGAGCTTCCCGACCTGCGAGAGCTCTGGCGCAACGACCTCCGGGTCGCGAGGCAGTTCTGATGAGGGTGCCGCTTTCGTGGCTGCGCGAGTACGTGGAGACGGCCGCGACTGCCGAGGAGGTCGCGCGGCGCCTCTCGGTCTCGTCGCTCGAGGTCGACCGGCTGATCGACGTCGGCGTCACGGACGCGGGCGGGAACCTCGGCCGATTCGTCGTCGGGCGCGTCGTCTCCGCCGACCCGCACCCGAACGCCGACCGGCTCCAGCTCTGCCAGGTCGACGTCGGCAACCCGGACCCGCAGCAGATCGTCTGCGGCGCGTGGAACTTCGGCGCGGGCGCGACCGTCGCCGTGGGGTTGCCCGGGGCCGTGCTGCCGGGCTTCCCCGGGCCGCTCGAGGAGCGGCCGCTCCGCGGCGAGGTGTCGCGCGGGATGATCCTCGCAGAGGACGAGATCGGCCTCGGCGCCGACCACTCCGGGATCATGCTCCTGCCCGACGGCATCGAGCCCGGCACGCCGCTCGGGGACGTCCTGCCGCTCGTCGACCGCGTGCTCGACGTGACCCCGACGATGAACCGGCCCGACCTCCTCTCGATGGTCGGGATCGCCCGCGAGGTCGCAGCGCTCTGCGACGGCGAGCTCCGGCTTCCCGACCCGAAGGATCCGCCGCCCGTCGCCGCCGAGCCGCTGGAGATCGTTGTCGACGACTTCGCGGGGTGCCCGCGGTACATCGGCCGCGCGTTCCGCAACGTCCGGGTCGGGCCGTCGCCCCAGTGGCTGCGCTCGAGGCTCCATCTGGCCGGGATGCGGTCGATCTCGAACGTCGTGGACGTGACGAACTACGTCATGCACATATGGGGCAGCCCGCTGCATGCCTTCGACCGCACGCTGCTCGGCGGTGGCCGGATCGTGGTGCGGCGTGCGCACGCGGGCGAGACGCTGCGCACCCTCGACGGGACGCTGCGAGAGCTGCTCCCGAGCGACCTCATGATCACGGACGGCGAGCGATCGGTCGCGCTCGCCGCGATCATGGGCGGCCTCGACTCGGAGGTCTCCGAGACGACGACGGACGTGCTCCTCGAGGCGGCGAACTTCGAGCCGATCGGGGTCCTCAGGACCTCCGAGCGACTCGCGCTGAGGACAGAGGGCTCGAACAAGTGGGAGAAGGGGGTCGATCCCTATGCTGCCGAGCCCGCTGCCGTGCTCGCGAGCCGGCTTCTGGTCGACCTCGCCGGTGCGGAGCTCGTCGGGTCGGTCGACGTCAACGACGGGCTCCCCGAGCGGCCGCGCGCGATCCTCCGTCCAGCGCGTGCGAGCCATCTGATCGGGCTCGACGTGCCGGAGGCGGAGCAGCGGTCGATTCTCACGGGGCTCGGCTTCGAGGTCGACGTGCAGTGGACCGTGACGGTCCCGACCTGGCGCGCGCGCGACGTCACGCGCGAGATCGACGTCGTCGAGGAGGTCGCGCGCGTCGTGCTCGACCGGGTGCCGCTCACGATGCCCCTTCGCCGCGCCGTCGACGGACACCTGAGCGCCGAGCAGCGCTTCCGTCGTGCGCTCGAAGACGTGCTCGTCGGCGCGGGGTTCTTCGAGGCGTACACATGGAGCCTCACGGCGACCGACCCGGATCCCGCCGCGTTGCGGCTGCCGGACCCGATGAGCGGCGACCAGGCCGTGCTCCGCACGACCCTCCTCCACGGGCTGGTCGACGCTGCCCGTGTGAACGTCGATGCCGGGAACGAGGCGATCCGGCTGTTCGAGCTGGCGCGCGTCTACCTCCCCTCGGGCGAGCAGCTCCCCGAAGAGCGCTGGCACGTCGGCGGCATCGCGCAGGGCGGGTACGACGCTGCCCGTGCGGTCGTCGAGGCGATCTACGAGGCGTTCCACCTGCCACTCGAGGTCCGCCGGACGTCGCTTCCGCAGCTCCATCCGGGCAAGGCGGCCGAGACCGACGCGGGCTGGCTGGGGGAGCTCCATCCGAGGCTCCTCGAGGGCAGCTGGGGCATCTTCGAGCTCGACGTCGAGCACCTGATGGAGCCGTTGCCGGAGCGGATCCTCTACGAGGACGTGATCACGTATCCGGCCGCGCGTCAGGACGTCGCGGTCGCGGTGCCCGAGAACGTCGAGGCGGGTGCGATCCTCGCGGAAGCGCGCGAGGCCGGAGGCGACGACCTCCGCGAGGTGCGTATCTTCGACGTCTTCCGCGGCGCGCAGGTGGGGGAGGGGCGGAAGTCGGTCGCGCTCCACCTCACTTTCCAGGCGCCCGACCGCACGCTCACCGACGACGAGGTTGCGGCTCTCCGCGAGCGGATCGTCGCCGCGCTCGGCGAGCGCTTCGGGGCCGAGCTGCGCGCCGGCTAGAGAACCTTCCCGCCCACGTACCAGACCGCGCCCTGTGTGGCGACGTTGTCGGTGTTCGAGAGGGAGCGGAGCACCGAGACCGTCCCGCCGATGTACTCCTCGTCGAGCTCCTCGAAGCATCGCCGGGCCATCCCGGGCGAGACGCCGTAGCCGGTGGTGCTGGCGCAGCGGAACGTGAACCCGGCCCGCGAGTGGTCCCGACTCGGGTTGATCGGGGCACACAGCAGGGCGGCCCGGTCGATGAGGGCGCTCGAGTCGAGCTCGAGCAGGCAGAGGAGATCGCTCCAGCCGTCCGGAAGCGCCGCCAGCGCCGCATCCCAGGCTGCCGCGACCGACGACGACGCCGTGGTGCCGGGCTCGTCGGACTGCGGGGGGGCCTCGTCCACGCCGCGCTGCTCGAGGATGCACCAGATGCGAGCCTCGTCCAGGCGTGCGAAGAGCCGGTGCGCCGCGTGCGGGCCCGATGCCCCGCCGGCCCGCCGGACGGAGAACGCGAGCTCCTCGCCGACGAAGCCGACGTTCATCGGGCCGAGGATCCTCGCTGCTTCGGAGCGCTCGCCCGGCTGCTCAGTACGAAGCCGCAGGTCGACGGTCTCCCAGTCGGCGGGCAGGCGTCGCTCGAGCGCCGCCCACTGGTCAACGAGCTTCACGGCGGTCAGCATAATGACGCCCGTGACCCCGTCAGCCTCGGAGCCGGAGGATCGGGCGCCTCGCCGGGCGAGGAGGCGATGAGCACCGAGGTGACGCTCCCCCGGCTCGGTCAGGGCATGGAGTCCGGGGTCGTCGTCCGCTGGCTCAAGAAGGAAGGCGACGCCGTGTCGAAGGGCGACCCGCTGTACGAGCTCGACACCGAGAAAGTGACCCAGGAGATCGAGGCGGAGACGGACGGCGTGCTGGCGACGATCGTCGTGCCCGAGGGAGAGGTCGCGGTCGGAACGACGCTCGCCGTGATCGAGGGCGAATCGCCTGACGGCGATTCGCCGAGGTCTGAGTCAAGCGTGGACGCTCAGCCGCAGCGCGCCGGAACCGAGACGGACGAAAGGCCTAGTCCGGACGAACCTGGCGCCGGCGCGGAGCTTCCAGATAGTGACACGGTGTCACAAGCCCTTTCCGTCGGACCGAGTGAGCGCCGGGAGGATGGGGCGCAGCCTCCGACCAGACCTAGCCTTCAAGGGCGCGAAGCGCCCTTGAAGGCCTCGCCGCTCGCCCGCCGCATCGCGCGCGAGCGCGGTGTCGACCTCGCCGACGTGCGTGGCACGGGCCCGGACGGCCGAATCCTCGCGGAGGACGTGCAGAAGGCGCCCGCGGCCGGGGCACCCGCGGCTGCGCCGGCCGCCGACGCCCCCGCCGAGGAAGCCGAGGTCGTTCAGCTCACCTCCGTCCGCAAGACGATCGCCAAGCGGCTGACCGAGGCGTGGGTCGCGCCGGTCTTCCAGCTCGGCGTCTCGGCCGACATGGCGGAGGCGCTCGCGCTGCGCGAGCGACTCGTCGAGCGGCTCGAGCAAGGCGACGTCAGGCCGACGGTCAACGACGTCCTGGTGAAGCTCGCTGCCGTCGCCCTCACTCGTCACGCCGCCGTCAACGCCACCTTCACCGGCGAGGAGATCCACCGGCACCCGACGCCGAATGTCGGGATTGCGGTCGCCGCGCCACAGGGGCTGATCGTCCCGGTGATCCGGGACGCGGCGCGTCTGACCGTCCAGGAGATCGCCCGGACGCGCGCCGACCTCGTCGGTCGCGCGCGCGACAACAAGCTGACGTACGGAGACCTCGAGGCCGGGACGTTCACGATCTCGAATCTCGGGATGTTCGGCGTCGAGCAGTTCACCGCCGTCCTCAACCCACCGCAGGTGGCGATCCTCGCCGTCGGCGCGGTCGAGGACGAGGCCGTCGTCCGCGACGGGGATCTCGACGTCGCGCCGATCGTCCACCTCGTGCTGACCTGCGACCACCGAGCGATCGACGGCGCGGACGGCGCGGCGTTCCTGCAGACCCTCGTCGCGCTCATCGAGCAGCCGACCCTCGCGCTGTGACCGCGGCGCAGACCGGTGTCGTCGTCCGGCGCGGCGGCGCGCAGGACCTGCGCTTCCTGCGGGACATGCTCCACCACGCCTACTACTGGAAGGAGCGCGCGCCCGAGGACAGGGGGCCCGGGCCGGTCGCGCTCTACGTGAAGGCCTGGGGCCGCCCCGGCGACGCCGCGATGATCGCGATCGACTCCGGCTTCCCGGTCGGCGCCGCCTGGTACCGGTTGTTCACCCGCGATCGCCGCGGCTACGGGTTCGTCGACGACCAGACACCCGAGCTCGCGATCGCCGTGGTGCCGAACGCGCGCGGGAAGGGCGTGGGTGCCGCGCTCCTGGAGGCGCTGCTCGATCGCGCGCGTGCAGAGGGCCACGAGACGATCTCGCTCAGCGTCGACCGCAACAACGCCGGCGCGATCGGCCTCTACGAGCGCTACGGCTTCGAGCGCGTCGGCGAGGAGGACGATTCCGTCACGATGCTTGCGCACCTCCAACAGAGACCAACGACCGGAAGGGACTGATACCGGATGAACGTGGACGTTGCCGTACTCGGAGGCGGCCCGGCCGGGTACACGGCCGCGATCCGCGCCGCCCAGCTGGGCGGCAAGGTCGCGTGCATCGAGCAGGAGCCAGCGCTGGGCGGCACGTGCCTGCGCGTGGGCTGCATCCCGACCAAGGCCTGGGTCCAGACCGCGCATGCGATCCACGACGCCCGCGACACGTTCGCGAAGCTCGGCGTCTCCGTCGGCGAGCCGACGCTCGACTTCGGGGCAGCGGCCCAGTGGAAGGACGCGGTCGTCGATCAGATGACGGGTGGCGTCGCGTCGCTGTTCAAGGCGAACGGCGTCGAGTGGGTCAGAGGCAAGGGTCGGTTCACGGGGCCGAAGGCGATCGCGGTCGAGGGCGCCGACGAAGTCACGTTCGAGAGCGCGATCGTCGCGACCGGGTCGTTCCCGCTCAGGCCGCCGATCCCGGGGCTCGACTCGCCCCGGTGCGTCGACTCGACCGGGCTCCTCGGGCAGACCGAGGTGCCCCGGCGGCTCGTCGTCCTCGGCGGCGGGATCATCGGATGTGAGTTCGCGTCGATCTTCAACCGCTTCGGCACCGAGGTGACGATCGTCGAGCTGTTGCCGACGCTGATCCCCGTAGAGGACGCGGACGCTGGGAAAGAGCTTGCCAAGGTGTTCGGCAAGCGGGGGATCGCGCTCCACCTCTCGAAGCAGTGCACCCAGGTCGACGACCACGGCGACCACC
>Ga0207661_10002994_pt1 | contig 11683 bp, 12 predicted proteins | sample KBSC713LmetaG_FD_184337 | JGI IMG/M metagenome (GOLD analysis project Ga0207661, IMG submission 184337) | Corn rhizosphere microbial communities from Kellogg Biological Station, Michigan, USA - KBS C7.1-3L metaG (SPAdes) (version 2) | ecosystem: Host-associated > Plants > Roots > Rhizosphere ... | reverse complement strand
GGGCCGCGATCTCGGGGCCGGCGATCTCGGCCCACCGGGTCACCAATTCACGCGCGGCGAAGCCCTGCTTGGCATAGGCGTCGGAGAAGACGTCGCTGAGCAGGACGGAGAGTGGCTTGGCGCTGATCCGGCCGGGCTTGGACATTGGCGGACAATATATCACTACTGGGCGATGTGGTCTCGGCTCGGGCGGAGCGAATGTAAAGCGAGAACAGGCCACTCGCGGGCAGCCAGTTGCTCCCCCCTGTCTACGCCCGGCGATTTCGCACCGAGCGTACAGCGTCGCGAACCGTCCTGACATTGAACATTCCGTTCGCAGGGAGCGTTGGCAGCATCTTGCCGCTTCTTCGCGCGGGTCGATGTAGAAGTCGAAGATGGCAGCGCCGGACAGACCGGGCTTTTCGCCCACCCCCATACGCGGCTTTTAGTGTTACCTGGCGCTCTAGCGCCAGGTTGCCGGTTCGCAGGGAGGATTATTGAACGGACCTCCGGCAAACTGGCCAACGTCTGGAGCCCGGACGCAGTGAACGACACGGGAAGGAGCGACGACTGCGCCGTTTTTGTCGCGCCACGCTGCCCTGGTGCCTGAGCCCCGGGTTGCCGGTTCGCAGGGAGGATTGTTGTACGGACCTCCGGCAAACTGCCCAACGTCTGGAGCCCGGACGCAGTGAACGACGCGGGAAGGAGCGACGACTGCGCCGTTTTTGTCGTACCACGCCGCCATGGCCGGATTAGCGAACATGGCCGCGGCGATCAGTCCTACCGAAACAAGCTTACTCATTTGCGCGTCTCCATATGATAGCCAGTGATTGAACGACCGACGCGGATCTTGGTTAGGACGGTCGCTTCAGTCGCTCGACCTAAGCAGACATCATCCCTATTGAGTGCGCTATGCATGTTCGGCATGAATTAGGTCATGGTTGGTGTTGTTACCGGTGCATTCGGTCCCGATGACCGGCGCGGTCGCAGCTCGGGGATACCACGGCGGTGCTGTCGCTGTGCGCGGCGGGCGCTACGGCTATCGCGGCTACGGTGTCGGTGCGGCAGTGGGCGCGGCCGCGGTCGGCGCAGCTGCGACGGGGGCCTACTACCGCAGCGGCTAAGACTCCTACGGCAACTGGGTTTGCCCGAACTACTGAGCCGCGCGACGCCGTTGGTGCTCCTTGCGTCTCGGCGACCAGCATCAGAGGCAAGCGCGCGTCATACGTCGTTACTTGTGGTTGTACGCAAACATGTTCCGCTATCTGAGAAGACGAGCAATTCGCTCCGACCGAACAATGGCGGCGCCAAGATCGACAAATCCGGCGAGGTCGTTCGGGGCTGCCGCCAGTCCGACGGTTTTCGTGTCGCCTGGACGCGGTGCCCACACCTCTCGGGTCTCAAGAAGGTAGGCACCATAGACCGCTCGCAGTTCACCCGCGTCGTTCGTCCGGACCCCCTCCTGTATTGAATAAGCTGCGAGCGCGGCATTGGTCACGATCGATGCTTCAATGAGGGCCTGTCGATATCCCGGGCGGTGCACAATCTCCGGACCGAACGTCGTGGTCAACTTCCTTGCGCAAGTCTGAATCACAACCAGCAAACGATCCAGAATGTTGCGCAGCGAATGCTTCGTTGCGAGCGACAAGTAGTCGCTGGGATCCAGGAACACATCGACAGCGCTGGTTACGGCGCCACATCCGCTATGTCCCAAGACAACGATGAGCTTCAAACTGCCGCCAAGGTGCTCCACAGCAAACTTCAAGCTGCCCAGGACGTCCGTGCCCAGCACGTTGCCTGCGACCCTGACGACAAAGAGGTCATTCGGACCTTCGCTAAAAATAAGTTCGATCGGTACCCTGGCATCCGAGCAGCCAAGAACTGCGGCGAAGGGATGTTGGATGGGTGTTCCGATTTCGTCAGAGATCAGACCTAAATCACGTGCATCGACGGGCACAACTCTCTCTGTCCGCCCGTGCTCGTCTTTGACCTGCTCGAGTAGCGTGGCGAAGGTCCGGTTGCCTTCATCGAGACGAAGTCGCGCTTCGTCGCTATCGGATGGTCGGTGTCTCGCAGGCGCATCTGCTTGATATCGGTAGATGACGTCGACCGTTTTCACATCGGCTTCCTTTTGCGGGTAAGGTTAGCCTGTTTGTCTCAACGACACCAAAAGCACCTTCTCGACCGTTGCGGTGCGATCGATGCCTCCGACCTTGTCTTCGAGGCCATCGGCGCGCAAAAGATCGCGCACTCTTCCGTGGGCGCCGACGATCCGCAGCGCGATACCGCGGCTGGAGAGCTCGGCCTCCAGGTCACGCAACATCCGCGAGCCGGCGAGATCGATAAAGGGTGATGCAGACAGATCGCAGACCACCAGACGGATCGGGCCAGAGGTGGATTGAACGCGGGTCAGAACCGCTTCCATCACGGCATCGGCATTGGTGTAGATCAGCGAGGCCTCCGGCCGAAACACGATCACGCCAGGCACCGGCTCGTTGTCAGGATGACGCTCTATATCGGAATACTGTTCGGTCCCCGGAATCCGCCCCAGGAAGGCGACGTGAGGCTGCGATGCACGCGCGAGCAGCAGCAGAATGGAAGCCATGGCCGCGAGCAGGATGCCGTGAAGGATTCCCAGCCAGAGCACGGCCAGGAGCGCGATCGCCGCTGCCAGGAAGTCCAGCCGGCTGACCTGCCACATGCGGAGCATCGCCGGGAAATCCAATAGTCCATACACCGCGGTGAGGACGACCGCAGCGAGAACAGCCTTCGGAAGGTTCTCCAGTAGCCCCGTGAGAAAAAGTAGGCACAAGGCCAGTGTGGCCGAGGCGAAGATGAGCGCCAAAGCGGAGCGCGCGCCGGCCTTGTCGTTGACGGCCGACTGCGACAGTCCACCGGCAACCGGGTAACCTTGTCCAATCGCTGCGGCGAGATTGGCGGCGCCGATGCCGAGAAGCTCCTGGCGTGCGTCGATCGCGTAGCCGTGCTTCGCCGCAAGGGTTCGAGCGGCCGACACGCCCTCGATGTAGGCCAGCAACAGGCAGCCCCCTGCGAGCGGGAGGATGCCTTCGACGTCTCGGATCCGCAGAGCCGGCGCGGCGAGGTTCGGCAGACCCGACGGGATTTTGCCTGTCACGGGAACACCGAGCGCCGGCAGACCGAACAGGGTCGCGGCAGCGATGGCCAGCACGACGACGCCGAGCGCGACGGGTCGTCCGGGCAGCAGGCGTTCACCGGCGACGAGCAGAACGAGGGCTACGAGCCCGATAACAAGGACCAGCAGCTGCGTTTGACCGAGCTGTCCAGCAAACAGATATACTCGTTCGAAGAAGTTGTGACCGCCACCTGCGACGCCGAACAGGCTCGGCAACTGGGTCATCGCGATGGTGAGGCCGGCACCAGCCTTGAATCCAACGAGAATGCTGTCACTGATCAATTTGACCAGCGCGCTCAACCGCAATAGCCAGGCGAAGAGGCTGAGCACGGCGACAGTGAAGGCTGCGAGGCTGGCAATCTGTGCGTAACGGAGTGTGTCGCCAGCAGCCATCGCGCCCACCGTGCCGGCGATCATGAGCGAGATGGCGGAGGTCGGCCCGATCGCAAGCTGCCGTGAAGAGCCGAACAGCGCGTAGCCGACTCCTCCTAGCAGGTAACCGTAGATCCCGACCTGCGGAGGCAGCCCGGCCAGTCCGGCGTAGGCAAGGGAGACCGGGATTGCGTAGGCTGCGAGCGTGATTCCGGCGATGAGGTCGGAAGGAAGCCAGGCCGCAGAATAATCCGCGAGCCACCGGGTTGGTGGCAGCCACGATAGCCACGAAGTTTGCCGTTCAACCCTGTCCGTTCGTTTTGTCGCGTCGGCCATGGTGCCAAGCCTTTCGGCTGATTGGACGGCAACGTTGATCTGGCTGATCTGCCGATCGCTTGATCCAAGTCAACCCTCTCGGGATTCCGGACCGAAACATGAACGGTAAGCCGTGGTTCAAAAGCCGGAGTTTATGATGGATCGTGCCAGCAGCAAATCAGAGGCCAGGACGAAGCCGGCCGCCGGTGCAACACCTCACATCGTTTCCCCGGACGATCGCGCTGCCGCCGGCAAGGCCCTTCGCGACAAGCTTGCGCGCGAGGATCATGGCCGCTGGAAACCATCCAAAGACCGGCCGAACCCGATCGACATCCTGCACAGATCGGACGCCGGCCGGGTGAAGGAGCTGGTGCCGATCCGCTATGGCCGGATGCTGCAATCGCCGTTCGCATTCTTTCGTGGCACTGCGGGCGTGATGGCTGCGGACCTGGCGCGGACGCCGAGCACCGGGCTGTACGTGCAGGCCTGTGGCGACTGCCACCTCGCGAATTTCGGAGGCTTTGCGACCCCCGAGCGCCATATCATTTTTGATATCAACGATTTCGATGAGACATCGCCGGCATCGTGGGAATGGGACGTCAAGCGCCTCTCTGCCTCGGTCATGCTTGCCGCCCGATCGATCGGATTGTCCGACGCCACGGGCCGCGATTGCGCCACGGCTGCTGCGCGCGGCTATCGCGAACACATGCGCGAATTCTCCAGGATGGATCCACTCGCTGTATGGTACGCGGCCATTGCAGCTGAGGATTTGATGACGAACGCGCCAAAGAGTGCCCGGAAACGCCTGCAACGGCGGATCGACCAGGCGGCCACAGACAGGGGCTCGGAGTTGGATTTTCCCAAGCTTGCCGGCAGCGTTGGTGGCCAAATCCGTATCACGGAACAACCTCCGCTCATTTTTCATCCGGATGCGGCTCGCGCTCCTGATTTTCTTTCGACGCTCGAAGGGATCTTGCGCACCTACCGGGATTCGCTGGCCGATGACCGGCGTCAGCTGTTTGACCGTTACCGGCTGGTCGACGCCGCCATCAAGGTGGTCGGTGTTGGAAGTGTGGGCCGGCGATGCTGGATCGTCCTCATGATGTCGGAGGCCAACGGCCCGCTGTTTCTGCAGGTGAAGGAGGCGGCGCAATCCGTTCTGGAGCCCTATGCGGGAAAGAGCGCCTATCGTCATCACGGACAGCGCGTGGTGATGGGCCAGCGCCTGATGCAGCCTGCGTCGGATATTTTCCTCGGCTGGCTCACGGGCCCCCACGACCGTCAGTTCTACGTGCGGCAGCTGCGCGACGCCAAGATAAAACCCCTGATCGAAACGTTCGACGCGGACGTTCTGGAAGTCTATGCGGGTGCGTGCGGCTGGGTGCTCGCGCGCGCCCATGCCAAGGTCAGCGAGATATCGGCGACGATCAGCGGCTATCTCGGTTCATCCAGTGATGAATTCGACCGGGCCATGGGCCGCTTTGCGGTTGCCTACGCCGATCAGGCCGAGCGCGACCATGCCACCCTGAAAGCTGCCGTGAAGAACGGCGACATCAACGTTTATCTGGAATCCTAGCAACAGTGCTGCGCTGCAACGCTTATCCCGGGGAGAGCGAAGGATGACCATTGGTGTCGAGCGGCGACCGACTAGCGCGAGCCAACTTTTGCTTGCGTCAATCAGGTTATGGTTGCGCGTTAATGGGTCCGCGCCTTAGTTAAACGCAAACCAGGCCTTAGCAACGAACGTCGCGCCGCACCAGTTTGAAACTAGGCCATCCGGGTTCGTGATGAGATTGACGCGGCCACCTGGCCGCGCAGTCGGATCGCCTGTAAAGACAAAGCAGTTTTCCTTCGACAAATTGGTGTCGTAGTAGCGCAGATCGAGGTTGAATGCCTTGTGGGTAAAGGTCACGCCCGCCTGCCAATTAAGATAAGCAGGTAGCGAGAAGCCGCCGAGCTGCGCGGCCTGATTTCCGAACCAGGAATAGCCGGCAGCAGCCGTGAACGATATGGCTAGGTTCTGCGGAAGCAGCCGGCCCGGCACATCATAGCCAGCCCCGGCCGCGACATATTGACCCCAGGCGCCGGTGTTCGAGACGTTGGGGGAATAGGCGTAGCCGCCGGCAATGCGGACCTGTTCGCCGATGCGTCGATCGCCGCGGATGACCGCCTCCCAATAATTGATGCCGTTGGTCTCGCCGGGCAGCCTTTCACCGGGATACGCGAAATAGGTCACGCCAAGATCAAAATCGATCGTTGCAACCTTCGGGCGGATACCGCCGGCAAAGGTGAATTCGGCAGCTGGCTGGGTCGGCAGCTTGACGGTGGCGATCGTGGTGCCGGCGTACAGCGATTCAAATCTTGTTTCGAAGGCGGCGCCGGCCGCGGGCCCATGATCGGACAGCGTGGTCCCGCGATAAATGTAATCGGATGCGACCCCCGCGCGGGCACTGAATTCGAGCTCGTTCGCAGACGCGGAATGGTTGGTGTCGGCCGCCGACCATCCGCGATTGCCAAGGCCGATCGCACCGGCGGGACCGGGGTTTTCGGCCTGCGCCAGACCGCCGGTCATTGGCGCAAGCCACAACCCAGCCAACGCAGCGAGCGATGCGCCGCTTACAGGCCGAACCGATGCAACACCTCGCTGCCGCACAGTCGATTATCCTCCAAGAGCTACCGCGACGCCAACCAGCGCACTACCAATAGCCACCATCGAAAGACCCGCCGCCCAAGGCCTCAGCCCGCTATGAATTCCGAACACATAACCGCAGCAGAACAGCATCACGATAGCAACGGCGTAGGAGACGCGCAGCGCTAATCTGGCGTCGCTCAGGAACAGGAACGGGATTACCACCGGAAAGGTTGAAAGGAAGCTCAACAAACAAAGGTTCAGCGCTCCGGTCCAGTCGCGCTTCGTCAGCCCTGGACCGGGGGGCGGCTCGGGCAACTGTCGCAATTTTTGCCGCATCAATTCCAATTGCTCCGGAGGTAAGATCGCCGCTAATTCCGGCGGTAGTGCGTCGGCGATGACGCGTCGCGCGCTTTCGGGATCCGGTGCCAACCGTATCGCGCGGAGTGTCAAAATCTTTTCTCCCCGGTTGTTAATGCGGGCCAACAGATAAAGGCCGCCGTCAACAACACCCCAAGCCAGATTGCAGCCGAGCGCACCGATCAGCATTGTTTGAGTATTGATGTTAGCCCCCGTCGCGACGCCGAGCGAGCAGACGAAGGTGAGAGCCATGATCAGACCGAACAAGGCCTCCGAGATCCGTTCCATCGGATCCAGTACGTCACCGAAGGGAGTATCTGAAACCTCCGACATCCCAGCCCCGAATTCGCTCGATAGGTCGCCGCGTGGGAACCGAGCCGCCAACGCAGTGAACCGAACTGAATCATAACACTGCCCACGGCGCCGCGGAATGTCCGTTGCCAGCCCTGGCCCCGAACCTCACTCTGTGGCTGCAAGCAAACTCAATCGACGTGAATGGCACAAAAAGCGAAATTCCCGGGTGACCAGGGCATGTCCGCTTCGGCCCGAAAGCGGTGGACGCCCTAGGCGGCGCGGGGGATCAACTTCAGGTCGCGGTCGATCTGGCATCGGCGCTGCATCAGATCGTAGTCCATCTGCAGCCCCAGGAAAAACCCCTCCGAGACGCCGAAATAGCGCGCGAGGCGAAGATCGGTATCCGCAGTGATATCCCGCTTGCCGAGTACGATCTCGTTGATGCGACGCGGCGCCACGTGGACCGCGCGCGCAAGCGCATTCTGGCTCAGATCCATCGGCTTGAGGAACTCCTCGATCAGGATTTCGCCGGGGTGCGGATTGCGCAAGAGCGCGCCTTTGGGCGTGGCAGTTGACGATTTCGACATAATCCACAATCTCCAGTCACTCCGCTTCCGCGCTTACGAATGAAACCGGAATGACGCTATATGGTCGCATGAGTCTATCAGGCGCAGCCCGAAAGAAAACCAACGTCGCGGCGGCCACGGCGGATCGCCCCGCACTGCTGCTCGCGTGGTACGACCGGCACCGGCGGAAGCTGCCGTGGCGGCCGCCGGCGGGTGAGCGCGTCGACCCCTATCGCGTCTGGCTGTCGGAGATCATGCTGCAGCAGACCGGAGTCAAAACCGTCGGGCCCTATTTCGAGAAGTTTCTGGCGCGCTGGCCGGATGTGGCCGCGCTCGCGAGCGCCTCGCTCGACGATGTCCTGAGGATGTGGGCCGGGCTCGGGTACTATTCGCGCGCACGCAATCTGTATGCCTGCGCGGTCGTGGTGGCGCGCGAGCATGGCGGCGCCTTTCCGGACACGGAAGAGGGGCTGCGCGCGCTGCCGGGGATCGGGCCCTACACGGCGGCCGCGATCGCCGCGATCGCGTTCGACCGCCGCACCATGCCGGTCGACGGCAATATCGAGCGCGTGGTGTCGCGGCTGTTCGCGGTGGAGGAGCCGCTGCTGCAGGCAAAGCCCGTGATCCAGCAACTCGCCGCGACGTTGCTCGGCCCTTCCCGCGCCGGCGACGAGAAGTCTCGCGCCGGCGACAGCGCGCAGGCGCTGATGGATCTGGGCGCTTCGATCTGCACGCCGAAGAAGCCGGCCTGTTCGCTCTGTCCCCTGAACGAGGATTGCACGGCCCGCGCGCTGGGCACCCAGGAAACCTTTCCGCGCAAGCTTGCGAAGAAGACCGGCGAGCTCCGCCGCGGCGCGGCCTTCGTGGTGACGCGCGGCGGCGAACTTCTGGTGCGCACCCGGCCCGGGAAGGGCCTGCTGGGCGGCATGACGGAAGTGCCGGGCTCCGATTGGCGCGCGGAGCAGGATGACAAGGCGGCGCTGCAACAGGCGCCCGAGTTGAACGGCATCGCGCGCTGGCACCGCAAGACCGGCGTCGTCACCCACGCCTTCACGCATTTCCCGCTGGAGCTGGTGGTCTACACGGCATCGGTTCCTTCACGCACGCGCGCGCCCGAGGGCATGCGCTGGGTGCCGATCGCGACGCTGGCCGGGGAGGCGCTGCCGAACGTGATGCGCAAGGTGGTCGCGCGCGGCCTTGGTGAATAGCTGCTGACGGCGGGTTGTCAGCAGGGCTGCGTTAGGACGAACCCGACCGAAACGGAGATTCCGATGATCAAGACCGCGCTCGACCAGATGACGCCGCCGCCGTCAGCGAAATTGTTGGGCTGGCATCTCCTCGACGCCCGCCCCGCCGACGGCTGGCTCAAGGTCGGGTTCGACGGCAAGGCCGAGTTCTTGAATCCGGCCGGATTCGTTCAGGGCGGCATCCTGTCGGCGATGCTCGACGACACCATGGGGCCGGCGGTGATGGTCATGACCGAGGGGAAATTCTACACCACGACGATCAGCCTGACCGTGAACTTCATGGCCGCCGCAAAGCCCGGGCCGATCACGGCGGAAGCGAAGGTCATCCAGATCGGCAAGACCATCGCCTTCATGGAAGGCAAACTGACGGCCGAGGACGGCACGCTGCTTGCGACTGCAACGACGACTGCGCGGTTGCTCGAAGCAGCCCGGGCTTTGCGCTAACTCGCTTTCGCTTTTGGCGCCTGCACGATCGGCGGTTTGGCGTTCAGCGCCTCGACCTGGAAGCCCGCGACGCGCTTGTAGTTGGCGGCGATGTCTTCCAGCTCCTTAAGCGACAGCACGTCGGTGACGACCTTGTAGCCATCAGGCGCGCGCTCCTCGACCAGCTGCATCACCTGCTCGGGCCCGTTGCGGCGGTTGAGCATCACCAGATCCGAGGTGGCCGGCCGCCGCTCGGCCTCATAGGCGACGAGCGCCGCGTTGGTCGGTCCGTGCGCGAGAATTTCCCGCGTGAGCACGCGCGCATCGAGGATCGCCTGCGAGGCGCCGTTGGAGCCGATCGGATACATCGGATGCGCGGCATCGCCGAGCAGCGTCACCCTGCCGAAGGTCCAGCGTTCGAGCGGGTCGCGGTCCACCAGCGGATATTCGTACGCCAGCGGACAATTGCGGATCAGGCCCGGCACGTCGAGCCAGTCGAATTTCCAGTTCTCGAACCAGGGCAGAAACTCTTCGAGCTTTGCCGTCCGGTTATAGTCCTCGCGGCGCCATTGGTAGGTCGGCGGCATGTGGCGTTCGGCGATCCAGTTGATCTGGTATTTGCCCGCCGCGTCCGGTTCCCTGGAGATCGGATAACAGACGAATTTCAGCATCTCGTGGCCGGCCATGATCATGGTGCGGCCGGACAGGAACGCATCGCTTGCGGTGATGCCGCGCCAGAGGATGCGGCCGTTCCAGATCGGCGGGCCTTCCTGCGGATAGAGCCTTTCGCGCACGGCCGAGTGAATGCCGTCGCAGGCGATCAGGAGCGCGCCTTCGTGAACGCCGGCCGGCTGGCCGGTCGCCTTGTCGACGAACTCGGCGCGGACGCCGTTCTCGGTTTCCGTCCAGCCGGAGAGATGATGGCTGGTGAGGATGTTTTCCGCGCCCAGCCGCTCGGTCGCGGCATCGAGCAGGATCTGCTGCAGCGTGCCGCGATGGATCGAGAATTGCGGCCATTTGTAACCGGCCTCCAACCCGCGCGGCTCGCTCCAGATCGGTTGGCCGTGCTTGGAGAAATAGGCCAATTCCCTGGTACGCACGCCCGAGGCGCCGAGCTGGTCCAATAGCCCAAGCTCGATCAGCTCGCGCACCGCATGCGGCAGCACGTTGATGCCGACGCCGAGCGGCTTCAGTTGCGGCACGCTCTCGAACACGCGAGCGGGAACACCGATCTGGTGCAGGCTGAGCGCCAGCGTCAGCCCGCCAATTCCGCCACCTGCGATCAATACCGACATGATACGCCCCTGTTACGCCCCATGGTCATGACATGGGAGCGCGGCCGTGGGCAACCGCGAAAAGCGCACCGCTCGCGCGCGGGGATGGACGAGGCGGGTCCGCGCCGTTAACTTGCCGGGATCCTCGGGAGGACACGAAAATGTACAAGCTCTATTACGCCCCCGGCACCTGCGCGCTCGCCTCGCATATTGCGCTGGAAGAAGCCGGCGCTGACTACAGGGTCGAACGGCTAGACTTCAAGGCGAACCAGCAGCAGAGCCCGGAATATCTCAAGATCAATGTAAAGGGCCGCGTGCCGTCGCTGGTGACCGACAAGGGCGTCATCACCGAGACGCCCGCGATCCTCGCCTATATCGCGCAGGCCTTTCCGAAGGCGAAGCTCGCGCCGCTCGACGACGCCTTTGCGTTCGCGCAGGTGCAGTCGTTCAACAACTATCTCTGCGCCACCGTGCATGTCGCGCATGCGCACAAGGGCCGCGGCTATCGCTGGGCAACGGACGAATCTTCCTTCGCCGACATGAAGCGCATGGTGCCGAAGAGCATGGGCGCGTGTTTCGAGCTGATCGAGAAGGGCATGCTGAAGGGACCATGGGTGATGGGCGAGCAGTACACGGTCTGCGATCCCTATCTCTACACCATCGCGAGCTGGCTCGAAGGCGACGGCGTGGACCTCAAGACCCTGCCGCGGGTCGCCGATCACATGAAGCGCATGTCGGAACGGCCTGCGGTGAAGAAGGTGATGGGCGAACAGCAGGCCAAGGCGGCCTGACTTCGTGGGGTGGGTTAGCGAAGCGTAACCCACCAATTTCTTGACGACGAAGACGGCGGGTTACGCTTCGCTAACCCGCCCGACGCCCGACGCTCTCTTCGCTCGCTCCATCTCGCGCCCCGTTTCCAGCATCAGCTTGCGCAGCCAAATCGAGGCGGGGTCCATCTGGGCCCGCGTCGGATAGAACATGTATTGCTCGTCGCTACCGGGATCGAGCGGCGGCGCGATGGTCGAAAGCGAGAGCTGTTTCGCCAGCGCCGCGATCAGGCGGCGCGGCAC
>Ga0207661_10002991_pt1 | contig 11690 bp, 21 predicted proteins | sample KBSC713LmetaG_FD_184337 | JGI IMG/M metagenome (GOLD analysis project Ga0207661, IMG submission 184337) | Corn rhizosphere microbial communities from Kellogg Biological Station, Michigan, USA - KBS C7.1-3L metaG (SPAdes) (version 2) | ecosystem: Host-associated > Plants > Roots > Rhizosphere ... | reverse complement strand
TTGCACAGCAATTTACGGTGCGAGTGATTCTAAGCAGGCATTTAAGATGAAGAATAGCTGAGGGTTGGATTATCCTCAGGTTTGGGTTCCCTATGACGTGATAGATAGACTTATCCGTGAGGATGGGGAAATTGCGATTGTAACCGACAAATAAGCTACTTTAAATCGAATATGTAACGGATCGGTAATGGCAAATGACTTATTCGCGGCTCTTAGCGTAAATAGGTTTGCGGATATCATTTACAACCTAGAGCACAGAATCAACTTAATGTACAGAAGTCGGCACGATTATCCAATCTGACCGCTCCATAATGATCCGCTTGATGGTTATGAGGAGAGCTATCACGCTCCGATGAGACACGTTTATTACAGGAGCACGATCCTTCTGATTCGCACCTTGAGGGATTTAAGGAATACTATTTAAAAATGGGCGCGACCGCAGATGAATATATGAAGCTTCTATAAAGGGTGGGACTAGGTACCAATGGCATCAAGAATAAGAGCCGGTAATCCAACGGCATTTTGAGGAAGTATTAACTCATCAAACGCAATCGTTCCTGCGGCAGTAGGCGTAGGAGGAACCTCCGCTGAGGTTGAGATTTCGCGAAGCGTTGAGCACATCATCATTTATGTAGATACGAGTGCTACAACTACGATTACTGTTGAAGTTGCTCCACACGCTGTTCAGACTGGTGAGGCTATTTGGCCTGAAGGCCAATCTGGTAATGATTGGTACACTCTTGTTAGTGGAGCTTCCGCCACGACGACTACCATTACTGGTGCAGGCAAGCAGGCTTTCCAAATTTCTGACTTCGTTCCGGGTATCGTGAGGCTAAAGTCTTCCGCCGCCGCTAATATTGCGGCAGGGTATGAAACTATAGGCGATTAAACCTATTTAATCGATTGCTGCGCCTATTAAATAAATGAACGATCTAACTAGAGGAAAATAATAAATGGCTACATGAACAGTCACGGCACAATTGACGACCGGCACTTTGACAGTTGGTGCTACCGACAGAGTATGGTTTAACGGAGCTAACTTTGGCGACAATGTTGTTGTTGGAGCCTATCAAACTTCGACACATATTAGTAACTCATCTGATGCTCATCAGTGTACTACTAACCACGTTAACAACGTTATGTATGTGTCATCTTCAAACTGTAATATTAACGGTGGTGGCTCCGTTGCTTTGTCAGGAAGTGTACCTACGACGGCACAGTGCCCGCTTAAGGTCAACTTCTCTGATGCTGCTTCTGTAGCAACTTCAGCCGGGAAGTTCTACGCTTACGACGGTACAACTGATGCAACCGGAATGTCGGGCGTTACAGTACAGGCAATTCAGCAGAGCAATACGTCCTGGACGGCAGCAAATGGTCTGGGTTCAGCGGTTTCTTTGGCCGATCAGTCAGCGGCAACTTCACACGACTTTTTCTTGGCACTAAGTCTGAGTCCTACTTCTACCGGCGCGAAAACTGGTAAGTTTAAGGTATCTTTAACTTACGTATAGAAAGGTGTATAATATGACAGAAATTAAGGCAGGAAAATATACAGTTCAAGATTTACTCGACGCAGCGGACTTTGATGTTAAGACTGAAGCGGCTGTTGATTATAACGAGAGCGGTTATGATCTAAGACGAGTTCAGGTTGGCGGACTTCCTTTTAATGATTTAGAGCAAGTCATTGAAGTCCCGGAATCTGCTACTGAAGTTGAAGTTACTTTAGATCAGGGTGTTGTCGCTACACTCCAAGTTACAAGCGACGAGTCTTAAAAACTAAACAAAGAAAGGGCACGGCTAATGGCTGACGCTGAAATTAAATGGGTAGCAACGCTTAGCAACGGTGATACGGTTGCTGAAAAATCGGGTGAGTGGCAGGAAATTTCAGGACAAAGAAAACCTTGAGTTAGATTTGCTCGATTCGCTGCTGAAAATGATCTTTATTTGACCTCTCTTAGATTAAATATTGATGGACGAACTGTTCATATGCCAAGGATGAATTTTGACAGATTTGCCTTACATGAGATTAGTATCGCGCCATTATTTTATTCTTTGCAATACCACATGGAGGCTGAAATGTTAGGTGGCGAGGCTTTTGAAAAAGAATCGCGCTTTATTGATGTGGCAGCACATTATCCAGAAGGTGTGGCGGTTCATTTCATTCAGGAATTGGGTGAACAAAACAATAGTTGGATTGTGGTATCCAAAGATGCACAAAGGATGGCGACAACACCTTTGAGGAAACAAGAATAAATGGCAGATTCAAGTGTAGGAATTAAAACCGGTGTTGATGCTCAAGTTAGCACGCGGACAAATGCTTCTGGCGAACATATGGAAGTTGTTATGCTTGGTGTCGATGGAAGTAATTCCGTTGTTCCTGCGGACGCAACAAATGGCATTGATGTTGATGTTACCAGAGTATCAGGAACCGTTGCTGTGTCGCCTACGGGGAATACTACAGCCACACTTGCAAACGTGACCTCTGCTACCGCAAGTACAACCTTATTTGCATCAAATGCAAATCGTAAAGGGGCAATCTTGCATAATGATTCAACATCGCTTCTGTATCTAAAATATGGAACGGCAGCATCTTCTACAAGTTTCACCTATAAAATTGCCGCTGATGTAACCTGAGAAATGCCTAGTTTTATTTATACAGGCACAATCACTGGTATTTGGGTATCGGCGAATGGAGCGGCACGAACCACAGAGATTACCTAAAATGCCCCTTTATAGTCCTACTTCTGATATACCAGTTGGTACTATAACACCATTTGGTGCTTCATCTGCGCCATCCACAAAGTGATTAATTTGTGATGGTTCCGCAGTTTCGCGCACGACCTATAGTGCGCTTTTTAGCATTCTAAGTACAACATATGGTACAGGCGACGGTACTACGACATTTAATCTTCCTGATCTTCGTGGCCGACACACGGTAGGGCAAGGTACTCATACAGATGTAGATACCCTTGGTGAATCCGATGGTTTGGTCGTGGCGGATCGTAGACCAAAACATAAGCATACAGTTAATGACCCTGGTCACGCGCACGCTAATTCTAAGGGTAGAAATATCGGTGATGCTCAAGGTGGGGCCGGTGGAGTCTCGCCGTTGCAGGTCAATGATCAGCCAACAAGTTCAACAACAACAGGAATTACGATTGGGCCTCAGACTAATGTAGCAACAGATAGTCCCGCGTATTTGGTTGTACAATACATTATAAGAGCACTTGCTTAGGAGACAATAATGAGTCTCCTAACCACGTTAAATAACGTTGGAATTGAAACTAGTATTGAAAACGCCTTAAAACTTTCGGGCCAAGCATCTGTTTCTGATGCTCGTGGTTTATATCAACGTGGACAGGCCATTACATCTGTTTCTCGCGACCTTAAAATTCAAGCTGGTATTAGTCCTATAGTATATGTAGGTTCCTTAGGGACAGCGAGCGATAATACTTCTGGTGCAGGATTACTTTTGCAAGTTCCTGACTATATCACTCCTGGACTTCATGTTATTCTGCTCATTGAACATTCATCAGGGGGAAGTGTTATCAGTGTAAGTGATTCGCAGAGTAATGTTTGGACAATCGATCAGCCCTCAATCTTTAATGGTACCCTAGGAATTGCTGTCGCTTCTGCGCGAATCACTAGTCCCATCCTATCCGGTGATAATATTTTGATAACTTGAAATGCTGCCGTATCTCAAAAGGCCGTTGTAGGAGAGATTTTCAGGGGGATTGCGGCTGTAAATTATGTAGATCGCATCGCTTCCAATGCTAACATGGGATATTTAATTGATACTGGAATTACAGCCCCAACGATTACCTCCAAGGAATTAGTAGTAGGCAGCTTGGGAACTTTGGGGGCATATGATATTACCTTTGTTCCGAATTCAGCCACTAATTTGCAAGAACAAAATAGTCAGGCCGGAAATGTTAACAATCGTATAGTCACTGGCGCATTCAGAATAACAACTACTCAGGGCACCTATAGCATAACCGGCACTCTAACATAGTTAAATCCGACTCTAAATAAATGGAGGGAAATAATGGCAATACCAATTAGCACACCTACAGTTCCAGATATTAGTTTAAAAAGTTTTACTGGATTATCTAGTAATGAATTCCAGGTTGTTGGTGCTGTTCCGTTTAATAGAGTTCCTGTAGCGGCTACGCAGGCCAACTCTCAAATTTCTGTTACATCAACCGCCGTACTTCTTAATACATTTAAACCTGCCGGGGCAACTTATGCTGAAATTGCCATCGAAACGAATGGAATTCGTTGATGGGATGACGGAAAAGTTCCTACGGCTTCGCAAGGTAAGCCTCTGGCCGCAGGAGATTATTTCTGAGTTGAATCACCTTCGACCTTTAGATTAATTGCTCAAACGGGTACTGCTTCGGTAACTATTTCTTGATACAAATATGAATAGATCGAGTTACATCCCCGGTGTAACCCAAGTAGGTAGAAATTGAGGGCGGCAACGACGCATAGTTACAGGCGTACCTTCTATTCCCACTGGTTTGACTCCTAGTGCAGGTGATAATCAAGTTGCGTTAACTTGAAATCCCAATCCATCAAATGAACTTGTAGATTTATATCAGGTTTATTTAAATGATCAGAATTATGATCTAGCGGTGGCAGGAACATCGAAAGTGGTTACCGGATTAACGAATGGTACCTCTTATAGTTTTCGTGTTGGTGCCCATAATTCATCAGGATATAGTGCGTGGTCAAGCGCAGTAAATTCTACTCCGACCGCTCCATCAGGACAATTTGGTGCATTACTTCCTGCTCGATTAATCGAATCACCGGGATCAGTTGTAAATGTATCTACCCTGTCTGCCTTAACTTCAGCATTATCAAGTGCCTCAAACGGCTCTATTATCAATATCACATCCAGTCTAAATGGAGGCGGGGTGGCATATACTATCACACGTAATGCAACATCTGCCGCACCAATTATGATAACTTCTAGTCCAGGAGTCCTTTTAACCAATTTTGCGATGATAGAGGTTCGTGGATCATATTTGCGTTTCCGTGGCCTTGATGTTGGTTTTGGGACAATTGATGGAATTAAAATTAATGTCTCAGCGAATAATATTGAAGTTGATCATTGCCTTATTCATAATGCTGCACTTAATGGAATTAATATTCAGGATTCACCGGCAAATATTCAAATATGGAACAATAGGGTTTGAAGCAACGGAGGAAACACTAACCAAGATCACGGGATTTATTTTGGACATGCAAATGGTCAATGCGTAGTGGCTAATAATGTTTTCTATGACAATCAAGCATATGGAATTCAGTTATATCCACAAGCAAATGATGTTATTTGTGTGTGTAATACAGTTGACGGCGGTGTAACTAGAGGAGGAACGGTTGTCGGGTCGGAGTCAGGATTAACGGATAATGTAACAATTGTTGGAATGATTGGAACCAATGCCCCATGGTATTGTATTGACTTATATGATCCAGCATCCGGCGACGCAGGTAATAATACATATGATTCGCTTGGATTCGGTAATGGAAGCGGAGATTTTAGGGCTGGAACAGGAATGACTTATACAAATTGTACCCATGCTGATCCATTATATGTAAATCGTGCAGCAAAGAACTTTACATTACAATCAGGATCACCGGCGATTAACAAAATCCAACCAGCTAGATACGGATATGTTCCATCTACTGATATCGATGGAAAAGTAAGAGTAACTGCTGATGCAGGTGCATTTGCGTTTTAAAATGGGGAGATAATTAATGGCACTTTCTGTTTTTAAAGGCACCCTCACTTCTCCGGCTTCAACCGGCAGTCAGGGGTACACCGGCGTCGGGTTCCAGCCTGAGGCTTTGATCTTCTTCTTCACCCGGCAGACCTCTACAGGGTATTCAACAGGAATGGCGACAGCGTTCGGGTTCGCCGCAGGCACATCGAACCAGCAGGCATGTGTTTCAACGTCAAGTAGCGATAATGTCTCCCCGACTGTCGCATACCGCAACCAGCGAATTGGTCACACCTTTAGCGTGGTTGACCCATCCACCGCAGGCACGGACGTATCCGCGCAGCTTACGTCCTTTGATACTGACGGCTTTACACTTACTTATCCTTCTGCCAATCATCAGTATTTGATTCACTACATTGCACTTGGTGGTGCTGATCTTACCAATGCTTACGTTGGAGTTGCGCAAACAAAAACTTCTACAGGAACACAAGCGTATACAGGAGTTGGGTTCCAGCCTGATTGCATCCTCACCGGCTCTATCTCCACATCATCCGATCCGACCACAAACTTTATTCTAGGTGGTGGTCGTTTATGTCTCGGGGCGGCGACACTCGGCGGTGCGGGTGCACTTTATATCGGCGAGGATGATGCAATTGCAACTTCGGATGTTGTTTCCTATCAACGATCCGGTCGTGCATTCGTTCAAGGCAATCCAAGTTCAAGCCCGTCAATTGAAGCAAATCTCAGCACGTTCGACTCGGACGGGTTCACGTTCGATTTCGTGACGCAGGCATCCGGGAGCGCGATCTATTTCTTTTACCTGGCGCTCAAGGGTGGACGATACAATGTTCTTACTGATACGCAGAAAACATCGACTGGCACGCAAGCAAAAACTGGCGCAGGTTTTACTCCTGTCGGTTTATTCACAATGGGAACGAATCGTGCTTCATCTACTTCTGCTGATACAACAGTGATGAAGTTGTCAATGGGTGCAACGGATGGCACTAATGAGGGCGCGACCTGAACATCAGGAACAGACTCCGCTAACCCATCAGATGAAAATTCTGCAACACTTACCACCAAGGTACTTCGACATGCGACAAACCCTTCGACCACGGACGCCGAGGCAGACCTATCATCGTTTGATTCAGACGGTTATACACATAATTGAACTACCGCCGATGGCACCGCTCGCGAGTTTATTACGCTTATATTTGGTAATACAACTTCCGCCGCAAAACAGACATTATACCCAAGTGCTGATTCTGTAGATGGGGCATGAACGGATCAATCAGGAGGTACAAGTCTTTTTGCTGCGATTGATGAAACAACGGCATCAGATACAGATTATATTCAATCAGAATTATTATCGGCTGGAACATCGGCGTGTAGAGTCAAACTTCAATCTGGTTTTGATCCCTTTTCATCAACTAATCATGCGATTAAATGAAGAGTTGGAAAAGATACCGCTGGCGGTGCAACTATTGGAATAACAGTTAAGCTTTATCAAGGCGGCGGCAATTCAGTCGGCGGTGGAACATTAATTGCAACATTTACTCGTTCAAATGTATCCGATACCATTACCGGATATACCGAAACCCTTAGCGGTGGTCAAGCGGATAGCATTACTGATTATGCTGATCTTTATTTAGAGTTTCATACAACTGCCACATAAGAGGTTAGAATGCCATTAGTAGCTGCCGGACAAACAAAAGGTTGAGTATCATATCTGCAATTGACGGATGCTGGATTTATTCGTGCTACGTCCACGGATCGTATTAGATTTGCAGGGCCGCTAGCAACCAATCCTATTAACCCAAGTAATGGCTCAACACATATTTTTGCAGCAGATGATGTTACACATATTTGTGCATCGACTCATGGTAATAATACGCAACGGCTGTCAAATACTACAGTTTCGATTAATGGTGCAGGTTCTTCCGCATTACCTGTTCCTGCCATTCAGTGTCCATTTCTCTTTACATTCTTTTCATTAGCAGAAGTCGTAACGAGTAATGGACAAATTTATACTTACGATGGAACTACGGATTCAACTCCAATCAGCGGCGTTAATATTTATTTAGCTGAGGGTGGAGTCTCAACATCCTGGGTAGCAGCGAATGGTTCGGCAACCTCACTTAACCTTGCAAACCATAACACGCCCGCAACCGACCATGATTTCTGGATTGCATGTTCAGTAGATGCAGCAGGCCAAAGTCCAGGGAATTCTACTACAGGAGCATTTAAAATATCAATTAGCTACGTATAAATAATGAAAGGTAAAGCACGGTTCACAGACCGACGCCCAATATAAAAGTTCCCGTTTAAGAAATGACGAACTAATAGAATTTTGCTAATTTGGCGTATCTGTTCTCAGATACGCTTTTTGTTTTAAAGAGGAAATTGAATGGCCTCACCAATAATTTCAGCCGAAGGTACGTTATCTACCCAAACAACGACCGGTTCAAGCCTGACGGTAACGTTGCCTGCTCATGTTGCGGGTGATATTCTTGTTTGTACATTATCGGTGTGGTCACCCGACACCGCAGCAAATATAGATGCAATTCCATCTTTGGCTGGTTGGACGAAGCAATCAGATATTCCCATTACTGTAGCCGGTTTGGACGGACGGATGGGATTCTTTTGGAGAAGAGCAACATCCAATGCAGAAACCAATCCTGTCTTCACACCGGGAGCTAACTGGATCATCACTACCACCGGCCTATTCGCCGGTCGCGCATACACTATTAGTGGGTGTACCGCTACGGGCGATCCCTGGGATGATTTCCAGCCGAGCACACCACAGTTCGGTGCCAACCCACCATTTAATGCCCTTACTGTATCGGGTATTGAACGCTTAGCTGTTCAGTTCTTTGTCTCAGATGACAACAATGCAGTCGGTGGTCTAATTACGGGCTGGACGGCGAACACGGGAGTCAACACGACCGTACAATCTGATGCCGGATTCCAATCTCTCTATCAATCGAACGTTAGCACTAACACGTCATCAGGTACGTCAAATCATGCAGCCAATAATACTGGTATGCATATGTTCTTCGGGGTATCGTTTAAGCCCGTTGGTTCATCTGCTTTAGACACCAATGTTGCTAGAGATATTAGAATGAGTGGAACGGCAGCAACACTTTCTACTATACCCATCACAATTTTATTATCACCCAATAGTTCAAGTGGTAGTCGTGATACACAAATTCGCGGACAAAGTATAAGTTCGACTTCACGCGATATTCGTATCGCAAGCAATAGTAGTAATATCACACGCGATTTAAGAATACAAGGTACAGCAACTAGCTTAACCACTCGCGATGTATTAATATCTGGGACAGCACCAATTACCAGTGCGGCTCGCGACATTGCTATATTTGGTGGTACAGGAAGTACATCAACGCTTCCTGTTACGATCCTTCTAGGAACCAGTGTTAATGCTACCCGTGATCTTAGAATAACAGGTGCAGGGTTATCTCAATCTGTTACACGAGACATTCGTATCTCTGGTTTCGTTTTCACGTCCACCAGTGTAGCTAATGATATTAGAATTACCGGTGGCGCGGCAACTATGCGTCGCGGCCGAGTAAGTTGAGCCGCTTTTGAGACTAGCGGCGCTAGCGCGACAACACGAGATTTACGTATTGGTGCATCAACTTCTGCATCAGCTATACGGGATCTGCGAGCGAATGGGCAAAGCTCATCTAATCGTGCTTCTGATCTACGGATAATAGGTGCATTAACTAATTTACGCACAAATGATTTAAGGATAACTGCGACTGGTGCACCCGCTAACGCGACAACGCGAGATTTATGGATAAGTGGTGGATTGCCGTGGATTGGTTCTACAGTAACATATAAATCACAGGAATTGGATGCTGTGTATAGTGGTGATATTTACATCACCGGGCAATTAGCATCAAATAATTCTAATGATATACGAGTTACTGGTCAGGTAATTAATGCACTAACTACTCGTGATTTGCGAACTCGTGCAGAATTAAGTTCAAATGTTACCCGTGATTTAGCAATTCGGGGACAAGCAACATCTAATATAACTCGTGATTTGCGACTGATTGGAACTGCGACTAGCTCTGTTCCTGCGGTTGATTTAAATATTCGCGGTGAATTTACAGCCAACGTTTCAATCGATCTGCGAGTACGTGGTCAGGCATCATCTAATGATCTTCGCGATTTACGTATAACTGGTAAATTCGATTCAATACAAACACGGGATCTGCGTATTAGGAGTCAATTTGATTCGACACGAATAAATGATATTAAAATTACTGGTCAATTGGGAGATTTTGTCCAACGAGACATTTATATTCCAGCCGAAGCACCAAATGCAACTGAAAGATCAATATCAATAACGGGTTCGTCTTCTAATGAAGCTTTTGTTGATTTATCTGTCTTTGGTGAAGTACCGGTTCAAACTAATCTTAATGCTCGCATCCGAGGAGAGTTTTCTAGCCAGACTGATAGAAGTTTGCGAATCTTTGGAAAGGGCTTTGATAATGTAACCAAAGATCTTCGTATTGAAGGTAGTTTGTTTATCGTAAGCACCGTAAGCGGTAATCTCGCTATCTTTGGTCGTGCAGTTAATGTTGCTAGACCTGATGGAGACTTATCCACCGGCAGTTGGACAGCGGTTCCAGGAGGAACGCTGGCTTCAACAATTGATGAAACTACATCAGATGATTCAGATTATATGAAGTCACCAAGCAATCTTGTGAGTGGGCCTTCTATTGCTGAGGTTTCACTATCAGATATACCCGACCCGCAAGTTAATCGATACCATGTAGTACGCTATCGAATAGCTTCGAAAGAACTCCCATCACATCTTGAACTTACAGTGACATTATTGCAAGGCGTTACAGAAATTGCATCTTGAATCCACACAAGTATAGGTTCACCTAAAACTTTTGAGCATGAATTATCTGAAGTTCAAGCTGGCAATATAACAGATTACAATGATTTACGATTGCGCTTTACGGCAAATGATAAAGGATTTGCTATCCGTGAGATTAGAGTAGGTGGTGTCTAATGGCTATTGCATTTAGATCAGCCGGTGCAATTGGATTCTCCCCCGCTAACAATATTGGCAACCCAAACACACTTTCTCCGGGTGCTCCATCCGGTAAGGCTGTTGGTGACAATCTTGTCCTTATCACTTTTACTCGTTCTATCACCGCAACAGTTGGTACACCTTCTGGTTGAGATATAGCGACTGGTTCTTGGCCTCAGCGATCCAGTACAACTTCTGGTGGTTCGTTCTGTGTATTTACCAGAACTGCCGATGGCACAGCCACAGATACTCCAACAGTAACATGAACAGGTGTCACCACCGGCACAACTGGCGATGCTTGTTCTGCTGTCATTTTAGCATACACGGGTATGTCAACAGTTATTGACGGGACTATTGCTAAGTCGGATCTTTCTGCTCAAACGAGCACCTCTGTAATTCCTGCGTTTACTACTGGCACAAACGGATCACAGGTCATCGGCATGGTGGCGAAGATTGGGGCTGAGTCTGGTTCCTCTACAGTTACAACCTTCACTGAACGAGTCGATGGTGTAACCACCACAGGTACGGGTCACGTTCTAGAAGTTTCAGATAAGGCCCAGGCCACAGCAGGATCATCAGGTACAGCTACGGTTACGTGGTCACTCACGACTTCTTTGCGTGCTCTCGCTGTTACGATTGCCTTTAAGCCAGCTTTCGATACATTTGATTCGCGTGATATACGAATCACTGGTACATTAGAAAGGAAAGGTATTGTTTCTTGAGCTAGTTTCGAAACTGATGCAGTAAGCAGCGATTCGCGTGATATACGAATCACTGGTACACCCGCTGGTACTAGCACAAATACTACACGAGATACACGGGTTACTGGTCAGTTATCTACTAGCGATACTCGTGATGTAAGAATCACGGGCATGGTAACAACCCAAAATGCTACCCGT
>Ga0207661_10002989_pt1 | contig 11694 bp, 9 predicted proteins | sample KBSC713LmetaG_FD_184337 | JGI IMG/M metagenome (GOLD analysis project Ga0207661, IMG submission 184337) | Corn rhizosphere microbial communities from Kellogg Biological Station, Michigan, USA - KBS C7.1-3L metaG (SPAdes) (version 2) | ecosystem: Host-associated > Plants > Roots > Rhizosphere ... | reverse complement strand
TTACCCCGACGAGCGCGATCGCGCGACCGTTGCTGATCGCGATATTTTTCTCCGCGTTCACCGCAACGACATCGCCTTTCACGGCGTTGCCGGCTTCATCGCCCGGCAAATGCGGCGGCAGCGAAGTCCACATGCCCACGTCGTCCCAATCGAATTCCGCGATAATCGTCTCGACGACCGCCGCTTTTTCCATGACCGCGAAATCGATGGATATTTTCGGCAGTTTCGAAAACTGCGCGTTGAGATAGCTTCCGGAATCGCCGGCCGGAAATCCCCGCACAAACGCCGCCAGCTCCGGCGCGTGTTGCTCGGTCTCGGCGAGAAACGCGCTCACGCGCCACATGAACATGCCGGCATTCCAGGCGTAGTTCCCACTCGCGACGTATTTTTCCGCGGTCTCGAGATCCGGTTTTTCGACAAATTTTTTCACGCGACGAATGATTCCTCCTGCGGGCGAACGCCCGATTTCGTCGCCCATTTCGAGGTAACCAAAACCCGGTGACGGATAACTCGGTTTGATCGCGAACGTCAGCAGCGCCTCGCCCGTGCTGGCACGCATCAATGCCGACGCGAGCTGTTCCGCCATCCGCGTCGCGTTCTTGATCAGCGAATCGGCCGGCAGCAGCGCCATCACCGCCTTCGGATCACGAGCGTAAACGAGTCCGGTCGCGAGCGCCGCCGCCGGCGCAGTGTCACGCTTTTCCGGTTCCGCGATAATTTGTTCGCGCGCGAGGAACGGCAGCGCGGTGCGCACGCCGGCCAGTTGCGCCTCGTTCGTCAGCACAAAAATGTTCGCCGGCGGCACAACCCCGTCGAGCCGCCGCACTGTGGCTTCGAGCATGGTGCGATCGCCAAAAAGTTTCAGCAGGTGTTTCGGCGTTCGCTGCCGGCTCATCGGCCAGAAGCGCTCGCCGCTGCCGCCAGCCATGATGCAAACGTAAGCGTTGGGATTTTCCTTCATGCGTAATCGCGGATCAACGTTTCACTCTCTTTCGGCGCCGCCAAGCCTGAACCCGTTTTGAAGCCGCGAAGCGACGCGCGAAAACACGAATTCAAGTACAAGCCTCCCGAGTCCTTTCGCATCGTTCACGCCGATTCACGCCCATCCATTCCGCCGCGGTATCTTTTGCTTTCGCTCATGCCACCCGCACCACGATTTTTCCGAACTGTCCGCCGCGTTGCATCAGATCGAAAGCGTCGCCGGCACGGTCGAACGGAAGCACCTCGCTGACGATGGGTTTCAAGCGATACTGCGTCACGTAGCTCGTCATGGCCCACCAATCGGCCGGTGAACCCATCGTCGTCCCGAGCAAGCTGATTTGTCGCCAGAATATCTTTCTCATCGGCAGCACCGGCGGATTTCCCCGCGTGGCGCCGTACGAAACGATCCGTCCGCCTGGCGTCGTCAGTTCAAACAACGATTCGAAACCCTGGCCGCCCGCGCTATCGACAATGAGATCGAAACCTCCGACCGCCTCCTTGAGTCCTTTTGCCCAATCGGCGGTCGTGTAATTCGCTCCGCCTTTCGCGCCGAGCTCCACCGCCCGCGCAATTTTTTCCGTCGAGCTCGACGTCACCCACACCTCGGCGCCGTGCGGCACGGCAAACTGTAGTGCGAAAACGGCTACGCCACCGCCAACGCCCGTGATCAGCATCCGCTCGCCGCCTTTCAGCTGACCGCGCGACGAAACTGCGCGCCAGGCGGTGAGTCCGGCCAGCGGCAGCGCGGCCGCTTCCTCCCACGAAAGATGTGCCGGCTTCGGCGACAGTTGCGCGACCGGAACGGAAACCTGCTCCGCCAAAGTGCCGTGACGTGGCAGACCGAGAATCGAGAATTTTCCGCCCTGCGCATGTTCATTGTCGCCCCAGTCGAGACTCGGGTTGATGACCACCTCCCGACCGATCCACGTCGGATCGGCGCCTTCGCCGACCGCGATCACGACGCCCGCACCGTCGGAACCCGGAATGCAGGGCCATTTGAGTCCGGCATATTCGCCAGTCTTGATCCACACGTCGCGATGGTTGAGCGCCGCGGCCCGAATCGCGACAATCGCCTCGCCCGCCGCCGGAATCGGGTCCGGCACCGGCAAAATTTCAAGACGGTCAACCGCGGAGATTTGAATCGCGCGCATAACGGGATGAAAACGACAAGAGACAAGGGAATGGCTTTGCCGCAAGCTCGACTGAGTCCTGGTTCCGCGTGCGACACACTGGAAACATTTAAATAGCGCAGCCCGCTCCGGATTCGGCCGCTGTTTTTCTAAACCAAACGATGCCGCGCATCTGCCCCTGATCCATTCTTCGCGCGCGACAAATTTGTTGGTCACCGCATCCGAATAGGCAGACTGGCATCCGTTTTTGCCTCAATGCTTCTCGCGTTCAACAAACCTTACGGCGTTCTTTCCCAATTCACGCCCGAGCCGGGCTCGCATTGGAAAACGCTCGCCGCATTCGGTTTGCCCGGCGACGTCTATCCGCTCGGACGCCTCGACGCCGATTCCGAGGGTTTGCTTTTGTTCAGCGACGAGCCAGCCCTCAACTCACGTCTGCTCGATCCGAAAAACGCGCACCGGCGCGAATATTGGGCCCAGGTTGAACGCATCCCTTCAGCCACCGCATTCGCCCAACTCCGGCGCGGGATCGATCTCGGAAATTACGTTACTCGGCCATGTCGGGCGCATCGGCTCGACCCCGCGCCGGCGCCACCGCCGCGCGAGCCGCCGATTCGCTTTCGGAAAAACGTGCCCGACTGCTGGATTTCGCTCGAACTGGTCGAAGGCAAGAATCGCCAAATCCGACGCATGACCGCCGCAATCGGCCATCCCACATTGCGACTCATCCGCGTGCGCGTCGGAAATTTTCCTCTCGGTAATCTTCCGCCCGGCCAATGGCGCGAACTCAACTCGACGGAGCGCAGCGCGATTTTTGAATGACGTCCGACTTGGCGGGCGAACGACAAACGCCGCCGCCCGATTCAACCGTCGCTCACAACTTCACGATCACGTCTTCGCGTTTGAAACGCACTTTTTTCCTCGTCGCGTATTTGTCATCGTCACTGCGATAACCCGCCGCGCACGCCACCACGCTGCCGTAATCCGTGCCGGTAAGGCCCAAAATCTCGTCGAATTTTTGCGGCTCAAATCCCTCCATCGGACACGTGTCCACGCCGAGCAGCGCAGCGGCCGTCATGAAGCTCCCGAGCGCGATATAAATCTGATGGGTCTGCCAGACATCGAGCCGGCCCTCGGCGCGCGCCTGGTCGAGATTGCGAATCGCCATTTGACCGAATCGCGCCAGCGACTCGCGCACGACGCCGTGGACCTCGACCATCCGATCAATGTGTTTTTCGACGTGCTCCGCTCCCAGATTTTTGCGGACCGTCAGCACCACAAAATGAGAGCATTCCGCCACCTGCCGCTGCTGATGCGCCGCGGGAACGAGTCGTTCCTTCATCACCTGGTCGGTCACCACAAAAAATTTCCATGGTTGCAGTCCGATCGATGAGGGCGACAACGCCAGTGCGTCCTCGAGCGCCCGCCAGGTTTCGCCGGGGATCTTTTTTACCGGATCAAATTTCTTGGTCGCGTACCGCCACTGCAGCGCGGCGGCGACGGTTTGAGGTTCGACGTTCGCCATGGAAGATCGCGCGCCTCACCAGGCCCGCGCATATTGTAACGGCACTTTCACCGCCGCCTTTTGATCGAGCGCGCGCGCCGCATGCGCCGGCCAGTACGGATCGCGGAGCAATTCTCGCGCGAGCAGCACAATATCCGCCTGACCCGAGCGAACGATCTCGTCGGCCTGCTTTGGTTCGGTGATAAAACCAACGGCCGCCGTGGCGATCTCCGCCTCGCGACGGATCCGTTCCGCGAACGGCACTTGATAGCCGGGTCCGATTGGGATTTTTGCGTCGGGCACCGCCCCGCCCGAACTGCAATCGATCAGGTCCACTCCGCGCGCTTTCAACCGCCGCGCGAGTTCGATCGACTGTTCGATGTCCCAGCCGCCTTCGACCCAATCGCTGCACGAAATCCGCACCGCCAGCGGAAGCCGGTCGGGCCAGATCGCGCGAACCGCAGCGACGGTTTCCAGCAAAAAGCGAATTCGATTTTCGAAGCTCCCACCATAGTTGTCCGTCCGGCGATTCGTTAACGGCGAAAGAAATTCGTGACTCAGATAGCCGTGCGCGGAGTGTAATTCCAGCCACTCGAAGCCAGCGGCGAGCGAACGCTTCGCGGCAGCCACGAAAGCCGCCTGCAAGCGTTTGATCTCGTCGGGCGAGAGCGCGTGCGGAACTTTGTCGAGGCCATCGCCGAACGCGATCGCACTCGGCGCGACCGGCAACCAGCCGCCCGCGTCGTCCGCCAGATGATCGCCGCCTTCCCAAGGCCGCGCCGCGCTCGCTTTGCGGCCCGCATGCGCAATTTGGATACCCGCCACCGCGCCATGAGCCTTGATGAAGCGATTTATTCGCGCCAGCGGTTCCACATGCTGGTCCGACCAGATTCCCGCGTCGCCTGGACTGATGCGACCTTCGGGAGAAACCGCGGTCGCCTCGGCGATCACCAACCCCGCGCCGCCGACCGCGCGCGAACCCAGATGCACGAGATGCCAGTCGTTCGCCACGCCATCATCGGATGAATACTGGCACATCGGCGAAACACCGATGCGATTGCGAAGCGTGATGGATTTGACTTCGAGCGGCGCAAACAGGTGGGACATGCTGGAACCTGGAGACTGGTTCAGACCAATTTCGCGTCGAGGGAGATTTCGGTTTTGAGCACGCGCGAGACCGGACAATTCGCCTTCGCGCCGCCCGCGACCTCGGCGAACTTGCCGGCGGAAACGCCCGGAACTTTTGCCCGTGTTTCCAGATGGATCGCCGTGATGGTCCAGCTCGCCTGCGGCAGATTCTCGAGCGTCAACGTTGCCGTCGTCTCGATTTTCTCCGCGGTAAAGCCCGCTTGCTGCAGGCCAAACGACAGCGCCATGCTGAAACAGCCGGCGTGCGCCGCCGCGATGAGTTCCTCGGGATTCGTTCCCGCGCCGTTTTCAAAACGGGTAGCGAACGAATATTGGGTGTCTTTGAGAACCGTGCTGCCGGTCGACATCGTGCCGCGGCCGGATTTAAGATCGCCCTGCCAGACGGCGGAAGCGTTGCGTTTCATGGATGAGGTTGGGTTGAGGTTAGAAAATGCCGGAGCCGCGAGTAAATGCAGTTCGGCTCCCAGCGCCAGCGACAGTCGCAAGATCTTTTGCGAAAACGCCCGCGAATTCCCATCGCGCCACTCGTCAAAACCGGGCGCTCGCGCCGTGGCGCCGACCGAGCGGAATGGATACGACGAGGCTCAGCGTTTCGGTGCCAGGATTTTTTCGGCTCAGGCCCGCATTGGAAAGATGGCCGAGACGCAGTCCGAATCGTGTATCGTTTTTTTGGAGCCAGGTCGTCTCGACGAAGGAGTAGAATTCCAAATCGAACCCGAGATCGTCGCCCTGCTTCACGTGCGAATAATAAAACGGGCCGCTCCCGAACGTCAGCCGGCAACGGGAGGAAACAGCAAAATCATAAATCAACCCGGCTCCCGTGAACCACGCGCCGGAATCGACAACCGTGAGCCCCGTCCACGGCCGGAGACCGTGCCAGTTCCATCTCAGTCGCGCTTCGAGGCTGGAAAACGCGTTTCTCTTCTCCCGGTCAAAAATCCCGATCAGGCCAGTATGCCAGACCAGGTCGGCCGCAGCCTCGCGCCCGACTCGCGGGGTGGTCAGTTCTCCGGCCGTAATCGGACGGGGGATACAAATTAAAAGCGCCGCCGCCACGGCAAGACGGCTCAAAAATCGGAATGAATTTCGACAGCTCATGACGAAAAATCGAAAACCACTGCGCGGTTTCCCCGATCGCGGACTCCCGCAATCCCGGCGAAATCACGCCGGAGTTTTGCCGGCGTCTTTCGCGTCTAGTCAGCGACGACAGCTCGCGTCCCGGATCAGGAGCGATCTTCCGGCGCGCTGTCCCAAGCGGTGAGGGCCACGAGGCAAACCAGCAATATTAGGGTCAAAATCATTTCGGTTGGGAGGATGATCAACGTTGCGCCACCAGCGACGGCGTCGCCGCCCGGCGCCAGCCGCCGCCAAGAGATTTGATCAATGCCACGCTTGTGTTCAGGCGCTGCGCCGCGAGCTGCACGCTTTCACGTTCGGTCGCGAGCGCGGTGCGTTGCGCATCGATCACCTCGAGATAGGAAACGTAGCCCGCGTCGTAGCGCACCTGCGCGAGATGCGCGGCGCGTTTCGCAGACGCGAGCGCCCGATCTTGCGCAGCGGATTGTTGCGCGAGCAGGCGCGTCGCGGTCAGCGCGTCCTGTACTTCGCGAAATGCGACCAGCACGTTTTTGCGAAAAACCGCCACGGCTTCGTCGTACGCGCCACGGCTGCGCTCGAGGTTCGCGCGGTTACGGCCGCCTTGAAAAATCGGCAGATAAATTCGCGGGCCGATCGACCACGTGCGCGAGTCGAAATCGAACAACCGGTCGACCTCGCTGCTCGCGTAGCCCGCGCTGCCGGTGAGCGAAATGGCCGGAAAAAACGCCGCCTTCGCCACTCCGATGCGCGCGTTCGCGGCGGCGAGCGCGCGCTCGGCGGCCGCGATATCCGGACGCCGTTCGAGCAAATCGGACGGCAGCCCCGGCGGAATCACGAGCGGAACCGAGTTCGCCGTTTCGGGCGGAACCGAGAAACTGCTCGCAGGTTCACCGGCGAGAACGGCGAGCGCATTTTGCACCGCCGCCCGCTGATTCGCGAGCGCCGCGGCGTCGGTTTCAGTCGTGGCCAGCTCCGTCTCCGCACGAGCGGCATCCAGATCGGCCGCCGTGCCGCCGCGTACGCGGGCATTCACAAGATCGAGCGCGCGTTGCCGGAGCGCCACGGTGTCGCGGACGATCGCGAGTTCGCGGTCGAGCGCGCGAAGCGAAAAATAGTTCGATGCCACCTCGGCCGTGAGCGCGAGCCGGACGGATTCAAACGCGGCCGCACTCGCGTCGGCGTCGGCGCGCGCACTTTCGCTCAAGCGGCGGACTCGTCCGAAAAGGTCGAGTTCCCAACTCGCGACGAGCGGCGCGCTGTAAGTGGTCGTCAGCGAGTGCGGAAACGGATTGTCCGTCGTTTTCGATGTGCGCTCGCGAACGACCGAACCGTCGGCGGCGATCTGCGGCCAATAGTTGCTGCGGGCGAGTCCGGCGGAAGCGCGCGTTTGTTCAACGCGGGCCGCGGCGGCGCGAATATCCTGATTCGCGGCAAGCGCCCGCGTCTCGAGTTCGCTGAGTGCGGGATCAGTGAAAAGCGTCCACCATTCGCCGCGCGCAAAGGTGTCGGCGGGTTCAGCGGTTTTCCAAATGCCGGCGTTATCCGTGTCGCGCCACGCGCCTGGCGCGGCGACCGATGGCCGTGCGTAATCCGGGCCGACGCTCGGAATTGCGGCCAAGGCGGACGAGGCCAAGGCGAAAAAGATAAATGTTTTCATCGTTGGAAATTTGATTGCGATCGGCTTCAGGCGGCCTCGGACATCGGTTCCGGCATGGGCCGCGCCGCAGGATCGGCCACCGCCCGACGGCGCCGGGCGAATTTCACCAGCAGAAACGCGGTCGCTTCGCAGCCGGCGGCGACCCATCCGAGATCTCCCGCCGATCCGTGGGCCATAACCAGCGAGCCAAGCAAAGCTCCCAGCGAGGCGCCGAAATAGATCGCTGACGCGTTGAGCGAAAGGGTGATCGACGCGAGCTTCGGCGCGAGCGCGACGATGAGCGACTGCTGGGGAGACGGAAAAGAAAACCCGACGAAACCCCAAAGCGCGATCAGCGGCACGACGATCCAAGCCGCGATGTCGGGCGGAAAGATTCGTCCGACAATCGAGAACGACGCGAACAGCCCGACCAATCCCGTCAGGACCATCGCGATGATGCGCCGTGGGCCGATCCGATCGGTTGCACTGCCCGAAAGAAAATTGCCCGCCGTGCTGCCGAGGCCGAAGAGAAATAGCACGAGAGCGACTTTGTCGCCGGTGAGATGAGCCACGTCCCGTAGAAACGGCGCGAGATACGAATAAATCGTGTACACGCCGGTGAGCGTGATGACCGTGACGGCGAGTGTCGCCAGCATGTCAGGCCGGCGGGCGATCGCGATGCGTTCCGCAAGCGTAACCGTGGCGGCAGCACGAAGCCGCTGGAGCGTGAACGCGAGCCCGGCAAAAGTGGCCGCGGTCAGCGCAGCAACGACGAAGAAAATGAAACGCCAGCCGAAATGTCCACCGAGCAGCACGCCAATCGGCGCACCAATCACCATTGCGACGGTGAGACCGCCGTAAATGATCGAAAGGGCACGACCACGCTGTTCGGTTCGAGTTGCTGCGACAGCGTAGGCGCTCGCCGCCGGCATGAACGTTCCGGCGGAAAGTCCGAGACCGATGCGCGCCGTGAGCAACAACGCGTAGGAGTGCGCGAACGCGGCGACGAGATTGAAGGCGCCAAACGCGGCGATTGAAATCAGCAACAGCCGACGGCGCTCCATCGCGCCCGTCGCGACCGCAATCAGCGGCGAACCCAGCGCGTACGTCAGCGCGAAAGCGGTGATCAACTGACCCGCGAGCGGCAGAGTCACGCCGAGATCGCTCGCGATCATCGGCAAAACGCCGGCGACGACATAGCTTTCGGTGCCGATCGCGAAGGCGCCGAGGGCGAGACAAAAAAGTTTGGAAAGAGAATTCATGGAAGTTTGATTTGATGGCGGCTTCACGCCGTGACGGCCGGAGGAATCGCGGCGTAAAGCCGCTCCGACAGTGAGAGATGGCGGCTACTTCGCGGTGAAACCGCCGTCGACGAGGAGATCGTGGCCGGTGACAAACGAGGCTCCGGGCGAAGACAGCCAGACGACGGCATTCGCGATTTCATCCGGCGTGCCCACCCGGTTAACCGGATGCTGCGAAGCCATGTACTGTTTCGCTTCGGTGTCGCCCACGCCGAAGACGCGATCGAACATCTCGGTCTGTATGCCTGCGGGGGATACGGCATTGATGCGAATGCCTTTGGCGGCAAACTCGAGCGCGGCGCTGCGCGTGAGACCGATGACCGCGTGTTTGCTGGCGACGTAAACGCCCGCGCCCGCAAATCCGATCGAACCGCCAACGGACGAGGTGTTGACGATGGAACCACCGCCATTTTGCAACATCGCCGGAATCTCGTGCTTCATGGCGAGGAGCACACCCTTTACGTTCGCGTCGAAAACGCGGTCGTAATGCTCTTCGGTCTGCTCGGCGATCGTCGGGCCGAAGGTGCCCTCGATGCCGGCATTGTTGAACGCGATGTCGAGACGACCGAAACGCTCGATCGTGCGAGCAATGAGCGCGACGATCTCGGGTTCCTTCGTGACGTCCGCTTTGATGAAGATCGCTTCGCCGCCGGCATCAGTGATCGAATGCGCGACCGCTTCGCCCTCGGCGGCGCGGCGGCCGGCGACGACGACCTTCGCGCCTTCACGGGCAAACGCGATCGCGGTGGCGCGGCCGATGCCGGAGGTTCCGCCGGTGACGAGCGCCACCTGGTTTTGGAAACGGGAGGAGTGATGATTGGTATCAGAGGACATGGAATGATGTGGTTTGATTTTTTGTGTACCGGAAATGATGCGTTCAGGCGGGTTGCGGGAGCGCCGCGGCTGCCGGTTTCCGAACGCCGAGTTTCTCGAGCACGACGTAGAACACCGGCGTTAGAAACAGGCCGAAGAGCGTCACGCCGATCATGCCGGAGAAAACCGCGATGCCCATGGCGCGCCGCATTTCGGAGCCAGCGCCAGTGCTGACGACGAGCGGAAACACGCCGGCGATGAAGGCGATGGAGGTCATCAAAATCGGCCGCAGGCGCAGCTTCGCGGCGTCGAGCGCGGCTTCCGTGATGCTTTCGCCTTCTTCGCGGCGCTTGAGCGCGAACTCGACGATCAAGATCGCATTTTTTGCCGCGAGACCGATGAGCACCATCAAGCCGATCTGCGTGAAAACATTGTTTTCACCGCGTGTCAGCAGGAGTCCGACCATCGCGGAGAACAGCGCCATCGGCACAATCAGGATCACCGCGAACGGCAGTCGGAAACTCTCGTACTGCGCAGCGAGCACGAGGAACACGAGGAGGATGCTCAGCGGAAACACGAGCATGCCGGTGTTGCCCGCGATGATTTTTTGAAACGTGAGTTCCGTCCAGTCGAGGACCATGCCTTTCGGCAAATTCTCACTCGCGAGTTTTTCCATGGCGGCTTCGGCCTGACCGGAACTGAAACCGGGAGCAGGCGCGCCGTTGATTTCGGCGGCGGGATAACCGTTGTAGCGCATCACGCGATCGGGACCATAGGTCTCGTTGACTTTCACGAGCGAACCGAGCGGAACGAGCTGGCCGGCGGCGTTGCGGGTTTTGAGCCGCAGGATGTCCTCGGGCCGCTGGCGGAATTGCGCGTCGGCCTGCGCAATCACCTGGTACGTGCGGCCGAAGCGGTTGAAATCATTCACGTAGAGCGAGCCAAGATTGATCTGCATCGTCTCGAAAACATTCTGGAGCGGCACGCCTTGCGCCTTCGCCTTGACGCGATCGACGTCCGCATCGAGCTGCGGAGTGTTGACGGTGAAACTCGAGAACAGGCCGGTGAGTCCAGGAGTCTGATACGCTTTGCCGATGAGTCCTTGCGTTGCGGCGTAGAGCGCGTCGAGTCCGCTGTCGGCCCGGTCTTCCACGTACAGTTTGAAACCGCCGATCGTGCCGAGGCCTTGCACCGGCGGCGGCGGAAAGATCGCGATGTACGCATCCTGGATTTGCGCGAATTCTTTCTGGAGTTGGCGCGCGATCGCCGGACCGGAAAGCTCGGGCGACTTGCGCTCCTCGAACGGCTTCAGACGAATGAACGCGATGCCGCTGTTCGACGAATTCGTGAACCCATTGATCGAGAGTCCGGGAAACGACACGGCGGCATCCGCACCGGGATTTTTCAGCGCGATCTCGCTCATCCGCCGGATCACGGCGTCGGTGCGATCAAGCGACGCCGACGCGGGAAGCTGCGCGAACGCGACGAGATATTGTTTATCCTGCACCGGCACAAAGCCCGTGGGGATTTTCTTGAACGAGAACGCGGTGAACGCGAGCAGCCCGGCGTAAACCACGAGCGCAACCGCGGAGACGCGCAGCAGGCGCGCGACGCCGCCGGAATATTTTCGCGATGACCAGTCGAAAAATCGATTGAATGGACGGAAGAACCAGCCGAACGCGCGATCCATGGATCGGGTGAGCACGTCCTTCGGCGCATCGTGACCGCGGAGCAGGATCGCGCTCAGCGCAGGCGAAAGGGTAAGCGAGTTGAACGCGGAGATGATCGTCGAGATCGCAATCGTGATCGCGAACTGCTTGTAGAATTGCCCCGTCAAGCCGGTGATGAACGCCGTCGGAATGAACACCGCCGACAGCACGAGTGCGGTCGCGACGATCGGGCCGGTGACCTCGCGCATCGCTTGTTTCGTCGCTTCGAACGGCGAGCGGCCGAGGGCGATGTTACGCTCGACGTTTTCGACAACGACAATCGCGTCGTCCACCACGATGCCGATCGCGAGCACGAGCCCGAACAGCGAGAGAGCGTTGATGGAAAACCCGAGGGCGTTCATCACCGCGAACG
>Ga0207661_10002988_pt1 | contig 11695 bp, 13 predicted proteins | sample KBSC713LmetaG_FD_184337 | JGI IMG/M metagenome (GOLD analysis project Ga0207661, IMG submission 184337) | Corn rhizosphere microbial communities from Kellogg Biological Station, Michigan, USA - KBS C7.1-3L metaG (SPAdes) (version 2) | ecosystem: Host-associated > Plants > Roots > Rhizosphere ... | reverse complement strand
GAACGCGGACGACGTCAGCGTGAATGCCGCGCCCTGACTGCTCATCCTACCCCCGGCATCCGCGGATGCGGTGCATGCTCCGGCAATCACCGCAAGCGCCACCGCGACTAGGCGCACATGGCGCGGCGACGGCGTGGCCGGCCACTGGAACAAGTGCATCATGAGTCATCCCCCAGGGCCGCCGCGATGCGGCTCAGCGCTTCGCGTACACGCTGGTCGCGCCATTCTTCGAGAACGCGATGACGTCATAGCTCTCCTTCGTGCCACCTTCCATGCCAGGCGATCCGGTCACCATTCCCGGCACCGCGAGACCCGCGATCTTCGCGTGCTCACGCAGCATCCTCTGAACCAGATCCGCTGGAACATGTCCTTCCACCACGTACTGGCCCGTCGTCGCCGTATGACAGGACTGCAGTGCCTTGGGCACGCCGAACGTCGCCTTCACCTCACTCAGGTCGTTCATGTCGTGCGTGGTCACGGCAAATCCGTTGGCGCGCATGTACTCCACCCACTTCTTGCAGCAGCCACAACTGGGATCCTTGTAGACCGTGATCGCCGTGGGCGACTCGGCGAACGCCGGCAGCGCTCCGCCCGCCACAGCCACCGCCGCGCCACTCACCGTCAGGCGCAGCCACTCCCGTCTCGAAACCATGTCCTTCCTCCGTGTGATCAAGCCGCGGGCCGCAGTGCCCGCCGTCCCACGATAGGCTCACGCCCCGGGTGCGACAAGGTCCGGCATGGCCGCGTCCGCCGCGGCGCGACTTCACACGCGGGAGTGCGCGCGTATCTTCCCGGCGCGCCGCGCACATCGCGGCGCACCGTCCCGCCTCTCGTTTACCCGCGCACCTCGTCGGATGGTTCAACCGCTCTTCCCATCCCGCCGTCGCGTTCTCGACGTCGAGTCCCACGCCGCATCGCGCTGGGTGGACGTGGTGCTGCTCTGCTTCATTGCGGCGGTTGGCTATGGTGTCGTGCGTGCGGCGGCGCGCTGGTCGGAACCGCTCGCGCCGGGCACCACGATCGATCTGTCGCCATCGCACCTGCCGCTGTACGCCGGACTCTCCACGCTGCGCATGGCGATCGCGTACCTCATCTCGCTGGCGTTCAGTCTGGCCTACGCGCGCATCGCCGTGGCCAACCGCAACGCCGAGCGGGTCATGATTCCCCTGCTCGACATTCTGCAGAGCATTCCGATTCTCTCCTTCATGCCTGGCGTCGTGCTCGGACTCGTGGCGCTCTTTCCGGGACGCACACTGGGGCTCGAGCTCGCGGCCATCCTGCTCATCTTCACGAGCCAGGCATGGAATCTCGCATTCAGCTTTCACCAGTCGTTGCGCACCATCCCGCCGGAGCTCGGGGAGGCCGCCACGATGAGTCGGCTCAGCTTCTGGCGCCGCTTCACCCGGCTGGAGCTTCCCTCGGGCGTGATCGCGCTCATCGCCAACAGCATGATGAGCTGGGCCGGCGGGTGGTTTTTTCTCATGGCGTCGGAGCAGTTCACGATCGGCCCGAAGAGTCTGCGCCTTCCCGGGCTTGGCTCCTACCTCGCGACGGCGGCGGAGCATGACGACGTCCGCGCCATCACACTCGGTCTGCTCACGTTGATTGCGATCATCGTGCTGCTCGACCACGTGCTCTGGCGCCCGCTGGTGGCATGGGCGGACCGCTTCAAACTCGAGCAGTCGTCCGCCGCGGACGTCGCACACTCGACGTTCCTCGACTTCCTGCGCGCGTCGCGGCTCGTTGAGTGGACCGGCGCGCGATTCGTGACGCCGGCATGGCACCGACTCGACGTCGCACTCGCACGCGCCAGCCGGCCACGATTCGCCGTCGCGTTCGACTCGCCTGCGCGATCGCGAGCCATGCGACTGGCGCGTTATGCCGCGCTGGTCGTCGTCATCATGATCGTGTTGTGGGGCGCCTTCGCGGCGACGCGCGAGGTGGCCGGCATTTCGGCGCGCCAGTGGGGCGAGGTCGGCGTGGGTGCCGCCGCCACGTTCCTTCGCACCGCGATTGCCCTCGTGCTGGGCGCGGCGTGGACCATTCCCCTGGGTGTGGCCATCGGTACGAACCCGCGCTGGGCGCGCCGTGTGCAGCCCGTCGTGCAGGTAGTCGCATCGGTGCCCGCCACGGCGGTGTTCCCGGTGCTGCTGCTCGCACTGCTCGCGCTGCCCGGCGGCCTCAACATCGCGGCCGTCGCCCTCATGCTCCTGGGCACGCAGTGGTACGTGCTCTTCAACGTGATTGCGGGCGCCATGTCCATCCCGTCCGAGCTGAAGGAAGCCGCCGTGAACTATCACGTCACCGGGTGGCGCCGGTGGCGCACGCTCATTCTCCCGGCGATCTTCCCGTATCTGGTCACCGGCATGCTCACCGCGACCGGTGGCGCGTGGAACGCGTCGATCATCGCCGAATACGTGTCCTTTGGCGGTCGCACGGTGCGCACGGTGGGGCTGGGATCCCTGATCGCGGGCGCCGCGGAGCGTGGGGACTTCCCGCTCCTGCTGGCCGCGACCCTCGTGATGGCTGCCGTGGTGATTGCGGTGAACCGGCTCGTCTGGCGCCGGCTGTACGTACTCGCGGAATCACGCTACCGGCTGCAGTAGGACTAACGGCCAATGACGACACTGACTGACCCACAGCCCGATTCGATTCCGGCGCAGGCCCTGCTCAGCGCCGAGCGCGTGGGCAAGTACTATGGCAACGACCGCGCGCCCGTGCTCGAAGACGTGAGCGTGTCGTTGCACGCGGGCGAGTTCGTCGCGCTGCTGGGGCCATCCGGATCGGGCAAGTCCACGCTGCTGCGTATTCTGGCCGGCCTCATGCCGCCGTCGTACGGAAGCGTACTCGTGCACGGTACGCCACTGCACGGAGCCAACGCGCAGGTGGCCATCGTCTTTCAGAGCTTCGCGCTCTTTCCGTGGCTCACGGTGCTGCAGAACGTGGAATTGGGCCTGCTGGCCACGGAGCTGGCGGAGCGGGAGCGCCGCGATCGCGCGCTCAAGGCCATCGATCTCATTGGACTCGACGGCTTCGAGGAGGCATTTCCGAAGGAACTGTCGGGCGGGATGAAGCAGCGTGTGGGGTTTGCGCGCGCACTGGTGGTGCAGCCCGAAGTGTTGTTCATGGACGAACCCTTCTCGGCGCTCGACGTGCTCACCGCGGAGAACCTGCGCCAGGAGTTGCGCGAGCTCTGGGCATCGCGCAGCATCCCCACGCAGGCGGTGCTCATGGTGACGCACAACATCGAGGAGGCCGTGTCCCTCGCGGATCGCATTCTCGTGTTCGGCGCGAATCCGGGGCGCATCCGGATCGAGCTCAAAGGACTGCCGGTCGCCGAGCGGGCACGGAAGGGACCCGCGCGGGCGCAGCTCGTTGATGCGATCTACCGCATCATGACCAATCCGGGCGAGGACGCGAGCGCCATTTACGAGGCAGGAAGGCCCGCGCCGAAGCGGCCGCGACGCCGCCGGCAGCAGTCCATTCCGGATGTGAGCATTGACGATCTCACGGGTTTCGTGCAGTACCTCGCCGGCATGGGAGGCAAGGCCGTCCTGCACGAACTGGGTCGCGATCTGCAGATGCGTGGCGATGACCTGCTGGCGATTTCGGAGGCCACCGACCTGCTGGGGCTGGCCACCGTGCAGGGACGGATGATAGCGCTGACGGAGGCGGGAGCTCGATTCGCCGACGTGCAACTGGACGAGGAAAAGGCGCTGTTTCGCGAGCGCGTGCTGGAGCGCGTCGCTCTCATGAAGAAGATCGTAGGGGATCTCGCGGCCGCCGAGTCGCACACGCTCGAGGCGGATGGCGTGCTTTCCGAGCTGGGCCACAGCTTCAGCAAGGAGGAAGCACGCCGCCAGTTCGAGACGGTGGTGGACTGGGGGCGCTACGCGGAGCTGTTCACCTACGACGACGTAGATGGCGAGCTTCGGCTGGACGAGGAGCACCGCGTCGCCACGTGAGCGCGCGAGGTGCTACTGGCGGCGGATCGGCTCGACCACGACCGCGGTACCGTAGCAGAGCACTTCGGTCACGCCCTTCATGATCTCCGTCGCATCGTAGCGCACGCCCACCACCGCGTTCGCGCCCAGTTGCTGAGCGTGCTGCAGCATCAGGTCGAAGGACTCCTCACGCGTTTTCTCGCACAGATTCGTGAGCAGCGTGATATTTCCGCCGACCAGCGTCTGCAGTCCCGCGCCGATGCTTCCAATGATCGATCGTGAGCGGACGATAATGCCGCGCACCAGACCCAGCGACCTGACTATCTGATAGCCGTCGAGCGCGGTGGAGGTGGTGGTCATGTCGTGTTCCATCTGACCCTTGCCGGGTAGCGGGTAACTGCGCGCGTCGCGCGGGCGTTCGGGCATGACACCTGTAGTGGTTGAAGAACGTACGGAACTGAGGAATTCACTCCAGCGAGGAGCCTATCATGGATCCGGATGCACCGTTCGTCATCGCGGTAGTCACCATCACCTTTGGAAGCATACTGATACTGGCGCGCATGTGGTTCAGCTACCGCGCCAGGAAATTCACGGCTCCACCGGAAATGCATGCGATCGAGGAGCGGCTGAATCGCATCGAGCAGGCGGTGGATGCCATCGCCGTCGAGACCGAACGCATCTCGGAGGGGCAGCGCTTCACGACGAAGCTCCTCGCCGACCGCCACGGGTCGGATGCGCACGCGGAGGCGCTGCGCCCGGGACAGCAGCGCAGCTAGATCGCGTCGCGAATGCGATCGAACCCTTCCCGGATCTCGCTGGCCAGCAGTTTGGCCGCGTCGCTGATGTCGCCGGCTGCCTGCTGTGCTTCGCCGCGTACCCGGCCGGCGCGGGCGCGCAATTCATCGAGCTTCTCGTCCAGCTTCGCCAGCTCCTCGCGCCCCTCGGCCTTGGCAAGGTGCATCCGCACCCGTAATTCGTCGCGCTGCCGCTCCAGATCGTCAAGGAGCTGCTGGACCCGTGGATGCAGTTCCGCCATGGGTACCTCCGAAAGCTGGTGAGAGCTTCAACTTGCCAGTGCCGGGCGCCGAGCGGAAGACCAGGGACGCCACGCACCAGGTTCCGTCGCCGGCGCGCAGGTCGCGACATGCTGCCTGCGTGGGACTCCGCATCTCAGGCCGCGGTTTTTTTCGTCGCCAGTTGACCGATCAGGGCGCCCACGATCCCCGCCACGCCGGATGCGCCCGTCCCAACGGCAAGCGTCGCGAGCGGCACGTCGCCCAGGACGTGGGATACGACAATGCCGATGAGCGCAGAAAGGCCGCCCGCGATCACACCTCCGCCCGCGGCAGTGCCGGTAGTTGTCCCTCGCGCCATCAACGAAAAGAGCAAGCCGGCCAGGGCCGAAATGGTCGTGCCGATCACCGCGAATTCCCCGGCGACCGCCGGCATGCTGTGGCCGGCGATCACCATGATCAACTGGACGACGGTCGCGATGGCGGTGGACTTGATCAGGGGGCCCTGCTGTTCGGAGAGACCAGGCACGTGAACCTCCCGAAAGGGTGGGATCCAATACGACGGCAACTGCACCAGGGTGCTCCATGCGATGGCGGCCTCGGCAGCGCGGTCGCGAAAATGGAGCGCGTACTCACATTTCGCAACGGCCGGTGATGCGTGCATCATTCCCCTCTCACTTCCTCACCGGAACAGTTGACGTGAACGTTCGTGCGGCCATCACGGGCGATGCGCGGGCCATCAAGGCGCTGGTCGATCTCTACGTGGGCGATGGCACACTGCTCCCGCAGACACAGGATTTCATTCGCGAGCACTGCGCCGATTTCCTGGTCGTCACGGATCGCGACCGGATCGTCGGGTGCGTACACCTCGACGAGTACGCGCCAAGCCTGAGCGAGATCCGTTCACTCGCGGTCGCGCCCGACATGCAGGGGCGCGGCGTTGGCATGGCGCTTGTGAAGGCCGCGGAGGACCTCGCGGTGCAGCGTCACGTGCACACGATTTTCGCGGTGAGCAATTCGGAGAAGTACTTCCTCGCGCGCGGCTTCGTCGCGCGGCACATCCCGGAGCTGGACCAGGAGCGCAGCGAGGTGAGCAGGTATAAGGGGGTATACGCTAAGGATCTGGTGGCTGGTGGTTGGTAGCTAGTCGCTGGTCGCTGGTCGCTGGTCGCTGGTAGCTGGTAGCTGGTGCCGGCCGAGACCGCAGCTCCACAAAAAAACTGGGCAATTCAGAATTCCCGCTTCTTCATTTCGCGAAAGATTTCCTGAGCCTCGGAATCGGGGTCGGGCTCGTCCGGGCGCGTGGCGTCGAGGGTGGCATCGTAGACGCGTTTCATTTTCTTCTGGACGATCTGCGATTTGGCGGCGTTCTTCCGCGCAAGCGCCTCGAGTTGCTTCTGGTCCATCCTGCCTCCAGGGGCGTGTTGGATACGCTATAACGCTAGCGCGCCGAAGCCGTGACGACCAGTCCGGCGCGACTGGGGTGAACCAGCGAGGCTCACGACTGGTGCTTGACCGCGCCGCAGCCCTGCTAACGGCGGGACAGGATCTACAGACCCTCCGATTCATCCGCGATTGCGAGCTGCGTGCTACGCCCTTGCGAACAACTTGACAGGATTTAGGGGATTTTCAGGATTCTCAAGGAGCCGTTCCAAAGCAGTTGCGGTCGATCAGCGAACGGACCTGCACTGGGAGGTTCGGCTCCGCGTAATCCTGTCAATCCTGAAAATCCTGTAAATCCTTTCTCAATTCTGCCAGCCTTTGAATCCTGTCCATCGCCCGAGCGCGAACCCCGCGAGCATCATGAACGAAGAGAGGTGAAGATCACTAGCTCCTCGTGTACTTCCAGTTCCGCGACTTGCCCTCGGCAATCCATTCGATGGCGGTAGCCAGGCGCTGCTCGCGCGTCTCCTCGCGCTTTGCGTCCGCGATCCACTCGCAGTATTCGCGCTGCTGACTGGGGCTGAGGTTGTCGAACGAGGCCCGTGCCTTCCGGTTCTTCGCGAGCGCCGCGGCGAGCGCCTCAGGAACGACCAGCTTTCGGGCAGCCTTTGCCTTCCCTCTCGTGGGCGATTTGACACCCGCGTCGTTGAGCTCCATGGCCTTCTTCACGTAGCCAATCATGACCTTGCGTGAAGGCAGGTCGGCAACACTGGTGAGCCGGCCGAACTGGCCCATGGCCGTCTCGGATGACGTTTCGGTTGCCGGGACGACGAGCGACCGCTTCCAGAAGTGGAAGGCGCAGTGCTGCTTGAACGCGGCCATGCCACACAGCATGCCCTTGTACGTGAACGTCGGCGCACCCCACTTGATCGTCTCCTCCACGTCAGGGCCGGCGGCATGCACCAGCTCCCGGAGGTGGGTCAGGATGGGCCCGGCGAAATCCGCCGACCTGGCAATGTACGCGTCGATGCGTGGATCGCGGGTGGGCATCGTCTGCTCCTGGGAGTGCGTCCGGTTACCAATTATTGCCGAGCTTGTTAACGTGAAGGAACTTCGGGAGCGTAGCCGTCGTCAAGCCCGGCCGCGCGCCAACCGGCGTGGCAACCGGCGTGGCAACCGGCGTGGCAACCGGCCTGGCACGCGGCCTGGCACGCGGCCTGGCAACTGGCCTGGCAACGCACCAACGCATGGAGCGCGAAACGCCGGTCCACCCCGCTCCGTACGGGAAGAGCGCTCGGCGGAACGAACTCGGTCCGGAACCCTGATCAGGACGGTGCGACATGCAGCTGGATGAGATGCTTTACGCCCTGCTGTTTTTCACGTTCAGCATGACGGCACTCGTTCTGGGCGTTCGGATGATCATTCGCTTCATGGAGCTGAAGCGCCGGCCGGCGCCAGACACGACGGCGCTCGATGAGCGCATGGCGCGCATCGAGCAAATCGTCGAGGCAACCGCGATCGAGGTCGAGCGCATTTCCGAAGGGCAGCGGTTCACCACCAAGCTGCTCTCGGAGCGCCAACCGGTTGCCATGCCGCATGCGGCCATCCGCGCGCCGGAGCAGATCATCACGCCGCACTGAGAGCGAGCGGCAGTCCGAACGAGCGCCGGCGCGGAAGGCACTGGCCGTTGGCGCGCGGAAGGGTCTGACTCCTTTTCCTGCATCTGGCACCCACGTTGCTGGCCTGACTGCGCCCAGGCGTACGGCCGGTAACGCGTCCTGACGTGGTGCACCGGTACGCGGGTCGCTCGCAGTGGGCTCATTGCACCGGGCAGTCAGCAGAGAGGAGCATCGGTATGGCGACACAGAATCGAAACGACGCGCCAGAAGGGCGCGACCAGACGCAGCGGCAGCAGGCCGGTGCAGCGATGCCGGCGGGCGAAACCACCGGGCCTTCCGGGAGATCGCAAGGCGTGTCCCGCAGTGACCAGGAGCGCCAGCGCCAGGTGAGCCGGGAACCGTGGGGCCAGTCCGCGCAACGCGGCACGGGGCTGTCACGCCGCTCAGCGCAATCCCGGTCCGCCCTGCCGGCCATCATGTCGGCGCCGCCCGGCCTGCTGGCCGGTGCGTTCATGTCCAATCCGTTCGAGTTCATGCGCCGGTTGAACAGCGAGATGGACCGTCTGTTCGAGAGCAACCTGGGCGGCAGTGGAGAGCTGGAATCCAGCGGCACCGCCACGACGTGGATGCCGCGCATCGAGAAGGTCCAGCGCGACAATCAACTCGTCATTCGGGCCGAGCTGCCCGGGCTGAACAAGGACGACGTCACCATCAACGTGGACGAAGGGCTGCTCGAGATCTCCGGCGAGCGCCATCAGGAAGACGAGAACAAGGACGACGAATCGTACTGGACCGAGCGCAGCTACGGCTCGTTCTACCGCGCGATCCCGCTACCCGACGGCGTTGACGAAGACAAGATCTCGGCCAACTTCGACAACGGTGTCCTGAACGTGACGGTCCCCATCCCGCCACAACAGCAGCACAAGGCGAAACGCGTGCAGATCAAATAGACCGCGCGCGCGGCGCGGGCGAGCACCACGCTCGCCCGCGCCTTACTCCGCCCGCAGCGCCTGCATGGGATCCACCCGTGCCGCGCGCCGCGCCGGTACAAAACTCGCCACCGCTGCGACCGCGAGCAGCACCAGCGCGACAAGTATGTATATCCATGGATTCCGCGGCGAGACCTCGAACAGCAGCGGCTTCACCCACGTGCCGGCCACGAGCGCGATCGCTGCTCCCAGCAGGAGTCCCGCGGCGGCCAGCGTCATGGCCTCACGCACGACCAGCCCCGCCAGATCGCGCATCTGTGCGCCCAGCGCGGCACGCACCCCCAGCTCGTGTGTGCGCTGCGCCACGTTGTACGCGATTACCGAGTAGAGTCCGATCGCCGCGAGCGCGAGCGCCAGCAGGCCGAACACCGCGAACATCGTGGCGCCCATCTGCCACGATTGCGTCTCCTCGCCCAGCACGTCGCTCATGGGCGTCACCGTGACGTACGACGTGCCCGGCATCAGACGCTGCAGCCGGCGCCGCACCGTCTCGGTTTGGCCGGACGCCGCCCCGTGCACGCGGACGAACAGGCCGCCCTGATCCGGATGGAATTGCGGTGCGGACAGATAGTAGTACAGTCCCGCGTCGTCGCTCAGACTCGTCTGCTTGATGTTCTCGGCCACGCCAACCACGTACGTACATGGTACGGTGTCCGCGCCGACCTTCACGCACTGGCCAATGGCATTCTGGCCGGGCCAGAGCGTCCTGGCCATGGCCTGACTGACCACCATGGCGCCCGGTGCGCCCTGTACGTCGGCAGCGGTGATGCCACGCCCCTGCACCACGCGCGTGCCCATGGTCGCGAAGTAGTCCGGTGTCACGGCGTTGAGGTCGAACTCGCCCAGCCGACTCACCGAATCGATACCCGCCACGTGCAGATCGAAGTCCCACATGCTCCGGAACGGCGTCGTGAGCTGCCGCGCGGCGTGCTCCACACCCGGGATCGTCGTCACCTCATCCAGCAGCCGCTGTCGCAGCGTCACGCTCTGCGCGCTGTCCAGCTTGACGTCGCGCATCTGCAGCTCGACGGCCAGCAGCGAATTCGCGTCGTACCCTAACGGCACGTTGCGCACGTTGTGCAGGCTGCGCACGAAGAGACCCGCGCCCACGAGCAGCACTACGCTCAGCGCACCCTGGAACACGAGCAGCCCCACACGCAGGCGCGACCGGTGGTATGTGCCCTCGCGCGCGCCCGCCTTGAGATCCCGCGCGAGATTCGTGTGGCGACTCTGCGCGATGGGCGCGAGCCCGGTGAGCAGCCCCGTGCTGAGCGCGGCGATGCCGGCCAGCAGCAGCGTGCGCGGATCGCTCACCACGGTGCCCGCGGCCGTCCGTGGCAGCAGCGCCGCGCGCAGCAGGGCGCCGCCCCATTGCGCCACGAGCACGCCCGCCGCGGCACCGAGCAGCGCGAGCAGCACGCTCTCGGCGAACAGTTGCACCATGAGCCGAACGCGACTCACGCCGAGGGCCAGTCGGACGGCGATTTCGCGGCGGCGGCGCAGCGCCCGGGCGAGGAGCAGGTTGGCCACGTTCGCGCAGGCAATGAGCCAGACGATGAGCGCCACGCCCGAAATCCAGGTGGCCACCCGGGCCACCGGCGACTCGTTCGGTCCACGGTCGCGCAGGATGGACGCGACGACCGCGCGCGGCCGCATCAGCGCGATGGGTGGCATGTGCGGTTCCTTCGCCTGCTGCGCGGCATAGCCCTGCCGGTAGACGCGACTGAGATCGGCATTCGCCGCGGCGACGCTGACGCCCGGCTTGCGCTCCACCATCATGGAGGCCCAGTACCAGTGATACGTCGTCCACCAGCGCTCACCGGGGATGTGCACGTTCGCTCCCATTTCGCCGCCGCGCACGGTGATGGGAACGAATGCCGCCGGCGGCTTGTCGGACCAGAGTCCCACGAATCCGCGCGGCGCCACACCGATGATCGTGTACAGGGTGGCACCAATCTGCAGCGTCTGCCCCAGCACGTCGCGCCGGCCGCCATAGCGCGTCTGCCAGAGCCCGTACGAGAGCACGGCTACGGGGGTCCCGCTGGGCGGCTGGTCCTCGCTCGTCGTGAAGTAGCGGCCGAGCGCGGGTGGCGCATCGAAAAATCCGAAGAAGCTCGCGCTCACGACTCCCACGGGCATCTCGCGCGCATCGTTGCCCACGCCGATGGCGACGTCCGGACTGCTGAACTCCGCCGTGCGCGTGAAGGACCGCGTACCCCTGGTGAGGTCCACGTAGCGCGCGTACGGAATGGTGTTGTTGAATCCTTCCTTGCCACGAAAGGTGCTGCCCAGGTACACGCGATGCACGCGCGCGGCGTCGTGCAGCATGGGTGGCGCGCGGAAGAGCAACCGGTCCACGATGGAGAACATCGCGACGTTGGCGCCAATGCCCAGCGCGAGCGTGATCACTACGGCCCAGGTGAACCCCGGCGTGTTGCGCAGTCCGCGCGCGGCGTACCGCAGATCCTGCCAGAGGGCGGACCAGGGCGACGACCGGACCTCGAGCGGGAGAGCAGCCGGAGTCGGCATGGCAGGGCGGGCGAAGGTGAAAATGGCGACCGACGGTTGGACACCGCCCTCGCCGAAAGCGTTACCGTGCGGATCCGGGGCTGTGCGCCGGTGCGCCGCCCGGCGGGTCCACGTGCAACACCGTCATCATCCCCGACCCCAGATGCTCGGCGATGTGACAGTGCAGCATCCACGCGCCGGGATTCGAGGCGTCGATGAGCAGATCCACAGTGGATCCG
>Ga0207661_10002987_pt1 | contig 11696 bp, 3 predicted proteins | sample KBSC713LmetaG_FD_184337 | JGI IMG/M metagenome (GOLD analysis project Ga0207661, IMG submission 184337) | Corn rhizosphere microbial communities from Kellogg Biological Station, Michigan, USA - KBS C7.1-3L metaG (SPAdes) (version 2) | ecosystem: Host-associated > Plants > Roots > Rhizosphere ... | reverse complement strand
GACCTTCGCGCGCCGCAGTGCGGAGGATCTGCAGCGCCTCGTCCCCGCTGGCGGCGCTGCCCTTCTGCATTTTCCAACTGAAGATCTGATGCCGCAAAATTTGCCGGTTCGTGGCATTGTCGTCGACGACGAGCACTCGAAGATCGAGCGCGTCGCGACCGAGCGGAACCGGCGGCGGATCGTTGAGCACCTTCGGAAATTGCGCCGTGAACCAAAATGTCGAGCCCTTGCCGACTTCGCTTTCGATCCCGATTTGTCCGCCCATCAGCGTCACCAGCTGTTTCGATATCGCGAGCCCAAGCCCGGTGCCGCCGTATTTGCGCGTGGTGGAGTTATCCGCCTGACTGAACGCGGTGAACAATGCCTTCTGCACCTCAGGCGGAATTCCAATTCCCGTGTCCTGAACCGCGCAACGCAGGGTGACGCTGTCGTCGGTTTCGCTTTGCTTCGCGATGCGCACAATCACCTCGCCGTTCGACGTGAACTTGATGGCGTTGCCGATCAGATTGATGAAAACCTGCCGCAAACGTCCGGGATCTCCACGCAATTGGGCGGGGACATCGGGCGCGATCGCGCTGGCGAGTTCGATCGCCTTTCCCTGCGCGCGCTCGGCGAGCATGTCGAGCGAACCCTCGAGCGTCTCCACGAGATTGAAGTCGACGATCTCGAAGGAAAGTTTGCCCGCTTCGATTTTGGAAAAATCGAGAATATCATTGATGATCGTCAGCAGCGCCTCGGCGCTGTGATGCACCGTGTCGACATAGTCGCGCTGCTCGGAATCGAGCTTCGTGTCGAGCAGGAGGCCGGTCATGCCGATGACGCCGTTGATCGGCGTCCGGATTTCATGACTCATGTTGGCGAGAAAATCCCCCTTGGCGCGATTCGCGACCTCCGCGGCTTCCTTGGCGGCGCGGAGCTCCCGTGTCCGCTCCTCGACCATTTGTTCCAAATCAGCGAGGTCGCTTTGAGTCTGCCGGGCGAGCCGCCATTTTTCAGTCAACGCGGCCGCAAGCTGGAGCGCTTCGACGTTGTCGAAGGGTTTTTTCAAGATCACAAGCCGGTCGGATCGTCCGAGCCGCGCAATCATTTCACCCCACGAATAATCGGAATACGCCGTGCAAATCACGACTTGGAGATTCGGATCGACGAGCCAGGCTTTCTCCGTCGTCTCGATGCCATCCCATCCGGGCGGCATGCGCACGTCCATGAACGCCATCGCGTAGGGGCGACCGGCGCTGGCGGCGCGGCGAATCATCTCCACGGCTTCTTCACCTTGATAGGCGGAATCGAGTTCGAAACTGGCGGCGGCGACGGTGGCCGTCGGTTCGCCGAACAACTCGGCCTCGGCGGCGCTCATCGCCAGCGCGCGGGCCTTGCCCGATAATATTTTTCGAAAATCATCGTGGATCGCACGACTGTCGTCGACGATCAGCACCCGCAGATTTTTTTCGACAATGGAACTTTTCATGCCGTTGCGCCCGTGGTCTCGTGCCCGACTTCGGCGGGTTCGCAAGCATCGCCAAGGTCAGGCCCGCGCGCCGCATCGATCGGAAGTTCGACCGTGAACATAGCGCCCAAGCCGGGGCCGTCGCTTTGAGCGGTGATGGAGCCGCCAAGTTCTTTGGCGACGATGGCTCCGCTGTGCAGCCCGAATCCGTGGCCTTCCTTTCGTGTGGTGAAGCCGTGCGAGAAAATTCGGGTGAGGTTCTCGGCCGCAATGCCAACGCCATTATCGATCACCGCGATGCGCACCCGGTCGCCATGCTGCGTCATTCGAATGATCATCTTCTTGTCGGTTCGGCCGCTTTCCTCGCAGGCGTTTTTCGCATTCCGAATCAGGTTCACGAGCAGCTGCATCAGCTGATGCCGCTCGAGCGTGACCGTCGGTCGCGCTTGATAATCGCACACCAGATCCACGTCGTGCCGCGTGAGCGCGCTGGCATTGATGCGCACCGCGTCGTCGATCAACTCGACGAGCGGGACGGCCTCAGCGAGACCCGAGACTTTCGCGAAGTTCTGCTGCATTGCCACGATTTCCTTGATGTGCTCGACGTTCTTGCGGAGATGTCCGAGTTCTTCGGTCATCGCGCGCTGTTCACTGAGCAGTTCGTCACTGAGCGTTGCCAGATAATCCGGAATTTTTTTGCCTTTGGCATCCGACGAGAGGAAAGCGCCGAGATCGTTTAGATTCGCCTGGAGCATCGCGCTGATCTTCGAAACGAACGCGGCTTTGGAGTCGCGCATTTGTTCAGCCACCAATGTGGCGGAAACATTCACACTGTTCAGCACATTTCCGACATTGTGCAGCACGCTGGTCGCGACTTCGGCCATGCCGGCCTGCCGCGAAGTTTCCAAGAGCTGGCGATGCACATCCTCGAGCTTGGCCTCCGCGTTTTTGAGGGCAGTGATATCCTTCGAAATTCCGACTGTGCCGATGATTTCCCCAGCGCCGTTGCGATGCGGCATTTTGCTCGTCAGCACCCAACTCACTCGTCCGTCGAGCCAGACCTCCTTCTCGATTTTGCCGATCAGGGGCCGGCCGGTGCGGATGATTTCCTGTTCATCTTCAAACGCCGCACGCGCGTGGTCCGTCGCAAAAAAATCAAAGTCGGTCTTGCCGATAATTTCGTCCATCGTGACGGCCTTGAAAGACGCGGCCTGCGCCTTGCTGCATCGGATGAACCGCGAAGCGCGGTCTTTGAAATAGATGTTGTCCGGCGAGCTGTCGAGCAACGCGCGCAACAGGTCGCGTTCGTAGGCGAGTTCCGTCTCCGCGTCCTTGACCGCGCTCACGTCGCGCGAGATGCCAAACGTCCCGACAATGTCTCCATTGGCATCGCGCCACGGCATCTTCGTGGTGAGGATCCAGAAAACCCGACCGTCGGCACCGACTTGCCGCTCGAGTTTGCCCACCAAGGGCTGGCCGGTGCGCATGATCGTCTGCTCGTCGGCGAGAGTGAGTCGCGCCGCTTCCTCGGGGTAACAGTCGAAATCCGTTTTCCCCTTGAGCGCATCCGGATCGGTCAGATGAAAGTACTGCAACAGCGTGTTGCTGTAACGCACGAATCGTGACTCGCGGTCTTTGAAATAGATGAAATCCAAGCTGTTTTTCAGCAGCGCTTCCATCAATGCGCTGGTCTCCGCCACGGCGGCCTCCGCTCGCTTGCGCTCGGTGATGTCGCGGAAATTGATCACGATGCCGACCGCCTTGCCGCCGATGCGCTGGGGTTTGCAGTAACGCTCGAGCAAGCGGCCGTCCTTCATCTCGATGACATCGAAAGCTTCGGCCTCACCCGCGGCGTGAATCTCTTTAACGCGGGCGAGAAACTGTTGCGGATCTTTCGTCTGTGCCGCGGTGAAATCCTGCACGTCCGCATCGCGTGCGTGCTGCATCAGATCGGGCGGGATTCCCCACATTTCCGTAAACGGCCGGTTATAGCTCACGATTTCGCCGGAAAATTGAATCGCGAGAATTCCGTCGGCGGTGGAATCCAGCGTCGCCTTGAGCAGGGAAAGTGAATTGGCGAGTTCGTCCGTGCGCTGATGAACCTTCCGTTCGAGCACCTCGTTCGCGGCCTGAAGTTTTCTTTGCTCGAGACGCATGTGGCGAACTTTCCATCGATAAACTCCGATCAGAAGCAGACCGCTCATCACGGCGGCGCTGGCATAGAACCATAGTGTCTGATAGAACGGTGGCGGCAGCTCGATGCTGTAGTCGTCGCCAGTTGTGTTCCAAATGCCGTCGGCATTGGCGGCCTGGACATGAAACAGATAATGGCCGGCGCTGAGATTGTTGTAGGTGACCGAGCGATGCGCGCCGGCGTCGATCCAATCCGCGTCAAAACCTTCCAACTGATAGCGAACGTGAATCTTCTTCGGCGCGATGAAACTCAGCGCGGTGAAGAAAAATTCGACGCTGCGATCGCCGACCTTCAGCGATGAACTTCGCTGGCCGGCAAAGTCGCTGCCCTTCACGCGGATTTTTTCAACATATACGCGCGGCGGCACCGTGTTGGTCACATAGTGCGCCGGATCGATCATCACGACGCCGCGGGGATTGGGAAACCAGATGCGGCCATCGAGCGTCTTGCACGCGGAGAAGCCCTGATCCGTGCGATCGATGAATCTCACCGATTCCAGGCCGTCGAAGGTTTCGCAACTGATGCGTCGCGCGCGGCCATCCGCGAAATCGGTCAGGCTTTCCCGCGAGACGCGCAGAATTCCGTGGCCGGATGCGAGCCAGAAAAAACCGTGATCGTCGGGCACGATGGCATAAATGCGGCCGTTCGTGAGGCCGTCCTCCTCGGTGATTCTCGTCACCCGATCGCCTTTGATGCGGACCAAACCTGTCGGCAATCCGCACCAGATGCTGCCATCGACGTCCTCCACCACATAATGAACGCGATCGGATGACAGCCCATCGGCGGTCGACCAATGTCGAACTTTTCCGGCCTGAATTCTGAAGAGTCCGTTGTTGGTCCCGGCCCAAATCGCACCGTCGCGTGAGACGCTGAGATGGTTGAACCAATTGAAATTCGGCACTTCTCCCGCAAAGCGGTAAGGTTCGATCTGCCCGTCGCGATACCGGTTCAGGGTCGGACCGAGGCCGATCAGCACGCCCGATGCGTCTTCGACCAGCGCTTCAGGCCAGGTGTCATTGGCGAAAAGGTGAACGAGTTTCCCTTCGTGAAGCACCGAGATGTTCCGATTCCCGTCGCAAAAAAACACGTCTCCATTCTTCGCTTCAAACACCCGGCGGGTATAGCGATTCGGCAGCAGCTTTGGGTCGGTGTAATTGATTATTGTCTTACCATCGAAATAGGAGGTGCCCATCGCCATCGCGATCCAAAGCCCGCCTTTGGCGGAAGCGGCCACGGCAATGGCGCCGCCGGCATTGAGTCCTTCCTTGGAAGAATAGATGGGAAACTTCAGGTCGCTCAGCTGACTCAAACCTTCGACCGTGCCGACCCAGAGACTGCCTTCGGCGTCTTCGAAAAGCGCCAAAACATCGTCACTGCCGAGGCCGTCCGCTTTTTGAAGGAAAGCAAATTTTCCATCCTGATAACGGCCGAGCCCGAATTCGCTCGTCCCGACCCAAAGCACGCCATGACGATCGACCAGCAGCGCGCTGGTTTGCGCCGTCGGGAAAAAAATTTCCTTGCGCCGGAATTGGGCGTCATAGCGATACAAACCGCGGCTGGTCCCGACCCACAAATCGCCGGTCGCATCCCGCGTGATGGAGCAGATGTTCAATCGCTTGAGATCGCCATCGGGAAACAATTTCAATTCACCTTTTTCCCAATAAAAAAGTCCCCGCTCGGCCGTGCCCACCCACATCCGATTCAGGTTGTCCTCCCAAAACGTCAGCACCGGACCAAGTTTCTCGTCAAACGATGTCTCGTTCGGCTTGCCCGGCATCCAGCGCCCCCAACCATAAACCGATCCGGTCCAAATCGCGCCGTCGTGGGCCGCGCGAATCGAGCAGGCGTTCATTCCCGCGACCGTCCAGCGGGGATCGGCGATCGAAGTAAATTTGTGATCGCCGTAGCCGCCGTAACCGCCGTTGGTGATGGAAAACCACAGCCGGCCTTTGGGACTCGCGCTCAGGCGCTGAACATCCTGACCCTGCGCCTCCGTCAAAGCGATCGGCACGACTTTGAACTCCAAACCGTCAAAACGAATCAGTCCGTTCTGCCCGCCCAGCCAGATGTAGCCATCGGACGTTTGCGTGATCGTACTGATTTTATCTGCGGGCAGGCCGGCTAGCCGCGTCCAGTTCTGACAGTTGAACTGGAACAGCGATTTGGCCGGATCGAGGGCAAACAAACCCGCCGGCCAGAGCAGCAGCGCCGCGCCGACGAATAGCGTTGGCCAAAAAGTCCCCGCGGCCGCGCGCAACCCTTCGAGTCCGGACGATTTCTCGTTCATCTCGTCTTCGCTTTTCATGGCGAATGCCATGCCTCCGTCGCTGCCGCGGACGGTTGCAAAATTTGATCGGCTGAAGATTCCGGCTGATCCGTTTTGAGCGGCAGCTCGATCGTAAAGGTCGCACCCATTCCGGGTCCGGCACTTTCGGCCACGAGCGAACCGCCGAGTTCCTTGGCGACGAGCGCGCCGCTGTGCAGGCCAAATCCGTGGCCGTCTTTCCGCGTGGTGAATCCGTGTCCAAAGATTCGCGTTAGGTTCTCCTTCGGAATGCCCACGCCATTATCGATCACGGCAATGCGCACACGCTCTCCGCACGGCGAGATTCGAACGATCAGTTTCTTGTCCTTTCGGCGACTTTCATCGCACGCATATTTCGCGTTCCGAATCAGATTCACGAGAATCTGCATCAGCTTGTGACGCTCGATCGTCACGGTGGGCCGCACCTGGTAATCCCTGGTCAATTCGACTTCGTGACGCTCCAGCGCGCTGGAATTGATGCGCAGCGCATCGTCAACGAGCTCCGTGAGGGGAATCGTTTCCGCAACGCCCGAGACTTTCGCGAAGCTCTGCTGCATCGCCACGATTTCTTTGATGTGCTCGATGTTTTTGCAGAGGTGGCCGAGCTCTTCGCTCATCGTTGTTTGTTCCGTCTGCAAATCCCCGGCGAGCGTCGCCAGATAAGCGGGAATCATTTTCCCTTTCGGATCGCTCGTGAGAAACCGCGCGAGATCGTCTTCGTTCGAGCGAAGCATGGCGGCCACCTTGGCTACAAACTGCGCCTTGGAGTCGCGCATTTGATCCGACACGATTGTCGCGGAAACATTCACGCTGTTGAGCACGTTGCCGACGTTGTGGAGGACGCTCGTGGCGACTTCGGCCATGCCGGCTTGCCGGGACGTTTCCAGCAGGCGTTTGTGGATGTCCTCGAGTTTCGCCTCGGCCGCTTTGCGCGCGGTGATGTCCCGGAAATTGATGACGATACCGACGGTTTCTCCGTCGAGCTTTTGCGGCCGGCAGTAGCGTTCGATCATCCGGCCATCCTTGAACTCGATCACATCGAACGACTCGGTTTCCGCGTTTTGGTGGATCTCGCGGATTCGGGCCAGGAATCCCTCCGGGTCTTTGACCTGAGTCACGGTAAAGGCCTGCACCACGGCGTCGTCGGCTGTTTTCATCCGGTCAGCCGGTATCCGCCACATGTCGATGAATTGCTGATTGTAGCTCACCACCTCGCCCGAAAATTGAATCGCGAGAATCCCATCGGCGGTCGAATCGAGCGTGGCCTGCAGCAGTGAAAGCGAGTTCGCCAGCTCCGCCGTCCGCTGGCCCACCCGAACTTCCAGCGCGTCGTTCTGCGCGCGAAGCTGATGTTCGTGTACTTGAATGAGTCGAAGCTTCCAACGGACCGCGGCGTACAACGATCCGCCAAGCGCGAGCCCGCAGACGCTGTAGAACCAAAACGTCATGTAATAAGGCGGCGGCAGTTCGATCGAGAGGCTGTCTCCCGTGGTGTTCCAAACTCCGTCCGCATTCGCGGCCTGCACGTGAAAGGTGTAGCGACCGTGCGGAAGTTTGTTGTAAACGACCGAGCGGTGCACGCCGGCGTTGATCCACGCGGAATCAAATCCCTCCAGTTGATAACGAATCTGGACTTTCTTCGGCGCAATGAAGCTGAGCGCGGCGAAGAAAACCTCGACGTTGCGCGCGCCGACTTCCAGCGAAACGCTCTTCTCGCCGATCAGGTCGCGACCATCGACGCGGATTTTTTCCACGTGCACCCGCGGCGGCACTGTGTTGGCGACATAGTGCGCCGGGTCGATCATGACCACGCCGTGGGGATTCGGAAACCAGATGCGGCCGTCGAGAGTCTTGCACGCGGAATAGCCCTGATCGATGCGGTCGATGAATTTCACCGATTCGAGTCCCTCAAAGGTTTCGCACTCGATGCGCGGTGTTTTTCCCTCCGCAAAATCGGTCAGATTTTTTCGCGCGATGCGCAGAATGCCGTGGCCGGATGCCAGCCAGAAATAGCCAAGATCATCCGGCACGATCGAGTATATCCGGCTGTCGAAAAGTCCATCGGCCGCGGTGATCGCGGTGACCTTGTCGTCCTTGATCCGAACCAGTCCGGAAGGCGTGCCACCCCAAATGCTGCCGTCGACGTCTTCGAGAACGTAGTGAACCCGGTCGGAGGGCAGGCCGTCCGCCATCAACCAGCGCCTCACCCTGCCATCTTTGATCCGCAACAGCCCGCCGTGCGTGCCGGCCCAGATCGCGCCGTCTTTCGCCACACACATGCCGGTGAACCAATCGAGCTTCGGCTTTTCACCGGTGAATTCAAACGGTTCCAAGCGACCGTCATGATAGCGATTTAATGTCGGCCCGATCGCGACCACGACGCCCGTCGCATCTTCCGCGAACGCCTCGGGCCATTGTTCGTCCTTGAGCGCCGCGATAACTTTCCCATCTCGCAGAACGCCCATGCCTTTTACGCCGTCACAAAAAAAGAGATCGCCGTTCTTCGCCTCGAATATCCGGCGGATATAAATGTTTCCCAACAATGCCGGGTCGGAATAATTGACGGCTTTCCGATCGTTGAAATAGGAAATGCCCGAGGTCGCGCCGATCCACAGTCCTCCTCGGCGGGAAGGCGTCACCGCCAGCACGCCGTCGCGCACCAGTCCTTCTTTTGACGAATAGATCGGGAATTTCAGATCCGTGAGCTGGCTGAGCCCTTCGACCGTGCCGACCCACAGGCTCCCTTCTGCATCCTCGAACAATGAGGTGACTGCGTCGCTTCCCAGACCGTCCGCCTTCGCCAGCAATGCAAATTTGCCGTGCTGATACCGACCCAATCCGAGGTCTGTCCCCGCCCAGACGATCCCATGTCGATCGACGAGCAGGGCGTTGATTTGTGCGCCGGGCAGCAAAATCTCCTTGCGGTGGAACTGTGAATCGTAGCGAAAAATTCCCTTCACCGTTCCCACCCACAAATCTCCCGCGGAGTCCTGCGCGAGCGAGCCAATCGTGTACTTGTCGAGTTCGCCATCTGGGAAGCGTTTCACGATGCCTTCCTCCCAATAATAAAGGCCGCCCTGCACCGTGCCGAGCCATACGCGACCAGCGGCATCCTCGAACAACGCGCTCACGTTATCCGGCTTCTCGTTGAACATCGTTGCCTGCCGGTCACCTTTCACCCACCGGCTCCAGCCGAGCGCGGAGCCCGTCCAGATCGAACCATCCCGCGCGGCGAGAATCGTGTTCGAATTAAGGCCTGGCGTCGTCCAGCGCTCATCGCCAATCGGCGCGAAATTTCCACGGTCGTAACTCCCGTAACCTCCGGCCGCGATGGAAAACCACAGTCGCCCGTCCCGGCCGAGACTCATGCGTTGAATATCCTGGCCCTGCGCGGCCGGCAGTTTTACCGGCACGAGCTTGAACTCCAGTCCGTCGAAACGGATCAACCCATTTTGTCCACCGAGCCAGATGTAGCCATCGTCCGTTTGCGTGATGGCGCTGATTTTGTCCGCCGGCAGCGAAGCGATCCGCGTCCAGTTCTGGCAGTTGAATTGAAAAATGGATTTGGTCGGATCGAGTGCGCGCACCGTCGTGGGAAACACCAAGAGCGCACTCGCGACCAGCAGGCCCGACCGGCCCAAGTTCAACGCCGCCTGCAGAAAAAAGCTCAGGCCGTTCGAACGGGCATGATGCGATTTACTCAACACGGCGAAGGAGCGCGCCGATTGAGCGCGCGAGCGTCGAGCGCCTCACGGACCGCGCTGCCAAGCTGGCGCGGCGAATAAGGCTTGTGGATAAAACGTGCGCTGGTTTCGGCGCTGAAGACGCCGTTCACCGTTTCCTGGCTGTAGCCGCTGGTGAAAATGACCGCGAGTTCGGGTTTCTCCGCGAGCAGCTTCGCCGCGAGCGCCGGTCCGGTGACGTCATCCGGCATGACCATGTCGGTCAGCAGCAGGTCGATTCGTTTGGAATGCCATTTCCAAACTTCGAGCGCGTGCAGGCCCGAACGCGCCTGCAAGAGTCGGTAGCCGAGCGGCTGCAGGACGGCGACCGCGAACTCACGCACACTCGCTTCGTCTTCCACGATGAGAAGGGTTTCACGGCCCGTGGCGATCGGACCTTCGGCTGTCGCACTTTTCGGCGCGGAATCCACGCCACTTCCAGCGACCGGAAGGAACACCTCGAAGCTCGTGCCCATGCCAACTTCGCTCTTAACCTCGATCCAGCCGCGATGTTGTTTGATGATGCCGAAAATAGTCGCAAGCCCGAGTCCGGTGCCTTTGCCCACTTCCTTGGTCGTAAAAAACGGCTCGAAAATTCGCGGCATGATTTCCGGTGCGATGCCGCAACCCGTGTCCCGCACGCACAACGTCACGAAACGGCCGGCCCGGGCTTCAGATTTCCCGCGAATATCCGCCGCGTTCAGTTGCACCATCCGCGTGCCGATCGTGAGATGTCCGCCGTTGAGCATCGCATCACGCGCGTTGACGGTCAGGTTTACCAAAACCTGTTCGATCATGCTCGCGTCCGCCTCGATCCGATCGAGTCGCGGCGCGAGATCGAGCTTCAACGCGATGTCCTCGCCGATGATTCGCCGCAGCATCGTGGCGACTTCATCGATCGTGTGGTTGAGCTCGAGCGCGACCCGCTCGATCGGCCGCTTGCGACTGAAGTAGAGCAATTGTCGCGTCAGGCTGCCGGCGCGCTGTCCCGCCGTATAGATTTGTTTGGCGGCCTCGCGCGTCTCCGGAGAAACATCCGGATCCTCGAGCAGGATGTTGCTCCAGCCGTTGATCACCGTGAGCACATTGTTGAAGTCGTGCGCAATTCCTCCGGCGAGCTGGCCGATCGCCTCCATTTTTTGCGACTGCCGGAGTTGTTCCTCGACCAGCACCCGCTCGGCCCGCAGCCGCCGTTCGTCGAGCGCATTCGAGATCGCCAGGCCGAGCCGGTCGAGTCGGTCCTTCAACAAATAATCGGTGACGCCTTGCTTGATGCATTGCGCAACCAATTCGTCGCCGAGCGAACCGGAAATGATGATGAACGGGATATCGAGGCCGAGTCCCTTCAATTTCGCCAGCGCCTTCAGCCCATCGAATCGCGGCAGATCGTAGTCGGCCAGGACGACATCGATCGAGGGATCCAGCAGGCCGACGAAATCCTCCTCGGTTTCAACCCGGTCCCATCGAGGCTCGTAGCCGCAGCGTCGCAGTTCGCGCACGATCAATTCCGCGTCGATCACCTTGTCTTCCAGAAGGATCACGCGGAGTTTTTTCTTGTCGGAGGGAGAGTCGCTGTTCGATGGGATCAAAGCTGCGCGCCGTCGGACTTGCCGTCTGGGCAACAAGCGTCCGCGCTAGCGCACCTCTACGAATCGGCACAATTCACGAGAAACCGAAGCAGCGCTCGTGTTTAAGTAGATCTTTTACCGCCTTGCGACCGACCGCTTATCTTATCGGTTCGGGCAGCGTAAAATAAAACTGCGCCCCCTCGTGTAACTTCGACTCTCCCCACGTTTTGCCGCCATGCCGCTCGACGATGCGCCGCACCAACGCCAGGCCAACCCCGGTTCCTTCGAATTCGTCCTGACTATGCAGCCGCTGAAAAACACCGAATAGTTTGTGACCAAAGCGCGGATCGAACCCCACCCCGTTGTCCTTGATGCAATATGTTTTCCCACCGGTCCCGCTCCATCCTGTTACCTCGATGACCGGCGCCGCCTGTCGAGACGAAAACTTGACGGCATTTCC
>Ga0207661_10002980_pt1 | contig 11707 bp, 11 predicted proteins | sample KBSC713LmetaG_FD_184337 | JGI IMG/M metagenome (GOLD analysis project Ga0207661, IMG submission 184337) | Corn rhizosphere microbial communities from Kellogg Biological Station, Michigan, USA - KBS C7.1-3L metaG (SPAdes) (version 2) | ecosystem: Host-associated > Plants > Roots > Rhizosphere ... | reverse complement strand
CTACACCCAAAACAGGAGGGGGCTCTATGAAGCACTTCAGCCTATTCGCGGCAATAGCCGCTTGCGTTCTCTCAGCCGGTGCCATTAACTCATCGGCTCTGGATATGTCGCATGCAAGCTGCACCATAACCGCAGGCGAGCACGCGGGAACTTTCAGTCTGAGCGTGGGGGATGACTCGTGCTCAGAAGGCCGGCATTGCGGCAGCTTCAGCTCAGAGTCAATGAAGCGGATCTCCGGAATCACGCTCGAAGATCTGGCGCGAGACGGCGCTCAACTCACCGCGGTGCTCGATGCCGATGCGGGCCGTTTCACCTGCGCCGGCACAGTGCACGACGCGGCGCTCAGAGGCACGTCCACGTTCACCCCGCATCCGGATTTCGTGTCTCGCATGGCGCAGCTCGGATTTAAAGGCTTCGACAACGACAAGCTGCTGACATTCACGTTTCTCGACATCGGAAGCGCATGGGCACAATCGCTCAAGGATGCAGGCATCGCCGGCATGACAACCGATAATCTAATTCCCTTGCACATCTTCAAAGTGGACAAGGCCTACGTGGCTGAGCTCACCGCGCTCGGATATGGCAAGCCGGACGCCGATAAGCTCGTCGCACTCAAAGTGCAGGGAGTGAATGCGGAAGAAGTGCGCCAGATTCGCGACCTCGGTTACCAGCCCACGCTCGACGAACTCATCCAGATCCGCATTTTTCACATCACGCCGGAATTCATCCGCACCATGAAGGCGCGCGGCTTCAACGATCTCACCATCGCCAAGCTGGTGCAGATCAAAATTTTCAAGCTCGACGAATGATCGCATCGCAGCGTGGCGAGGTCCCGCAAGCCCTCGCCGCCCTCAGTGGACGGTCCGCGATTTGTGCCGCATGTAGTCCATCAGCAGGTATTCTCCCAGCCGATCCGGGCTGGTGAAATACGCTCTCCCCCGGCACATCTCCGATACCTTGTGAACGAACTGCACCAGTTCGAAATCCTGCGCCAGCATGAACGTATTGATCATCACGTTCGATCGCTTGCACCGCGCAACTTCCTCAAGGGTTTCGCTCACCACCAGCGGATCAAGGCCGTAAGGGTTCTTGTAAATTCGTCCGTCCGGCAGCGTGAGCGCCGAAGGCTTTCCATCGGTAATCATCACGATCTGCTTCATGTCTTTGCGCTGCCGGGCCAGTACTCGCTGTGCCACGCGGAGACCCTCGCGCGTGTTCGTATGCCACGGCCCCACCTTTACCCGCGCCAGGTGCGATACCGGCATCTCTTCGGCGGAATCGTGAAACAACACCAGCGAGAGCGAGTCCCCGGGAAACTGCGTGCGGATCAGATGCGACAGCGCCATCGCCACACGCTTGGCCGGCGTGAACCGGTCTTCCCCGTACAGAATCATCGAGTGTGAACAATCCAGCATCACAACCGTTGCGCACGAGCTTTCGTACTCGCATTGGTTCACCTGCAGGTCGCTGTATTCCATGTTCAACGGAAAGCTCAGCCCCTCGCGCGCGATCGCCGAGCCCAGCGTTGCCGTTGAATCAAGATTCAGCGTATCGCCGAACTGGTAGGGCCGCGACCCGCCGCTCGCTTCGATGCCCGTGGCCCAGTGCCGCGTGTCATGCCGTCCCTGGCTCGATTTCCCCATCGAGCCAAGCAGATCGCGCAGAGCTTTATAGCCGAGAAAATCGAGGCTCTTGTCCGTGACCTCAAAACGCGCATCCATCGCGGGTCCATCTTGACCGCCCACCGACCCCGCAGCATTTGGATCCATAGGCCGCGAAGACGAAATGTAATTCTGCTGCTCCATCTTCTCGAGCAGCTTCTCGATCAGTTCGTCCAACTTTCCTTCCGCCGCTAACTGGTCGAGCTTTCGTTGCATTTCTTCATCGAGAAACTCACCCGATTCGAGCACACGCCGCAACGCCTCGCGCAGGTCCTCCAAGTTATGGCTGAGATCCTGAAACCGTGAATACGGATCTTCAAATCCAGAGTCCAGCAGGTAATCGGACAGAGCCTGCAGCAAGTCCTCGAGATCGATCTCCGACGCAAGATCACCGGAATACCGCGTATATCGGACGTGCTTCATACCATCCTCTGACCCTCTGTCGCTTTGTGCCTCTGTCCCTTTGTCCCTCTGTCCCTTTGTCCCTCTATTCCTCGGCCCCTAGTTGTATCCACCGCCCCGCCGCGTACGCCGCGACCGCTCCCAATCCTCGTACTCAACCTCCAGCGAATGCGCTTCCTGCGTGCGCGCCGGCTTTTCCGGTGCCGCGTATCCGCGCTCTTCACTGCGGCTCAGCTTGCGATGCGCGGCCATGCCTTCGAGCAGGAATTCGGCTCCCCCAACCAGCGCCGCGGGCGCGTCGGACGTCTTCGGGCCCAGCACATCCAGCGTCTCCGCCAATCCTTGAATCTGTGACAACTCAGCCCACGCTGCCGCGGCGGGCAGGCGGTCGTCCAGTTTCACGCTCCCGCCCAGGTTGAACCACAATTCAATCTGCTCTGTATTCACCTCAGCGAAATAGCGGTCGAACGTCTTGCGTACTGCGGCCGCGATCAATTCCTTCACCACCGTATCGGCGCCGCGCATTTCGCCTTCGTACTCCAGTTCCAGCTTCCCCGTAATTCCGGGCATCGCGGCGTAGATATCGCTGATCCGCGGCAGCGCACCGGCCTCGCCACTCAACAGCGCTCGCCGCTCCGCATTCGAAATCACCAGCTCCATCGTGGAAATCGGCAGCCGCTGGCTCACCCCGCTACGCTTATCCACCTTCTTGTCCTGCCGTGCAGAAAACGCAATCTGTTCCACGATCTCGCGGACGTAACCCGGGACTTCGATCTGCGCCGGCCCGCGCTTCTCCCAAGCCTCTTGCGCCGTAATCGCGATCCCTTCTTCGAGCGTTTCAGGATAGTGCGTGCGAATCTCCGATCCGATGCGGTCCTTCAGAGGTGTCACGATCTTGCCGCGTGCCGTGTAGTCCTCGGGATTCGCGCTGAACACCAGGGCCACATCCAGATCGAGCCGCACAGGATAGCCCTTAATCTGCACATCGCCTTCCTGCATGATGTTGAACAGCGCCACCTGAATCTTTCCCGCCAAATCCGGAAGCTCGTTGATGGCGAAGATGCCTCGGTTCGCACGCGGCAATAGTCCGTAGTGCATCGTCAGTTCGCTCGCCAGGTTCTCGCCTCCGCGCGCGGCCTTGATGGGATCGATGTCGCCGATCAGGTCGGCGACGGTGACATCCGGTGTCGCCAGCTTCTCCACATAGCGATCCTCACGCTCCAGATACGCAATCGGCACCGCATCGCCTCGCTCCTCAATAAGATCGCGGCAGCGCCGGCACAGCGGCCGAAATGGATCGTCGTGAATCTCGCACCCCGCAATATACGGCAGATGCTCATCGAGCAGCGCGGTCAGTGCCCGCAGAATGCGGCTCTTCGCCTGCCCACGCAGTCCCAGCAGAATTAAGTTCTGCTTCGATAGCACAGCGTTCACGATTTGCGGCACCACGGTGTCGTCGAACCCCACAATTCCCGGAAAGATGCTCTCGCCGCGCTTTAGCCGCGCAATGAGGTTTTCCCTCATCTCATCCTTGATCGATCGGGAAATCGGCAGTTTGCTGGCTCGCAGTTCTCCGAGAGTTTGGGGAGTCGAGTGACCTGCAGGCATTTGTTGCTCCTCCTGCCGGCGCGTTCTGCCGCGGCGAAGAGGCAAAGCCACTTCATCGCACGACCGCCCATGCCGGAACCTTACTCTACCTGTTTGACCTCAGCGCAGATGCGGGCACCACGTGTAGGGGAAAGCGCCCACCAAAAGCTGGGGATTGTTGCCGGTCGTGGCTTCACGACGGCAGACCACAACCGGTTCAGGTAGTATGCTCGCGAATTCCACGATTCGCAAACCACATCGGATCCCAGGCGTCCACCCCTTCGTCCGCATGGCCGCTCCGTCGGCCGGGCCGCTTCTCCACAAGAAATGAAATCAGTGCTGAACCGGCGCAGCTCCCGCAGCCTCCACCAGCTTGCGCAGATCGGGCAGGAAGACGAAACGCACCAACCCGGAAGGCTTCTCAGCCTCGGCCAGCAACTCGCGCCGCGCATCCAGCCAACCCGCCGGAGCCGGTGTGTGCATTTCCAGGTAAGACAACGCCTCGAGCCCCGTCGTGCCAAGTTCTCCAAGCTGGCTCGCGCGAATCTGCTGATCGGATAGCCTTGCCGAACGGGAAGCCAGCGCCTCGATCGTCGGCGCAGCCTTCTGCCACTGTTCAAACCGCTTCCGTAATTCCAGCTCCGCCGCGCGCCGCGCCTCGTCATCGCTCGCATGGAGCACTGCATCCGCCTCGCGCGCAATCTCCTGCCGCGCCGGCGGATCCGTCACCACGGCGTCCACCATTCGATCCAGTGACGTCAGCCGGTCCGTGTGCTGCGCCTGGTATCGTTCGCTGAAGGTCGCCGGCTCGGTCACCGATGCCATCGCATCGAGCGCCTCCGCATGCGCCGATCCCGCAAGATTACGCCGCAGCGTCTCCGGCCCGCTCATGTGCGTCAGGCCGACATTTTCAAGTTCGAGCGACCCAATCCGCAGGCGCCGATACATATCCTCCACGTCGCGGTCCGACTGCGGTGACCAGAACCGCTCCGCGATCGCCAGGCTCCGCGGCCACACCCGCGAGTCCACCGTCTCCGGATGGATTTGCTCGCCCCACATGCAGATTTCGCCGCCCAGAATCAGCTTCTGCTGTTCCGGCGTCAGCTTTGTATCCGCCGGAATCGGATCGGCCAGAAACATCATCTCCGCGGTCTTGTGCGCGTCGAGATAATACGGGGCGGACAAGATTCCCACGTACCCCTGTGACGCCCCGCTTGCCAGCGAGGCATCTCCCCGCCAGCTCTGCACCAGGATGTCCTTGGGCAAATCGGGATTGAGAATCTCGTCCCAGCCCATCATCTTCTTGCCGTGTTTCTGCAGAATCGGCAGGAGCCGCTTGTTGAAATAGGTCTGAAGTTCCTCCGGTGTCTTGAAACCCTTCTTCCTCATGAAGTCGGCGATACGCGGATTCTCCAGCCAGCCCTTCCCCTTCGTTTCATCGCCGCCTATGTGGAAGTACGTATCGGGAAAAATTTCCCCCATCTCGCCGATAAACTCGTCGAGAAACTTGAAAGTCTTTTCGTTGCTCGGGTCCAGTTCCGACTGCGGAATGCCGAACTGAATCGGCAGCGACTTGATATCTTCTCCCGCCCCGATCTCGGGATAAGCCAGCAGCCAGCTCGACGAGTGACCCGGCATATCGAACTCCGGCACCACGCGGATTCCGCGCGCCCGCGCATACGCCACAACGTCGCGCATCTGATCCTGCGTATAGTACTGTCCGTCTGACGCCAGTTCGGTGAACTTGGGAAACTTCTTGCTCTCTGCCCTGAAGCCCTGGTCATCGCTCAGATGCCAATGAAACACGTTCAGCTTGGCCACTGCCATGCCGTCCAGAGTCCGCTTGATCACGTCCACAGTTTCGAAGTGGCGGCTCACATCAAGCATGAACCCACGCCAGCGAAAGCGCGGCGCATCGTTGATCGCCACCGCCGGCAGCCGGCATGCTCCATCTCTCATCTCCACCAGTTGCAGAAACGTCTCCATGCCGTGCATGACGCCAACGTCCGTCACCGCGGAAAGATCCGCATGAGAACTCGTGACCGTCAGCTTGTAGCTCTCGTTCTCATCCAGGCTCTGCACCGCTTCGCCCGGCCCTCCGACGCTCAGCGTCAGCACGGCAGCCGCATCGGGCTGCGCATCGTGTTGCGCACGGCGAATGCCTCCGCACTCCGCATCCAGCCGCGTCAGCAAGCGGTCGAACGCGGCATCCAGCCGTGCGTCATGCAAACCCTGAATCGCCGCATGGAAGTCGGGACCGAGCATCAGTTCGCCCGACCCTCTTTCCATTGAGCTCGGCAGCGGCATCAGGTGCAACGGTTCAGGAGAAGTTGAGGGCTGGGCGTAAGCGTTCGCGACAAGTGCCGCGAACAAGCTGCATGCCAACCATTTGGCGTTGCGTTCACATTGCGGAAAGTGGCCCATGAGGAATCCTCGAAAGTATTGCATTCACTTGCAAACCACGAGAATAACAGGGCCGGACGATGCTCCGGTCCACTACCGCTCGGCCTTCGCTTGTTTAGGAAACAGAAAAAGGGCTCGCGGCTTATCGAACCGCAACCACTGCTGTAAATCCCACATCAGGATGGGCAGTCGCTTCGGCCCCGCTCACACCGAGGCGCACCGTTTCGCCATCACGCCTCGATCAAACATGCAAAAACTGTTTCGACCCGAGTCCTTCACCGCGTACATCGCCGCATCCGCATTGCGCAGAAGGTCTTCGGCGCTATCGCCATCCTCGGGGAAAACAGAGATGCCCACGCTCAGGCTCAAGCTGATTCTCCGGCCGCTGATCTCGATCGGCTGCGAAGCATTTCGAATGATCTGTTCGCCGCAGCGCTCCACATCTTCTACCGAGCGGATTTCGGGCATCACAATCACGAACTCGTCTCCACCCATCCTGGCCACGGTGTCGGATTCGCGAACCGACGAGAGCAGCCGCTGTCCAACCGTCGCAAGCAATACATCGCCCTCAGCGTGTCCCAGCGAGTCGTTGATCTGTTTGAACCAGTCAATGTCAATCAGGAAGACAGCCGTCATCTGGTCGTGAATCTGCGCGCGAACGATCGCCTGCCGCAGGCGCTCCTGCAGCAGCGTTCGATTGGCGAGTCCCGTTAGATGATCGTGATGCGCGAGATAGTTCACGTGATCGGAACGCAGGCGGTGCTCGGTAACGTCGCGGCTGGTAATCGCAATTCCATTGCCCAGCCTGACCACCTGAACATTCAGCCACGTGCCCTTGATCATGTCGTCGTCAATGAAGACTTCGCAGGTGTGGGGAACTCCGGTGCGGACAACCTCACGATATTTCTCAATCAGGCCGGACTGGATCATGAATGGCCGCACTTCGGTCAGCACCTTGCCGTAGAGGCTCTCGCGGCTCACCCCGAGCCGGCGCTCGGCATTGGGGTTGATATAGCTGAATCGAAAGTCGACAATCGCGCCGGAAGAATCCGGGATTCCTTCGAAGATGTAGAAGTCGTCGAGGGTGCATTCCGCGGCCGCGAAGAACTGCGCGTATTCCGCCGAGGCGGATCCGCCTGCGCCTGCCTGCCGCTGACCTCGAAAAAAAACAGCTTTGCGGAAAGCGGGTGCAATGCCCCGGAAAGATCTCTTGAATACGCCCACGGTTCGGCCCTGTCTATTCGGGAAAGATGGGAATATGCGTGAGAATACATTCCCGCACGCACGCCATCCATCCCCCTAAAGGGCTACAGGTGCTTCATACATTACCTTCCCTAGCGCGCCGCGGCGATCTGGTCCATGGGAATCTCAAGCGCAAACAGCGATCCATTGCCCTGGTCGGCGTGCACCCACATGCCGTGGAACGCTTCCTTCAGCTCCGGATGCGCGGCGAGAAGCGCCGTCATCACGCCCTCAACCTGCTTGCGCGCAGCAGGAGGGTCGCGGAGCTGCGCCGCCTGTCCCTGATCGGGCTTGTAGTGTACGTCGAGGTCGAGCCCGCCAAACGCAGTGGTCGTGTCCACCGCGGTTAACTGAATCGCGCCCGCCGGCGAATTCACCGTGACCGGCTTCTCCGAAGGGAAGTCCGTGGGCTTCACCTCGTCGGTCTCGCGCTGCAGCTTCTGCAGGTTTGGACTTGAGAGGTTATCGAGCGGTTCCAAAAGGTTGGCCGCCATGCGGTAGTAGATCCACGCGGCCCAGCGCCCGTTTGACTGTTTGAACTTGCGTGCCGCAACCCAGTACCACAAGCCATCATGTCCCGCGTTGATCATGGGCTTAGCGAAGAATCCGGCAAGCATCCAGCGACCCGCGTTCTGCGCCAGGATCAAAGAAACCTGCTGCGGCTTTTTCACCCCGGTGGCATGAACCAGCGCCAGCGCGTACTTGCCCGGAGGTATCCCAGTGAAGTTGAGCACCACCACGGGCGACCCGCAGAAGAACTGCGTGCTGGCCGCGCCGGCCTGGTCGGTGGAGGAGTCCAGCCCGTAAATGTCATCCACAGTGATGGTTGCCGACTTTACATCGGGCGCAAGGTTCTCGACCGATCCGGCAATACCGCTGAAATCGGCGGCCACCGCAGGCAGCGTATTGGCCTTGAGGCCGTTCACGTCCCCGTTCTGCACCTCGCTCAGCATTGCCCGTGCAGCACTGGCCAGCGCGTTGCGATCGGCCGGCGTCATCTGCGACTGCGTGGTGCAGGAGGCTGCGCGCCCCGCAGGCGCCAAAACGCCCAAACCTGCAACCAGGCACAAAGTCAGAGCGCATTGCCCCATCCTGATTCGTAGAAACATCCCCACGGCCTTTCAGCTTGGAAATCTAAGCACAGGCGGACAGAGCGTCCGCAGGCACATTCAATTGGATGCAGCCAACGGCCTCCGGGCAAATCCTGGCGGCGATGCCACCCGCCGCGCGCGGCAACCCCTTGAAGCACCCGGGCGTCCTACGGCGCGGAGATGGAGGAATCAATGGCTTCTGAATTGAGTGGGAAGAAGATCGCCTTCCTGGCGACCGACGGGTTCGAACAGGCAGAACTGCTGGAGCCCCGCAAAGCGCTCGACGAGACGGGCGCCACTACCGTGGTAATTGCGCCCAAGGGCGGCGAAATCAAAGCGTGGGACATGAAGGACTGGGGTAAAACGGTGAAGGTCGACAAGGTGCTGGCCGACGCCAATCCCAACGATTACGACGCCCTGGTGCTCCCCGGCGGCGTCATCAATCCCGACCATCTGCGGATGGACCCGGCAGCGGTGAACTTCGTGAAGAAATTCGTCGAAACCGGCCGGACCACGGCGGCCATCTGCCATGGCCCCTGGACTCTGCTCGAAGCGGGCGTGTTGCGCGGCCGCACCGTGACCTCATGGCCGTCGCTGAAGACCGACCTGAAGAACGCCGGCGCAACCTGGGTCGACCAGGAATCCGTGACCGACGGTCAGTTCATCTTCAGCCGCAATCCCGATGACATTCCGGCGTTCAACCGCGCCATCATCCAGAGCCTTAGCGGTGCAGGACGGCAGAGCGCCGCCGCCTGAGTGCCTCGACTTTTAGGCTCGCTTGTGGGGAAGGTCGCGGCGTCAGCCGGGCAGCAGCGAGCCGGATGCGGGCCGATGTGGCTTTCCTGCGGTCCTCGGTGGTTCGAGGAAGGCCGGCATTTTGCGGAGCTGCAAAGTATGCCGGCTGAATCCGATTTGCTATAAACTACTGACTTTATTGCTGTTTACGCAAATTACGAAAGAAAGACGAAAAGCGAAAGAAAAGAGAAGCCAGAAAAAAATTTACGTTCGTTTCTCTGAATGGTCTCGACGTTCTGCTCCCGGATTTCTCCGGGAGAGAAGCTAGAGTAGCATTGCGGTGGCCCGGTGGATGTGACCGCTGTCACGGTTCTGCGGGTTGAGGGTAGGGCGAGTGGGGTGCCGGGCTGGCGCCGTGGGCTTCGGTTCGTCGCGGCCCTACGGGACGCGCCGAGATGCTCTTGGGTTTCGGGTCCCAGGACTGCGCCCCTTCGGGGCTTGGCCTGGGCTACTCTCGTTGCGTCCTACGGGACGCCGGAGGTTCCCAGGTCTCAGAATCGGGATCCGGGCGACCCCAATCCGGATTGAACTTTCATCCCCTTGGGAGCCGGGCCACCCGCCTAGAGACCGTGGAGTAAAACGCGGGTTCGCGCTCTGGCGGCACTCGCCGGGCGGGGTTCGTGGTCTCCCACTCATCCACGATGAAACTGTGGATGAATGGGGCACTCAGGGTCCTGGTTATTTCATGATCGGGCCGCCTGCCCTCTTGCTCCACCTAGTGCAGCCAACTATCAGCATCCCGCCCCGGTCCCCAAAAGCGAGGGACCCGGGGGCACCCTCATTATGGTGGGGAGAGTCACGGGGATCGGGGCCACCGCCTTTTTGCGAAAGGATTGGGACACCGAGCCCAGCAGTGATCCGAGCTCCGGCGCACTAGCTGGCGCGCTGCAGCGATTCGGCCTCGTCCTGTTCGTGGCTGGCCGACTCAAATCCAAGCGCTCGAAACGCATGCCGCAAAACATCCGCCCGCATCTGCTGCACCGGGCCGGCGGGAATCACGGTCATTCCCCCGATCATGTCCGCCAGGTCAAGATAAGCGCGCCGGTTGATGTAGATGAAATCCAGCGGATACTCCGGCTTTCGCGCACGCGCCGCCATCGGATCAGCATCGAGAATGTAGCTGACGTCAGGCCGCGGAACAATCTTCATCAACCCGCGCACATAGGCGCGCACAAAACGATTCCGCAGGCGCAGATTGGCGAACTGGTCGTAGATGTAGCGGTCGAAGATGATGAAGTCCGCGTCGGAAGCCAGCGCTTTGCGGACCTGTCTGCGCGTGGACATGGCATCGAGCGCATAGAGCCCAAGGCGTACGCACAGCATGGGCCAGGTCTGGATGTTTTTGTCGCGGCGATTCACCGGCTTATCCGGGCTTCCCACGCCCTTCTCACCCTTGAAGATCTTGTGGCCCGCGCCCTCGCGCACGCCGGTGAGAGTAGCCACCTGGTCCCAGAAGGGAATCGTTACAACGCGCAGTCCCTGCTCTTCGAGCCAAGTCCGAAGCGCGTTAATCTGCGTGCTTTTTCCCGCTCCGTCCACCCCGGAAAAGCTCACGAATTTCTTATTCGCAGTCATTTGTCGATTTGTCCTCAGCAAGAGTATTCCAATGATCAAGTAGTCATTGCGGGTGGCTGGGGCTTCCCTTGGAGAGCCCGATAACCGCGCCGGCCGCCGCGGCACCAGCCACGATCAAGCCAACCCGGATGAAGATTGCTTTGACGCGTTTCTGTTTGGCGGGTGCAATCGCTGCTCCGGCCGGCCGCGATCCTGCCACCCCGGTCGGTCGCGTCAACGGAGCAGCGGCCGTGCCCACCGGATTCTGCGCGTCCTGCCTCTCCACTTCTCCCGACTGCGCCACATCCTGCGAGCGCGAAGCAAACCCTGGTGCCGGCGCGTCAGGCTGTTGCGCCGGAGTTGCCGGCTGGGCCTGCTGATTGGTAACCGGCTGCGAATCGGGAGTCGCTGGATGCGTCTGCTGAGCCGGCGCGGGTTGCTGGTTCTGTTCCTGTTCGAGCGGCAGAGCCGCCGCGGTCATCTGGGCGGTGACGAAGAACGACAGGCATAGCGCAACAGGCCTGCCCAATCGCAGAAGCAATGAGTTCATGGGTCGCTCCTTTCGGGCCCGGGAAAACGGCTTCACGCCGCGTGTTCTGAGGCCAGGACTGCAGCATTCAGGCCCGCGGGGGATGCCATGAATGCCGTCCGGCGCTGGAAACTCTCAGCGGCTTTCTCAACGGTTTCGAATGTACGAAAAAGGCGGTCGACACCCCAGGCCGACAGCATTCCGTTGGCTTCGGCCGACAGAGCCGCCAGGCGCACATCCCCGTTCCGCTTCATCGCCTCTTCCAGGCAGCAAAGCAGCAAGTGAGCAGCGGCGGAATCCAACTGGCGGAGTTCCGTGCAATCCAATACGATGGCCGGACGCTCTCCATGCAAGGCAACGGCCAGGTCGAGCAGCAGTGCGCGTTCCGCGCGTTGATCGATGCGCTGCGGCAGGTGTTTGATCGTGACGGTACGTGTTTTGAG
>Ga0207661_10002972_pt1 | contig 11725 bp, 12 predicted proteins | sample KBSC713LmetaG_FD_184337 | JGI IMG/M metagenome (GOLD analysis project Ga0207661, IMG submission 184337) | Corn rhizosphere microbial communities from Kellogg Biological Station, Michigan, USA - KBS C7.1-3L metaG (SPAdes) (version 2) | ecosystem: Host-associated > Plants > Roots > Rhizosphere ... | reverse complement strand
GCGCCACCACCGGCTGGCCCGTGGTGATGCCGCCCAAAATGCCGCCGGCATGGTTGGACAGGAACGTTGCACCCTGGTTGCCCATCCGCATCTCGTCGGCGTTCTCCTCGCCAGACAACTCGGCCGCCGCGAAGCCGGCGCCGATCTCGACGCCCTTGACCGCATTGATGCTCATGAACGCCGCTGCCAGATCGGCATCGAGCTTGGCATAGATCGGCGCGCCGAGGCCGGCCGGTACGCCCTCGGCCACGATCTCGATGACAGCGCCGATCGACGAGCCGCTTTTGCGGATGCCGTCAAGATACTCCTCGAAGAACGCGGCCTTGTCCCTGTCGGGACAGAAGAACGGATTTTTGCCAATCTCCTCCCAGTCCCATTTATCGCGATCGATCCTGTGCGGGCCGATCTGCACCAGCGCGCCGCGCACATTGACCTCGGGCAGGATCTTTCGCGCGATCGCGCCGGCCGCGACCCGCATCGCGGTCTCGCGCGCCGACGAACGGCCGCCGCCGCGATAATCGCGCAGGCCGTATTTGGCCTCATAGGTGAAGTCGGCATGGCCAGGGCGAAACTTGTCCTTGATGTCGGAATAATCCTTCGAGCGTTGGTCGGTGTTTTCGATCAGAAGCGCAATCGGCGTGCCGGTCGTCACCTGCACGCCGGTTTCGGGATGCGCCATCACGCCGGAAAGGATCTTCACCGTGTCCGGCTCCTGGCGCTGCGTCGTGAAGCGCGACTGGCCGGGACGGCGGCGATCGAGATCGCGCTGGATGTCCGCCTCAGTAAGCGGAATCTGCGGCGGGCAGCCGTCGACCACGCAGCCGATCGCAACCCCGTGGCTTTCGCCAAAGGTCGTGACGCGGAACAGATGGCCGAAGGTGTTGTGGGACATTCGGTTTGTTGACACTCAGCGCAATGGTTGATTGTCGACATACGCGCGGTTGGCAGTCGCGTCAAACGTTAGGCCGTCATTCCGGGGCGCCCGAAGGGCGAACCCGGAATCTCGAGATTCCGGGTTCGGTGCTTCGCACCGCCCCGGAATGACGATGTGGGGGCGGTTAACTATACTTGTTCAGCCCACTCTCTCCGAACACATAGACCGCGCCCTGCGCAATCGGCAGGTCGGCCGCGCTTTGCGGCGTCTCGAAGCCCAGCGCGACCATCAGCGCCCGCGCGGTGCCGCCATGTGCGACCACCACGGTGTCGGCCTTGACCTGTGCGTGCCACTCGCTCATGCGCCGCTGCACCGCCTCGTAGGTTTCGCCGCCCTCGGGCGCGACTCGCCATTTGTCGGCAAGGCGCCTTGCGAAAAAGACGGGATCGGCGGCCTGCATCTCGGCGAGCGTAAAGCCCTCCCACTTGCCATAGCCGATCTCGCGCAGGCGATCGTCGGTCGCGTATTCCCTTGGCGGCAGCTTCAGCGCGCCGCGCATCAGCTCCATGGTCGAGCGCGCACGCAATAGCGGGCTCGATACGTAGGGAATTTGCGACACGTCGCGGCCGTCGCGCGCCAGCAGCCTGCCGAGGACGTGGCCCGCCTGCACCGCCTGCTTCACGCCGAGCTCGTTGAGGGCGGTGTCCTGGGCGCCCTGCAGCCGGCCGTCAGCATTCCACTCCGTTTCGCCGTGGCGAATGTAGTAGATGATGGGCACGGGCATGGACGGCGCCGGCTATTCCTTCGCCAGCGTGATGTCCGGCGCGTCCGGCCGCTTCATGCCGACGACGTGATAGCCGGAATCGACATGATGCACCTCGCCGGTGACGCCGCGCGACAAATCCGAGAGCAAGTAAAGCGCGCTGTCGCCGACCTCCTCGATGCTCACGGTGCGCCGCATCGGCGCGTTGTATTCGTTCCATTTCAGGATATAGCGGAAGTCGCCGATCCCGGATGCCGCGAGCGTCCTGATTGGGCCCGCCGAGATCGCGTTGACGCGGATGTTCTTCTCGCCGAGGTCGGCGGCGAGATAGCGCACGCTCGCCTCCAGCGCCGCCTTCGCCACCCCCATGACGTTGTAATGCGGCATCCACTTCTCGGCGCCGTAATAGGTCAGCGTCAGGATCGAGCCGCCGTCGGTCAGCAGCTTCTCGGCGCGCTGCGCGATCGCCGTCAGCGAGTAGCACGAGATCAGCATCGTCCTGGAAAAATTGTCGGCGGTGGTTTCCAGATAGCGGCCGTCGAGCTGATCTTTGTCGGAGAACGCGATCGCGTGCACGACGAAATCGATCTTGCCCCACTTCTCCTTCAGCACGTCGAACACGGCATCGATGGTCGAAGACTCAGTCACGTCGCAATGGCCGAGCAGCAATCCGTTCAGCTCTTTCGCCAGCGGCTCGACCCGTTTCTTCAGCGCGTCACCCTGCCAGGTCAGCGCGATCTCCGCGCCCGCCGCTTGGCAGGCCTTCGCAATGCCCCAGGCAATCGAGCGGTTATTGGCAACGCCGAGCACAACGCCGCGCTTGCCCTGCATCAGACCTGAAATTTGCGCCATAAGATCATCCACCGAGCTTGGAAAAGTTTGCGTACACCAGCCCTCGGGGCCGGTACAGCCCCAATCGGTACCCCGGTCGGGTGTTTACCTCAAACCCTAACAGCCGGAATAGGCTGGTAGATTGGGTGTTATGCTTCAGGTAGGCGTTCACTACACAATCGAGCTTGCATGAGCGCATTTCGTCAGAGTGTCGAAGCCATGATTCCGGCGCTGCGCCGCTATGCGCGCGCACTTGCGCGCGATGCCGATATCGCCGACGACCTGGTGCAGGACACCCTTGTGCGTGCGCTGCGCTCGGAGCGGCTGTTTCTCGGCGGCGATGTCAGGAGCTGGCTCTACACCATCCTGACCAACCTCAACAAGAACCGGCGCCGCTCGCTGGCACGCCGTCCGCAATTCATGCCGCTGCTCGAGAACAATCCCGACGCCAGCGGCACCGAAGCCGAGGGCCGCGACATCGCCCGCGCGCTTGCGACCTTGGTGGAAGAGCAGCGCGCGGTCTTGCTGCTGGTCATGCTGGAAGGCCTGAGCTATCGCGAGGTCGCCGATATTCAGGGCGTGCCGATTGGCACCGTAATGTCGCGGCTTGCGCGGGCCAGAGCCCATGTGAAGGCTGCGCTCGAGGGCGAACGCCCGGCGCTGCGCCGTGTGAAATAGCCGACAGGTGGCAAGGCTTATGGATAATTATTTTTCGATCCGAGTTGGATAGAGACGACGACAATGACCGATCCGAAAATTCCCGTCACCGAAGACGAGCTTCATGCTTACGTCGACAATGAGCTGCCGGCCGAGCGCCGCGGCGATGTCGAGACGTGGCTCGCGGCGCATCCCGACGATGCCGAGCGGGTGCAATCCTGGCGCACGATGGCAGAAGCCCTGCACGCGCGCTACGACCACGTCGCCAACGAGCCCGTGCCGAAGCGCCTCGATCTCGAGCGGCTGGTGCAGCCGTCGCGCCGCTGGGTCTACGGCACGATCGCCGCGACGCTGCTCGCCTTCATTGCCGGCGGCGGCACCGGCTGGCTCGCGCATGGCGCGGCCGCGACGCCTTCCACCTTCCAGAGCTTCACCGAAGATGCGCTCGACGCGCACCGGCTCTACGTCGTCGAGGTGCGTCATCCCGTCGAGGTACCCGGCAACGAGCGCGCCCATCTGCAAGCCTGGCTGACCAAGCGCTGCGGCTGGGACGTGTTCGCCCCCGAGCTTTCTTCGACCGGGTTGAAGCTCGTGGGCGGGCGACTGTTGCCCGGCCCCACCGGACCCGCCTCTTTCCTGATGTATGAGAGCGCCTCAGGCGAGCGCTTCACGGTCTATACGGCCAAGGCTTCCACCGAGACGACGCAGATGCGCTACACGACGCAGGACAAAAACGGCGCCAAGGAAGGCGCCCTGTTCTGGACCGAGCGCGGTGTCGGTTATGTCGTGAGCGGGACCACTAACCGCGAGCGCCTGAGCCAGGTGGCGCGGCTGGTTTACGACCAGACCGAGAAGAAGGGCGGCTAAACGGTTTGACCGTTGCGCTGCCGAAAGGTCACCGACCGTGTCCCAATTCGGACATTGAAATTCTGGAATCAAGTCATGGGTGCGTCTCATTATCGCACCGGATGCTCACGAAAAAATGAGGAGCGTTCGATCCGCCGATCGACGCACGCGGCCTCGAGTTGGGGTTTTGTACCGCGCTGGTCCCCCTCTCGAGGCCGCACCCGTTTTTCCGGACCCATGGGTAAAAAATCTGGGTCCGAAAAAACCAGATACGGTCGAACTTTTATTTGATTTCAGTCAGGTGAGATCACTTCGAGGGTTGTAGGGGTGTCCATCGCGCCACTTCTGCATCAACGCCTCAAGATCGGTATCGTTCCCGTCGGGTAGCATGATGCGCGTGGTGACAAACAGGTCGCCCGAAGCTCCGCTTGCCTTCGGCAGCCCCTTCCCCTTCAGCCTGAAGGTCCGGCCGCTCGACGTATTCCTGGGGATCGACAGTTCCACCGCGCCGCCCAAGGTCGGCACACGCACCTTGCCGCCAAGCACCGCCTCATAGAGCGTGATCGGCAGCTCGACTCGGAGATCGCTGCCGTCGACCTTGAAGAAGCGGTGCGGCGCGATGTGGACCGTGATCAGGAGATCGCCGGGCGGATGGCCCTGCGCGGTCTCGCCCTGGCCGCGCAGGCGGATCTGCTGGCCCTCGCTGACCCCAGGCGGAATCTTGACGTCGAGTTCCTTGCCGGTCGGCAGACGGACGCGCTTCTCGCCGCCCTTGACCGCCTCCTCTAGCGACACCGTCATGGCAACCTGCAGATCGAGGTCGAGCCCGACACCGCCGGTTTCGAACTCGAACGGGTTTGCCCGGCCGGCGCCACCGCGTGCGCGCCCGGCATTGGCGAACATGCTGTTGAGGATGTCCTCGAAGCCGCCCGCGCCGCCACCACCAGGACCGGTGCGGAAGGTGTAGGTCTCAAAGCCGCCCGGACCGGCGCGGCCGCCGCCAGGCCCGCCGCCCGGAAAACCAGTGAAACGCGGCTTGCCCTCGGCGTCGATCTCGCCGCGGTCGAATTGCTTGCGCTTGTCCTCGTCGCCAAGAATTTCGTTGGCGGTGTTGACCTCGGCGAAGCGCTCCGCCGCCTTCGGATCGCTCTTGTTGCTATCGGGATGATGTTTCTTGGCGAGTTTGCGATAGGCGCTCTTGATCGCCGCAGCGCTGGCGCCCCGCGGCACCCCCAAGACCTCATAGGGGTCGCGCATCCGTCACGTCTCCTTCAGGGAAAATCTGATCATAAACCAAGGGCAGCCCGCCCGCTTCGGTTTCATTTGGGGCTTCCGTTGTATTTTTGCAACGGGCCAAAACCCCGTCAGCTCTGGCGCCACGGCTTCAACGTGTGGATTTCCCAACGGCCGTTGCCGCCGAGGCAGCCCGAGCCCTGCAGCCAGTTCTCGGTCTTGCCATTGACATAACTCGCCAGGAAATCCCGGCAGGTCCGACCGTCATCGGTGGCGTAGGCTTGCGCCAACGGCGTGACCGAGCCGCGGGCGCCAGTTTCCGGATTCTGCCAGGGCTGGCTCGAATCCTTGTCGCCCTTGGTCAGCACGTCGGAGGCGGCGTTGCGGGCAAAGGCGAGGTCGCTCTCGGTCGGCTTCGGATCGGTGCGCGCGATCGAGCCCGTCGGCTCATTGTCGGTCATCTTGGCGAACGGCCCGTCAGGACCGCCGTGCGAGAGGCTGCAGCCGCCGGCCGAAAGCCCGATCAGAATCATGGTAAGGGCAACCCCCTTCGGCGCGAACGCCAATAGGCCAACGCGTCCCCATGCCCTATATAGGGCCTGGCACAGCAGCGCGCTTTGGGACGCGGGCGGACGCAACTCGGACCCCTCACATGACCGATACGACCTCCATCAAACACCCCTCACCCTTAACATCTGGTGATTTCACCGAGGCCGAGGAACCGTTTGCCCTTTTCACTGAATGGTTTGGCGAGGCCTGCAAGTCAGAGCCCAATGATCCCAATGCGATGTCGCTCGCGACCGTCGACGCCAACGGGCTGCCTGATGTGCGCATGGTGCTGATGAAGGGCTACGATGCCGCAGGTTTTGTGTTTTACAGCCACATTGCGAGCCAGAAGGGCCGCCAACTCGCCGCAAACCCTAAGGCCGGTTTACTCTTCCACTGGAAATCGCTGCGCCGGCAGGTGCGCATCCGCGGCAACGTGACACCGGTGACGGAAGCCGAAGCCGACGAATACTTCGCGACCCGACCAAAGCAGGCGCAGATCGGCGCCTGGGCGAGCAAGCAATCGCAGCCGCTGGAGAGTCGCTTTGCCTTCGAGCAGGCGATCGCAAAAGTCGCGGCCAGGCATCTGATCGGCGAGGTGCCGCGCCCGCCCGGCTGGAGCGGCTGGCGCATCACCCCGCTGCGCTTCGAGTTCTGGCACGACCGCCCGTTCCGCCTGCACGACCGCATCGAATTTTCGCGCGCCACGCCGGATCAGGCCTGGGCCAAGACGCGGCTCTATCCGTGAGCGCCTGAAAGAGCAACATGCCGAGTTCGACCAACGCGCCGCGGCGCACGCTGTTACTCACCGGCGCCAGTCGCGGCATCGGGCACGCCACCGTGATCCGCTTCTCGAGCGCGGGCTGGCGCGTCATCACCTGCTCGCGGCATGCATTCCCGGAGGATTGTCCGTGGGACGCCGGCCCCGAGGATCACATCCAGGTCGACCTCGCCGATCCCGACGACACCACGCGGGCGATCAGTGAAATCCGCCGCCGGCTCGAAGGCGGCACGCTTCATGCGCTCGTCAACAACGCGGCGATCTCGCCCAAGGGCGATGGCGGCTCGCGGCTCGGCAGCGTCGACACCGATCTCGACACCTGGAATCACGTCTTTCGCGTCAACTTCTTCGCGCCGATCATGATGGCGCGCGGGCTGATCGAGGAACTCAAGGCGGCGAAGGGATCGGTGGTCAACGTCACCTCGATCGCCGGCTCCCGAGTGCATCCGTTTGCCGGAGCGGCTTACGCGACCTCCAAGGCCGCGCTCGCCGCGCTGACCCGCGAGATGGCAAGTGACTTCGGCCGCATCGGCGTGCGCGTCAATGCGATCGCGCCGGGCGAGATCGACACCGCAATCCTCTCGCCCGGCACCGAGAAGATCGTCGAGCAGAATATCCCGATGCACCGGCTCGGCACGCCCGACGAGGTCGCGCGCATCATCTATGTGTTGTGCACGGAGACAAGCTCCTACGTGAACGGCGCCGAGATCCACATCAACGGCGGCCAGCACGTGTGAGGGACTGATCTCTGAACGATCCGTCATCACCCGCGAAGGCGGGTGATCCAGTATTCCAGAGACGTCTATGCTTGAACGGATAGGCCGCAGCGTACTGGATCGCGCGGTCGAGCCGGGCGATGACTGTGGAGAGTGTGGCACCCGTTCATCACACCATCCTTTGATCGGCACAATCTGGCTTCCGCCTCTTCTGCGTCCGATACTCGCCCTTCCTCAGGCGGCCGCCGATCAGGAAATTCCCATGGGACGTTTCGCTTCCACCGTCGAGCTGTACGAGCGATACCGGCCGCCCTACCCCGCAAATTTCTTCCGCGCCGTCGCCGAGCGAATGCAGCTGTCGAAGCAGCATGCGCTGATCGACCTCGGGACCGGGCCCGGGCTGCTCGCGCTCGGCTTTGCGCCTTATGTCGGCCATCTCACCGGCGTCGATCCGGAGCCGGTCATGCTCGCTGCCGCGCGCGCCGCGGCCCAGCGCGCCGGCGTGGCGCTCACCCTGATCGAAGGCCGTGCGGAGGACTTGCCCGCGAGCGTCGGCCAGTTCGATCTCGTCACGATCGGCCGCGCGCTGCACTGGATGGACAGAAGCGCGCTCGGCGCCCTGTTCGCACGGCTGGTCGCGCCCCAGGGCGCCGTCGCGGTCTGCGCATCGTTCTCCGCCCGCGATGGCCGCAACGGTTGGCTCGACGAATACGATACGGCACGGCGCGCCTGGTCGGACGAAAAACTATGGTCGGAATCCCGCCTCGGCGAGCGCGCGCACCGCGACCTCGCCGGCGCGCTGGAGGGCACAGGTTTTCACGTCGCGGACACGGTACGGGCGGAAGCCACGCAGGAGGTCAGCATCGCCGACCTCGCGCGGCGGGTGCTGACCTTTTCCTCGTCCTCGCCGGCCGCGCTCGGCCACAAGGTCGACGCCATGCTGGCCGATATCGAGGCACGGCTTGCACCATTCAGCAACAACGGCCGTCTCACGGAAACCGTGGTCTCGATCGCGCAACTCGCGTTGCGCTAACGCGCGATAAATTTCGCAGTTTGGTTTATTGTTGGGAAAGCCGCTGCACGCTTTTCCGGATCATGCGTTAAACCAGCCCGCGCAGGATCTGCGCCGCCTGCCAGCGCAGCCGCAGCGCATCGGAATTGAATACGCTGGAGCACTCCTCCTCGCTCTCGCCGTCGAGCAGCGCAGCGCCGCAATGGCGGCAGGTGCGCGCGGACATGGCGACCGCTTTGCTCATGGTGTTGAGTTGGCGGTAGCGCGAGAGGTCGACGATGTTGCGCGATGAAGTCATGGGTTTCTCAATCATTGCTGTCCTCTTAAAGCGCGCCGGCTTTCAGCCGTCAGCGCTTCAGTGTGTTGTCGAGCCGACCACTTCCGGAAAACCGCGCCCACTTTCCGAGCCAACTCGTGGCGGTCTTATCGCAGAGAAGTTTCGCCCAAACGTTCAGCGCAACGCTCAAATTTTACCGGAGGAAATACGGCAGGCGTGCTGACTTGAGATTTCGGAAATCGCCGCAAGGCTTCGCTAAGGATTGTGGCGTTCACAGCCAGCGTGAGCGAAACCACGCCTTAGGTCTCAGCGGGTTTGTGCCGACGTCTCCGCAGCGTTATGCCCGGGCTCGTCCCGGGCATAACGAGTTCGGGAGCGACAGGCGGCTCTGTCACAGCCACTTCTTCAGCTTGAAGATGTAATAGGGCACGATGGCCGCCGCGATCATGGCGACGATCGCGACCGGATAACCGAGGTGCCACTGCAGCTCCGGCATCTCCTTGAAGTTCATGCCGTAGACCGAGGCGATCAGCGTCGGCGGCATCAAGACCACGGCCATCACCGAGAACAGCTTGATGATGTTGTTCTGCTCGAGATTGACGACGCCGAGCATGGCATCCAGCACGAAGGTGATCTTGTTGGAGAGATAGGAAGCGTGGTCGGTGAGCGAGGCCACGTCGCGCTGCTGCGTCTTGAGCTGCTCGCGCATGTCCTTGCTCCATTTCACACCTTCCATCACCGCCGACATGAAGGTGACGAGCCGGCCGATCGAGACCAGACTTTCGCGCACTTTCGAGGTCAGGTCGCCCTTGCGGCCGATCGCGATCAGTATCTGCGAATAGCGCTTGGCGTTGCCATGGCGCTCGCTCTCCGGCTCGAAAATGTCGTGGCTGACGGTATCGACGTCGGCGCCGATGCGCTCCAGGATGTCGGCGCAGCGGTCGATGACGGCGTCGAGCAATTCCATCAGAATCTGTTCGCCGGTTACGGCCGGCGAGCAGGAACGCCCGAGCTTGTATTCGACCAGCGCGAACGGCTTTGGCTCGTCATAGCGCACCGTGACCAGCCGGTGGCCGGCGAGGATGAAGGTCACCGCCGTGGTCTTTGGCGTGTCGGTGTCGGACTGGCACATCAGCGTCGCCGTCATGTAGCGCGCGCTGTTCTCGATGTAGAGACGGCTGGAGATCTCGATCTCCTGCATGTCTTCCCGCGTCGGCACCGCGATCCCCGCGAGCTTCTCCACCGCCTTGTCCTCGACCTGGGTCGGATTGAAGAGATCGATCCACACCGCGTTGTCCGGCAGCTTCGCCAGGCCTTCACAAGAGGCTTTCTTCAGGGAACCTTCGGAGGGAACAAAAACAGAAAGCATGAGACAGCTCCGGGCAGGAAACTGAACGTAGCCAAACGGGGCGAAGACGAGTTTTGCAAGCGGGCAACGACAGCCTGTTAACCGGCAATTGGTATTTGTGACGGGGCGGCGGCCGCAAGGTGGCACGGATTCGGCGATCCGCCCACATCTGCCCAGGAATCAGCTCAAAACGGTACCTCTTGCGGCAAAAAAGACACAACCAACCTGCCGCAGCGCGGGAAAACCGCTTAAGCTCTGGAATTGTGGCAGGTTTGGACGATAATAGGGATTAACTGAATCATGGCGTTTGGGGCGCACGATCGGCGCTACGAACGCAAGACTTTCAACTGGAAGTATGCCATGTCGTCGCTCAAGGTGAAGCTTGGAATCCTCGCCGCCGCTGCCGGCTTGATGCTGTCGGGCTGCATGCAGTCGACGACCTATGAGGCGACCAACACCGCGAACTTCAAACCACGCGACAAGGAATATCTCGCAAAGATCCGTTACACCAACGTGCCGGTGGCCGAACCGTTCCGCCGCGCCATCGTCGACTATCACCGCAAGGAGGCGCCCGGCTCGATCGTGGTCGACTCCGACAATCACTATCTCTACTACGTGCTGAACGACGGCAAGGCGATCCGATACGGCATCACCGTCGGCGAGGAAGCCATGGCCTGGTCGGGCATCGCCAAGATCGGCGCCATGACCGAGTGGCCGCCGTGGCACCCGACCAAGGGCGAGATCGAGCGGCTCGGCGTGCCGACCTTCGTGGCGCCCGGCCCGGACAATCCGATGGGCTCGCGCGCCATGTATCTCTATGCGAACGGCAAGGACACGCTGTTCCGGATTCACGGCACCAACCAGCCCGAATATATCGGCGCGTCGATCTCCTCGGGCTGCATCCGCCTGACCAACGAGGACGCGATCGACCTCTATAACCGCGTCAAGATCGGCACCATCGTGGTGGTGCTGGAGCCGCATCACGGCGACTCCCCGTTCAACTCGCAGATGGCGCTGCAAGGCGGCGGTAGCTCCGTGCAGTAGGCGGCTGGACGTCTGACAAATATGAAAAGCGCCGGTCTCACCGGCGCTTTTTTGTTGCTGCGGTCTTCCCGGCGGGTGCCGGCTCGGTCGCCGACTTGCCCGCTGTGGGCGGCGCTTCGGGCGCATTCGCTTTTTCGCTCTTTTTGCCATCCGACTTCGCGGCCACCTCGCGCGGCGGCGCTTCCTCCGGCCGCTCGGCCGGCAACAGCGGCGCGACCCGAGGCAGTGGATCGAGCACGTCCCACTGGCAGATCTTGTAGCCGTTGCGCCGCTCCATCAGATCGAGATGGATGTGGTCCTCGTGGTACCAGTCGGAGTCCGGGCCCAGCACCGTCATGAAGCGCGCGCAGACCGAATGCAGCACGCTCTCGCGAAACTCGCGCGATACGGCGCGATCGGTGAGCGAGATGGAGCGGCCGTCGGCGAGCTTGAACGCGTGCACGTCGAGCGCGTTGGCGTGGCCGTGCTCGGACAGATGCGCGCCGCGGATACCGTTGAAGCTGCGGCATTCGTAGGAATCGAAGTTCTCCAGGCCGCGGATTTCGCTGCCGAGCCTGGTCATGATCGGCGCGACGTCCGTGCGCACCCAATCCGCGATCGCGGTCGCCATCGAACAGCGCAGCGTCGCCGGCGGCGTCACCGCGACCCGTTGCTTGTCCGGCAGCACGATCGCCACCAGCCGCACCAGGTCGGTGCCGCCGCAGCCGCCCTGGTCATGAATGTCGGGAATGCTCGGCGCGATCGCGATCTCTTCGGTAAGCGCAGTCCGGCAAGCCGACGGCTCGGGCGCGGCAACC
>Ga0207661_10002966_pt1 | contig 11736 bp, 7 predicted proteins | sample KBSC713LmetaG_FD_184337 | JGI IMG/M metagenome (GOLD analysis project Ga0207661, IMG submission 184337) | Corn rhizosphere microbial communities from Kellogg Biological Station, Michigan, USA - KBS C7.1-3L metaG (SPAdes) (version 2) | ecosystem: Host-associated > Plants > Roots > Rhizosphere ... | reverse complement strand
CCGCTGCGGCCGCCTCCACCAGTACCGTCAACGCGGTGCGCATCTGGGGCGGGCCCGATTCCACGCGGGTGGTGTTCGAACTCTCGGCGCCGGTCGACTACCGGCTGTTCCAGTTGAGCAAACCCGATCGGGTGGTGCTGGACCTGGACAACGGCACGTTCGGCAAGGGCGTCGGCGCCAAGCCGGGCAAGGGCGTGGTCAAGGATATGCGAATCGGACATTTCCAGGGCAAGGCGCGGATCGTGCTGGACCTGGATGCGCCCGCGCATCCGAAAAGTTTCCTGCTGACGCCGGCCGGCCAATACGGTTACCGGTTGGTGTTGGACCTCGGCACGCCCAGCGGCAAGCCGTCGCAGATCGTGCGCACGATCGACGACGACGTGGCCCATGGCAAGCCGCGGCCGGTGGTGATCGCGGTTGATGCGGGACACGGCGGCGACGATCCCGGTGCCCGCGGGCAAGGCGGCACGCTGGAGAAGAGCGTCACCCTGGAAATTGCCAAGGATCTGGCCAAGCTGATCGACGCGCAGCCCGGCATGCACGCGGTGCTTACGCGCAAGAGCGATTACTTCGTGCCGCTGGAAAAACGTTTTCAGATCGCGCGCGAACACAAGGCCGACCTGTTCGTGTCGATCCACGCCAATTCCTGCCCGGACTACTGCGATGCGCGCGGTGGGTCGGTGTGGGTGCTTTCCACCCACGGCAAGCAGAGCGAGGCCGGCAAGTGGCTGGCGAAAAGCGAGAACGCTTCCGACCTGATCGGCGGCGTCTCGCTGGACGACAAGAGCCACATGCTGGCTTCGGTGCTGCTGGATCTCTCGCAGGGCGCCAGCATGCATGCGGCGCACGAGGTGGGCAGCGAGGTGCTGACTGCACTGGGCAAGATCGGGCCGCTGTACCGCAACACCGTGCAGGGCGCCAATTTCGTGGTGCTGCGTTCGCCGGACGTGCCTTCGATCCTGGTGGAGACCGCGTTCATCAGCAATCGCAGCGACGAACGGCGGCTGGGCAGCAGCACGGACCGCCAGCGGTTGGCGGAAGCGGTACTGACCGGCGTGAAGCAGTATTTCGAAACCACTCCGCCGCCCGGCACGTGGTTTGCCGAACAACGCAATGATCGCCTGCACCTGACGACCAACGCGGAGATCGAGGTGGCAGCCAACGGCAAGACCGCGGCGGGCGCGAATGCGGTGGTCCCGGATGCGCCGACCCTGGTCGCTTCGGTGACGAAGGCGGTCCGCACCGACGCCGACGCCCAGGACATGCACAAGGTCTCACGGGGCGAAACCCTGTCCGGCATCGCACAGCACTATGGCGTCAGCATGAACGCGCTGCGATCGGCCAACGCCAGCAAGATCCAGACCGGTGGCGGGATCCAGGCGGGGCAGGTGCTGTTGATCCCCAGTTCGTAGGGTGCCGGGAGGCCGCTGCCGGTCTGCGCGGCGCCCCGGGTGTGCGATGCCCATTGCGTTGTAGGAGCGCGCCGGCGCGCGACCAACGTTGCCGTGTCCGAAACCGGTCGCGGCCAAAAGAAGAATCGAGCGCGCAGCCCAGCCGCTCCTACATCCTCTTGTCGGCGCTTTGACACCACTTCTTGCAGCCACGATAATGTACGGCTCGCTGCCCGAATAGCTCAGCTGGTTAGAGCACTAGACTGTTAATCTGGGGGTCCTTGGTTCGAGTCCAAGTTCGGGCGCCACTTTCAGCCGATCTGTATAAATCGGCGTGTAGATCAAAAGGCCGACGCAGAGAGTTCCTACGCAAAAGTGGACACCGGTGGTCAAGCACATTGGGCTTCGAACTCCACTGGAGAACGATACCCCAATGACGAGTGCAAGCGGTAGCGGTTGTAGAAATCGATGTAGCTGCGCAAGGCCGAGCGCAGCGTGTGGTCGCTGCTGAAGTGTTGGCGATGATACATGTCCGATTTCATCGACTTGTTCCAAGACTCCATGTGCGCGTTGTCGGTCATGCGGCGCGGACGGTTGACACTCTGGACCATGCCGGCCTGCGCCAAAGCCTGCTTGAAGTCGCCCGCGAGAAATTCCACCCCGCGGTCACTGTGCACCACGGTGCCCGGCGGCGGTCGGCGATGGCCTACGGCCGCACGCAGGGCGCGACGCGTCAGATCGGCCGTTTTTTCCCTGCCCAGCGCCCAGCCGAGCAGGCGGCGTGAATAACGATCCATGACCGTGGCCAGGTAGCGCCACCCGCCCGCGACCTTCAAATACGTCACATCCGTGACCCACACCTGGTCGATTCGATCCACCGTCATCGCGTGCACCTGATTCCCGACACTGGCGAAGAAGCGGCCGAGTCCCGGCAGCCGACGGTACAGCTTGGCCGAGCAGGCCTGCACTGCGTGCTCGCGCATCAGCCGCTCGATCCGGCGCCGGCCGACCCGTTCGCCTTGCCGACGCAGTTCGGCATGGACCCGCGGACTGCCGTAAGTCTCCCGGCTCGCCCGGTGCACCTGACGGACACGCTCAATCAGCCGTGCATCCTCCTGCGCCCGCTCGCTGGCCGGCCGATCACGCCACGCGTAGTAGCCGCTGGCGCTGACGCCAAACAGCCGGCACAGGCGTCTCACCGGGTAGTGCGCTTGCTGCTGCTCGATGAAGGCAAAGCGTTCGCTTTTCGAGCGGAAGTGAACGCGATCGCTTTTTTTAAAAGGTCGTGCTCGATCTTCAACTGCTCGTAAGCCTTCTTCACCCGCCGCAGCTCCTTGAGCTCGGCCGCCACCGCCGGATCCACCGCTACACCCTTGGTCATGATCAAACCCTCGCGCGCCTGTTTGCGCCAACGAGACAACATGAAGGGATGAATGTAAAGCGAGGCAGCGACATCTTGCACGCGCACCCCGGGAAGCTGGCTGAGGCGAACGGCGGTGGCCTTGAACTGCTCGCTGTAGCGCGAGATGGTTCGGGGTCCGGGTCTTGGCATGGGACACTCCTGAGATTAGTTCAGGGTGTCCACTAAACCGTAGGAACTATCGCGTCCGGTTGACCGAGTTGTTAGGCATGCTCACGACGACCAGCAGCAAAGCGGGCTACCGAACACGCCGTGAGCGCCAAGGTGCGCGGTGTCGACACCCCAAAAACAATAGAAGCGATCATGCTCGCGATGATAAACCAACCAGTAGCCGGCGCTGTGCGCGAGGCACAGTCCGCTGATGTTGGCGCCCACCGGGATGTCTGGGAAGCCCGGCTCTTGAACGACTGCACTGACCTCGAATGGCTCGCACAAGTTGGAGCGGATGTCGCTTCTAAGCTCCTCGAAGTATGAAGCTTCGTCAACGCCGCTGTTCACATACACATCTGATGTTTCAGACAGTGCACTTTCCAGCCTCTCAATTGGCGAAGGTATCGAGTGCATGCCTAACTACTGAATATACGAACTCGACGTCCGGCTATACACTCGGCGCCCCATACCCCCGCGGCAGCAGCAAGTGCTTGATTCCATGGAAACGCCGCCTCCCCAGGTCCGGCTATTCATGGCGAGTATAACCAGACGCCGGGAGACGTCGCGATTGCGCTACGTTAAGGCTTTTTCCACCGTCAGGAGCCACCGTCATGGGGTGAGTTGCCCGTTACACCGCCAGCCCCGCGCCTCATGGATCAGATTTCCGCGCTCTGCCGCCGACGCCACCTGAGCCGTCGTACCGAAGAGGCGTATCGATTTTGGATTCGTCGTTACATCCTGTTCCATCACAAGCGGCATCCTCGCGAACTCGGCACACAGGGCATCGCGCCGTTCGTGAATCATCTGGCGACCGCTCGCAACATCGCTGCCTCCACACAGTCGCAAGCGTTGAACGCGCTCCTGTTCCTGTACCGGGACGTGCTCGAGGTGGAAGTCGGACACCTCGATGGTCTACGGCGTGTGCAACGGCCGTCCCGTCTACCCGTCGCGCTGACCGTCGAGGAAGTCCGTGACACCTTGGCAATGATGCAGGGAACGACGAGGCTCATGGCCGAGTTGCTGTATGGCGCTGGCCTGCGGGTCACCGAATGCGTGACCCTGCGCATCAAGGATCTCGACTTCCGCGCCGGTACGATCACGGTACGAAGCGGCAAGGGTGCCAAGGACCGTACCACCCTGATGCCCTCGTCTTTGAAGCAAGCTCTGCAGCAACGCCTGCTTCGAGTCCTGGTGTTGCACAAGCAGGATGTCCTCGCGGGGCGAGGCCACGTCCCGCTGCCCGGGGCGCTGCACCGCAAGTACCCCAATGCATCCCGCAGTATCGCTTGGCAGTTCGTGTTCCCCTCCCGCGTGGTGCGGCCGTGCCCAGAAACGGGGAAGCGGCTGCGCTGGCACGCATCGGAGGCGACGATCCAAAGGGCGTTCAAGCAGGCGCTCGAACGAGCGGGGGTGCGCAAGCATGCCAGCGCCCACACGCTGCGCCACTCCTTCGCCACCCATCTTCTGGCCCAAGGAACGGATATCCGTACGATCCAGCTCCTGCTCGGGCACCGTTCCCTGCAAACCACGATGATTTACACCCACGTCCATCAAGACGTTTGCAACACAACGAGTCCGCTGGACCGCTTGTAGCAGGATCCGTGCACCGATTGGAGATCGCGGCTGGTGCCTACGCGTGCAATTGCATGCGGAGACCCAGTGTCCGCTATGCGGCGGTGCAATTCGAGCCGCGAAGGTCCGGTTGGGGTCGGTAGCACCCGTACGGGCGGACGCCACCCCACAAGCGTGCCAGTGAAATCGGATGGATTCCGGCCGCCTGGCGTCTGTTGATCAGATTGTGGCTACGCCGCCAAACGATGCTCGTAGTACGGGCGATCCCGATCATCCAGGATTGCGTACAGCGCCGCGAGGTTGTGCGGATCGGGATTGAGCCAAGCGTCGAGGTGCTCGGGCTTGATCGGGATGATGCAGCGGTCGTGGCCGGCTGCGGCAATCTCTGGCGGGGTCGCGCGGCGATGAGGTGCTGGTCACGGCGAAGCTCCGCTTGTTGCGGCCATCGACTGCGCGCCGGAATATTTCTTGAGCAACGCCTGGAATCGCGGATCACTGCGCAAAGGATCCCACACCGGACCGAGCTTCAGGCGGGTCACGCTCATGACTTCGCCCGCCGGCATCGCCAGCAGCTGGCCAATCAACTCGAGCGCCTGGTCTTTTGCGCCCGCGTGGGCTTCCACCTCGGCCAACCCAGCCAAGGTGTACTCACCAAATAAAGCGTCCTTGGAGATGGGCATCACTTCAGTTGCGCGACGCGCTGCCGCGATGGCATCCGTATTGCGACCGAGGCACACATCTACCCACGCCACCTGCTGCAGGTTCCCGATGACATCGGGATGCTTCGCCAGCTCCGCATCGAGCAACGGTTTCAATTGCGTGCAGTCGGACTGGGTGGCCATCTGCCGCCCGGCAATGACCTGGATGGCCACGCGCGCGGCGCGGCGGGTGAGCCGTCCCGCATCGGTGCTGACGGGCGCCGAATCCCACGCAAGCAGTGCCTTGTCGAAGCGGCGTTCGAACACATCCGGGTAGACGATCTGATTGATCAACACGTAAACATCCCCGGCGCCAAGATTCTTTTTGCTATCGAGTCTCCAGCCTGGCCGTGGAATGTAAGCGTTCCGGGCACCCACGGCATCGCCCAACCCGACCAGGCGTGTCTCCCACAATGCATCCTGATTGTTGGTCTTCCCGGGCTCCAAGGTCAGCGCACGCATCAGCACTTGCTCCGCTTCCGCGTAGCGCCGCATGATGGACAACGTCCTGCCGTATTCGCCCAGCATCTCGGCGTCGCGCGGCGCAATCAGCAACGCGCGCTGCAGCGTCGCCAATGCCTGCGGCCACTGCCCTCTCCGGCGTGCGATGAACGCCAGCCCCCCGAGCGCCTCGACGTTGTTCGGCGCGAGTTGCAGCACCCGCTCGAACTGCTTTGCAGCCTCGGCATAACGGCGATAGCCCCAGTAGTAGTAGTAGCCGAGCGCCAGGTGTGCATCGGGAAGATCGGGAGCGGCGGCCAAGGTGTTGTCAATGGTTGCCTTGACCTTCGCCAATTCGTCCGGCGGCAGCGGCGCGACGAACCAGTGGCTCACCATTTGACAGTAAGCCAGTTGGGCCCGGGCCAGGGCGAACCCGGGATCGAGTGCGATCGCCTTGCGATAATAGGATTCGGCAAGCTCGAATTCCGCGCCGTCTTGGGCATCGAACGCCTTGTGGGCCTGGTAGTCTGCTTTCAGGTACCAGTTGTACGCGGCGGCGTTCTGGGTCGGGATCGCCGCGACGTTCTGCTGTTCGGTGCTGGTGAGCTTGGCCTTCAGCGCATCGGCCACCTTCTGCGCGACCTCGCCTTCCACGCCGAAAATGTTGTCCAGCGTGCGCGTGTAGGACTCGGCCCACAGGTGGTTGTCGGAACGCGCATCAATCAACTGCACGTTGATCAATACCTGGTTGCCGGCCTTCTGCACGCTGCCTTCCAGGATCGCCGCCACGCCGAGTTGTTGCGCGATGATTTTCAGGTTGTCGGGATGGCTCTGGTACTTCGCGGTCGAGGTGCGCGAGATCACCTTGAGATCGCCAATATCCGCGAGCTTGGTAAGAATCAAATCCTGCATGCCGTCGGCGAAATAGGCGTTGTCCTTGTCGCCGCTCAAGTTCTCGAATGGCAGCACCGCGATGGACTTGGCGGGGATCGCTGCAATTGGAATCGCTGACGGAGTTGTGCCCGGATTCCACTGCGTCGCATCCGGGCTACTACTTGCGACATTTGCGTTGGAATTCGGCGTGACGCGTTCGTATCGCCACAGCAAGCCGCCGCCAATCGCCAGCAGCAGCGCCAAGATCACGATCTCGGTGCCACTGACCCTCTGCGCGCCGCGTTCGCCGTGGTACCAGGCCAGCACCAGCGCGACGACAAAGCCGATGATCAGCACCAGTGTGATACCACGCTGCAATCCGTCCGGCCAGCCGAATTGATGCGCAACCACATCCGTACCCTGCAACAGCGCAAACGCGAACGCGACGTACGCCAGCGCCCATTGCACCAGCTTGCGTTGCTTCAGGCGCGCGATGAATTCAGCCATGCGCGGCTCCGTTCGCGGTTGCCGGAACCGGTGTGGCGGGATGGAATGCATTTGGCGCGATAGCGTTCGTCGTTGCAGGCTTGTACTTCGCGTACTTTTTCAGTAGCGCCTGAAAGCGCGGATCGCGGCGGATCGGATCCAACAATGGGTCGATCCACAACAATGCGGGCGTGCTGTAGACCCAGCTGCGGGTGGTCGTGAATGTCTGGACAAACAGCGGCACGGCCAAGTCCGCGCGTCCCGCCTCGGCATACAACTGGGCGTTGTTCGCGATGATACCGGGGGTGAAGAACCGATCGCCGGAGCGGCTGGCAAAGGACTGCGAATGGGCGATGGCGGCGAACGCCGCCTGGGTCTGGCCCAAGCCCAGTTCGGCCGCGGCAATGTGATTCCAGACAAAAGCCTGCTTGATCGGGGCGCCGGCCAACGCGGACAAACGCGCACGCGATTGCGACAAGGCCTGCGCGAAAAGCGCACGCGCCTGCGCCGCATCGCCCACAAGATGGTAGAGATTGGCTTGCGCCAGCGCCTTGGGCCCGACCTGATAATTGAAGCCCGCCGGAGTCTCGGGGATGCTCGCGATCAGCGCCAGCGCCTGCCGGTACTTGCGCTGGTAGGTCAGCAACTGCGCACGCCACACGAGCAATTGCGGCTGGTCGCCTTGCGCTGCGCCCAGCGCGCGTGCCGCATCGCCACTGCTCATCAGGATATTCGTGGAATTGTCGAACTTCGTTTGCACGTTTTCGGGGTCGAGGTCGAGCGCCCGCTGGTACAATGGCGCGGCTTGCGCGTACCGCGACACCGCCGAGAAGGTTTCGCCGAGTGAATTGAGCAAGCTGATGTCGCGCGGGTCGAGCTCAAGCGCACGGGTCAATGCTGCGATCGCCGCCGCAAAATCTCCTTGCCGACGCAACACGAAACCCTTTCCGCTCAACGCATCGGCATCATTGGGGCGCAAGGCAAGCGCCGCATCGAATGCCTGCAGCGCGCTGATAAAATCGCCACGGCCCCAGTAAGCGCTGTATCCGAGGGCCACTTGCGCGGCCACCAGGCGAGGCTGTTGCGCCAGCGCCTGCTCGGCCTGCGCCTGGGCGTCAGCGATGAGCCGGCGGATGTCGTTTTCGCCGCTTCCAAACCACACGGCGCCGCTCTCGGCAAAGGAAAGCCGCGCCCGTGCGAGCGCGAAACCGGGATCCTTCGCCAGCGCCTGTTGGTAAATGGGGATCGCGCGGCGGAAGGACGTGGAATCGTAGGTTGTGTTGCCTTGATGGGCGAAATATTCGGCGCGCAGGAACAAGTCGTTCGCCGCCGCATCGCCGCTCATCGCCGTGGCAAGCTGCGCGGCTTCTTTCGGCGTCAATTTCGCCTTCAAGGCATCGGCCACCTTCTGTGCGACTTCGCCCTCCACGCCGAAAATGTTGTCCAGCGTTCGGGTGTAGCTCTGCGCCCAGACATGGCTGTCGCTGCTTGCATTGATCAACTGCACGTTGATCAGCACCTGATTGCCGGCTTTCTGCACGCTGCCTTCGAGGATGGTAGCTACGCCGAGCTGTTGCGCGATGGTTTTCAGGTTGTCGGGATGGCTCTGGTATTTCAGGGTCGAGGTGCGCGAGATCACCTTGAGATCGCCGATGTCCGCGAGCTTGGTGAGGATCAGGTCCTGCATGCCGTCGGCGAAATAGGCGTTGCCTTTGTCTTCGCTCAAATTCTCGAACGGAAGCACGGCGATGGATTTGGCGGGGATCGCGGCAATTGGAATCGCTGACGGAGTTGCACCCGGATTCCGCTGCGCCGCATCCGGGCTGCTTGCCGTACCCGGGCTCCTCGTTGATGGAGCGCCGCGCTCGAATCGCCACAGCAACCCGCCGCCGATGGCCAGCAGCAGCGCGAGGATCACGATCTCGGTGCCGCTGACCCTCTGCGCGCCGCGCTCGCCGTGGTACCACGCCAGCACAAGCGCAACCACGAACCCGACAGCAAGCGCGAGGATCAGCAGCTTCTCGATCTGGTCCGGCCATCCGAATCGCTGCGCCACGACATCCAGCACCTGGATCAGTGCGAACGCGAACGCGATGTACGCCAGCGCCCATTGCACCAGCTTGCGCTGCTTCAGGCGGGCGATAAGTTCATTCATGGTTGGCAGTGCCGGCCGGCGCGTACGGCAAACCCATCTTCTTCAGCACCGCCTTGAAGCGGGGATCGTTGCGGATCGGGTCGAAAGCGGGATCCCACATCCAATCCGGTTCCGGGCTGTTGCGCTGGCTGGGCAAGCGCTCGAGCACGGCGAGCGCGCGATCCTGCGCGCCAAGCAGGGCCAGCCAATGTGCATAGGCCAGCGGATCACGGCGCAAATGCGCAGCACCGGGAGCAGTCTCCAGGCTTCGCACGGCGGCGGCCCGCAGGGCCGGATCGGCAATACCGTGTACCCACGATGCCATGAGGTCGGGATCGATGCCGTCGAGCGCCGCCAGCGAGCGAGCCTGCCTTTCCGCATCAGCATAGTTGTGACGAATGACGGCAAGATCTATTTCGTCAATCCGCGCGTCCACAAAATCCGGATGCGTTGCCAACGTGCGTTGTAGCTGTGCCGAGGCCGCCTCGTATTGGCCCAATATCATCAGCAGGTACTCACGCGTATCGCCGATGGATGGCGAAAGCGGGTCGAGTCTCTGGGCATGCTCGATTTCCGCGAGCGCCGAATTGAATTGGCCGACCGCCAACAGGAACTGGGCCTGTTGATTGACCGCTTCCGCATCGCCGGGCGCCAGCGATACGGCGCGGCGGAAAGCCTGGTCGGCTTGCGGCCACCGCCACTGGTCCTTGTACACCATGCCTTGCGCGACATACGCGGAGGCAAGATCGGCATTCAATGAGAGCGCGTGTCTGGCGTTGGCCAGCGCCAATGGATCCGCAGACTGCATCGTGCCCAGGCCGTAATCCGGATATAACGCCTGCGCTTCCGCCAATGCGCCCCACGCCTCCGCATAGTTCGGAGCAATCCTGATCGCACTCTGGAATGCCGCCGCCGCATCACGCAATCCGGGCCCCCGCGCAGCCAGCAGCGCCAGCCCGCGCAGGTAAGAATCGTGCGCACGCGGATCAATCGTCTCCTGCGCCACCAGCGGCTGTCCGCCGCCGCCGGTGAGTTGCACCCGCAGCTTGCCGGCAATTGCGCTTGAGATGTCATCCTCGACCGCGAAGATGTTGGTGAGCTTGCGGTCGTATTTCTCCGACCAGCGTTGATAGCCGGTGCTCGTGTCCACCAACTGCACGTTGATGCGCACCTCGTCGCCCGCTTTCTGCACGCTGCCCACCAGCACATCGGCCACGCCCAAAATTTCACCAATGTGCCGCAGGTTTTCGTCACGGCTGTTGAACTGGAATGCCGAAGTGCGGCCTGCGACTTTCAGGTCGGGAATCTGAGCCAGCGCGCTGAGGATTTCCTCGGTGATTCCATCGCTGAAGTATTTCTCGTTCGTGTCGCCGCTCAGGTTCTCGAAGGGCAGCACGGCGACGGATTTGGCGGGGATCGGAATGGTTTGCGGCGAACCGCGCGTCGCCGAGGCAGGCGTCGCACTCCGTAGCCCGGATGAAATCGCGCCAGCGACGGAATCCTGGATGGTCGTTCCCGGACTGCGCTGCGCTCCATACGGGCTGCTTTTTTCAAACTTGTTGGGCGGGATCAGGTAGCCCGAAACCAACAGCACCACCGCGACCGCCAGCACCGCGATGATCCACTTGTCCAGCTTGCGGCCGGTGGAGCGCGCGATCGAATCGTCCGCTGCGATCTCGCTTTCCCGTTTCAGACCCTGCGGCGTCCATTCGTAGAACCACGCGAATGCAATCCAGAATGGAAAACCAACGGCCACCGCAATCAGGAATGCGCGCGCGATCCATGCGGGCGCATTCAACACCGGCCCGAGTTGGGTAATCACTTGCGCGAGGAGCCATATGGCGCCGGCGTAGAGCACCGCCGCACGCGGCACGTTGCGCCGTTTCAGCTCTCGCCAGAATCCCCGATGTGCCATGCGGCTACGCCAGAATGCGAAAGCGCGTCGTCCCTGCCCGTTCCGCCGACGCATTCTGGCATGGCGCGGGCAGTTTTAGGTCGCGGGGCGGGAAAACGTCCGCCAGACGCTTCGGTTCGACATCGCAGGCCCACAGGCTGGCATTGCGATCCCAAGGTCCGTGACGCCGTCCCAGCGCCGGGGTTACCGGTCCAGCCTACGTGTGTTTCGGCAACGAACACCGTGCCAACGCACCCTTCACCTCGATCCGTGAAACCGTCCCCGCGTGATAATCGGTCAACCAGATCGCACCAAAGCCAACACCCAGCGAATCGCCTCCGGGCCCCTTCCACTGGCATAGCAGCCTGTCGCTGGCGGCGTCGACGACGGAGAGCGGAATTTTCCTGACCGTCGTCCAGATCATCCCTTCGCCGAAGGCGATGTCGCCACCTTCACCGGGTGTTTCAAGACGCACGATCCTGGTGGCTTTGGTGCGGGTGTCCACACGAGTCAGGGTTCCGTCGCCCTGATCGAGAGTCCAGACGGCGCCGTTGCCGTCGGTGAGGAAGCGTGGGCCAGGGCCAGTGACGATCGTGCCGATGTTGGTGCCGGTGGCGGCGTCGATGCTGGTGATCTCCGACCCTTCGGCGCGCGTCACCCAAATCTGCCCATCGCTG
>Ga0207661_10002961_pt1 | contig 11747 bp, 8 predicted proteins | sample KBSC713LmetaG_FD_184337 | JGI IMG/M metagenome (GOLD analysis project Ga0207661, IMG submission 184337) | Corn rhizosphere microbial communities from Kellogg Biological Station, Michigan, USA - KBS C7.1-3L metaG (SPAdes) (version 2) | ecosystem: Host-associated > Plants > Roots > Rhizosphere ... | reverse complement strand
GCCGACAATCACAGCATTTCCTGTCGCGCGGTCGAAAGCAGGTGTAACCAAAGGCTCGGCGCCCGTGAGCGCGTGCAGATCGCGACCGAGCAACGCCGCCACCTTCGCGATCGGCACGCCGCTGTCTTCCGCATAAACGACGGCCGCAGGAGTAGTGCCGTCGAACAGCGACACTTCGGCCGCGTTCATCGACCCCGGCAGTCCTAACATGGTTAGCGCACCGAGTGCGATGCCGCAGCACAGGTTGGACACGCGGAGAGCCATCACGCATCTCTTCAACGAATGCCTCCAAGTTTGATGAGAACAATGGATTCGACCGGTTTGCCGGTTTGCAGCGCCGGTTTGAATCGAACCGTTCTCAGCGCCGATTCAAGCGGCACATCCTGCAGCGGCTGTTTGCCTGCTGCGTCGCGAAATACTCCGGTCACTCGTCCGTCTTTCGCGACGCGTACGTAACAATTTTCATCGAGCTGGGCCGGCGTGAGGGTCGCGCGTGCTTCGCTGGTGAGCTCCACCATGGCCGGCACCGCCGCCAACGTGCGGCCTTTGTTGGCCCCGACGTATTCGATAATCCGATATTCAAAGGCCTCTTCATCCGTCAGCGGCACGCGTTTACGCGAAAGGCTGGTCGCCAGCTCCTCGCCGTTGTCGTACAAATGCACCTCGCAATTTTCCAGAATGTAGCCGGGCGGCAAACCACCCTGGTAAATATTTACCTTTGTCGCGACGCCCGCACTCATCGCGCCCAGCGCTTTCACGTACGCCCATTTTCGCATGTGGCCCGGTTTGCTGTCGTGATCCCGGATTTGCGCGATGACCGCATAATACGCATGGGTCAGATCCTTTTCCGGCTTCACTTCAAACGACATCCGGATCGCATCGAACATCTGTTCGGACTCCTCCACTCCCATTCGGTTCGCATGCGATCCCACGTCGTTAACCTGGCTGATCGGGCCATAGGTCTGAACCAGAGCCGCATTCGCCGAATTCTGCGCTACCACCGCATTCGCCACGGTTTGCGCCGTGAGGGCAGTAGTATCGGGATTCGGCGGTGAGTTTGCGGCGATCTCCGCATTGAGGCTCGCCTGCGCAACGCCGGCCTGCGCGACATCTGAGAGCGCGGACTCGTTCGCAGCAATCGAAACCGCACGGGAAAATTTATTGAAGGGATCCGCCCCCGGCGTATAAGCGCGTTCGAATTTTAGATTTTCGACGGAGACGTTCGCCTGGGCAACTTTGAGCGATTCGTTAATGAACAGGTCGGTGCTCCGCCACAGCGGCACTTCGACTCGCTTTCCGCCAGGTTCGATCACAAGCGAGCTCGCCGTGACCTCCTTCACGGGATGACTTTCCTTCCCCTGCGTGAGCGAGATGTCCGCCCCCATGAAGAGCACGTGCGTTTTTGGTGCCGCCGAAACCGCGCTGGCGGGCGCCGAAACCGCAGCAAATGTCGTGGTTAGAAAAAGCAGCGCCAGCGCGAGGCAAAACTCCACCTGCGCCGCGCCAACAGAACAACGGTTCGAGATATTCATGATTTTTCCGGGGTTAGTCTCATTCAATTTACGCCGCTGCCGGCGCACCGTGGATCAGTCTGAATCCGGGTTGCGGGCCAGGAGTGTTTTCACCCGGGCCAGATACTCCTGGACCGAATCCGTGTTTTGAATACTCAGCGCCTTTTCGAGGTACGCCGCGCTCTTCGCATAACGCCGGTTTCTCAGCTCGATCCCCGCCAGCTCGAGACTCGCGCGATATGCGCTCTCGGGAATCCGATACGCCGCTTCGAAGGCCAGCGTCGCGCGCGGAATGTCGTGCTCTTCGGCGTAGGTGCGGCCGACCGTGAGCAGTGCGTTGCCATTGAGCGGTGCGAGCCTGAGCAACGCCTCGGCTTCCGCACGGGCATCAGCCCAGCGTTTGCGAGCGACGAACAGATCCGCGTGGCCCTGCAGAAACGCGAGCCTTCCTTGCGGAGTCTGTTCCTTTTTCAACGCGTCCAAGGCTCGCTCGGCTTCGTCCAGTTTGCCCGCGGCGACGAGCACCTGCGCATACCGAATCAATTTCTGCTCGCTCCGATCCCGAGCAGGGCCGAGCGCCTTCTGATAAACGGCTACCGCCTCGGCCGGCAGGTTTTGGTCGGCGTACAAATCTCCGAGCAGCAGGAGTTCGTCCGCTCCCGCGACCCCGGTTGAAGCGGCGGTTTCGAGCAGCACCGCTGCCTCGATCTTTCGCCCCTGGGAAAGCGCCACGCCGGCGTACGTCAGCCAGAAACGTTTTTCGGTCGGTCGTTGCTTGATCAGGTTCTTAAGCAGCGATTCCGCACGACCAAATTGTTTTCCCTCGAGGTAAATGCGGAGCAGCCCTTCCTCCCAGTCCGAGTTGGTTGGATCGCCGCTAAGGGCCTGCATATAGGCGGTCTCCGCGGGCACGACGCGCCCTTCTTTCTCGAGGCAAAAACCCAGGAGTCCAAAAGTCATCGGGTCGCGGTCTCCGAGCGTGATCGATTTCGATAAGCACGGGATCGCGTCGGCGAAGCGATTGTTCGTGTAATAGAGGATCCCGAGATTATTCCACGCGCGCACAAAATCCGGATACCGCGTCACCGCGTTGCGATAACGTTTCTCGGCGAGGTCCATCTGATTTGCCGCGTAATACGTGTTACCGAGAATAAACTCGAAGGCCGGGCTCGGCGGCTCTTTTTCGCTCATCATCGCCTCGAGCATTTTGACGGCGAAATCGACATTCGTGGTAAGCATCGTCACGACTTTTTCGTAGAGCGCGTACTCCTCCGCGGTCATCTCGGGTTCCCGTTCCTTCAAAAACGAACTCGACTCGTTGATGATTCGTTTCGGGTCGAGCTTCGGCGACTCCATTGTCTTTTGCGGCGAATTCGAGCCGTTGAACAAATTCACAATGGAGAACGACTCGTCGGCCGCGACAGATACGCCGACGCCGAAGGCGAAAAGAAAAAGTCCGGACAAAAACGACGGCTTCATTTGTCCATATTGAAAGGCGACCCGCCGCTGGTGAAAGTGACCCGAAACGCCTGCTGCGCCAGAACCCGAACTTTCCTTCCGTGACGAACCGCCGGCGAAAACAACCACTCGCTCTCCACCGTTCGAGCAACGATCGCGTCGAAACGCGGGTTGCCGGAGCCCTGCATCACGCGCGCGCTCTCGGCTTTGCCATCCAGACCGATGAGGAGCACCAACACGACCCGCAGCATCGCCGCGTGGCCCTGCACTTCGGCAGGAATCAGCGGCGTGGTTCGGACCAGTGCGCGCGGTTTCTGGTCGACCTCGGTTTCCTGATACACGTGACGGAGGTCAACCTCGACGGCCGCCTTCGGCTTAAATTCGGTTTGCAGCAGGCTACCTTGAATCCTCGCGCGCAGCGGAATCGTCGTCGCTGGAATCAGCGATTCCAAATCCGGCGGCACGACTGCAATCGACACCGGGCTGTCGGAGGCGCCGATTTCCAATCCGGAAAGTGGCAGGACCTCATCCGGCACCGGCGCGGGCGCGTCGAACTTCGGCGGAGGCGGCGGAGGTTCGAGCGAAACTGCCGCGGTCCGCACGTCTTCGATTTGAGCGATTGGTTTGGGTGCGCGGAAGGTCTCGAAATAGGCCATGCCAAAGAAGAGCGCGAAAGTGAAACTGGCGCCCATCAGCAAACCCGCGGTCTCCTCGCCGGCCGCCTGCCGCGCGCCGCGCACATCCGTCATGCTCGCGAAATGATTCTTCATGGACGTCGTTCAAGGCCGGTCAGCGCGCGCGGTGGCGAACTGCACGTGCTGGATTCCCGAGCGTTTCGCCTCGGTGTAAACGGTCGCAAAGATCCCCAAATTCGCGGCGCGATCTCCCCTAATTATCACCACGGGCGAACGCCCGACGGCCGCTTGCTTCAGCACCGATGCGACTTGATCGGCCCTGATCTCCTGACCATCAAAATAAATCCGGTTCTCAGCCGTAATCGCGACCAGCAGCGCTGTCTGGTCGAGGTTGATCGCGCCGCTCACGTCGGGCTTTTGTACCTCGACGCCGGGATCGCTGACGAACGCGCTGCTAACCATGAGAAAAATCACCAGCACCATGATGCAGTCGACCATCGGCACCATGTCGATGTGCGTAGTTTCAAACCGGCTGTGCGTGTGCCCTTTGCCGATCATCGTCGTTCGCCTCCTCCCGCGAGCGGCATTTCCGTTTGATTCAATAGTGCGACGTGTCTCAACACCTCGCGATGTCCGAGGTAAACGAGCAGCACGGCTGGCAAGGCCACAAGCAGTCCGGATTCAGTGGCAACCAACACTTCTGAAATTCCGCGAGCGAGGCCTTCCATAGAATTTCCCGCTGCTTTTTTTGAAAGGCTCTCGAAGGTCTTGACCATGCCGCTCACCGTACCCAGCAAGCCGAGCAACGGCGCCGCGGCGATCATGGCGGTCAAGGCGATTCGCTGCTGCCGAAACGATTCGCTGATTTCTTCCTGCAGCCGGCGGGCGCCATCCCGCTGCTTCGTGATTGCCGCCCGCATCCGTTGCAGCCGGCACCGGTCGCGGCGCAGCGCAAGGAGCAACTTGAAACAACGTGAATAGAGAATGACGGACAACGCGATGATCGCGATCATCGCCGGTCCGCCCTTTGCCACGAGTTCGAGAAGCGGCTTCATGCGGGGACCGACTCCTGGTTCGGTTGATCACGCGCGGCGACCTTGGCCGTCTGAACCGACGTCGTAAATTCGAGCGCGTATCGCTCGAGCAACGACAAATTTCGCTGGATGCGATGCGCAAGGAAACCGTGCACCACGAGTGTCGGAATCGCGACCGTGAGTCCGAGTTCGGTGGCTACGAGCACTTCCGAAATGCCGCTCGACAGTTTCGCGGCGTTCCCGGTGCCGAACACAGTAATCAGCGCGAAAGTTTTCACCATGCCGATGACCGTGCCGAGGAGGCCCATCAGCGGCGCAGCGGTCGCAATCACGGCAAGCAGCGGCAGGCGACGTTCGTAGTATAATCGCTGTTCGAGGAGCACAGCCTGCAATCTTTCCTCGAGAATTGCCGCCGGCTGGCCGGCATAACGCAGACCAACCGTGAACAGCTCGCGCGTCGTGCGCTTGAGTGCATTGACCGCTTTCTCCGCTTCGGTCAGCGAACCGGACGCGATCAAATCGAGGCAAGCCGCCACCGTCGCGCGATCATCTACGGCCATCCGCCCAAGATCGCGTAACTTTTGAATAATCATCAGCGCCGCCAGCAGACCTACACCCACAATTCCGAGCGCCACCCATCCGCCTTTCCTGACATGTTGCCAAACGTTCCCGGTCGTTTCCTTCAGACGCAGCGCTTTGCCGCCTGAGGCGTCGGCGACCATCATGCCCGGCTGTCCGGAAAAAAACCGGTCGGCATCTTCGGCTTGCCAACTCGCCAGCGAATAACTGATCGGATATTTCGCCCCTTCGCGCGGTCGCACCGTGCCGGCCGGCCTCTGGCTCGGACGGAAAAAGGTCTCCGGGCCGACGAACGCAAACGTGCCCGGCAACACTTCCCGGGTTTCGTTGATCATCGCACGGCCTTCCGCACGGTATCCACCCAATGCGTGCTCAGTATGCGCGAGCAGGAAATCCACCGCGTCGAGCGCCGCGGCACTGCGGGCGTCGGCGCCGGCCTCGTCGAGCTGCGTTTGCAAGCTGCGCGCTTGCTCGCCGACAAACTGATCCTCGCCGGGCGCGAGTCCTTCGACCGTGACCTTCAGGCCATCACGTGCAAGCGTCGCTGCGTAGCCGGTCGTTTTACTAATCGCCTCCAACTCCAACATCAGCTTGCGGCGCTGCTCGGTCGAATCTTCGCGCCGCGTTTCGAGGCGGGTTGTTTCGCTTTCAGCCGCGATGATGCGGTTCTGCGCCTCCTGCATTTGCTCCAACAGCGGCAGCTTTTCCGCGGCAACACGGGCGCGAGTGCGGTTGAGCTCCTCGGCGGCTCGCGCGATCCGTTCGCGATACTCCGTCCCGGCGCTCTGAAGCGCATTGTCCAGCGTTTGTGCGTTAAGCTGCGTCGCGCCAAACGCGATCACCGCCACTGCAGGAAATATAAACCGCGAGGACACAGGATCAGCGCGGTGAATTTTCGGAAAGCAACCGTGGCACGGTTGCGGGAACGACAACGAAATCCGGATCGGCCTTGTCGCCGGCAATCGCGATCAATCGGACGACGCTCTCAAAGGCCGCGGGGCTCGGCTCCCAGCGCCACGTTCCGTCCCGCGACGCGCCCAGCCACGCTTTGCGGGCGACACGATCCACAGCGTAGCCGTGGCTCAAGCCCCAATAGATCACTTCGAGCGATTTGGGTGGCGACGCTCCGTCGAGCGCCAGCACGTCCTCACCCACGGTGATGCTTCGATTAAATTGGGCACACCGATTCAGCGCGTTGATCGTAATCTCCATTCGCTCGCCCGATGGCAGGTCCGGATTTCCGAGACTGCGAAACGACATCTCCAGCGCTTCGGACAAGCGCGGCGGCAGGGCCGGTCTCAATGCAACGAGCCTCGCCGCGAGACCCTTCAGGCGCACATCGAACGCTCGCAGATCGCTTCGTTCCCGATCGTTTTTCGCCTGTAACGCAGCGAACTCCTCGCGATCTTTCGCCGTCCTGACTTTTGCCAGATCGCGCTTCTCCTCCGCCGCGACCGCCCGTTCTTTCAACGCGGCCGCCATCGTCTGCACCAGCGTGCGCTCCTCCTGCCATGCGGTTTCCAAGCGCGCAGTTTCGACGCGCAGCTTCATCCATTCGCTCGCAGATTTTTCAACCGTCTCGAGCGTTTCCGCAGCCGGGCTGGCTAACGGAACTGCGATCAGCCCAACCAGCATGAAAAACCGCACGCTCGTTGATCCAATGAAATCAAACGCGAATGATCTTGTGCGCCCGGCCCCAAATAATTCGGAACCGGTGCCGAGCGCTCCGGGGAAGGTGTTGAGCAATCGATGGGGCTTCATTGCTGATTTGCTCCGTCCGCTTGATCCTTATGTGCGTCAGAACTCTGTCGATCAACTGCTGGAGTTCGCCCCCGCGCCATCGTTGCGACAATGCAAACGCGAGCGCAGGCGATAAGGAGCATGTCTCGAAAGTTGCTATCAGCGATGATAATTAAAACAGCGCTATATAAAGACGACCCGCCGCCGCGCCTAATACAATTGAGCCAGCTTGAATTGCGCTACGGTCCCCGTCTTCCGAGGCATCCGAGCTCTTTGCGTTTCTAGATCCAAGCGCGTTGTTCAATTCGGAACGAGCGTCAATTAGTCGATCTTAATGCTGCCGACGACAGCGTTGCAGGAAAAACCCCCGGTCCTCATCAAAAAGGCACACCGGGGGTTTGTATTATTCAAGTCGTTCGGCTCAGAACGAGAATGTATTCGTCACGAACCATTCCTGGACTGGCTTGATACGGGCGGCCGCCCAAGAACCGTCAGGTTCGACGGTGATCGGGATCAGACCGTCGTTCGCACCGACGTTACGCACATTGGCCTGGATCTTCCAGTTGACCTTGGAATTGAGCTTGCGCGAATAGCCGACCCAGAGGTCGAGCCCGGATTCCGCTGGCCCGTGATAGGGCGACGAGATGTCGAACAGGCCATTGGACGAGACCGGATAGCCGATGCCGACCTTGTCCTGCCAACGATAAGCGCCACCGACGTTCACGCCCTTGAGGAAGCTCCAGCGGAAGTCATAATTCGTGACAATGTTGTAGCGCCATTTCCGGAGTTCCGGAACGGTGGCGCCCTGCTGTGCTTTCACGAGTTGATATGCCGAATAGAGCGGCACCCACTTGTCAATATACAGGCTGAACTGGGTGGCATTGCCAAATTGCGACAACTTACCGGCCGGGGTCGGCGTTCCGTCGGCGTTGACCAATTGGGACTGCATATAACTCATGAACTGATCGAGGGCTGGACCGCCGAAGTTATTGCGGACGGCTGTGGTCTCGGACGCATTGAGGGCAACGCGCCAGTTCGGCAGCGGATTGGCAACCAGTTCGAATTCGTAACCTTCGGACACCGTGTCGGCCGTGACCGTGAAGCCTTGGGGAGTAACGGCGCCATACGCTGCAACGGTGTTGGGATCGGGCGCGTATTTCACCGGATCGCTCAGATAAGTCGTGCGGTCCACCAGCGCTGTCGTCGGTCCGGTAGGAGTGAAGTTCCACGCCTTGAAGAATCCTTTGGCGTCGAGTGACTTTTGGATGTTGTTCCATGCGGTGATTGCCGCATTTTCTTCCGCAATCGCCTGCGCCGGAGTTTCGGCGGGATAGGTTTGGTTCCAGTTATTGCGTCCCTGGTCCTGACCGGCTGAGGCCATCGTATAGGCGCCGAGTTGATAGAGGTAAACGTTGCGCCACCGCATACCCTGTTGGATGAGCCCGCCAATATTGCCGGCGATGCCGCTCAACCCGGTGTCGTTCGCTGTATTCGTGGTCTTGTATTTGACCGCACGGAGGGAATACTTCCCGTCCTTCGTCGAAAGCCAGATACCGTAGTCGCGAGTCGCGCCGGTCGGGTCGGGCAGCGTGTTGCCATAGAGGTCACGCCGGACACTCGTCACTTGGAAGTTGCTTGAGTTATTAAATGTCAGACCGAGGGTGAACGGCAGCGGATTACTCGGGAAGACCTTGTCTAGATTTAGAACAAAGCTTTCGGAGGTCGAATGCCCCTTCTTGATCTGGGATTCCGGGAACGTGGCGGGAAGCGCGTAATCCTGCGGCGTCAAATCCAAAGTTGCACGAGCGGCGTTCACTGTCGTCGCCGTTTTGTCTTTCGTTTTTACCTCATCATAGCGCCAGCCGAGGGTGGCGACCAAGGCGTCGTTCCAGAAGAATCCTTGGTATGAACCGGCCCAAGACGTCGTCTCGCGCAGTGACTTCTGAGCCTTGGTGAGAAGACTCTTGTCCTGGCCGTTGTTATAGGCGGACAGTTGATCAAAGAAGTTGCTGTTCCATCCGACGTAGTTGGCTGGATTCGAGGCTTGGGTAAGCGTTGTGGACCCGCCAAAATACGGCTGAAGGTTGGTCGGAACCGTCCATGGATCGCTGAAGGCAACGCCTGGCGGATTTTTCCATGTCGTGGCGAAGTGATAGATGCTGCCGCTACCAAGAGTTACGGGCGCCGTGATTCCGGGGACATTCGCGCCAGACGCGGCGGACAGGCCGGCCAGCGAAGCACCCAAATAAACCACCGTTACAGGTGGCCGGTTGTTCAGCCCGTCCGTAGCACCGCTTGTCTGGTTCCAATATCCATCCCATGCCTGACTGTGCGCAAACATCTGCCAGTTGAGATTCTCATTATAGAATTTTTCGTCGCCGTAAACGCCGTTGAAGCGCTGTTTGCCAAGCAATTTCGTGAGGAAATCGCTATGGATGAAATCGGTGGGTCGGAGCTCGCCAAAAAGCGAACCGCGATAGTACTTACGGTTGCTCTCGTAAGAGCTCCCGCTGCCTGGTCCACCGATTACATAAGCACGCCCGAAGTTCGGATTGGCTGAGAAGTCATAGAAATTCTTTTGAATATCGACCGCGAGGGTGGGCGTGTTGGTGGCTGACCCTCCGTTGAGGAGCTGCTGGCCTCCGTTCCGGTATCGCTGCTGGTCATAGGTCAAATCGACCGCTACGCGGTCATCCCAGAAGCTCTGAGTGATATCCAGATTGAAGGCATTCCATTTCTCGAATTCATTCTTGGTCGGGCCGTCAATAAGGTTGTTGTAGAAATCGAAGACCGAGGAATTCGTCAGCGATTTATCACGAGTCTGCCCGGAGTTGGGCAAACCCGCCGCCTTGGCGTAACCGTTGTAGCCGGCAATGCCATAAAATGCATTTTGGAATACGGCCCCTTGCAAGCCCGCCGAAGCACTCCCGGGCGTGCCATTCGCCTGGATCGCACCCGTATTCACAACACCACCGAAAATCTGATAGAGCTGATTGCTCGTACCGTCCACGAACCAGATTGGCTGCTGGGCATTCGCGGGGCCGCCGGTAAGGTACGGATTAACGGCGGCTGTGTTCGTACCGACGCTAAGTTGATTGACGTTTCCCGCAGCAGGGGGATTCGCGGCGCTCAAGGCCAGCTTGTTCATACCACCCCACCAAGAAGTGATGCTGTCGTAAGGAGGGAGAATACGCGGCCGGTCGGCTTTGATGTCTCCATTCTCGAACTTTGCTTTGATGCTGGTGTGGAACGAGCGGTCGCTGAAGATCTGCGGATCAAAACGGATCGTCCCAAAAAGACGCTTGTCGTTTTGGAAGGATTTTTTCTGTTCGTATTTTTCGTTATCCCACAAGCCATCCAAACGGATCGCGAGGACGCCCGGCATGATCTGCTGGTTGAGATCGATGGCATTCCGAATGGTGCCGTAAGAGCCGACGCGTGTCTCCAGTGAGCCAACGTTGCGGAATTCAGCGCTGCGGATCGAGGCGTTCACGATACCGGCCGGACTACCCAGGCCGAAGAGGAACGAGTTCGGACCGCGGAGAATGTCGATGCGGTCAACGTTGTAGCTATCCCACGGAATATCTGTGACGTAGAAGTCACGGGTGTTGTCCGCCGCCGCTAATCCGCGCACGCGCTGCGAACCCTCGGGCGACCTGAGACTGCTGCTCTCGTCCAAGGTGCTGTTGTTGCCCAAACCGGCAAACGTGCCACGCGTGCCCGCGACCTCGGCGTTCGTTGTATATTGAAGCAACGTGGAGCTGTCGGTCGCTCCAATGTCGTTCATGAAATCCTTGGTGATGACCTGAATCGCAGAGCCGACGTCCTTCAGATCGGTACGGATGCGAGTACCGGCGAGAGTCTGGGTCGCTTGATAGCCGGTGTCTTTCGCCGCGTTCACCTCGAACGGCGAAAGCACGATCGTTTCGTCCTCCGACGCAGGCGCAGGTGCCGCCTGCGAAGCAGGAGGGTTTGTTTGGGCCAGAAGTCCCGGCCAAGCGGCCGAAGCCACGAGTAATCCTAGCGCTAGTTTTTTCTTAGAGTTCATCTTGTAGTTTGGGTCGTGCTGGGGGCAAGGATGCGACGATGGGCCATCGTTGACGGTCAACGAAGGGGCATCGCCGATCACCGCAATTGCGGATAACACCTAGAGATAGTCCGCTGTATTTCACCGCAATTGGCCATTTGTTCTAACTTATGAACATGCTCATCGCGACGTACTCGAGACTGTCACAAATTGACCGGACAAAACGAATAAGCTCCCCGCAGGCGAGATAGGCCCCGAGGACAATTGCTAGAGTAAGTTATACTGCAATTTGTGGGCAGGCAGGCTGTAGCGCGGCGCAGTTGAAGCGTGATTCAGTTCGCGGCTGTGGCCGATCCATTGCGACATACATTTTTGCGCCCATCATTTGAACCGCTAGTCCCTGCTGATCTTCAAAATCAAAGGCCGACAAAAGGACCGGACGCACGTCGCCTAAACAAGTGAAACGCGAAAGCAGCCGTTGATTGTGAATTCTGATTAACGGCGGAGATCAGGGAAATTAGTGGCGAAAAACCAGATGGGTTCATCCGGTCGCGACCTGAGCGCCAGATGTCTTCGGCGCGCCTCGCGATTCCACATTTTGCGGCGGCGATCTAATGTCTGAAATAATTTTCCCTCGCGCTCGGTTAGCAAGCGTTTCAGTGCAACGCCTGTGCTGACCGAAATAAGTGCTCGCAACCGGTCAATTGACCCATTCCTCCTGACCAATTCAGCTTTGGCGCCTCGCATTTTTCGCGTGCGCTCA
>Ga0207661_10002960_pt1 | contig 11749 bp, 5 predicted proteins | sample KBSC713LmetaG_FD_184337 | JGI IMG/M metagenome (GOLD analysis project Ga0207661, IMG submission 184337) | Corn rhizosphere microbial communities from Kellogg Biological Station, Michigan, USA - KBS C7.1-3L metaG (SPAdes) (version 2) | ecosystem: Host-associated > Plants > Roots > Rhizosphere ... | reverse complement strand
CAGGGTGAAATCGCCAATGGGCTCCTCATCCACCGAGACACTCTTCGCGGTGAGATCCACGGTCGCCGCCGTGAGTTCGAACTTTCCGTTGGCGACGCGTCCCGTTCCGCTAAGCCGCCCGGCCAGCTGCCCGTCCACCGGCGGAGAAAGTTTGGCGATGCGTTCGATCCGCGACGCTGTCACGCTCTGCGCGGTCGCATCGAAGCTCACGTCGCCCGATTTCAGATCGTTCTCAGGATGCCGGTAATTCCCGCTGAATCGCAGTTCGGACGGCCCGTCATTCGCGATCCCGTTGGCGATGTCCAGTTCGCCCGGATGATAGCGTACGTCGGCACGCACGCGATCGAGCTGTTCGCCGAAGGCCGCGGGCTTCTGGATGTCGAGCGTCAATTCCGCTTCCGGGCGCTTGACGGTACCTGCCACGTGCACGCTAGCCGAGCCGGTCCCCAGGACTTCTACCGTGCCGCCGGCTTCCCGGGCCAGTTCGTTCACCGAGGCATTCTTCAGATCGAACTGCGCCGCCACGCTCGGATCGTCAAAGCTGCCCTCGCGCGCTTTGAGAGTGACGGCTCCAGACGCGGTCATCGCACCGCGGGATACAGTCAGTCCCGTCGCGCTGATCTCCTGGCGTGTTGCGTCGATCTGGCCCGTGAACCGGTCGAATCCGTGCCCCTGGATCACTCCATTGCTTACCATGACCTGCCCCACAAATCGCGGCTGATCCAACGGGCCCGTTACAGATCCTTCCGCTGTGACGCTGCCGTTGCGCAGCTTCAACGGAATATCGGCGGGAGGATTATCCTCCGCCATGGCGATCGCCGGCAGCAGATCGTTCAGATCGGTCGACCGCAGCCGCACCTGCAGCATCTGACCCAGCGTGCCGGAAACTTCCACGCGCGTCGCCGGAGTGGCGAAGGAAGATGATCCGAGCGCTATTGTCCCGCTCGCCTGATCGTACGTGGCATCGAGCTGACCGTTCACTGGAGATGTTCCGCCCGCAGCCGGAGTAATACTGAGAACGGCGTGACCCATCGCGTTCCGCTGGCCCACCGTCACGTCGGTGGAAAAAGTTCCCGCCATGGTGCCGCTCCACGCTACCGGACGATCCGTGAGTATCCCCGCCGCCCTGCGCAGGTCCAGATTGTCGACGGTTCCTTCCGCATGAAATTGCTTGCCGTTCTCCAGATTCGCCTGGCCCGCGAGGTTTGCTCCGAACACCGTGGCCGTGACCTGCCGTAACGTAAGCCGGTCGCGCGTCAGCAGCAGATCCCCGCGCACGTCCGCATCCCGGATCTTTAAGCGGTCTTGCGTATAGCCCAAACCTCGCGCGACCACCCGGCCGCGCAAGATCGACGTCAAGGGTTGGTCGAACGCAACGTTCACCTGGCCGTCAAACGAGGCGGATCCCAGGGGTTCGATCGGCAGGTTGAATATTCTTACTGCTTCCCGCACCGACGCGTTGGCTTTCATCGCAAAAGTTCCGCGCAGTGACCTGGGGTCCTCCAGAGTGCCGCTCAAATCCGCGGAGGACTCCCTGGTAGCCACGTGCACTCGCGGAAGAACAATGCGCGACCTTTCGATCGCGAACGTAGCGCTCATGCTGGTAGGGATCGGCCCGTATCCTTCGGCCGTCACCTGGAGGCTATCGGTCGAAACGTCGCCGCGATAAGAAGGAGTTTGCGCTTCGTAACTCATGCGCGCCCGCAGATGCTCGCCCTTCAAGTGCAGCGGAATACGTTGGCCCTCATACTCCACCTGCCCGTCGACGACTTCGTACGTCCCGACCTTCAAATTCAGCAGTTCTTCCGACCACGCCTTGCCGGATCTTCCGGGCGGTCCGGGAAAATTGGTGGATCCGTCGGGGTATACGACGAAATACGCCTGCGGCCGCTCGACGCGCAACGAGGCAAGATCGACTTTCTTCTCCATCACCGAAATAATCCGCAAGCCCAGAGTCGCCGAGCCTACCTGCAGCAGTGGCGGCTCCGCCGCAGATTCCTTGCCGTGAATGACGAGCTGTTGCACCTGCGCCGTCAGATTGTGCCAGTCGAGCGAATAGCCGCCCAGCTCCACGCGGCCGCCCGTGGCGCGCCGCACTTCTTCCACGATCCGCCGCTGGACGTATTGGTGAAAGCGGTCGCTGCGAACGATCAACACGCCCGCGATGCCGGCCAGAACCAGTACAGCGGCCAGAGCCGCTAGCGTCCAAAGCGCGATGCGTCGGAACTTCCTCATTGGAACGCCTTGTCTCGATAGCGGATGTTCGCCGCGCTACGGGCCATGGCCAGCCACTGATCGAGAGCTTCGATCACGCGCTGTTCCACCAGCAGTTTCTCGATCTGATCACGGCTGTCTTCAAAGGACGGTTTCGGCGCGGCGGCCGATGCCGGCAGCTTATCGTAGTAACTTCGAATGTCCTCGTCCGAAGGCTGAACATCCGGCCGGAACCGCAGGTCGGTGAAGGTCAGGGTACGGAGCCCCGCAAGCAGGTGCGCACCCAGGTCGCGCTCGGTAATCCCGTAACGCTGCAGATTTGCGTGGTAGCCGGTCTCGGCCGCGTACGGCGCGACCAGGCCGGCGGTCGCTTCCACGGAAGGAAGCGTCACATGGCTATCCACCGCTTCCCGCAGGATTAGCAACTGGTCCACCAGCCGTTCCGCCGATTTGCGCTTGGCCGCTCCGCTCAGATCTACCGGCTTCTGATCCAGAAACGCCGCCACGCGAAGGTCCAGAATGATCTGGCTTTCCGTGATCACCTCCTGGCCCACGCTGACGGCGATGCGGTCCAGCGTCTCGGCGAAGCCTGGGGACGCCGCAAGCGCCAACCCGATCATTAGAATGGGACCGGCCAGCATATTCAGAACGTCTGCCCCAGGGAAAAATGGAATTGAAACGAGTTGATGTGCTGATTGGAACACATCGGTGACGATGCCGAGCACAGAACCTGCGATGGCGGCACGTTCAGCAGATCGTTGATGGTGCCGTTAAATCCGAAAAAGCGTGGGGAGTTCGGGCTGTAGCTGAAATCGGCCCGGATGGGGCCGACCGGCGTCCGGACCCGGAATCCGAAGCCAATGCTATGCACCATATAGTCAAAGTCTTGCAGGTTTTTCTGGTGGAAACGAAAGCTGATAGTGTTTACGCCTGTATAGACGTTGCCCATGTCGTGGAAGAGTACGCCGCCGATATTTTCTCCAATCAACGGGAACCGCAGTTCGGTGGAATGGAAAAAGAGGGCGCTGCCGCCGATGGGGAAACCGGTCAACGTGTCGCGAGGACCGGCCTGATTGTCGGGAAACGCTCGATTTGTCGAGGCGCCGCCAGAATAGAATCGTTCCGAGAGCGGGATTTCAGACAGACCGCCCCACCGCTGGATATAACCGAACTGCAGCGATCGCGCCAGCACGACCTCGCGTCCGATCGGGTAGTACGTCGAGTTTCGCACCAGCAGCCGGGTGAAATCGGTCTCCGAGCCGAAGCCCTTATAGGCATAGGCCACGTCGACAGTGTTCAGAATGCCGCGGCGCGAATTCACCGGGTCGTCCCGCCGATCCTGGATGAAAGAAGCGCCGATCAGGCCTACCCGAACCGGCTGGTTGAGCAAGCCGACGGCCTGTGGCGCAATCTTGAGCGAGTTGGGATCCAACGTAACTCTTCGAAATGTATAGCGGTATTGGAAAGTGTTCGCGCGTGAAACCTTCTGCGCCAGCTGCACGGTCCCTTCCACGCGCCGTGCCGCGAAGGTTCGCACGTCATTCGAATCGTCGAACAGCGGAGAAAAGCTCAGCGAAAGATTTTCATGCCCCTCGAACTGCGGCGCCACGTAATTCGCCAGCGCCCGCTTGCGAAGAGTCGAAACCTGGGTCTGCAAGCTCACCGTGTGCCCCAACCCCAGAAAGTTGATCCGGCTCACGCCGACCGAGACGCGCGGGCTGAAGCCGGTGGTTCCAGCCGGATAATCCAGCGAGTTGGCGCTTCCGCCGATCCGCGCAATTTCCGCGCCTACACCGAAGTTGAACGAGTACTTGCGAGCTTCATCCAGGTGAAATAAGACGTACTTGCTCTCTTCCTTGCCGTCTGGATTCTGAAGCGCCGTTTCCACCTTGGCGAAAATCCCCAGGTCGTACAACTTCTGCTGGCTCTGAGCGATCTGGGTTTGGGAAATCGGGTCGCCGGGCGCTACCGAGATGCGGCTGGCCACTAGGGAAGCTTTGGTTGTCTCCAGACCGCGGACCAGAGTACCGCGGACAAACTGGCGCTCCCCCGGAACCACCTTGAAGTGAAGATTCACCCGGTTAGGGGCCGGCGCGGGATCCTGAGTGCTTTCGAATTGCGCGTCCGGATAACCGCTGTTGTAGTAGTAACCCAAAATCGCGTCCCGATCCGCGGCGATGTTCGCGGCGCTGTACGGCTGACCTTCGCTGGACCGCACGATGGAGCGCAGATACGTTTCGTCTTCCGCCGAGACCCCCTCGATGGTCATGCTGTTCACCAGCCACTGCTGGCCCTCGTTTATTTGAATTTGCACCGCCAGGTTGCCGTGCTGGCCGCGGTAGTCATCCTGGACCGGTGGATTCATCACCATCACGTCGGGAAATCCGTTGGCCCGGTAAAGGTCGGCGATATTTTGCTCGTCCTGCTGCAGAAGCCGCTCCGAATACAGCCCATACCGCCGCCTTAGGAAACTGGCGGTTTGCAGGTTCATCCGCTCGCGCAAAGTCGCATAGTCAAAATAGCGATTGCCCGTAATCTCAATGTGTTTCAGCTTGTGCCGGTCGCCCGACGTGATGTTGTATTCGATCACCGTGCGTTTCGGTTCGGGATCGGTCTGCATGAAATCGACCTGCGCGTCGAAATAACCCTTCGAGCGGAAATATTCCGCCAGGTTGTTCTGACCCTCCACCAGCAGGCTCCGATCTACGGTGCGCTCCTGATAAACCGGCACCAGTTCCCGCAGGTGGCTCCCGGAAATCTTGGTTCCTGTGGTGCGCACCTCTACAATCGGGCCGCTGTCGATTGTGAGATACGGCGTGGCGGTATTCGTAGCGGGGTGAAAGTCCAGTTTGTCCAGCGTGACCTTCGCCTCCAGCCGGTCTCCCTTTTGGAAATCCTTCCGCAGGCGTTCCAGCCCGGTCTGGACTCGGTTTTCGGTCACCTCACGCCATCCCGGAACCCAGATCGGTCCAAATCCGCGATGCCAGCCCGTCACTTTAATCAAGGAATCCTTGGGCCGGTTGATTTGGCCCGCCAGCTCCATGCCGTCGAAGTGGGCCCGGTATCCCGCGTCGAGATCGAAATACACGTTGGCCTCTTCGGTCTCCGGGCGCAGGTCGACGCGGCGCTGGATGGTCGCGTTGTAAAGCCCATTGACGCGAAGCTTCTCCTGCATGTTGTCGATAGCCCGATCCAGGTCGGTCGCCGCGAACAGGGTGCCCAACTCGAGTTTCGAGGCGGAAATCAGCTGGTTGCGGTTGGGCGGCTCATTTTCGCCCCGGATGTTCACCCCACTGATGAAGTAGTTCAGCTCGGTGGAGATCCGCAGTGCCGCGTCCGGGCCGTCCTGAGTTGCCGGAATCACATCGATGGATACGTCCGCGAACCGGCCAGTCGCATAGAGCTTCTGAATCGCGTCACGCACGTCGTCCATGCGGAGCGAACTGCCGGCTTTCAGCGGCAGGAGACGATTCAACTCCTCCAGCGTCAGAGGCTGCTGCGGCGGGTCGAATTCGATTCGCGAGATCGGCCGCCCTTCCCAGCGGCCTGCAGACGTGTCTTGGCCCGGCACTTGGGCAAAAACCGGTCCGAACGCTGGAGCCAGGCCGGCGAGAAGCGCGACAAGCGTCCGCAATCGCACGTTTTTCAATAATAACGCATGTGCCAACGCATGCACCGTTGCTATCATGATGAGCGAAGCGAAGTTATCATTGTGAGCGACAGCGAGCAGGGCGCCTGCGGAAATAACCAGCGGCCTGTATCTATGACGCATCCTACCGAGTCCCGTTACTCTCGCCAAAGCCGCTTCGCTCCGCTGGGTCCCGAAGGCCAGGAGCGGATCCGGGCAGCCTCGGTGGCCGTTATTGGCTGCGGCGCCCTCGGTACCGTGGAAGCCGAGCTCCTGGTAAGGGCCGGCGTCGGCCGGCTTCGCATCATCGACCGCGATTTCGTCGAGTGGAGCAACCTCCAGCGCCAGTTTCTGTTCGAAGAATCGGACGCCGCCGAAGGTTTGCCGAAAGCTATCGCCGCGGCCAGGCACCTGGCTCGCGTGAATTCCGAAGTCACGATCGAGCCGACGGTCGCCGACCTCACGCCGGCCAATATCGAGGATTTGCTGGAAGGCGTTGACCTCATCATTGACGGCACCGACAACTTCGAGGCTCGGTTCCTGGTGAACGATTACGCCGTGAGCTCGGGAATCCCGTGGATCTACGCCGCCGCCGTAGGCAGTTACGGACTGAAGCTCGCGATCGTCCCCGGCCGCACCGCCTGCCTGCGGTGCGTCTACCCGGAGCCTCCCCAGGGGTCGCAACCTACCTGCGAGACGGATGGCGTCCTGGGACCCGTGACGGCGGCAATCGCTTCACTGGTGGCTGGCGATGCGATTAAGCTGCTCGCGTGCGGACCGGAGTCCGTCGCGGCCAGACTGACGACTGTCGATGTCTGGTCGGGCGAAATTCGCCAGACGTCGTCGCCGGCGCGCGACCCCGATTGCCCATGCTGCGCCCGCCGCGATTTCGTCCATCTGACGGGCCAGCGGCGCGCGCCCATCAGCTTGTGCGGCCGCAATGCCGTCCAGATCCATGAGCGCTTCCGTCCCGTGGACTTGACCGATCTGGCCCGCCGCCTGGCGCCGCTGGCCATCGTTCGCGCGAACGATTTCGCGGTTCGCGCCAGCATCGATGCTTACGAGCTAACCGTTTTTCCCGACGGCCGCGCCATTATCAAAGGCACCACCGATCCGGCGGTCGCGCGCAGCCTGTACGCGCGCTACGTCGGCAACTGAACGGGAACACGCCTCATTTCGACGCGCCCAGTCTTCAACCAAGAGGAGGTATTTCCACTAAAAACGCGAGATATGCGGAACCGCCGAGTTTTCGCCGAACCTTCCCGTGAATGCGGCACACCACTCTCGCTTTGCTCCTCCTGGCCGTCGCGCCGGGATTTGCAGCCTTCGCGGCGAACCCGGAACATTCGCTTCCCCTATTCTTCATCCCCAACGATGGCCAAGCCGATCCGGCGATTCGCTATGTCGCGCAAACGCGGGAGATGACCGCCGGATTCGCCCTGGATTCCGCAGTGTTCCGAATTCACGAGACGCAAATCCGGGTGCACTTCGTCGGTGCGACTCCCGAAGTCTCAATCGAGGGCATAGCCGCGATGCCCTCGCGCGCTAATTTCCTGATTGGTGACGATCCGGCCTCATGGCACACCGGTTTACCCACATACGCCGCGATCGTTTACCGCAATCTGTATCCGGGAATCGACATGACCTACGCGGGCGATGCCCCCAAACTCAAATCGGAATTTCTGGTTGCGCCCGGCAGCGACCCTGGCCAGATAAGGTTGGCATATCCGGATGCCAACAGCATATCGGTCGATGCGCACGGCGACCTGATCGTCCACATGGATGCCGCTGAGTTTCGCGATCAAGCGCCCACGGCGTATCAAGAGTTAGCTGGCGTCCGGCATCCCGTTCGTGCCGGCTACCGCATCCTTCCTGGCAATACCGTTGCGTTCGATCTGGGTGATTATGACGCGACCCTGCCCCTGGTCATCGATCCGGTGATTTCCTACTCCACGTACTTAGGTGGAACCGCACAAAGCGCTGTTACGGCCCTGGCCGTGGACGCGACCGGCAGCTTGTACGCGGCCGGTTGGACCGAAGCCATCGACTTTCCGGTGTCGAACGCCATTCAGGCGGTCAATCGCGGAGGCGTGGACGCGTTCGTGTTCAAGTTGAATCCCGCAGGCAACACGCTGCTCTACGCCACGTACATAGGCGGCCGCGGCGACGATCGCGCCGCGGGAATCGCGGTCGATGCTACCGGACAAATTTATCTGGCGGGTTCCACCGCTTCCGCCGACTTTCCGGTGGTCGCGCCGGTTCGCCTGGCGCTGGGCGGCACGCGCGATGCGTTCGCGGTGAAATTGAACTCGATCGGAAATCTGATGGTCTACAGTACTTATCTGGGCGGATCCGGCTACGATGCGGCCACCGCCATCGCGGTGGATGCCGCGGGCAACGCCTACATCGCGGGCGACACACAATCCAGCGATTTCCCGCTGTCCAACGCGGTGCAGACCGTACTCGGGGGTAAGACCGATGCGTTCGTCACCCGGCTCACTCCGCCGGGCGTGATTTCTTTCAGCACCTACCTCGGCGGCATCAACGACGAACATGTGGGCGGCGTCGCGGTGGACGCCTCCGGAAATATCTATCTCGCCGGCGGCACGCTCTCCGTAAATTTCCCGGTGGCGGCTCCTTTGCAGCCAACCAACGGCGGCAGCCAGGATGCCTTTGTCGCCAAGATCTCCACCAGCCCCGCCGCTGTGGTCTACAGCACCTATTTGGGAGGCAATGGCGGACAGATAGGTTCCCCCGAACAAGCCAATGCCATCGCGGTCGATTCCACCGGCGCGGTCTATATCGCCGGCGTCACGAACTCGAGTAATTTTCCGGTGACTGCCGGAGCGTTCCAAACGGTTTTCAACGGAGCTCAGGATGCCTTCGTGACCAAGCTGAACGCCGCGGGGAGCGCGAAACTCTACAGCACGTATCTCGGAAGCTCCAGTTTCGACTGGGCGAGCGGCTTGGCCATCGATTCAGGAGGGAATGCATACGTTGCCGGTTATACATCCTCGGCTGGATTCCCCGTGGTCAGCGGCGTTCAGACCGGATTCAACGGATTCTACGACGCCTTCGTTTCCAAGCTCAACGCCTTGGGCAACGGGCTTACATTTTCCACGCTGTACGGAGGCACAGGCGCGGATGAGGCGAACGCCATCGCCGTCGATACTTCCGGAAACATGTTCATTGGCGGGCAAACCAGCTCCTTCGATCTGCCTGTGGTGGGCGCGATTCAATCGTTCAACGTGGGCAGCAGCACCGCATGGGTCGCCCGCCTGGGCGTGACAGCCCCGCCGCCGCAGCTTCCCTCGGCAAACTCCGTTTCGCCGTCCTCCGGAACAGGCAACACCGCAACCTTCACCGCTCAATACTCGCATCCGGCGGGCGCAGGCAACCTCGCCACGGCGGCCTTGCTTGTGAACACGACGGCCAATCCCAGCCTGGCGTGCTATGTCAGCTACAATCCGTCCACGAATCAGTTCATTTTGGCGAACAACGACGCCTCCACCGGTGGCCTTTCCGTCGTGCCGGGCGCCGGCAGCGCCGCCAACGACCAGTGCATCCTCAACGGAGCGGGCAGTTCCGCCAGCCTCGTCGGCACGGTTCTCACATTCACCGTTTCCCTCACCTTCCAGCCCGGCTTTGCAGGCGATAAAACAGTCTATCTTTACGCCGCCGATGCCGTCGCCAACACCGGCTTCCTGGCCAAGGGCGCCTGGACCGTCACCATTCCCCCACCTCTGCCCACCGCCGATTCCGTGTCTCCCAACGCCAGCACCGGCGCGAGCCAGAACTTCACCTTCGTTTTTTCCGATACACAAAACGCCGCGAACCTGACCATCATGGCGATGTTATTCAGCGCCTCGGGGAGTCTGGCCAATTCCTGCTACCTGGTTTACGATAGCGTCGCCGGAACGATCCGGCTTTTTTCCGACAATGCGCAGGGGTCCGGCTCAAAGCCGTTGGGATCCACCACGGTTCTGCAGAACAGCCAGTGCTCCGTCGGAGTCGTTTCCGCGTTCGTCTCCGGAAAGTCTCAGGTGGTGGCCACGTCGATTACGTTCAAGGGAGCCTTCGTCGGACTCAAGAACATTTACATGTTCGGGTCCGAGGGGGGAACCGTCAACACCGGCTGGGTCCAGCGCGGCACGTACTTCGTGGCCGCCGGCGGGCTACCCCTGGCGACCTCCGTAGTTCCGTTCGCGGGTACCGGCCCCAGCCAGCGCTTCAGCTTCACCGTCTCCGATCTGGGCGGATCTTCCTATATCCTGGGGGCGGCGATGCTGTTCTCCTCGACTTTGGACACCACCAATGCATGCAGCCTGGTTTTCGATCGCATCCGCAACACCATTTCGCTGGCGTACGACATTCCGGCCAACGGCGCTGCGCCGCTGACTCCGGGATCTCCCACCGTGGTTTCGAACCACCAGTGCAGCTTGCGCGGCGCCAACACGACCGTTGTGGCGGGGCCCACGACGCTGGTGATCACCGTCGATATCGCCTTCAACGCCACTTTCTTCGGAGCCAAGTATGCCTATCTCTACGCTTCGGAGGGCACTGCAAATTCCGGGTGGGTCACGGTGGGAACCTGGAACGTAACCGGCGGAGCACCCACAGCCGATTCCGTCAATCCCAGCTCCGGCTCAGAGTTATCGCCGAACTTCCTTTTCACAGTCTCCGATTCCGCGACGCAAACGAACATCACCGGTATGACCATGCTGTTCACCACCGGTTCCCCGGCCAATGTGGCCAACGCCTGCTACCTGTTCTACAACCGCACCACATCCACCATCGGCCTGTACGGCGATGACGGCGTCACACTCAGCACGAAAGGCATCGGATCCTCGGCTAACCTGCAAAACAGCCAGTGCGCCGTCGGCTATACGGTCATGGTCACTTCGCTCAACTCGGTAACCTTCACGATCAACGTAGTCTTTAGATCACCGGCCTTTAGCGGCCTGAAAACCGTCTATCTGCAGGCACTGGAACCAAACTCAAGCTCCGGGTGGGTGGCGCGCGGAACCTGGACAGTGCCTTAAGAGCGGCGCTCGAGCATCAAGAGCGCGATGCTGGCCCCGGCGGGTACGGTCCCATGTACCGTCCACGGGAATCCGGATGAGCCCAGACAGGCGAATAACTCGTCGGCCGGTAGGAACTCGGTGTGCAGCTCGAGAAAAATGTAGCGGATCAGGTGCCCCCAGTCGCGGATACGCTGGAACAACTGCCGCTCTCCGCCTTCGATGTCGCACTTGAGCAGTATCGGCAGGCCGGTCTTCGATACGCCCGCGATCTCGGCGAGTGGAAGAACCGGAATGCCGTTGTTGGAAGGCGCTCCCATGCGCATTCCCCAAGCGCCGTTCCCGGAATCGTGCAGTTCCGCGAAGGCGTGCTCGGCTCCGGCGAACGCGCGGATGGCAGTCGTGCGATTCGCCAATCCGGCTCTCTGCAGGTTCTCGGACAGCAGTTGGAAATTATCCGGGTCGGGTTCCACGGCGACGATCTCGGCTACCTCCAGCGCCCGCGTGAGGAACAGCACGCTCAGCCCGATATTCGCTCCTAGATCGACCAGCGCCACTGGGCCGGGATTTTCGGGCAACGCAGCGATGCACCACGCGTAGGCTTGTTCCACGAAGACCTCGTCGAAGACCTTGAAATCGGTGGTGGCTTTTCGTAACGCGACCGACACTCTGCCTCGCAGCCGGTAGGTAGCGAGACCTGTCCCGCGTCCAGACGGGTTCATCGCATAACGGAGCTTCTCGATCCCGGCCAATTCGGACTGCGCGATCAGCCGTAGTTTTCGAACGACGTTGTACAGTCGGGCCACTCTGTTTTCCTAGTGCTTTTTCTCGGCGAGACATCTCAGGAAAACAAGTAAACGTGAAGCGCATACTATAAGCATGTCCG
>Ga0207661_10002947_pt1 | contig 11775 bp, 7 predicted proteins | sample KBSC713LmetaG_FD_184337 | JGI IMG/M metagenome (GOLD analysis project Ga0207661, IMG submission 184337) | Corn rhizosphere microbial communities from Kellogg Biological Station, Michigan, USA - KBS C7.1-3L metaG (SPAdes) (version 2) | ecosystem: Host-associated > Plants > Roots > Rhizosphere ... | reverse complement strand
TCACGTTTGACTGGACGCAGACTGATCTTGTCGAGAACGGTCTTCTCCCCGTGCTCACCTCGGTCGGCGGTAACGCGGACATCACGCTACCTCCGAACGCGCGGCAGCTCTTCCCGACGTTGACGGCAGTCTCAGGGAATGTGAACATTCACGCTGCGTCAAGCCAATTCCAGCCCGACCCCAGCCTGTTCCCACAACTCCAGACGGTTGGAGGCAGCTTCACGCTGGAGAATGTCAGGACGACTTGTTCGCTGAGCGGCAATCGCTTTCCCGCGTTGCAGACCGTGTCGGGGGCGTTGAGCGTCCTTGGCGCTAACAGCGAGTTCAGACGCCTGGTTGGTGCAACCGGGGGCAATTCGCTGGCAGTCGGATCGCTCGACGTGTCAGGAACGAAGACGCAACTCATTCCGTTCGGCCCCGACATGCAGGTGGTTGGTGCTGGCGCCGTGAACTTTCAGAACAATGCGAATCTTTGTCCCTGTCAGATCGCGAGCTTCACGAACGGTCTTGTAGCCAACGGATGGTCGGGCGTGAGCACAGGCGCAGGCAACGGAACCGCTGTGGTGTGCGCTCCGTGCCCGGCCGCTCCGATTTGCCCGTGACGCGCGACGTGTTATCGGGGAGCGAGGATGCGTCCCACGATGTGCGCAGGTCCCGACGTTAGCACGCCGGGAACCTGCTGTTGCGCCTGAAACCAAACCCGTGTCTGCGTTAGGTCCTATTTAATAATTCTCACGTTCGAAGGCGCAGCCGGAGCGGTAATCGTGTAGGGCAAGATGAAGATACTCAGGCCGCCACCGACACGGGTGCCGCGAGCTTCCAGAGTGCTGCCCGTGGTGGGCTGAGTAATCGTCAGTTTGTAGCTGCCGTCACCCTGTAGCTGCGCCTGTCCCGCCGCCGCTCCGTTCACGTAGATATCCACGCGCGTCATGGGCGAACCGGCGACGACGGTGAGCATGATCTGTGTGGGGGACGTGGCCGCCGACGTCATCGAGAGGGCGACAGGCGTAGCGGCCTGAGTTTCGCCGTCATCGATCTGCAGGAGATATGCGGCGAGATCGTTCTTCTCGGTCGTGGTCAAAGTTCCGCCAGCGTGGAGCGTGTTGCTCAACACGTCCGTCAACGTCGCGGCCGAGCCGTCATGGAGATAAGGGCCGGTATCCCAGAGTCCCTTCAACGTAGGCGTATCGAAGCCGAGAAGCGTCGCGCCGAGCCGCTGTCCACTGGACGGCTTGATGGTGCCGACGTCATGTAAGAGCCTGGACGGACTGTCGGTGAAAAGAGTGCCGTTGTGGCAAACCGCGCACTTCTGGCGCTGGAAGATCAGTTTTCCGGATTGGGCCTGAGTTGTCAGGGCGCCAGCCGACGTTCTGAACGGGCTGGGATCGCTTTCCGACAGCGACGACAAGTACGCGGCGATCGCGTCGAGGTCACTCGAGACGCCGGTCTTGCGGTCGCCGAGCGGTTGGTTCCGCGTGCCGGTATTAAATTGGGCGTCGGTCATGAAACCGGAGCCGCTGAACGCCGAACGGATGTCGTTCTCGAAATCCTGGATCTCGTCGAAGTTGCCGGTCCAGTGCACGCGTCCCTGCGCGAGTCCGCCGTGGCCCTTGACCGGGATGTTGTTCCGTAGGCCCTCGCCTCGCTGGGTGAAGTCCCACACGCGACCATCATGCCCGCCCTCCAGGTGGCAGAGCGCGCAGCTGAAGTAACCTTCCAGCGACATGCGCGTATCGGCGGCGTTGTAGAAGAGTTTCTTGCCGAGGAGCACGTTGGCCGGCAACGTCTCTGTGGCGACGGTGGACAGCGTTTGCACCACAGGTAGACCACCGGTGCCCTTCTTGATAAGGGAATCGGCATTGAGAACGGTCACGCTGCGGTCCAGGAAGTTCTGCACGAACAGCCGGCCGGTATTGATGTCTAGCGCCATGCCTTGCGGCGCTCTACCCACATCAGCCTGGGCCACGACTGCGGCTCCTGCCACTCCTGCGTCCAGGGCAACGATTCGATTGTTTCCTTGGAGCGCCGTGAACACGTGACCGCCGTAAGGGCTCGCCAGCACGGCGGAGGGTTGGCTCGTGTTATCGATGTCTTTGCGGGCAGTCGTGTCCTCGGTTCCGGCCTGAAGGTTGAGCGTGCCCACCAGCGATCGGACCATCGTCTGGTGCGTGAGCGGCTGTCCATCCCGCAGCATGCCGCGGAAGATGTTGTCTTTCTTTGCCGCGTACCATCCCTTCTTGCCGTCGGGCGTCAGCGTCAGGCCGACCACGTAGTTGGGAATGCCACGGGCAGAGCTTCCGTTTTCCGGGTTGGGTGCGCTGTCTGGGGGCAGCGACACGGTCGCGATAGCGGCAGATGTCCACGTTTGCGTATCGACTGACCAAACGGTCCCGCCGGCGTCGAGCGAAATGAATCGGGAGACGAAAAGCCGCGCTCCATCAGGACTGAGCGCGAGCGCCCGCGGCGTGGGGCCAACGTCCAACGCGCCGGTGTCGGCGAACGTGGCGGTGTCAAACCGTCGGAGTCGCCCGGTGCCATATTCCGCCACGTAGGCAGTCTTTCCGTCCTTGGTCATCACGACGCTCACTGGACGCGAGCCTCGGGGCAGCGGGATCGTGCGAACGGTGCTCCCACTGGCGTTCACCACGCGGATCTCGTCGGAATCGCGGCATACCACCCACGGCCACGCGAGCGCGTCGACGGCCAGGCTCAGCGGCCGCCGCCCCACCACGATCTCTCGCGTTTTGGTCAAGGCGTCCGGGCTCAACAGCGTGACAGTGTCGGTATCTGGATTGACGACCCAAAGGCGTCGGTTCACGGAGTCCACAGCGATTGGCGTGGAGCGTAGGCGCGTGAGCCCGTCCTGACCCGCAGGGGTAAAGTCCACTCCCGCCTGAGACACGATCAGCGGCAGGTTCTGGCTGGTGACGGCCCCCTTGTCGTCTTTGACCTGGACAAGGACGACATAGTTGCCCGGGTTTGCGAACGCGTGCGGCGAAACGTTCGACGAACTGAAAGCCGTGGCGGCCGTGCCGTCGCCGAACTGCCAGCTGTATTGCAGCGCCCCGTTTTCCGGATCCGTCGCAGTCGCCGTGAACGTCACGGATGTCGCTGCCGTCGCGGGGGAGACGGGGTTGGACGTGACCGACGTGATTTGCGGCGGCAGATTCACCGGTGTAATGCCGGCGCCCGTCGAGAACGTAAACTGAGTCGCCGCGATGCCGTTGCCGGCGACGTCGCGGATGCCGCCAGCGACCAGTTCCACGACGTAGGTGGTATTTGCGGCCAGAGGAGAACGTGGCACGACGTTGATGACGCCGTAGCTGGTTCTCATGATGTCTGTGGGAACTCCCGCACCACCCGACGAGGGTCGCACCACGATGTTTTGGCTGTTGACAGTCGTGTCGTCCAGCGTTTCGTTGATCACGAGGCCGACAACGGTACTCTTGGGCTGGTTGACTGCCCCGTCCGTTGGCACGTGGTAACCAACGGTCGGTGGGGTCGTGTCCAGGGCACCGAGGGACCACAGCTGGGTGTCACCGTCGCCAGGAACCACGAGGATGTGGCCGAGCGGCGTCGGCATGAAATCCGGGGCGCCAAAACCGTCGAAGGTTTGCACCACCTGGTGATTGACCAAGTCAACCTTATAGACGTTGTCAAACTGAGCGATGAAGCCGTATTGATCCTGAAAACCGATATAGCGAGCGTGAGCCGTTGGACCGTCAGTGGCGTTTGGACCAATGAATTGGGGGTTGGCGCCGCTTTTCGGCTGCATCTGCTTCGGATACCCGAAGCCATACTTGAGGTTCCTCGGGTCGCTGAAGTCGATGGCGACGAGATTGTTCCCACGTTCGCTGAGATTGCTTGGGTTGCCGGACCAATTCACCAGGTTGCCCATCACGAAGATGATGTAATTGCGCCACACGGCATAGTTGGCGTACTCATTCAACGGCGTCGTCAACTTGCTCAGAAAGACGGGGTTCGCCGGATCGCCGACATCAATCACTGAAATTCCCTGCGGGTCTTGTTCGCCGGCCGCAAAGAACAGGAGGTTCCCAATGCGAAACTCAAAGCCGTTAGGCCCACCCGCCATTTGGGCAAGACTGACGTTCGCGTTGAGAACCAAGCCGGTCCGCTGGTCCGTCAATCTCGTGCCTTCATCCTTGATGGGAAACGTCGCCAGCGTGCGCCAGCCGATGTCCGTAGGATTTTGGAGCGGCGTGGCACCCGTCCATGCCTTGGTCTGCGGCAGCACGGTCAAGTCTTGAAATTGCGAACTCGGGCTCAACTGCGGATTGAAGTATTCCTGGTAGAACAAGTCGCCAAATTTCCACCACATATGCCCGTTGTACGTGGTGTTCACGCTACCGAGGAGCGTGGGACTCAAGGGGTTCGAAATATTGTAATAACGGAGAGCATTGCTGGCGGTTTCCTGTTCGGCGGCGAGCATGAGCGTGCCCCGATGGAAAGTCATGATCCGTCCGCCGAAGTTAAGGCTCGACAGGTGCTGACCCGCAGGCCACGTCTGGGTTGGAAGGCCGGTGCCTCCGGCGGCCTGGGCTTCGTCGAAAAGAAGGTGACCGGCCGACGCCGCGAGGGCCAAAAGCGCGGTCAGAATGACGCGCACCGGGACCGATAATCCTTCTTTCCTTCCGCTACTTTTCACAGGCTCCTCGCACTTCCGCAGATTGGCATGGTTCTTCTTCAGATTTCAGGCGACGTCAGCCGAACGACCCCCGCAAAGTTCACGCCCTCGGCAGGCGGCTGGCGGACGGCTCATTGCTACCCATTGCCAGTGATCGTTTTTGAGATTTTCCCTGAGCGCAGACCGGGCGGCGGCACCGAGAAACTGCGTTAAGTATTTGGGTTCGAGAATGATACCGAGCGTCTCAGGCTGTGGAGTCCTCTACGACAGCAGCGTGTAACTTCTACGCAGCAATGAGAGGACAGCTCTTTGGGAAGCGTATCGAGTTACGAATCTGCACGTGACGTCTCGAAACACGTAGCCGGCGGCTCACAGACCGGTGCCCCGACACCGGCCGTCCATCATCCCCTCTCCGCATCCCTCGCTCGACGACGACCAAACCCCAACCCGGTCGCGCTACCAACCACCGCAGGTCGAGAAGTGAGCGGTTGCGATGAGGAAACCTGGAAAGGCCGGCGATGACAAGTCGGGGCTTAATGTCAGCGTAGTCCAGGTAAATCACGAATTGTGGCGACATAAGTCTTCCAAACGATGAACTAAAGTTTTCGGTCCACGCATTTTCCCAGCATTTCCGAAGGTATTTGCCCCAGTCTCTGGTACGCCGTTCGCCTAGTGCCAATCGAACATCTTCGAGTCCAGAGGGGGCGCCATGGGGCTTGGCTGCGACGCGCTTGCAGGCCGATTGGTTTTTCCGGCGCCTGCGACGGAACCATCTGCACGCCCGGAGCTGGTTGCAACCCGCCGCCAAGTCAGGGGGAGCCGCACTGTGACCATTCTGAGAATTCCACGTTTGTGGCCTGCACTGCAGGTTGGCCGCCTGTCACCCACGGCGCCGACGCCGATGCTCGCGTCTCGCGCCACTGCGCCGGCAGACGGATTGGATGCGTTTGGATCTGAGGCCGATCCAGTCGCGACGCCTCCCAAAGTGCGGGTCGCATCACCGCCCCCGCCACTCCGTCCAAAGCGCCCGCTGACGGTGCCGAAATGGGCGCCCGCAGCTGCGAAGTGGGCGGCGGTGATTCTGCTCACTGCGGCCACCGCCATTGGCGGCGTCTTCTTGTATCAGAAGAGACTGGCTCGCGCAGTGACCACGGGAACGGTGACGCTCGAGACCACACCTTCCGGTCTCGACGTCGTGCTGGCTGGAAAGTCAGTGGGCAAGACCCCGCTCACCACCACGCTCGCCGCCGGGTCGTACGACGTGCAGGTGGGGACGGCGCCAAACACTCGCACCATCAAAGTGAATGTCACCGCCGGCACGTCAGTGGTGCAGCACGTCGAAATTGCTGACGCCCTCGCGACGGCGGCCGTGACGACGGGCGGTCTGCATGTTCAAACGGAGCCAAGCCACCTGCCCGTCTTCATCGATGGGACGAACCACGGCAACGCTCCGGTTTCGATCGATCAGCTGCAGGCGGGGGAGCACGAGGTTTCGGTCCGGACGAGTGCGGGCGTCGTCCGTCGGTCGGTCACGATTCAGCCGCGCGAGACGGTTTCGCTGATCGTGTCGTCCGCCGCGCCGCCGCCCGATCCCGCCGCGGTGACTGCCGGATGGATCGCGGTGACCTCGCCGGTCACGCTGCAATTGCGCGAAGGCGGAAAGCTGATTGGCAGCAGCGAATCTGACCGCCTGATGCTGACCGCGGGCGATCACGACATCGAACTCATCAACGAGGCGCTCGGATTCACGGCGCACCGCACCCTCAAGGTCACTGCCGGAAAGACCACGGCCCTGAAGATGGATCTGCCCAACGGCACGCTGAGCATCAATGCCCAGCCCTGGGCGGAGGTCTTCGTGGACGGGGAGCGCGTCGGTGAAACGCCGATCGGCAATCTGTCACGACGGATCGGCGCGCACGAAGTGATCTTCCGCCATCCGGAGCTGGGTGAGCGCCGGGAGCTGGTGATGATATCCGTGGGAAAACCCTCGCGAATTGGTGTCGACCTCAGAAAGAAATAACCCCCAGGAAGAAGTGGCGTCATGCGATTGAATCGAACGGTCGTCGTTGCTGGTTGGTCTGCATTTCTGTTCGTGACCCTGGCCGGAGCGTCCAGGGCCACGGCCCAGGATTCGATCCAGGCAGTCAAGGAGCTCTACGCGTCCGCCGCCTACGAGGATGCCCTGACGGCGGTCGGGAAGATCGACTCCCCGGCAGAACCGAACTTCGAAGCGGAGCAGTATCGCGTCTTTTGCCTCGTGGCCCTTGGCCGCATGGACGAAGCGGCGCAGGCAGTTGAATCCGTCTTGACGCTCAAGCCCGAATACCGTCCGAATTCGGCGGACGCGTCTCCCCGCATTCAGACGCTCTTTTCACAGGTCCGGCGCCGGGTCGGACCGACCCTCGTCAAAAAGGCGTATCAGCAAGGCCGAGCGGCGATGGAGCGCAAGGACCGCGAGGAAGCCGTCGCCCAATTCGAAGCGATGCTGCGGATCGCAAACGACGAGGATGTGCGCAACGAGGCGAGCATCGCCGAGCTGAAGGAGCTGGGTTCTGGATTTCTGGAACTGAGCAAAGCGCTACCGCCCAAGGCGAAGCCGGCAGAGCCGGCACCCGTCGCCGCCGCGCCGCGTCCGAGCGTGATTTCGCCTCCGGTCGTCATTCAGCAGCGGCTCCCGCCCTGGATTCCCGATCCGGTGAGCCGGGCAACCGAGTTCAAGGGCTCTGTGCGCGTCCAGATTTCCGCCGAGGGCAAGGTGACCAACGTCGAGATTCTGAAGTCGGTCCATCCTGCCTACGATCAATCGCTTCTGAGGGCGGCGAAAACCTGGCTCTATGAACCCGCCAAGAAGGACGGCGTCGCGATTCCGAGCGAGAAGACGGTCGAAGTCGCGGTCGCGCCGGCTGCGCCCAAACCAGGGGCCGGTGCTGGGGCGGACAAAAGTCTACCTTTTTAGGCGAACTTAGTCTGCCTCCGCGCAGACTAAGTTGGCCCTCTTCTCGTCATATCACGCTCCAGATCGAAGAATATCTATAAAAAGCAGTAAATGAACGCTTTATAGCGCTGACAAAATTCTCCGAAACGTGGCTGCACGTTTGCACAAGCTGAGCTGGCACCCCGCCTCAGAACAAAAGGCGAGTGCTCGGTTCCTTCACAAAACTAGCGATGCTGTCATCTTCACTCTCGCAACTGCTCGAGAGGGCACGAACGCGCTTCGGCCTGGAAGTCGAGGTCCTCGACGCGACGCTGCAGCACGTCTACCCCGATTCCACGACGGCGCTGTCGCGGATGATCGAGGAATCGCCCGTTGTCCGTCAGTCGCTGCTGGCGGCGCTGGCAGACGGCCGCCCGGAGCAACTGGACGACGCCGGGGTGCAGTATCAGGTGTTTCCGCTGCGCCGCGCCGCGCGGGTTCGACAGGCATCCGCGCTCGTCGCTGTCCGACGAACGGAGCGCGCCCTCGAATCGGTGGACGACGAGCGGGCGTGGCCGGAACTTGCTCGCGCGATCGTTGAAGCGGATTTTGCCGCCGCGGACGCGCTGACCGATGAACGGCAGCAGTCCCGGCGCCTTCTGGCCACGCTTCGTTTTCTGCGCCATCTCGTCGAGACCGACAGCGAGGCGGATCTCTCGCACGCCATCGTCCAGGCCGCTGCCGTCTGGTTCGATGTCGACGCGCGCATATTCCGTCGCAACCTCAGTGGAGAATTCGTTCTTCACACCGCCCTTCCAGGCGCTCACGTCGAGGAGTCGGCGAAGCGTCTGAGCGCTCATTCGTTTGCCGGATCCGGCGACGCCGTGCGAATCGGGCCGATCCCGGAATGGGGTCAGTCGACAGCCGGGTCCGAGGTGGTGCTGGTTCCGCTCGGCCTTGGCGGCAATCCGGACTGGGTGCTCGCGCTCATCGGCACGTTTCCACAGGACGCCGAATCGCTCTTCGCCGTCCTCGGCCGCATCGTCGGCGTTCAGTTGGAGACGATCCGGTCGAAGCGCCGCGATCGTACGCGCGACCGGTTCACGGGGTTGATTGAAGAAGGGGGCGCGGTTCCAGAGCTGCTCGCGGTGCGATTGGTTCGCGAGCTGGCGGATCTGACCGGTGCGGCCTATGCGTCACTCGTGGTCAACCGTCAGGGGCGCGAGCGTCGAATCGTGTGCATCGGCGCGTCGACCGAAGCGCCCGGCGCCTCGACGGACTCGAACGTCGTCGATCGCTTTGCCCCGACGCACTTTGTCTGCAAGCTGATGCTGAGCGAAGGCGCGTTCGCCGTGCTCGACGCTCGTCCTGCTCCGGAACACACATTTGATTCGGACGCCGAGCTGATGACGCGCGTGGCGACGCGCGTGCTGCAATCCTGGCTCGTCGGCGCCGAGTCATCGCTCAGCGACGCGGCTCGACCCGCGATCCGGCCGGCCGTTTCGGAGTTCGTGCGCCGAATCGAAGAAGAGCTCGAGCGCGCGAAGCGTTTCGACTTGCGACTGTCGCTGGTGATTATCGACATTCCGGCGACGGCAACCGGTCTCGACCGGGCAGCCTCCGTGATGCAGGACGCGGTGCGTCAGGAGCTGCGGGGATCCGACGTGCTGGGGACGATGAATGGTGAACGCGTAGCCGCGCTGCTGACGCATACGGACGGAGCCGGATCGAACAAGGTGGTGGGGCGGCTGCGTCGGCGGCTCGGCGAAACCGCGAGCCGGCTGAACCTGAGCGGCATCCGTGTGGGCCATGCGGCATTTTCTCCGGAGTGCCGGACCGCAGAAGCGCTCCTCTCACAAGCCGTGAGAGATGCGCAACCAGTTTCTCTGTGATCGCAGTCGATGCGGACGAAGCGACCTGACGATGAAGGAGACAGCGTGAGGCGGAAGATCGGTGACAGGCGCATTCGGCCGCGATTCGACATCGTCGGCGACTTGTGGGGCTCGCTGGAGACCGTTCTCCGCCTGCCTTTGCGGAACGTGAGTCGCGGCGGCGCGCTGATTCATTCGCACGTGCCGCTGCCGTCGCAGTCGATTCATCGGCTCGCGTTCAACTCGGACGGCCAGGACGTTTCGGTGCCGGTTCGCGTCTCGCATGTCGACACCCAGGTATCGGCGGATGGGGAGCGCACCTATTTGATTGGAGTCGAGTTCCTGTCACTGCAACCGGCGCTGGTCGAGATGATCGACCGGTGGGCCCTCTCGAGCAACGAAGGAGCTGGAGCGTAGCGCATGAGTGGAGGACATCACGAGCGTCGCCAAACGCCGCGTATCCCGCTCGCGGGTGGGGTCGAGTGTCGCGTCGATCTGCGGACGCGGGTTCGAATGCTCGACATCAGCCTGGGCGGCGCGCTGCTTGCGGCCGAGTTGTCGTTGCCGGTCGGCGCATCGGCGGAATTGCGGAGCGGACTGGGCGCAAGTTCGTTCACGACCGAGGTTCAGGTCAGGCGCAGCGTTGACCTGCCGGCGGGCGTCCCGCTCAACGGGCTCGGCGCGATGTTTTTGACGATGGACGAGCGGAGCAGGCGGAGTCTCGAGGATTTTCTGCGGAAGGCCAGTCAGTGATTGCAGAGTGTTGATTGAAGATTGCGGTTTGCACGATTGCAGGTTGTGGATTGCGTTGTGGATTGGTCGATTCGGAGACGCGCGTAACGAAGGAAAGCGCATATGAGACACGAGGGCAGTGAACAGTTAATCGGAGCGAGCGGCGTCATTGCGGAGCTCTCCCAGGAGATCGACCGTATCGCCCGTTCGGACGCCAAGGTGCTCATCACCGGTGAAAGCGGCGTCGGCAAGGAGCTCGTGGCTCACGCGATCCATCAGCGGAGCCCGCGGTCGGGCCGGCCGATGGTGGCAGTGAACTGCGCAGGCTTGCCGGAAACGCTGCTCGAATCAGAACTCTTCGGGCACGTAAAGGGAAGTTTCACCGGTGCGTATCGCGACAAACAGGGCAAGCTCGAGATGGCGGATCGGGGCAGCATCTTCCTCGACGAAATCGGCGAGATGACGCTCCGCATGCAGGGCCTTCTGCTCCGGTTCATGGAAACCGGCGAGCTGCAAAAAGTCGGTGCCGACCGCATCGCCGGTCGCGTCAACGTCCGCGTGATCGCGGCGACCAACCGCAATCTGCGCGACATGATCTCCGAAGGGACGTTCCGCGAGGATCTCTTCTATCGCCTGAACGTCATCCACCTGGTCGTGCCGCCGTTGCGGGAGCGCCGCGAAGATATCCCGTCGCTCATCGACCATTTCATGAACCGCTTCACGCGCAACAACGGCCATCCGGTGAAGTTCATCTCTCCGGACGCGAACAAGCTGTTGTGCGAATACTCGTGGCCCGGCAACGTCCGCGAGCTGGAGAACGTCATCGAGCGCCTGGTGGTGACCGGGCGCAGCGAATCGGTGATGCCCGAACATCTTCCGATGGAGGTCCGATCGCAGCAATCGATTGGCCTCCGCCCGAAGAAGGAGCGCCGCCGCACCGTGGCCGACGACCTCTACAAGAAGCTGGTCGAGGAGCGGGAGTCGTTCTGGACGGTTGTCTATCCTCTCTATATGCAGCGCGAAATCACGCGCGGCAACGTGCGAGACCTCGTGCGCAAGGGGCTCGAGGACGCACGCGGCAATTACAAGATCGTTGCGAAGCTCTTCAACATGGAGTCGCGCGACTACAAGCGGTTTCTGAACTTCCTGCGCAAGCACGATTGCCAGCTGCCGTTCAAGGAGTACAGGCAGTGAATACCAACTACCTCGGCCGGATCTCAGCAGCGTCTCGAGTCACACATCCCTTCTTCTGGAGCCGGCGTCTGAGCGTCGCGTGCGGCCTGGCAGCGAGCATGGCCGTCACGGCGAACGCCCAACAGCCCGTGGCGCCGCCGATGGCAATGGAGGCCAGTGCGCCGAACAACTCGCCGGCGAACACCGCCGGAACTGGCGTCGTCAGCCCACCGGACTACACGATCGGTCCCGAGGATCAACTGTCGATCGTGTTCTACAACGACAAGAACATGTCAGCGGACGTGGTCGTGCGTCCGGACGGCAAGATTTCGCTGCCGCTTATCAACGACGTCAAGGCAAGCGGTCTGACGCCCGAGCAGCTTCGTGCGCAGCTGAGCGTAGACGCGAAGCGCTTCGTGCAGGATCCGAACGTCAGCGTG
>Ga0207661_10002945_pt1 | contig 11781 bp, 9 predicted proteins | sample KBSC713LmetaG_FD_184337 | JGI IMG/M metagenome (GOLD analysis project Ga0207661, IMG submission 184337) | Corn rhizosphere microbial communities from Kellogg Biological Station, Michigan, USA - KBS C7.1-3L metaG (SPAdes) (version 2) | ecosystem: Host-associated > Plants > Roots > Rhizosphere ... | reverse complement strand
TATCGGGTAGGGCTCGCGTTGACGGCCCTTGACGATCCGGCACGGGTGCTGCACCGTGCGCCGAGCTGGGTCCTCGGACCTACCGCCCCGTACGAACGCGAGGGCGACATACCCAACACCGTGTTCCCGTGCGGGCTCGTGCACGACCCGCAGTCGGGCGAGGTCAAGCTCTATTACGGAGCAGCCGACACCACGATCTGCGTCGCGACCGCACAGCTCGAAGACCTGCTCGACGCCGTAAGCACGGACTGAGCTCGCGCGGCCTGGCCGAGCCCTCGGGTCCGCCCGACAGCCGGTTGCTTCGGAGGCCGCCTCGGGTGTCAGGTGCCGTTCAGGTTCGCCGCGGATCGGCTCGGTACCGTGGACCGGGTGATCGAGGCTCGCAACCTGACGAAGGACTACGGCTCGAAGCGAGCGGTCGACGATCTCTCGTTCACGGTCGAGCCCGGTGTGGTGACGGGCTTCCTCGGGCCCAACGGCTCCGGCAAGTCGACCACGATGCGTCTGATCCTCGGCCTCGACCGGCCGACGGTGGGTGACGTCTCGGTCAACGGTCGGCGCTACCGCGATGTTGCCGCGCCGTTGAACGAGGTCGGCGCGCTGCTGGAGGCTCGTTCGGTCCACACCGGCCGTTCCGCGTACAACCACCTGCTCGCGCTTGCGCAGACGCACGGGATCCCGAAGCGCCGTGTGCAGGAGCTGATCGACTTCGTCGGCCTGCACGACGTGGCGCGCAGGCGGGCCGGTCAGTTCTCGCTCGGTATGGGCCAGCGGCTCGGGATCGCGACGGCGCTGCTCGGCGACCCGAGCACGGTGATCCTCGACGAGCCTGCGAACGGCCTCGACCCGGAGGGCATCCACTGGATGCGCCACCTGCTCAAGGGCCTCGCAGACGAGGGGCGCACGGTGTTCGTCTCCTCGCATCTGATGAGCGAGATGGCGCTGACGGCCGATCAGCTGATCGTGATCGGGCGCGGCAGGCTGATCGCGGACACGAGCGTCGAGGAGTTCGTCGCGCGCGCCTCGGCCAAGGTCGTGCTCGTCCGCTCACCGGAGCAGGAGCGGCTGCGCGCGCTCCTCGTCGCGCCGGGCGTCACCGTGTCGAGCGGTGACCGCGGAGCGATCGAGGTGCACGGGCTCACCGCTTCCGAGGTCGGAGACACGGCCGCAGCCCACGGGATCGCGATCCACGAGCTGACGCCGCAGCAGGCCTCGCTGGAGGAGGCCTTCATGAGCCTGACCCGTGCCGAGCTCGAGTTCGCAACGCTCGGCGACGTAGAGCAACCCGCCGCGGGGGTTGCTGCGTGAGCTCGCTTGCGCCCGCGCCACGGATTCCCCGGCTCGCGCGTACCGGCCGGGTCACGCAGCTGCACGTTCTCGTCTCGGAGTGGACGAAGCTCCGCTCGGTGCGCTCGACGACCTGGTCGCTCGTCGCGGCGTTCGGCTCCACGATCGCGATCCCCGCGATCGCTGCGGCGGTCGTCGCCAACCACTGGCCGCACATGAACGCGCACGACCGCGCGGACTTCCAGCCCCTCGACGTCAGCCTCGCCGGTGTGCAGCTCGCGCAACTCGCGATCGGCGTTCTCGGAGTGCTCGTGATCACGGCCGAGTACTCGACCGGAATGATCCGCGCCTCGATGACGGCCGTCCCACGCCGACTGCCCGTCCTCTGGGCGAAAGCCGCGGTCTACGCGGCCGTCGTCGCCGCGCTGCTGACACCGGCCGTCGTCGTCGGCTTCGTCGTGTCGCAGGCAATCCTGTCGCGACGCCACATCGACATCGCCTTCACCGCGGTGGGCGTGCCCAGGGTCATTTTTGGTGCCGGCCTCTACCTCACCGTGATCGGGCTCTTCGGGCTCGCCCTCGGCGCGATCGTCCGGAACACCGCAGGAGGGATCGCCGCCTTCGCCGGCCTGATGTTCGTTCTCCCGCCGCTGATGAACGTGCTCCCCTCGAGCTGGAACGCCGCCGCCTCGCCCTATGTGCCGCTCCAGGCCGGCGAGGCGCTGATGCGTCTCCACCGCGGCGACCAGCTCGCACCCTGGACCGGCTTCGGCGTCCTCTGCCTCTACGCCGCGGCGGCCATCGCGCTCGCCGCATTCCTCCTCCGACGCCGCGACGTCTGACCCCCGCTCGCAGCATGGCGGCGGCACCGAGCGGGGCCGCGGTCAGGTGGCGTTCAGACCACGATGGTCATCCTCCCGTGCGATGGAGCATGCGTCGGTGAGGAACGCCGTGACCGGCACGGCGCGTCGTGGGATCACGGCGCGCCAGATGCTGAACAAAGTGCCGGAGGTGACCGTCTACTTCTGGGTCGTCAAGGTGCTGTGCACGACCGTCGGCGAGACCGCGGCGGACTTCCTCGACGGCACCGTGGGGCTCGGGCTGACGAACACGACGTACGTGATGTCGGCGGTGCTCGTCCTCGCCCTCGTGTGGCAGTTCCGGCTGCGCGCGTACGTGCCCTTCATCTATTGGCTTGCCGTCGTGCTGATCAGCATCGTCGGGACGCTGATCACGGACAACCTGAGCGACAACTTCGGGGTCTCGCTCGTGATCACGACGATCGTCTTCTCGATCGCCTTGGGAGCGACGTTCCTCGTCTGGTACGCGTATGAGAGGACGCTCTCGATCCACACGATCGTCACGACGCGGCGCGAGGCGTTCTACTGGCTGGCAGTGCTGTTCACGTTCGCGCTGGGGACCGCCGCGGGCGATCTGACGGCGGAGCGGCTGGGGATCGGCTACTGGCAGTCGGCGTTGATGTTCGGCGGGATGATCGCCGTCGTGTACGTCGCCCATGTCCGGTTCGCCCTGAACGCGATCCTGGCCTTCTGGATGGCGTACGTGCTGACGCGGCCGCTCGGGGCGTCGATCGGCGACTACCTGTCACAGCCGAAGGCCGACGGGGGGCTGGGACTCGGGACAACCGTCACGAGCGTGATCTTCCTCGCCACGATCCTCGCCATCGTCGTGTTCCTGACCGTCACGAAGCGTGACCGGATCGACGCAGCGACCGAGCCGCAGACCCACGCGACGTCCGGCCGGGCACGCGTCCTCGTCGTCGCGAACAAGACCACCGCGACGCCTGCGCTCGTTCAGGCGGTGCGCGAGCGAGCCGCCACGGGGCCGGCCGAGTTCGTGATGCTCGTACCCAATCCCGCGCACCTCGCCTTCGACCGGCCCAGCCCGGAGACCGAGGAGGGCGACGAGCTGCTCGCGGCGTCGCTCCCCGTGTTGACGCGGGCGGCAGGGGCCGAGATCGAGGGCCGTGTCGCCGAAGGCCCGAACGCGTTCGACGACATCGTCGCCGAGCTCGGCCGGCGCGAGTACAGCGAGATCATCCTCGAGACGATCCCGGCGCACGTGTCGCACTGGCTCCACGTCGATCTGCCCCATCGCCTGGCGGGACTCGGCTATCCGCTGACCACGATCCCCGCCACGACCTGACCCGCTTCGTAGCGCACTCCCGCGCGGACGGATGGAGGCCGCGTCGCGCCTCCGGCACGGTCGGCGGGATACTGAGGGGCAGGTGATGGAGCCTCGCGTGATCCTGCTCGAAGACGACGACGAGCTCCGCGCGATCGTCGGCCGCGGTCTGCGCGAGGAGGGCTTCGACGTCGCGACCACGCGGAGCGCGGCCGAGCTCCTCAGGCACGTCGACGCCGGCAAGGCCGATGCGCTCGTCGTCGACATCGGCCTTCCCGACGCGGACGGACGAGACGTCGTGCAGGCGCTGCGGGCTCGAGGCTTCGACGTTCCCGTGATCTTCCTCACGGCGCGCGACGCGCTACCGGACAGGCTTGCCGGGTTCGCGTCCGGTGGCGACGACTACCTGACGAAGCCGTTCCACTTCGCCGAGCTGGTCGCCCGGCTCCACGCGCTGATCAAGCGAAGGGGGGCCAACGACGCCGTCGTCGCCGGCGGGCTTCGGCTCGATCCAGGCAGCCACGGCGCCTCGTGCGACGGGCGTCGCATCGACCTCACGCCCACCGAGTTCCGCGTCCTCGCGCGCCTCGGCGCCGACCCCGGAGACGCGATTCGTCGACGGGAGCTCGTTCGCGCCGCCTGGCCGCACGGCGCGATCGTTCACGACAACACGCTCGACGTCTACATCGGAAGGCTGCGACGCAAGCTGGCGACGCTGCCCGGAGCGCCCGAGATCGTCACCGTGCACGGTGTCGGCTACTCGCTGAGATGACGCGTCCCAGGCTCGGCGTCCGCGCTCGCCTGCTGCTGGCGGTCGTGGCGGCCGTCGCTCTCGCCCTCGCGGTGGCGGTCACCGCTTTCACGCTGATCCTCTCGCACCGCCTCTCCGCGAGCGCGACGTCGCTCGCGCGGGCGCAAGCACAGGCGGAGCTCGCGTCGCTGGACGTGAGAGACGGTCGGCTCGTCGCCCCCGAGGCGCCGGGCCCCGAGGCGCGGCCCGGTCAGGTGTGGGTCTTCGCGAACGGGCGGCCGCTCGAAGCACCGAACGCACCGACCGCGCTCGCCACGGCCGTCCGGGCCTTGTCCGGAGGCCAGGAACGCGCCGAGGACGTCGGTGAGGAGACGCGCCTCTACGCCCTCCCGGTGATCCAGGACGGCCGGCGGTACGGCACGGTGGTCTCGGCGGTCTCGCTCGACCCATACGAGGACACGGAACGGACCGCCTTCGTGGGAGCGCTGGTGCTCGCGCTGCTGCTGCTCGGAGCCGTTGCGCTGCTCTCGCGGTGGATGCTCGGCAGGGCGCTCGAGCCCGTCTCACGCATGACCGCCGATGCCGAGGCTTGGAGCGCCAGCGACCTCGATCGACGGTTCGATCTCGGCGAGCCGTACGACGAGCTCACCCGTCTTGCGGCAACGCTCGACGTCCTCCTCGAGCAGATCGCAGCGAGCCTTCGCCACGAGCAGCGGTTTACTGCCGAGCTTTCCCACGAGCTTCGCACCCCGCTCGCGCGCATCAGCGGCGAGGCGGAGCTGATGCTTCGTCGAGACCGCGCTCCCGAGGAATATCGCGAGGCGCTCGCCTCGATCGGGCGCAGTGCGGACACGATGGCGCGCACCGTCGAGGCGCTCGTGGCGGCGGCGCAGCAGGACGCCGGGCTGACGCGAACGACCTCTGACGTCCGCGACGTCGTCGCGGCCGCAATCGGCAACGCACGCCAGAACCGGCCGTCCGTCGAGATCGACGTCGTGCTTCCACCGGAGCCCGTGCGCGTCGCAGTGGACGGGGAACTGGCAGAGAGGATGCTTCAGCCGCTCCTCGACAACGCAACGCGTTACGCCGGCTCGACCGTGACGGTCACCATCGACCGGAAGAGCACCGTTGCGTCGATCGGCGTCGCGGACGACGGGTTGGGCGTCGGAGAGGAAGAGCGCGACAGCATCTTCGAGCCGGGCAGCCGGGGGCGGGCTGCAGCCGGACACAACGGCGCCGGGCTCGGCCTCGCCTTGGCGCAGCGTCTCGCGCGGAGCGCGGGCGGCGCGATCACGGCCGAGCCGGACGAGGCGGGCGGCCGGTTCACGCTGAGGCTTCCCCTGGCGCCGTGACACGCCGTCGTGGATCGCCGACGCCTCGGACGTCCCCAATCCCGTGAGCCTGGCCCTGGCATCGATCACGACGCACATCGACCAGCACCCCCAGCAGGCGCTGCTCTTGCTGTTCTGCCGTCCTGCGCGTCAGCGCCGCCTGGATCGCCGGCCTCTCGCACATGGACTGGTGGCGCTTTCTCGCGTGGAACGCGGCGGGCGGGGTCGTCTGGGCGATCCTCGTGGGACTCGTGAGCTACCTCGTGGGCAGCGCCGCCGCGAAGGCGATCGGCACCTACGGGGCCGTCGCAGCGGGGGGCACGCTTCTGCCGGCTGCCGCGGGCTTCCTGATCGTGCGGCGCCTCGAGAGGCGCATCACCGACGAAGATCCAGGTGCCAGGCGAGTAGACGCTCGGAATCGCGCGCGGAGCTCCGGGCCGTTCAGGAGACGTTCACGCTCTGCGACGGAGACTTTCCCCCGTGGAACGGGGCGCGCTCGTCCGGGTCGGACGCCACCATCCCGGACCCGTCGGTCTCCCGACGCTCGCCGCGACTGCGGCGCTCGTCGCGGCGGTGGCGAACATCGCCTCCGCCGTCACACCGGACGTACCGGCGCGTGCACGACTGCTCCTCCGACTCGAGCCGGTTGTCGTACCGCCCCTGGCACATGCCGCCGCGCTCCTCGTCGGCTGCGCGCTCGCCGTCATCGGCTTCTATCTCCTCAAACGCCGCCGCCGCGCGATGCAGGCCGCGCTGGCGCTCCTGGTCCTCGCCGGGTTCCTCGACGTCGTCAAGGGCCTCGACATCGAGGAGGCCGCGCTGAGCTGGGGATGCGCCGGCCTGCTCTGGTGGGGACGCGCCGCATTCTGCGTCGGTCACGACCCGCTCCGACGGCTCGTGAGGCTCTGGATCGTGCCCGCGTTGTGGTGTGTCGCGCTGTCCCTCGCGATGCTCATGCTCTGGGGCTCGACCCGCGCGAGCGTCCCGGACGTCGCACACGAGACAGCCGCACTGCTCGTCTGGAGCCACGGCCCCGTCCCGCTGGCCGAAGACGTCCGCTGGGCTCCATTCGGCCTCGGCGCGCTGAGCCTGTCGGCGCTCATCGCGTCGGCGGCGGTCTTCTTTCGCCCGCTCGCGGCGTCGCGGCACCCCTCCGGCGACGAAGCGCGCGGTGCCGCCTTCCGTCTCGTACGAGAGCACGGACGCGACACGCTCGCGTTCTTCAAGCTGCGGAGGGATACCACGCTCTTCTTCGCGGGCGACAAGCGCGCCTTTGTGGCCTACAAGCTGTCCGGTCGGACGCTCTTGGTCTCCGGCGATCCTGTCGGAGACGGCGAGTCGCTGCCGTCGTTGCTCGCCGAGCTCTGCTCGTTCGCCGAACGACGTGGGCTCGCGGTCGGCGCCGTCGGCGCGGGCGAAAGCCTTCTCCCCCTGTACCGCCGGGCCGGTCTTCGAGCGTTGTACATCGGTGACGAGGCAGTCGTCGACACGAGCGGTTTCACGCTCGAGGGCCGCGAGATCCGCAAGGTGCGCCAGTCCGTGAACCGACTCGCCGCCGCCGGCTTCTCCGCCGAGCTGTGCTCCGTCGCGGACCTCGATCCGGCAACCCTCGAGCAAATGGAGCGGGTCTCCATTGCCTGGCGTGCCGGGGCGGCCGAGCGCGGTTTCGCCATGGCGATGGATTCCCTCGTCTGCGCGCATCACCGAGACACCGTCGTCGTGGTCGCACGGGACCGGTGCGGCGCGGTGCGCGGATACCTCCACCTCGTTCCCACGTACGGCCGAAACGCGATGTCGCTCTCACGGATGCGTCGCGACCGCGAGACCCCGAACGGATTGATGGAGTTCCTCGTGGTTCGCGCGATCGAGGAGCTCCGTCGCCGCGGCGTCGAGGAGCTCTCCCTGAACTTCGCGGCGTTCGCCCGCTGGCTGCACGCGCCGCGAAATCGTGCCGAGCGCCAGCTGGGGAGGGTGGCTGCGGTTGGGAACTCCGCGTTCCAGATCGAGAGCCTCTACCGCTTCACTGCCAAGTTCACTCCGCGGTGGGTGCCCCGGTATCTCCTTTACGGACGTGCCGTCGATTTGCCGCGGGTCGGGCTTGCGGCGATGCGGGTCGAGGGACAGCTGCCACTCCTGTCGAACATCAGCCGGCCCCACTTCGAATCGCCTCGGAGGGCCGAGGCGAACCCGTGAGGGTGGGCTGCCGGGTCGTCAGTCGCCGAGTGGGGCGGCGGTCGCCGGGCCGCCGAGTGACGGGCTCGAAGGTACGCGCCGCCCGTGCTGAAGAGATGCGTGAGCTTCAGCGTGAGGGCGACCAGGTCGATGGCGATCGGCAACACGAGGAAGCACTCGCGCCGCTGTCGCGCCTGGCGCACTCTGATCTGCGGCGACCGGACCGCCTCCGGCCAATCGCCCGTCACGCGCGAGTGGGGAGCCGGGCCGGTGCTCAGAATGCGTTCGCGGCCGACTTCCATTCACGGAGGCGCTCCGTGATGAGGTCGGCTCGCTCGTCCACGCTCCCCCCGTCCAGCACCTCGAGGTCGGACGGGTCGGCGCGCAGGTAGACGCCGGCCGTTCGGGCGTTGAGCGAGGCGTCGCGATCGGATCGTGTCGTGAACCACCCGCTGCCACGGTCGGAGGTCTCCACCCTGATCTCGCCGGTCCCCTCGAGCTGCGGAGCATTCGGATCGCGCGGGCGCTCGCCCTTCCAGCAGTAGAAGATGCCGGCCGGGTCCCTGCGCTCCTTCGCGGCCTCGCTCCAGTAGCGGGCCGAGAGGGTGCCGTCCTCCTGCCACGAGCGGCCGTTCACGTTCAGGTCGCCGTCGCGATCCCGTGAGATGTGCAGGAGGCTCACCGCCGACGGCTCCTCCTCGCTCCGCGCGGTCAGCGAAAGCTGCCACCACAGCCCCTCGACCGGGCCGCGGCGACCTTCGGTCTCGATCGCCTTGCGGAGCTTCTGGTTGATCGCGCGAACCTCCGCCGGGCTCGCAGCCGGGTCGTAGCGGACGGAGGTCAGCCCCAGCAGGTCGCTCGGCAGCTTCGAGCCGTTCGCGTGGAGGATGAAGGTGCGCCGGATTCCGAGCGCGCCGCCGAACAGCCCGGCTTCGAACACGACGTTGTCGCGCGGTGACGCCTGGCCGGGCTCGGCTGCATCGATCGTCGTCCAGTCGTCCTGGGCGAACACGAACGCTGCGAAGTCGACCTCCCGGGAGAGCTCCACCAGGCGATCGAGGGTGGATCGTCCCGGGTTGAACGTGGTCGTCCAGGGCTCGACGTCCGCGACCTCCTCCAGCCCGCGCGTGACGGCCTGGAGCAGCTTGGCCTGCTTGCCCGACGAGCCGAGGAAGATGCGCGGCTTGTTCATGCGTGGTGCACGTCCGGTGGGAAGAGCAGGGCCAGCGTACTACGGCACTCCGAGCAGGCTCCTGACCGCGCGGGCGATGCCGAGATCCTCGCGCGCACGGACGACCTCGAGCCTCGGCTCGCCGAGGAGCCCGAGGAGCTCCCGAACGGCGTCGCGGACGTCCGCGCGGTTCTCTCCGATGCCTCCCGAGAAGGCGACGACGTCGACGCCCCGGAGCGCGACCGCCATCGCCGCGATCGCCTGCGCGACTCGATACACGAAGACGGCGAACCCCAGATCGGAGTCGAGTCCTCCCAGCGCTTCCAGCCCGGAGTGACGCTCGAGCGCCTCGTCGACGTCTTCCGTGGTGAGCCCTCGTTCGCGCAGCGCGTAGAGCAGGATCCCAGGGTCGATCGCGCCCGAGCGCGTCGCCATCGGAACACCGTCGAGCGGTGTGAAGCCCATCGTCGTGTCGACCGAGCGGCCGTCGAGCACGGCGGTGACCGAGCAGCCGCCGCCCAGGTGGCAGACGACGAGGCGGCATGCATCGACCTGCTCGGCGACCGATTCGACGGCGATCCCATGGAAGCCGAATCGTCGGACTCCCCATTGCTCGCGCCAGGCGCGCGGCACGGGGCAGGTCGAGGCCGCCTCGGTCAGCGTGGCGTGGAAGGCGGTGTCGAAGACCGCGACGTGCGGCACGTCGGGCGCGGCCGCTCGTGCGGCTGCGAGCGCCTCGAGCGCGGGCGCCTGGTGCAGCGGCGCGAGCGGTCTGAGCGCCTCCAGCTTCGACACGACTCCGTCGTCGATACGCACCGGGTCGCGGAAGACCGCTCCACCGTGGACGATCCGGTGGCCGACCGCGTCGACGCCCGCCGGCAGGTCGTCGAGCGACGCGACGGTCTCCGCCCGACCGGCGCTGTCGACCAGCGCGAGCTTGAGGCTCGTCGAGCCGGCGTTGACGACGAGGACGCCGCTCAGAACGGCCAGGTCCAGTCGCGCACGTCGGGATGGTCCTCGCCGTGCGCTCGCGTCCAGGCGCGGGCCTCGAGCCGCCGTTCCACCATCTCCCGGCGGAGGTGCGCCGCCCTCGTCGCGAGCCCGGGAACCCGGTCGACGACGTCCTTCACGAGGTGGAAGCGGTCGAGGTCGTTCAGCATCACCATGTCGAAGGGCGTCGTCGTCGTCCCTTCCTCCTTGTAGCCGCGCACGTGCAGGTTCCCGTGGTTCGTGCGCCGGTAGGTGAGCCGGTGGATCAGAGTCGGGTACCCGTGGTAGGCGAAGACCACGGGTCGGTCGGTGGTGAAGAGCGAGTCGAAGTCGACGTCCGCCAGGCCGTGCGGATGCTCGCTCTCCGGCTGCAGCCGCATGAGGTCGACGACGTTGACGACCCTGACCTTCAGCTCCGGCAGTTGCTCGCGCAGGATCGCGGCTGCCGCGAGAACCTCGAGCGTCGGGACGTCGCCGCAGCAGCCCAGCACGACGTCGGGCTCGCCGTCCGCATCCGTCGATGCCCAGTCCCAGATCCCGAGTCCCCGGGCACAGTGCGCGACCGCCTCCTCCATCGGGAGGTAGGTGAGCGCCGGCTGCTTGCCCGCGACGACGACGTTGACGTAGTTCCGGCTGCGCAGACAGTGGTCGGCGACCGAGAGGAGCGTGTTCGCGTCGGGCGGCAGGTAGACGCGGATCACCTCGGCCTTCTTGTTCACGACGTGGTCGATGAACCCCGGGTCCTGGTGCGAGAAGCCGTTGTGGTCCTGGCGCCAGACGTGCGAGCTCAAGAGGTAGTTCAACGACGCGATCGGCCTGCGCCACGGGATCGACGGCGTCGTCTTCAGCCACTTCGCGTGCTGGTTGAACATCGAGTCGACGATGTGGATGAACGCCTCGTAGCTCGTGAACAGGCCGTGCCGGCCCGTGAGGAGATACCCCTCGAGCCAGCCCTGGCAGAGGTGCTCGGAGAGGACCTCCAGCACGCGGCCGTCGCGCGAGAGGTCCTCGTCCGTCGGTTCGGTCGCCGCCCACCACCTTCGGCCCGTGACGGAGAAGACGTCGTCGAGGCGGTTGGAGGCTGTCTCGTCGGGCCCGAAGAGGCGGAAGTTGTCGCGGTTCGCGGCGATGACGTCGCGCAGGTAGCCACCGAGGACCCGTGTTGCCTCGGCCGTCGCCTTGCCCGGCTCCGGGACGTCCACCGCGTACCCGCGGAAGTCGGGAAGCACGAGGTCGCGGAGCAGCTCGCCTCCGTTCGCGTGCGGGTTGGCGCTCATCCGCCTGCGACCGGCGGGCGCGAGCTCCCGGAGCTCCGCCACGAGCCGGCCGGTCTCGTCGAACAGCTCCTCCGGGTGGTAGCTGCGGAGCCACTCCTCGAGCTGCCGGAGGTGCTCGGGGTTCTCGCGCACCTGTGCGAGGGGCACCTGATGGGAACGCCAGGTGCCCTCGACCGGTAGCCCGTCGACGGTCTTCGGGCCGGTCCACCCCTTCGGCGTCCGCAGGACGAGCATCGGCCAGCGGGGCCGGTCGACGTCGGCCCCGGACCGCGCTCGAGCGCGGATCTCGGCGATCCGGTCGAGCGTCTCGTCGAGCGCGACGGCGAATCGGCGATGGACCTCCCTCGGGTCCTCGCCGTCGAAGCCGCCCGCGACGACGCGTGCCTCCCACCCGTAGCCCTCCAACAGCGCGACCAGCTCGCTCTCCGGAATCCGGGCGAGGATCGTCGGGTTGGCGATCTTGTAGCCGTTCAGGTGCAGGATCGGGAGCACCACGCCGTCGGCGCGCGGATTCAGGAACTTGTTCGAGTGCCAGCTCGCCGCCAGCGGCCCCGTCTCCGCCTCGCCGTCGCCGACGACGCAGACGACGACGAGGTCGGGGTTGTCGAAGGCGGCGCCGAACGCGTGGACGAGCGCATAGCCGAGCTCGCCGCCTTC
>Ga0207661_10002933_pt1 | contig 11797 bp, 8 predicted proteins | sample KBSC713LmetaG_FD_184337 | JGI IMG/M metagenome (GOLD analysis project Ga0207661, IMG submission 184337) | Corn rhizosphere microbial communities from Kellogg Biological Station, Michigan, USA - KBS C7.1-3L metaG (SPAdes) (version 2) | ecosystem: Host-associated > Plants > Roots > Rhizosphere ... | reverse complement strand
GACTTGCCGACGTTCGATCGCCCCGCAAAAGCGATTTCGGGAAGGGACGACTCCGGACGCCATCCGCCGACGCTCGCCATTCCACCGAGGAACTCGAGGGATCGGATGACCAGCGGTTCACCTGACGCGGCAGACATTAGTGTGGGGCGACGGCCGGAACGTCGGTGGCGAAGTCGGTGTGAACCAACGCGAGCGCGAGGACATCGTCCATCGTCTTCACAGGATGGAACGTGATCGCCGTCCGGACTTCCTGCGGTAGCTCGTCGAGATCGCGAACGTTCTGCTGCGGGATGAGAACGTGGCGCACCCCGTTTCGATGCGCGGCCACCGCTTTCTCCTTCAAACCTCCGATCGCCAACACTCGTCCGCGCAGGGTGATTTCGCCGGTCATCGCGACGTCGCCCCGCACCGCAATACCCGTCAGCGCACTGACGATCGCTGTCGCGATCGCGATGCCCGCTGAAGGTCCGTCCTTCGGTGTCGCGCCAGCCGGAATGTGCAGATGCAAATCTCGCGTGCGATGGAATTCGCGGTCGATGCCGAGAACGCCCGCGCGCGCGCGCGTATAGCTCAGCGCTGCGCTCGCGGATTCCTTCATCACGTCGCCGAGTGTGCCGGTGAGTTGAAGCTTTCCGCGGCCACGAATGGCGCTGACCTCGATCTCGAGCACTTCTCCGCCGACGCTCGTATACGCGAGGCCCGTCGCGACACCGAGCTTGTGATCGAGCGTGAGGAGGGAAGGGTCGTACGGCGGACTTCCGAGCAAACTCTGAAGGTCCTCGGCACGGACCGTTGCCTTCGCGTCGCCGTTTTTCTTCGCGCCGGTGTCGCGCGATTCGGCGCTCTTGCGGGCAAGCTTGCGCGCGACTCGGCCGATCCGCCGTTCGAGTTCTCTAACGCCGGCTTCGCGCGTGTAGTTCTGCACGATCGCCGGCATGACGTCCGTATCCCACTCGACTGTGCTTGGGTCGAGGCCGTTCATCCTCAGCTGCTTCGGAACGAGGAACTGGCGGGCAATCGAGAACTTTTCCTGATCGAGATACCCCGACAGCCGAATGATCTCCATTCGGTCGCGAAGCGGTTCTGGAACCTGCGGCAGATAGTTCGCCGTCGTCACGAACAACACCTGCGAAAGATCGTAATCGACCTCGAGGTAGTGATCATTGAACGCGCGATTTTGCTCTGGATCGAGCACCTCGAGCAACGCCGCGGCCGGATCGCCGCGATAGTCGGTGCCTAGCTTGTCGACTTCGTCGAGCAGAATCACCGGATTGACGACTTCCGCCTTGCGCATCGCCTGAATGACGCGACCCGGCATCGAGCCGATGTACGTCCGGCGATGCCCGCGGATCTCGGCTTCATCGCGTACGCCGCCGAGCGACATGCGAACGAATTTGCGCCCGAGGGCACGTGCGATCGAACGACCGAGCGATGTCTTGCCGACACCCGGTGGACCGACGAGGCAGAGGATCGGGCCTTCCATCCGCTCGACGAGCGATAGAACACCGATGTAGTCGAGGATTCTGTCTTTCACTTCCTCGAGCCCATAGTGGTCTTCATCGAGCACTCGGCGCGCGTGGGCGACGTCGAGTACGTCGTCGGTGCGTTCCGTCCACGGCAACGCAACAATCCAATCGACGAAGTTTCGCGCGACGGTCGACTCGGGTGAAAGCGGCGACATCCGTCGAAGCTTTCGAACCTCGCGGAGCGCGCGAGTCTTCACAGCGTCTGGAAGCTTGCGCGCCTCGATCTGCCGCTCGAGGTCGACGACGTCGTCTGTCTCGTCCTGTCCGAGCTCGCGATGGATCGCCTTGAGCTGCTCCTGCAGATAGAACTCGCGTTGGTTCTGGAAGAGCGACCCGCGAACCTCTTCATCGAGCTTTCGCTCGAGGCGCAGGAGCTCGATCTCGCTCGAGAGCACTTGGCTGAGGGCATCGAGCAGCAGCGGGATGTCCGGCGCTTCAAGAAGCGTTTGCCGCGTCTCGACCCGCACCGCGAGATGCGCGGCGATCCCGTAGGCTTGGCGTTCGACCGTGTCCGCGCCCTGCACGAGTGCCACGACTTCATTCGGAATTCGCCGGTGCAGCGCAACGTATTCCTCGAATAGCGCGAGTACGCGGCGTGCGACGACGTTCACATTTGGCGAATCGACCGCCGGTGTGTCTGGTTCATCGGCGAGCGATGCGCGGAGATGCCCGGAGGCCGGGACGTACCGCGTGACGCGGGCGCGAGACACGCCCTCGACGAGCAAGCGGACCGTCCCACCGTTCTGACGAGATGCCTGCGCGATTCGCGCGACCACCCCTACCCGGTGCAGATCGCCCGCCGACGGCTCTTCCGTGTCGGCGCTCCGCTGCGCGACGAGGAAGAGCTGTCCTCCTTCGGCGGCCGCCGCCTCGATGGCGCCGAGCGACTGCTGGCGGCCGACGATGAGCGGCATAGCGACGTACGGAAATACGACGACGTCGCGAAGAGGGAGAACCGGAAGCCGGCGCGGATCTGGAACGGTCATGCCGGAAGATACTACCCCGGAAACGAAAACGGCCCGCGGTCGCGGGCCGTTTCGTCTGAAGCGCTTACGCTTCTTTCTTCTTTCGCTGTGGCGAGATTTCCAGCAGCGGAGCAGTGCGGTTGACCACCGAGCTCTCCGTCACCTTGACCTCTTCGACGTCTTCGCGCGTCGGGAGATCGAACATGACTTCGGTGAGGAGCTCTTCGAGGATCGCGCGAAGTCCGCGAGCGCCGGTGCCTCGCTTGAGCGCCTTCGCCGAAATCGCACGCAGCGCCGAGTCTTCGAAGGTGAGCTTCACTTCTTCGAGCTCGAACAGCTTCGCGTACTGCTTCGTGAGCGCGTTCTTCGGCTCCTTGAGGATGCGAACGAGCGAATCCTCATCGAGCGCTTCGAGCGCGACGGCGACTGGAAGACGGCCGACGAGCTCCGGAATGAGACCGAATCGAAGCAGATCGTCCGGCTCGACCTCGGCGAATGGGTTCTTCGCCTGTGTCGGAGTGCGAATGTCGTCGGTCTTGTTGAAGCCGATCTGACGACGGCCGGTGCGAGCTTCGATGATCTTCTCGAGACCGTCGAACGCCCCACCGCAGATGAACAGGATGTCCTTTGTGTTGATTTGGATGTATTCCTGCTGCGGGTGCTTTCTGCCACCCTGCGGCGGAACAGAGGCAACGGTGCCCTCGAGAATCTTCAGAAGCGCCTGCTGAACGCCTTCGCCGGAGACGTCGCGCGTGATGCTCGGGTTTTCCGACTTCCGGGCGATCTTGTCGATCTCGTCGATGTAGACGATGCCTCGCTCGCACTCGGCGACGTTGAAGTCGCCGGCCTGGAGCAGACGGACGAGAATGTTTTCGACGTCCTCGCCGACATAGCCGGCTTCGGTGAGCGTCGTGGCGTCGGCAATCGTGAACGGGACATCCAGGATTCGCGCGAGAGTCTGCGCAAGCAGGGTCTTCCCGACGCCGGTGGGCCCGATCAGAAGAATGTTGGACTTGTCGAGCTCGACGTCATCGTCTCGGAGCGAAGCCGAGTTGATGCGCTTGTAGTGATTGTAGACCGCGACGGCGAGTGCCTTCTTCGCCTTCTCCTGTCCAATCACATACTGGTCGAGCGTGTCTTTGATTTCCTGCGGTGTTGGGACCTGCGTAATCGCTTCTGCTACTTCACGTTCCTCATCTTCCGCGAGGATCTCGTTGCAGAGCGCGATGCACTCGTTGCAGATGTAGACGGAGGGACCGGAGATGAATTTCCGGACCGAGTCCTTGGACTTCCCGCAGAACGAGCAACGCAGGTGTTTGTCGTGCGACATGACAGATCACTCAACGGGTGACGCGGTTGCCCAGGGGGCCGGAAAATCCAGCGAACGTTTGCTGGGCAAACTGGCGACAGGGGCGGGGAGGATACGGCTAAGAATTAAGGACCCTTCCCGGGTCAAGCAAGAGACGACTGGGCATCGGAAAGGTTTTTGGCAAACAGTTGCAGTCGGGGTGCTACAGATTGCTCGCGTCTTCGAGAGCGCGCGAACAACCTGCATCGGAATGACCCTGCTACTTCGTCACTGCCTGCAGCGCGCTTGGTTCGATGATATCGCCGCGGTGCGTGATGACGTTGTCGACGAGCCCGTACTCCTTTGCTTCATCGGCAGAGAGGTAACGGTCGCGATCGGTATCGCGCTCGATCCGCTCGATCGATTGGCCGGTATGCTTCGCGAGCAGCTCGTTCATCTTCGCGCGGAGATACAAGATCTCCTTCGCCTGAATCTCGATGTCCGATGCCGTTCCGCCGCCGCCCGATTGGGACGGCTGGTGAATCATGATTCTCGAATGTGGAAGCGCTGAACGGCGTCCCTTTCGGCCGGCCGCAAGCAGGAAGGCTCCCATACTTGCCGCGAGGCCCATGCAGATCGTGTTCACCGGCGACTTCATGTACTGCATCGTGTCATAGATCGCCAAACCGGCCGACACGCTCCCACCCGGGGAGTTGATATACAGGAAGATGTCTCGATCCGGGTTGTCGGCCTCGAGGAACAACATCTGCGCGATGATGATGTTCGCGACGTCATCGTTCACCGGCGTGCCGAGGAAGATGATGCGATCCATCAGGAGGCGGCTGAAGATGTCGTAGCTTCGCTCGCCGCGCGGCGAGCGTTCGATCACATACGGCGGGTAAATAGTAGGCATTGATGTTGGCGGTTTGGCGCTTGGCTCTTCGCCGTGTTGGTTCTGCATCGACGCAACTCGCGTCGCGATAACGACAGGTTCTTGTTGACGGGAATGCCGACGTGCAGCGAAACCAGGTGCGTTGAGCTTGTTCAACAAAGACTAATGCCTGCGACCGATGGCCGGCTTACGCCTCGGCGACTTCGTTCTTCTCCATCAACCAGTGGAAGACTTTGTCCTCCGTGATGCTCTGCTCGAGCTCACGAAGGCGTCCGGCTTTCTGCAACGACGCGTACACCTGACCTGGGTCCGCCCCACGCTTCGACGCGACGTCCGCAACGCGATCGTCGATGTCGGCTTCCGTCGACTTGAGCGACTCGCGTTCGGCGATCGTTTCGATGATCAGATCACGACGCACCTGACGCTCCGCAACAGGACGGAATTCAGTGCGGAACCGATCGCGCTCTTCCTCGGGGACTTGATAAGCCTGGATGTAACCGTCGATCAGTTGGTTAACCCAGCTCGCGGGAACGTCGAACGGGTTCGAGTTCGCAATTTCATCCAACAGTTGCTGACGGACACCCGCATCGGACTCACGCTTCGCGTGGTCTTCGAGATCGGTGCGAACCGTCGCATTGAGTGCATCGAGTGACTCGAAGTCGCCCACCTCGCGCGCGAACGCGTCGTCCAGCGCAGGGAGTGACTTTCGCTTCACATCGAGGAGAGACACACGCACGGGCTTTGATTTGCCGCGCTGCGATTCGTCCGGGAAGTCGTCCGGCCAGCGCACCGGGCGCTCAGTGGACTCCCCCGGCTTGAGCTCCATGATGAGCTCTTCGACGCCGGGGATCGCCTGACCGGTTCCAAGTACGAGCGGATACTCCTTTGCTTCCGGGAACTCGCCGCCATCTTCCGCCGTCGCGAGACGAACGCGAACCATATCGGCCGGCATCGGTTTGTCTTCGACCGGTGACCACGTAGCCTTCTGGTCGCGCATCTGCTCGATCTGCTCGCGCACCGTGTCGTCGGTAACAGCTGCCTTGTTTCGGGTTACCCGGAAGCCCTGAACGCGCGCGAGCTCGATCGTCGGACGAATCTCGACATGGAGCTCGAAGCTGAGCGGCTGACCCTCTTCAAACTTCAGGTCATGGACGTGTGGCTGCGATGCAACCTTCAGCTGTTCACGGTCCATGACTTCCTGGAAGGCTTCCTGAACGAGCGATTCGATGACCTGCTGACGAATCGCATCCTTGAAGCGCTTCTTTACCATCGCCGGCGGTGCCTTGCCAGGACGGAAGCCCGGAAGACGAACGCTCGATGCGTAACGGGTCGCCGCCTTGTTCTCGGCGTCGCGAACGGTCTCGACGGGCACACGAACTTCAATCAGTCGCTCGAGGCCGTCGGTTTTCTTTGGCGTGATCTCGATGTTCATGCTCGAATAAGCTAGCGGGGCGACGCCTCACAAGCACAGCGGCGTGCCGTGCGATTATGATGCACCCGGAACGACCGGAATCCGATTCGGGTAAGGTTGTGGTCGGCACTCACCACTGGAGACTTAGATCGATGCGCATTCGGAGTCTTTCACGCGGGATCTCGTTGCTCGTTGGGCTCATGGCGATGGTCGCGTTCGGGAAGCCAATCGCGGCGCAGGCGACCAATTCGCAGGCGCGCGTTCCGATTCCTTACACGTCGTATCTGAGCCTCAATCCCCTCGGCATTCCATTCGACATTTTTTCCGTCGAGGGCGAGACGGGGATTGCACAGGGAATGACCGTCGGCGCGAGCATCTCGCACACCGAGATCGACAACCAGCGGTATTCCAGCGGCGATTTCAAGTTTCGGTATTACCCAAGTGAGATTGTGCTGAAGGGGTTCTCGATCGGCGCGAGCGTCGGCGTGCTTCGCTACAGCGACATTGTGAACGGCGCCGATCGCGCGACGATCGACTCGCCGACTATCGGCCTTCTGCTGGATTACAACTGGTTGCTTGGCGCGACGCATCGCTTCGTCATTGGAACCGGAGTGGCGGCCAAGCGGATTCTTGCCGGAAGTGAAGACCGGGCCAAAGTCGATCTCGGGCGCGCTCAGCTCTCCGCTCGCTTTACGGTCGGCGTCGCGTTCTGAATCGAGGGATTCAGCTGGGACGAGGTGTGACGCCGGGGACCGCTGCCAGCGTTAAGTTGACGGCCTGTTGCGAGAGTGGCGAAACTGGCAGACGCACCAGACTTAGGATCTGGCGCCGCAAGGCTTGGGGGTTCGAATCCCCCCTCTCGCACTGATTTCCCAACCACGACCTCGAGGACCTGATGCGCCGCCTCTCCCTGCTGGTCTCCGTTCTCGTGGTGCTAGGCTGCGGAAGCGACAGCCAGCCATTGACGCTCGGACCGACTGATTCGAATGTCGCCGGGACATACAACCTGACGTCGTCCAACGGACGGCCGCTCCCACTCGTCGCGTTCGTTACGGCCGACGAGGAGTGGGACATGACGAGCGACCAATTCATCATTGGTGCCGACGGAACGTGGACTGAAACGACGAACTACGTCGTCACGACCCTCGCAACCGGTGCGACGCGAACGACCGCCAGCCAATCGGTCGGCACGTACGCAATCGCCAACGCGCAGATCAATTTCATCATCACACAAGGCGCGATCACGTTTACCGGGTCGGTGAGCGGGACGTTTCTCTCCGTGTTGTTCAACGGCGGCCACTTTATTTATCAGAAATAGGCCGTCCGCGGTCACAACGAAAAACGGGAGTCGCAATCGCGACTCCCGTTTTTCTTATCGGTTCTTCGAGCCCTATTTGCCGACTTGCAGGCTCACGGCGCGAGTCTGACAACCGGACTGTGTCGGCGCGCAGACGAGAAGCTCGATCACATCGCCAGACTTGATCGCCGACAAAGCTTGATCGAGATCGGCAACCGAACGGATGTCGCGCTTGGCCGGGAACAGCTCACTGACGATGATGTCGCCTTCAACGAGTTGCTTATACGCCGGTCCGTTGCCCGCGACCTTCATGACACGAACGCCATGCGATGCCGCGTCGCTCAACTTGGCTCGGCTCGCGAAATCGGCCGGTACGGGGGCGACGGTGACGCCAAGGCGATCGTTCGGACGAGCGACAGTGTTGTCGCGCGTCGGTCCGGCTGGGCCGTCGTCGTCGCTCTGCGCGACCGTCGTCTGGTCGTCGCTTGGCTCCGACAATTTGACCTTGAAGGTCTTCTTCTGGCCAAATCGCATGACGTCGACGTCGACTACGTCACCCGGCTTGAAGCCGCGAATCACGCGCTGAAGTGTATTCGGCTGATCGATTGGCTTACCGCCGGCGGCGATGATGATGTCGCCGAGCTCGATGCCCGCCTTTTTCGCCGGACTGTCGTCGCTGGAGTACGAGCCGACCTTTGCGCCGGCGATCGTCGCGAGTCCCGCCGCACGGGCGTCGGCCGCGGTCACTTGCTGCAGCGTCACGCCGACCAGTGCACGGCGCACCTTTCCGAACTTCACGAGGTCGTCCATCACCTGCTTTGCGAGCGTGATCGGAATCGCGAAGCCGTAGCCGGCGTAATAGCCGGTGCCGCTCGCGATCGCGCTGTTGATGCCAATCACGTCGCCGCGGATGTTGAGGAGCGGGCCGCCCGAATTGCCCGGGTTGATCGCCGCATCCGTCTGGATGTAATCGGTGATCGCGTACTGGTTTCTCAGAAGGCCGGACTGGTCGCGGCCCTTCGCGCTGATGATACCGGCCGTGACGGTGAAGTTCAGGCCGAGCGGATTTCCAATGGCGAGAACCCACTGCCCGACGCGAGCGTTCGCGTCGTCAGTCAGGGATAGGACCGGGAGATTCTTCGCATCGATCTTGATGACCGCGACGTCGGTCGTCGGATCGCGGCCGATGACTTTAGCGTTTTCAAACACGCGCCGGTCGAACAGCGTAACGGTGACTTTGTCGGCATCGGCGACGACGTGGTTGTTCGTCAGGATATAGCCGTCGTTCGAGACGATGAAGCCAGAACCGCTGGCTTCTTCGGGATTGTCCGACGGGTCCTGGAACGGTCGAAGCAGATCTTCGATGCTCGGCTGTCCGCGGCCACCGCGCTGCCGATTCGACATCGGCTTTGCGAAGCGCTCCGTCTCGATCGACACGACGGCTGGTCGCGCATGGTCAGCGACGGCTTCGAACGCCGTTTCCGTTTCCGCGGCCGACGCAATTTGTGCCGGAGCGGGCTTGGTCGGCGTGGTAACGCGAGACTGCGCCCAACTGAACCGAGTCAGGTCGAAGCCCGACGCGAAGACGAGCCCGCAGATGAACGCGACGATGATTGCCGCGCCGAAGCCTGCACGGGATTGCCTACTGGTCATAGAACGCACCTACAGGGAAGTAATAGTTGACGTCGTCGTACACGCACTCCGGGGGCAAGTTTCGAGCGCCCTTGAGAGACGACACATTGGCTCTCCTGTGACACGCACGAGTCGGCCCACGGTTTCGCCCGTGGGCCGCTCGCAACGAAAACTTTACTTCTTGCTGTCGTCGACGATTTCGTAATCGGCTTCGACAACATCGTCCGCGGGCTTGCTCCCGCTGGAACTTGCGCCGGCGCCGCCGGTCTCGCCACCGGGGGCCGCGCCGCCTTCACCCGCAGTCGACGCTTGGCTCTGCGCATAGAACGATTGGCCGGCTTCGCTGAACGTGCGATTCAGCTCTTCCTGCGCCGAACGAATCTCGTTCATGTCGTCGCCCTTGAGCGCTTTACGTGCACGCTCGACCGCGCCGTCCAACCGCGTCTTGAGATCAGCCGGGAGCTTGTCCGACCACTCCTTCGAGTTTTTCTCGACTTCGTATGTGAGGCTGTCGAGACGATTCCGCGTATCAATTTCCTCTCTACGCTTCTTGTCCTCAGCCGCATTCTTCTCGGCGTCCTTCACCATCTTGTCGATGTCGGAGTCGGAGAGACCGCTCGACGCTTCGATGCGGATCTTTTGCTCCTTACTCGTCGCCTTGTCCTTGGCCGAGACATGGAGAATTCCGTTTGCGTCGATGTCGAAGGTCACCTCGATCTGCGGCATGCCACGCGGAGCGGGTGGAATTCCCGTGAGCTGGAATTTTCCGATTGTACGGTTGTCGCGAGCCATGTCGCGCTCGCCCTGCAGGACGTGGATCTCGACCGTCGTCTGATTGTCGTCGGCCGTGGAGAACGTTTCCGACTTCTTCGTCGGAATCGTCGTGTTGCGCGGAATGAGGACGGTCGTGACGCCGCCAAGCGTCTCGATGCCGAGCGAGAGCGGCGTAACGTCGAGGAGCAGAACGTCCTTTTGCTCGCCCGTGAGGACCGCGCCCTGAATCGCCGCGCCGATCGCGACGACTTCGTCCGGGTTCACCGAGCGGTTTGGCTCTTTGCCGAAGTAATCCTTCACGACCTGCTGGATCTTCGGAATGCGCGTCGAGCCCCCGACGAGAATGACTTCGTCGATGTCCTTAGGATCCAACCCGGCATCTTTGAGGGCCTTCTTCATCGGATCCAACGTTCGTTGGATCAGATCGTCGACGAGTTGCTCAAACTTGGCGCGGGTCAGCGTGTAGTTGAGGTGCTTCGGGCCGCTCTGATCTGCCGTGATGAAGGGAAGGTTGACGTCCGTCGTCATGGTGCTCGACAGCTCCATCTTCGCCTTCTCAGCGGCTTCCTTCAGGCGTTGGAGCGCCATCGGATCCTTCGAGAGGTCGATGCCCTGATCGCGCTTGAACTCACCGACGATCCAGTCGATGACGCGCTGATCGAAGTCGTCGCCGCCGAGGTGCGTATCGCCGTTCGTCGACTTCACTTCGAATTGGCGCGAGCCCTCTACGTCGTACAACTCGAGAACCGAGATGTCGTAGGTACCGCCGCCGAGGTCGAAGACCGCGATCTTCTCATCCTTCTTCTTGTCCAATCCATAAGCGAGCGCCGCGGCCGTCGGCTCGTTGATGATTCGGAGCACGTCGAGACCGGCGACCTTTCCGGCGTCTTTCGTCGCCTGACGCTGGGCATCATTGAAATACGCAGGGACCGTAACGACTGCTTTGGTCACTGGGTGGCCGAGGTAGTCTTCCGCCGTCTGCTTCATTTTCTGGAGAATCATCGCCGAGACTTCGGGCGGCGAATAGCGCTTGCCCTGGACTTCGACGGAGGCCATGTCGTTCTGGCCGGCAACCACTTTATAGGGAACGCGCTTGATTTCGTCCTGGGCCTCGCTGATACGCCGGCCCATGAAGCGCTTGATGGAAAACACCGTGTTTTGCGGATTGGTTACTGCTTGGCGCTTGGCGACCTGACCGACGAGACGCTCGCCGTCTTTTGTGAATCCGACTACTGACGGGGTCGTACGACCGCCCTCAGCGTTGGGGATCACAATGGGATCGCCGCCCTCCATGACCGCGACGACCGAGTTGGTGGTCCCGAGATCAATGCCAATGACTTTGTCGGCCATTGCTTCCTCTGCGAATGAAAGTTGGGCAACGCCGAACGACGTCGCCGGGAACACTCGTCGGCAAGGGCAAGACCAAGACCCGATTTATGCGCCAAGTTGGCAGCGATTCTCAGCTCGCCATTTGCGGAGCGGGGCCTAACTGTCAGAGCGGCTGCTGGCAGTGGCTGTCCTAGGTAGTGCTCCCTGAGTCTCCAACGCACTTCGGTATGCTCCCAATCAGCGACGAAAACCCGACGCTTCAAACGCCGATCATGACATGGCTGCTTCTCGGCGCGATGTTCGCCGTGTGGCTGGTCGTGCAGGGAGGAGGGCTTCCGGGCAACGACTATCAACTCGTGAAGAGCTTGTGCGACTACGGAATGGTGCCCGGAGAGATCACCCACCGGGCGCGGGTTGGATTGAGCGTCCCGCTTGCCCCGGGTCTTTTCTGCGTGGTCGACCGAGATCTAATCAACATCTTCACGCCCCTGATCTCGATGTTCCTCCACGGCGGCTGGGGACACCTGCTCGGAAACGCGCTGTTTTTTTGGGTCTTCGGCAACAACATCGAAGACAGCATGGGGCCGTGGCGCTTCCTCGTTTTTTATCTGATCTGCGGTTTAGCGGCGGCAGCGACGCACATCATGATCCAGCCGGCTTCACCGATTCCGACGGTTGGCGCG
>Ga0207661_10002926_pt1 | contig 11801 bp, 14 predicted proteins | sample KBSC713LmetaG_FD_184337 | JGI IMG/M metagenome (GOLD analysis project Ga0207661, IMG submission 184337) | Corn rhizosphere microbial communities from Kellogg Biological Station, Michigan, USA - KBS C7.1-3L metaG (SPAdes) (version 2) | ecosystem: Host-associated > Plants > Roots > Rhizosphere ... | reverse complement strand
CTGACTTCGGCCGGCGGCGGCATTCGCTTCTTCTTCTGGGATGATTTTCAGGCCGACATCGGCGTCGCGTTCCCGCTCAGCTACCGCGCTCCCGACAATACGACACGCAGCGCGCGGTTGTTGTTCACGGTGTCGAACGCGCTCAGGCTTTGCCCGCAGCGAGGACAGGGACGCTGCCTGTAGCCGCTGGTGCAAAGAGGGCTGTTCGCGTTCCGTAAGCCGATGGGAGCCTCGGGCCCAGACCGCGATCGCAAGTTACCGATTCCTCGGAGTCCAACAGGCCCGAGCGCGCCTCGAAGGCCTTTCGGGCTGCCAAGTTTCGCAGAATCAGCGAAGATCGCCTTGTCCGCCCGCAGCTTCCTGCATAACTCTGCACTACGCTCATGGCAGATCCGAGTCTTCCGATCCGGGGAATCCATGGGTTTTTCGTAAAGCCGGGAACAGAAACGTTGTCGGTGCGCTTTTTTTCGCCAATGGAAACACGCTGTGATTTATAAGGGCGTTGAATACACGGTCATGGCGACCGCCGAGCCCGACGTGTGGGAGTGGCGTTACCAGATCGGCGACAAGGTCAAGACCGGCAGAACCCAGACCAGGCTGGCAGCGTTGGCCACGCGCCGCGTTCAGTCCAAGATCGACGCCGCCCTTCGCGCCGCCCAATCACCGCCACCGGGGCCAGGATCGGTGCCCCCGCGCCGGTAGGAACTTGCAAAAATTTAATTCCTCCATCCTTGATCAAAACTGCTCGATCCGCGTAACCAACACTATGTATTGAGTAAATTGTGATCGGGTTGGAAACATGAGAAAGGCATTTGCGATCCTGGCCTGCCTCTGCGTGCTCGCAGCGGGCGAATATTTTGCCATCAGCAAATGGGCCATCCGACACGAGACGCTCGATCTTTATGATGCAGCGCGGCAGCGGCCGGTTTCGGTCGATATTGCAGTGCGGCGCGATTACGAGATGAAGGCCGACAAGGGTTTCGGGAAACTTCCGATCGCCATCATCAGCAACGGCAATACGGTCAAAAATACCGAGTACAGCTTCCTCGCCGACGTGCTCGCCGCCCGTGGCTATCTGGTCGCCAGCATCCAGCAGGACCTTCCGACCGATCCACCCCTCATGACCAAGGTCGGCATGCCCTATGTCGGCCGCCGCGGCGTCTATATGCGCTGCGAGGCCAATATTCTCTTCGTGCTCCGCGAGCTGCAGAAGCGCGAGCCACACGCCGAGTTTGATCACCTGACCCTGGTGGGCCATTCCAATGGCGGCGACGTATCGATGTATGTCGCGAACCAGCATCCCGAGCTGGTGTCGAAAGTCATCACGCTCGACAATCTTCGGGTGCCGTTCGTCCTCAGCAAATCTCTGAAGATTCTTTCCTTCCGCTCGAAGGACCCGCACTTCCGGACCGATCCCGGCGTGCTGCCGTCGCCGGCACAAGCCAAGCGAGACGGCATCGATATCATCAACACCGGCGCGCTGCACACCGAGCTGAGCGACCGCGGGCCGGATTCCGTCAAGGAAAAAATCCAGGCAACCCTGGACAAGTTTCTGCGTGACACGGCGGTCAGCGATCTCACGCCGGCCGATACCACGGCGCCGATGATCGCCAATCCCGGCGACTACTGAACGCGAGCTCTAGAGTTTCCCCTTGGTGGCGTCCTTCGCCGTCGACATCACGGTACCTGTGATCTCCCGCATGTGCTCGCCGGCATTGGTGAACTGACTGCGCAGAAACTCCGACTGGATCTGCATCGCTTCCTGCAGATCGGTGGCGTGGACCAGTTTGCGCGCGTGCTCGAACGCGGCCTTCATGTTCTGCTCGGTGAACGCCAGGGCCTGCTTTGAGATTTCCGCTCCGCCGCCGGGCACCGATGTCATGGACTTGCTGGCGGCTTCGAAGAACATGCCGAATGCCCTTTCCGCCTGCTCGATGGTCTTTTCGGCCAAATCGCGCAATTCGGCCGGTACTTCCAGTTTCGGTTCGATCATGGCTGCGTTTCCTCCGTATCAGGAGGACAGTTAATCACATTTGTGACGCCACGTCTTTGGAACGCGCAACCGTTTGCATGCGGTGACCTTCTCGACCGACAGGCTTGCGCCGGTCCGCGGGGTTCAGGAAAGCGGACGATCGGAGCGGGCGTCGGCCGCCAGGCGCTCGACCAGCTCCATCACCTCGAAGCGCTCGCTTGGCGCCAGTTTGACGAAGGCCTTCAGAAGCCAAAGGCTTTCGATCGCCTCGCTCGAAGGCGCGTCGAGCCTCTTGTGCAGTTCCGCAACGAACGTGGGACTTCTCATCTCTCACCTTTGATAGCAAACGATATGCCCCTCTGGCCACGCTCGGCCCTGCTCGGACGGTCGAAAAGGTTTCAGCCTCGGAATCTCCACCTGACGCTAAAACTCGATTAGGTTGAAATTATGCCAATAAACAACCGGCGCGACAAGTAGCGGTTCCACATGGCCTGTCGCAGGCGTCGCATGGCGCAAGCTGGATGCCGTGATCACCCGCCAATCACCAGATGAACGGGATCAGCCGGTAACGCACCCTGCTCCGATATTCGGCGTATCCCGGAAGATTTCGGACCAGGAATCCTTCCTCGTCCAACAGTCGCCAGATCAATGCCGGCAGGATCGCGAGCACGACCAGCACGCCCCACCATGATCCGAGCGCCGGCGATATTCCGAGCAGCATCACCAGCGCCGCCGCATACATGGGATGGCGGACCCAGGCGTAGAGTCCGGTCGATATCACCCGCTGGTCGACTGAGGTCTGAATTGTCGCCGCCGCAAAACTGTTCTCGCGAAAGACAAAGTAGATGCCGAGCCAACCCGCCAGCACCAGCATATTTCCGAGCAGGACGGCATAGACCGAAAGATGCGACCAGCCAAAGCGGCGATCGAGCGCGGGCACGGCGGCAAGCGCGATGAAGCCGATCGAGGTGATCGCCATGATCATCTTTTGCGCCGGCTCCTGCTCGGCGAACGGGCCGCCGCTCATCCGCCGCGCGAGCAGCGCCGGGTCCTTCTCGATCAGATAAAGAGTGATCGCGATCGAGGCTCCGAAATAGACCGCGAGATAGACCCAGGCCTGCCAGTAGTGCAGCGTTCCCGCCGAGATAAACAGGACGGCGGCCGTCACCAGGAACAGGATCGCGAGCCCGATGAAGCCTTTTCTGTATAGAGGATTCATCCGGCAATTTTAGCATGCAAACAATGCTGTCCGCATGCCTCCGCCGTTCAGATTTGCGCTACTGCCTACTGCTGCTTTTCCCAGAACGACAACAGGCCCTGTGAGGCCGAGCCACCGATCACGCAGGGAATGCCGATTTCGACCTGCCCCAGCGCCGCCGCCGAGACGCAGCCGAGCGCGATCGCGCCGACCCCGACCTGGCCCCAGAAGTCGAGATTGCGCCGCGCATCCGATCCCTTGGTTTTCAATTCCTCCACCGCCGCAAGCGCGTCCTTGCGCACCGCACCGAGTTGCACGGTGTCGGCAGCCTGAATAACTTCGGTCAGCGGCACCTTGACCGCCTCCGGCTGGTTCGGCAACTCGGCGCGCAGGAATTCGCGCAAGCCGGCGTCGCGCACGGCGTAGCTCGCAAGCGTATAGCGCGCCATGCTGCCGACCGTCAGCTTGTCGATGGTGTCGCGGCTCTTCGACCAGGGCAGCATCTGCATTATTTTCAGGATCGGCAGATGCGAGCCGGTGGCGAAATAGTAACCCCAGAGCGTGTCCAGGAGATCCTGGCTGTTGGCATAGGTCACCGTCGTATTCAGCTTCTTCTCGTCCTTGGCGAAGGGCTTGCTGAACACGCCCTTGAGCTTGTCCATCATCCCCGGTTTCTTCTCTTCCAGCGGGATTTCGGTGAGCGTCGGCAGCGTGCTGGCGAGGTAGGCATCGATCATCACCCGCCGCGTCGGCATCTTTGGCGCCACCCTGCGCAACAGGTTGCGCCACTCCGGCAATCCCGAATAGGCAATGGCGCGAACGATCACCCATTCATCCTCCGGCGGCACCGGAAAGAAGCTGTTGACGAGATGCTCGGCCTTGGCCGGGTTCGATCCGATCGCGCCAGCGATGAAGCCGAGATAGATGCCGGCGTTCTCGGGCTCCTTGAAGGTCTGGGAGTGAAACAGGACGCGCACCGCCGCCGGCACATGCGCGTAGTCCGGCTTGGCGCGGTAATTGTAGATCCATTGCTGGACCACGCCGAGCGACGCGCGCGGATCGATTTCCGGATTGACCGCAGCACGGGCCGGCAGGACCAGCACCAGCAAGGCAGCTGCGAAGGCGACGTTACGCATGTGATGCTCCAAGAGACGTCGGCGCTGCGCCGTTCGGACCTTTCCGGTTGCCTGAGCTAGACGGCATTTGAGCCGGATTCAGGGAATCGGCGGTGCGGCAACAAGTCGAAATTGTGGCGGTGCTGACGATTGGCCCGCAACTCACCTTGGCGGCGACATTCTTTCGCCGTGGCCGCGCACTTCGATTTGCCGCTCGTCGGCAATGGGACAGGCGGGAAGTGACGATCAGGTGCCAAACGGTTGGCTTGCGACGCGGCAGGCCGAAGGCCGCGGTGGCGTTATTGGCCGCGGTGCTGGGAGTTTTCGCGACCTCGGCATTCGCGGCCGAAACCATCACGGTCGAGGGCAATCGCCGTATCGACGCCGAGACCGTGCGCTCTTATTTCCACGCTTCCCCCGACGGCCGCTATGACGAAGCCGCGCGCGACGCAGCGTTGAAGGCGCTGATCGCCACCAACCTGTTCGACACCGTGAAAATCGAGCGCACCGGCAGTGGACTTCTGGTGCGCGTCGCCGAGGCCAAGGTGCTGGGCCGCGTCGCCTTCGAAGGCAACAAGAAGATCAAGGATGCGGACCTGGAGGCAGCGGTCCAATCCAAAGGGGGCGGCCCGCTGCAGCGCGCCATCGTGCAGGGCGACGTCAACCGCATCATCGAAGCCTATCGCCGTAAGGGCCGCGACGAGGTCAGCGTGGCGCCGGAGATCATCGACCGCGGCAGTGATCGCGTCGATCTGGTCTTCGCCATCACCGAAGGCAAGAAGACGACGGTGCGGCAGATCAATTTTGTCGGCAATCACGCCTTCGGCGACCGCCAGCTCAAGGCCGTCATCAAGACGTCGGCAACGACGATGCTCAGCTTCCTGATCGGAGGCGACGTCTATGATCCCGACCGCGTCGACGACGATCGCGAGCTGATCCGGCAATATTACCGCAGCCACGGCTATGCCGACGTCAGCGTCCGCGATGCGCGCGCCGAATACGATCCTGCGACGAAAGGGTTCACGCTGACCTTCATCATCGATGAGGGACAGCTCTATCGTTTCGGCGACGTCAGCGTGGCTTGCAATGTCCCGGGGCTCGACCCCGACAGGCTGCGCCGGCTGCTGCTGCCCAGGGCCGGCGCGATGTTCGACGGCAGGGCGCTCGACAAGACAACAGAAGCGCTCGCCGTCGAAATGTCGAAGGACGGCTATCCCTTTGCGCATGCGACGCCGCGGCTGACGCGGGACGCGATCACGCAGCGGATCGATGTCGCCTTCGTGATCGACGAAGGCCAGCGCACCTACATCGAGCGCATCGAGATCCACGGCAACATGAAGACCCGTGACTACGTGATCCGGCGCGAATTCGATTTCGGCGAGGGCGACGCCTACAACAAGACCCTGATCGATCGCGCCGAGCGGCGGCTGAAGAATCTGAATTACTTCAAGACCGTCAAGATCACGACCAAGCCAGGCTCGGCGCCCGACCGTGTCGTGCTCGACGTCGAAGCGGTGGATGGGCAGAGCGGCGATTTCAATGTCGCGGGCGGTTACTCCACCGCCGACGGCTGGATGGGCGAGGTCAAGCTTGGCGACCGCAATTTCTACGGCACCGGGGACAGCGTGCAGACTGCCGTGAGCTACGGCCAATATGCGCGCGGCGGCAGTATTTCCGTAACCGACCCGTCGCTGTTCGCCAATCACGTCTCGGGCGGTGTCGAGGTCTTCGGCCGGCAGACCTTCACCAGCCCCTACCAGTCCTACGGCAGCAACACCTACGGCGCCAATTTCATTGTCGGCACGCCCGTCACCGAAACGACCCTCGTGCAGTGGCGCTACTCGCTCTACGACCAGAATGTCACCGTCGATCCGACATCGCTTGGAGCGATCCCGTCGCTTCCGGTCCGGCAGGCCGCGGCCGCGGGGCCGCAGCTGGTTTCCGCAGCCGGCGACACCGTCACCTACAACACGCTCGACAACAACAAGCTGCCGACCAACGGCATCAACGCGCAACTGCGCCAGGATCTCGCCGGCCTTGGCGGCGACGTGCGATTCCTGCGCACCTCGGAAGATGTCCGCTACTACCAGGCGCTCAGCAGCGACCTCACCGGCATGGTGCGCGCGCAGGGCGGCTACATCACCGGCTGGGGCGGCCAGCAGGTGCCGATGCTGAACAATTTCTTCGGCGGTCCGAGCATGGTGCGCGGTTTTGCGCCCAACGGCTTCGGTCCGCGCGATCTCACGCCCGGCTCGACCATGGATAATGTCGGCGGCAGCGCGTATTGGGCGACGACCGCGGAATTGCAGAGCGCGATCCCCGGCATTCCCCAGGAATATGGACTGCGCGGCTCGGCCTTTGTCGATGCAGGAAGCGTATTCGGCTACAAGGGCGCGACCAGCTTTGCCGGGCAGACCGCGCAGATCGCCAATTCCAATGTGGTGCGCTCTTCGGTCGGCGTCGGCCTGACCTGGGCCTCGCCGTTCGGCGCGCTCACGGTGAATTATGCCGTGCCGCTATCGAAGGCCTCTTACGACGTGGTGCAGCCGCTCAGCTTCAACGCCGGCCCGTTCTAGCTACGAAAGTCTAGCCGGGTTTAGCGACCTCGCCGGGAACTCAGGGTCTCGTTTGCTGCTTGTTTGGTCAGACCCGGTCTTTTCAACGAATCGAGGGGAGCTTGAACCATGAGGAAATGGCGGAGTGAATCGGCGCTTGATCTGTACAACGTAGTGCTAGCGGCGGTGCTGTTCGCGGCGCCCTGGCTGTTCAGGCTGACAAACGGCACGGCAAGGGTCGATTTCTGGCTTTGCAGCGCGGCGGTCGTCGCGCTCTCGCTGGCGGCGATCTTCGCTTATGCGAACTGGGAAGAGTGGGTAAATTTCCTGGCTGGCATCTGGCTCATCGCCTCACCCTGGATCCTCGGATTCTCGCAAGCGCGCGCGATGCATTTTGCCATCGCGATCGGCGTGCTGGTGGTGTTCATGGCCATGCTCGAGCTGTGGCTGGAATACGAGAAAGTGCATCCGATACACTCCTCGGCCACATCAGAGCAACACTGATCGGCTCGCGCTGGCGGCGATTTCACCGCTTCTTCAACGTATAGACGAAATCGTTGAGACCGATCTCGGCCGTGGTGGCATCGACGAAATGGAAGTCGATTTCGCATCCGGTCTCCAGCGTCTTGATCGAAGCGCCGGAGAAGCCGAGTGAAGCCGCGATCTTGCCGGGACTGACTGATTTGTTGCTCGACTGCATCTCGCCGAAAGCCCCCTGGAAGACCATGTCCGCGGTGAAATCGCTGACCTTGTAGTGCGGCGACGTGCAGGCCAGAGGGCTCGGCCCGGAGATTTGCCTGGCGCAGAGCACGACCGTCTTGCCGATCAGCCGCGCCTTCTCGGTTGCGTCAGGCTTGTGCTTGGGATCGGCCCAGGGGGCAAGTACGGCATCGGAAAGCTTCCAGGTCCCGAGATAAAACGCATCGGCCGCCTGCGCTGTGGCTGTCGTTAGCAAGGATACAAGGCTGACGAAGCAGGCGGCGGCGCGTCTCATCTCACTTCTCCCCAAAGACTGCAGGGCGTTGGACGCAGCCATCGCCCTTCGGGTTCAAATGCGGCCAGCCTTGCTGCGCTCGTTCGCAAAGCCGTAGATCAGAGCGAGCCGATCGAGGCATTCCTGGAAGCGCCGCGAGAAATAGTCCTTCCAGCGCTGGCTCGTCAGGTCGCGCCGCTCTCCGATCTGCTCCATGGTCATGCCGTGGACCAGAACATCATGTACCAGCGCCGATCCGTCGGCGCCGAGCTCGCGCTCGACCCGATTGAGCCGCAGCACCGCCTGGCGCTGGCCCTCGGTGATGGGGTCGCGCGTCTGCACGCCATCGACATATTCGCGGCTGGGATCAACTGCTTGCGGCCCGCGCTCGGCGCGCTCCCAGTCGTGCTGGAAGGCGCGGCCGCCTCGATATTGCGCCTCGTCGATCTGGTGATGCGAATGCAGCCGCGCCAGTGGATCGTTGCGGATCGAGCGCAGCGCGACGATCTTCTCGCCGGCTTCCAGCGCCAGCGGGTCGTCCACCTCGACGGCGGCGACTTCCGCGTTGAGCGGCAGATCGTGCGAGCGCCGGTCGTGAACCCTGGTCGCGCGCAGCGACCTCCTGCGTTTGATGCGAGCCATGTATTCTCCTTTGACGATGAAAATGGGTGGCGTCAGGCGGCTTCGACCAGGCGCAGCACGACCGGGCCCGCCGGTCGGTCGGCTTCAACCGCGGGCCGGCGCGTCAGATGGAAATGCGGCGCGCAGTAGGCCGAGCCGCGAAAGCAGGGATGGCCGCAAAAGGTGATGGCTTCGCCCTCCCCGTCGCCGCCGTAGGGATAGCGGCACTCGCCGGGTGCGAGATCGAGGAGAGAAACGAGCCGCGGGCTGGTGCCGACAGAGCGCAGCTTTGGCGGCTTGGGGCGCTCGACGGCCTGCGGAGCCGGGTTGCCGCCCTCGGCGGCGCTGCCGTGCGGCACAGCGGACTTCTTCCTGGCGGATTTTGCCTTGGGCAGCCTTTGCGACCGGGGGACGAAGCTCGGGCCTTTCTCGGGACGAGGAGGCGCGGCAAGCTTCATTCGCTTGCCCCGGCTGATGGCCGCGAGACGGGTATAGGCGGTGCCGAACCGGGCATTAATGACCTCGACGGCTTCCGCATAGGACATGCCGCGCGTGACGTGCTCGCGCAGCGCCGCCGAATGCTCCGGCGGCCAGCTAAACGATTGCATGAAAAGACCTTTCTTTGAGGCACGACGGCCCCTTGGGGGCAGGCTCGTGCGTCGCTTTAATTTCCGCTATCCCGAATTCGAAGTCAAGTCTTATTTATGATAATCGGAATTGCAATTTGCCTCGAGTTCTGAAAAGGAGAAGGAGACAACGGTTTCGGAAGGGGATAGCTATGATACTGGACGCTGGGATCATCGAACGGGCACTGGAACGGACGGGCAAGAGCAAGGGCGGCCTCGCCCGCGTCATGGGGGTGCGCCCCGGGGCAGTTTCCGAAATCCTGTCGGGCATACGCCTGATCAAGGCCTCCGAAATCGAGCCGATCATGGAGTATCTCGGGCTCAATTCGGTGCCGATCATGGGCCGCGTCGGCGCCGGCGCCGTCATCGAGCCGGAGGACGAGCAGGTGCCGCCCGAGGGCCTCGGCGAGGTCGAGCTCCCCTTCCCGATCTCCGGGGAAACCATCGCGTTCGAGGTTTCCGGGGATTCCATGCTGCCCAAATACGAAAACGGCGACGTGATCGTGGTCTATCGCGAGCAGCGGCACCCGCTCTCGAGCTTCTTCGGCGAGGAAGCGGTGGTGCGGCTAAAGACCGGCCAGCGTTACCTGAAGACCATCGAGCGCGGCAAGGCGCCCAATTCGGTCAACCTCTCGAGCTTTAATGCCAAGCCGATCAACGGGGTAAAGCTGGAATGGATCGGCGAAATCTGCGTCACCCTGCCGAAGGGCCAGATCGCCCGAATGCGGGCGAAGGCGGCTGCCAAGGCGCGGAAAAGCGGCAAGTCCGGCTCGCGCGGGGAAAAATGACCCCGGACGGGCGGTGGCGGGCCGGCGTTTTTCCGGTCCGCGGCGCGGCGATTCGCCCAATCCCGATCTATTTTTCTGATTTACGAAATTTTTTCTTGACCAAGTTCTATTTTTCAGAAATATTCGCCACATGCAATATTTTGTGGTGATGATCGACTATGGGCGCCGCGGGCGCGAAGCCGTGGTCGATCCCGAGGTGACACGGCGCGAGGTAGTTGCGCGCGTGGCTTCGGGCGAATACCGGAACATCAGCTTCATTCACGAAATCGTCGATCGCTCGGTCGACGATATCACCGAGGAGATCCTGGCGGAAGCCGCGCCGCCCGAGGTCGCGGCGTCGGAGGCCGATCTGCAATCCAGCCGGTTCGATCACATCAGAGATTTGCGCAAGCACGAGGCGCTGTAATTCGGAGGGGCCAGCGTCAGGCAACCGGCGCTTGCGCGCCGCGTCCGTCACCACGCCCGTTGATGCGGCTCATCTCGCTCGGCCGGGCCCGCATGTTGCGGCGCACTCCTGGTTACCTTGCCTTATCACAACGTCGTCACGTGCATCCAGGCCCGGGAACTCTTTATCCCACGGGCGTGTTCAACATGGTTTCAACGAGCCAATCCATGAACACTCTCGAGACCAGCACCCTCGCCAACGTCACGAAGCGCCTCGTGCCCTTCCTCATGATATGCTACTTCGTGGCCTATCTCGACCGCGTCAATGTCGGATTTGCCGCGCTGACGATGAACCAGGATCTCGGCCTGTCGCAGACCGCCTTCGGCTTCGGGGCCGGCATCTTCTTCGTGGCGTATTTCATCTTCGAGGTGCCGTCGAACCTCTTGCTCGAGCGCTTTGGCGCTCGCAAATGGATCGCCCGCATCATGCTGAGCTGGGGCATCCTGTCCGGACTGATGGCCTTCATCCCCGACATCAGCCGCGCCACCGGCATGGGCAACGAGAACGCGTTCTATCTGATCCGCGTCTTGCTGGGCGCCGCCGAAGCGGGCTTCTTTCCTGGCATCATCTTTTATCTGACCCTGTGGTTCCCGGCGGAGTACCGCGCGCGCATTGTCGGCTACTTCATGGCCGCGATCCCGCTGTCCACGGTGATCGGCGCGCCGATCTCGGGCCTGCTGCTTTCGATGCATGGCTTCGGCGGGCTCGCCGGCTGGCAATGGCTGTTCATCATGGAGGCCGTACCCGCGATCATCCTTTCCGGCTTCGTCTTCTTCTATCTGACCGACCGGCCAACGGATGCGACCTGGCTTCACGCCGACGAGCGCAATTGGCTGACCGACCGGTTGCAGCTCGAGCGCGAGCAGCGCGAGGCCCTGCATGAATATACGGTAGGGCAAGCGATGGTGAACCCGCACGTGATCGCGCTGAGCCTGGTCTATTTCGGTGCGGTTGCGACAAATTATGGTCTCGGCTTCTTCCTGCCGCAGATCGTCAAGGCGTTTGGGCTCTCGACCTTCCTGACGACGGTGGTCGCGGCCGTGCCCTATGCCGTCGGCACCATCGCCATGATCTGGTGGGGACTGCGTTCGGATCGCGTCGGCGAACGGCGCTGGCACACCGCGATCCCGCTGTTCCTCGCCGCCGCCGGCATTGCCGTATCCACCGTGCTCGATGACCCCACCCTGAAGATGATCTCGTTCTGCGTCGCAGGCTTCGGCATCTTCGCCTGCCTGCCGGTGTTCTGGACGTTGCCGACGGCGTTCCTGTCCGGCGCGGCGGCGGCGGCCGGCATCGCCGTCATTAATTCGATCGGCAATCTCGCCGGCTTTGCCGGCCCGTTCGCGATGGGCTGGATCAGGGACCACACCGGCAGTTATGCAGGCGGGCTGCTGTTGTTGGCCGGGCTCGGCATCATCGCGATGGGCATCGTGCTGAGCCTCAGCCACAACGACGCGCTGGAGCGAGCGCCGGCTCCCGCCTCGAAATGATCTGTGGGCGCGTTGCCC
>Ga0207661_10002925_pt1 | contig 11804 bp, 7 predicted proteins | sample KBSC713LmetaG_FD_184337 | JGI IMG/M metagenome (GOLD analysis project Ga0207661, IMG submission 184337) | Corn rhizosphere microbial communities from Kellogg Biological Station, Michigan, USA - KBS C7.1-3L metaG (SPAdes) (version 2) | ecosystem: Host-associated > Plants > Roots > Rhizosphere ... | reverse complement strand
GGCATCCCTCCTTGCCCGCAATCTGACCCGGAAGGACCCGCTGCAGTCCGATCGCGACCGATTCGAGCGACTCACCGAGCGCGAGCGCGATGTGCTCCGCTATACGGCGCAGGGCCACTCCGCCCCTGAAATCGGCGAGAAGCTGCACATCAGCCCCAAGACGGTGGATACCTACAAGCAACGCATCCACGAGAAGCTTGGTCTGGCGCACCGTACCGAGTACGTGCAGTTCGCGTTGCGCCTGGGGCTGCTGCACGAGGGCTGAGCGCAGCACACCGCGCTCCAGCCACGCGGCGGCATGCCGGCGCTCCGGTCACAACGCGATCGCGTGGCGCGATCCGCACTCAGTGATCGTGTTCCGCGGCGCCATGGTCGCCCGCGGGCAGGACGCGGACGATTCGGCGATCGGGCACGAGCCACGTGAGCGCGACCAGTACATAGAGCCCGTCCGCGATCCATTCGTGCCAGAACGCGGCCGCGATGGCCACGACGTACACCACGACCGACAGCTTCCCCTTGACGTCGCGGCCGATTGCCGCCGCCAGCAACGAATGCGGCCCCTCGCGCCGCAGCAGCGCATGCACGAGAATCGAGTACGCAATTCCCGCCATGAGCAGCACGGCGCCGTAGAGCGCCGTCGGCACCGCGGCGAAGTGGTTCTCTCCCATCCACGCGGTCACGAATGGCACCAGCGACAGCCAGAACAGCAGGTGCAGATTGGCCCAGAGGATGCCGCCGTCCACACGATGCACCACGTACATCATGTGATGGTGGTTGTTCCAGTAGATGCCCAGATACACGAAGCTGAGCACGTACGACAGGACGACCGGCAGCAGGGGCGACAGCGCGGCAAGGCTGGTGCCGTGCGGGACGCCAAGCTCCAGCACCATGATGGTGATGATGATGGCGAGCACGCCGTCACTGAATGCCTCGAGGCGGTGTGTATCCACGAGATGGCCGGGAGCGGGTGAAAGGGTGGACGGAAAGCGTAGCAAAGCATGAGAATTGTATTATCTTTGGCCGGTTCCAGCCATTCAATCGGAGAGGTGTCGACCGGGTGCCTGCATCCATCGAGGACCTTCGTTCGGTCATAAACGACCGCTACGTCGTGGAGCGGGAAATCGGACGCGGCGGAATGGCTATCGTGTACCTTGGCCGCGACCTCCGCGACCAGCGTCCCGTTGCCATCAAGGTGCTGAGCACGGATGTCTCCGTCGTGCTCGGCGCCGCGCGTTTCACGCGCGAGATAGAAGTCACCACCCTCCTGAGCCACCCGCACATCCTGCCCATCTTCGCCTCCGGGCAGGCGGGCAACTCGCTGTACTATGTCATGCCGTACGTCGCGGGCGAGTCGCTGCGGGCGCGGCTCGACCGCGAGAAGGTGCTTCCGCTGGGCGAGGCGTTGCGCATCACCTGCGACATTGCTTCTGCGCTCGAGCACGCGCACGAGCACGGCATCATTCACCGCGACATCAAGCCCGAGAACATCCTGCTCGACGACGGTCAGGCCATGCTCGCGGATTTTGGCATCGCGCACGCCATGGACGCGGTGGGCGAGCAGCGACTCACGCAGACCGGCATCTCGCTCGGCACGCCGACCTACATGAGTCCCGAGCAGGCCATGGCCGAGCGGACGCTCGACGGCCGCAGCGACGTGTACAGCCTGGCGTGCGTGACCTACGAGATGATCGGCGGCCAGGCCCCCTTTACGGGACCGACCGCCCAGGCGGTCATTGCGCGACACGCGCTCGAGAGCGTGCCGTCGCTCACGATCATCCGCAACACCGTTCCTCCCGAAATCGAGGCGATTCTCGTCAAGGCGCTGGCCAAGGTGCCAGCGGATCGCTACGCGACGGCTGCCGAGTTCGCCGATGCGTTGCGCCATCCGGAAACGCAGAAGTCGCTGGTTGCGGCACGACCGGCAACCGGGGCGCGTCGGCGGATGGCGCCCTGGAAGCTCGCTGCTCTGGGCGTCGGACTCGCGGCCGTGCTCGGCGCCGGTGGCTATGCCGCATGGCACCGTCTCAAGGGAAACGGCGGAGCGTCCGCCGCGCTCGGCGGACCGGATCCACGCCGGGTGGCGGTGCTGTATTTCGGCGATGAGAGCAGTCAGAAATCGCTCGGCTATCTGGCAAGCGGGCTCACGGAAGCGCTCATCGATCGACTGTCGGCGATACCGCAGCTCGTGGTCACCTCGAAGAACGGCTCCGCGCTCTTCCAGGGCAAGGACCTCCCGCGCGACAGCATCGCGCGCGTTCTGAACGTGGGCACGATCGTGGAAGGCGACATCGATCAACACGGCGACAAGGTCAGCGTCACCGTGAAGCTCGACGACGCCAGCGGCGCCGACTTCCGGCGCGCCAGCTTCGAGATGGCCGCGGCAGAGCCGCTGGCGCTGCAGGACACGCTCGCGGGACAGGTCGCGCGCTTCCTCCGCGAGCGTCTCGGTCAGGAAATCGACTTGCGCGAGGAACGGGCCGGCGCCAGCAATCCGCAGGCGTGGGCCATGCTGCAGCGCGCCAAGCTCCTGCGCCGCAACGGCGACCGGGCACGACTCGCGAACGATACCGCCGGAATGTTGCGCAATTTTGCCCAGGCGGACTCGACACTGGCCGCGGCGCAGCCACTCGATCCGAAGTGGGTGGCGATTCCGGTGCTGCGCGGCACCATTGACTACTGGACATCGCGCTTCTTCAGCGGCGATCAGCTTCGCGTGAAGCAGTGGGTGGACAGCGGGCTCGTTCAGGCGGCGCAGGCGCTCGATGATGCACCGAGAAGTTCTGACGCCTTCCAGCTCCGCGGCACGCTCCGCTACTGGCTATGGCTCATGGCGCTGGAACCCGACCCGGTGAAGGCGCAGGCGTTGCTCGACGCGGCCCGGAAAGATCTCGAGACCGCCACGCAGATCTCACCGAACCAGCCGGAAGCATGGTCCATTCTGAGCCACCTGTACTACCAGTACAACGACGTCGTGAGCGCCAAGCTCGCGGCGCGGCGGGCGTATGACGAAGACGCCTATCTGAGCGATGCGAATCTCATTCTCTGGCGGCTCTTCACGACGTCGTATGATCTGGAGCAGTTCCCCGACGCGATTCACTGGTGCGATGTGGGAGCAGAACGCTTCCCGGCGGATCCCCGCTTCGTGGAGTGCAAGCTCTGGCTCATGGGGACCGGTGCGGTCAAGGTGAACGCCACACAGCCCTGGCTCATGGCGGACTCCATGGTGAAGCTCTCGGCGCCGCCGGATCGGCCCTATGCCAGGCTGCATGGCACCGCGCTGGCCGCCGGCGGGTTGTTTCGGGCCGGCCTCGCCGACAGCGCCGCGCGCGTGCTCGACGCGCTCGATGATCGAGCGGACGTGGACCCAACGAAGGATGTCTCGCAGTCTGCCGCGCTGGTGTGGGTGATGATGGGCAACAAGGACAAGGCCATCAAGAATCTCGCGCTCTACCTGAGCGCGAATCCGGCGCGCGCAGTTGGCTTCGACGACGAACACAGTTGGGAATGGCGCACCATTCATGACGATCCGCGCTTTCAGGCGCTGGTCGTTCACAAGGGAAACTAGGCTAATGTCATCCGCAGTTGCATGACGTGCACCCTGTGCACGAACCCCGAACGAGAGGTCCTATGTTTCAGCGAAACGCCCAGCTCCTGTGCCTGACGTTCCTGGTCACCCTTGCCGCGTGCTCGCACGATGGCGGAGGCGGGCCAAGCGGACCTGATGCCGTCTTCAAGGGAGCGACGGTGCTGTCCAGTGCGGCCAGTTGTACGCCCATCACGCAGCAGCAGATTACCAACCTCTTCACCCCGGGACTCCGGGGGACGGCCACGTCCGGACTCCAGCTCGTGCTGAACGATCTGGCGGCGGGCAATACCGCCCAAGCCGTCACCGACATGTTCAAGCTGTGGGACTTCACCGTCAAGAGCTATTACGCGGGCACGCTCAACGGAGCGAACTCTCCCACCACGCAGACCCTCACGCTCAACTTCGGGAAGGCACTGTACTGTCTGGTGGGGCTGGATGGATCGGGCCTCACGCTCACCACGACATCACTGGGTCAGAACAACGTCGTGCAGGTGGTCTTCCCATCCACGAGCGACCAGACCGTGGTCACCGGAAGCCATCACGCCGGAGTGCTGATTCCCGGTAACACGCTTACGCAAGCCGTCACCATTTCGATCTCCTTGCTTCCCGGGCCGTACACATTCCCGGCGGGCCCGCTCAACACCAAGCTCGACCAGTATGGGGACTTCTTTGAATTCACGGTCGTGCCGGCACAGACGTTCAACAAAGTGGTGACGGCCGCCGCCTGCATTCAGACGGCCAGTGGCGACACCCCGCCTGCGAGCGTGGATCTGGCGCACAACGTGGGGACGGGACTCGAGATCCTGCCCAGAGCCGACGCGTCGTTCCTCGACTGCGGCGGCACGGCCATGGCGCCCGAGCCGAGCCTCAAGCAGCTCCTGCGCAGCGGCGAGTTCGGACGGGCCGCAGCACACCTCGGTACGCTCGCGCTCAGTGCTTTTACTCCAACACCGGCGTACGCGGCGGCCAGCGCCATTGGCGGCGGAACGAAGTCGTTCAGTCCGTTCGGTGGCGTGGACACGGCCGTCGTCGTGCAGACTGCACCTGGTTTCCCGTCGCAGCCGCAGACCGCGGCCGCGGGATCGAGCGTGGCGTCGGCACCGTCGGTACTGGTGAGCACCACCAACGGGCATACGCCGCTGGGCGGCGCTTCGGTGCTGTTTGCGGTCACCGCGGGCGGCGGGAGTCTCGGCGGCACGGGCAGCTCGCCTGTGACATCTGCGACGGTTTCAACGAACTCCAGCGGCATCGCGACGGCCCCGAGCTGGACGCTCGGCGTCGGACCCACGAATACGGCGACTGCGACCGCGAGCTTCACGCTGCCGACGTCCATTTCGGGCTTCACGACGAGCGGCGCGAGCACGACGGCTGGCGTCGTCGTGAGCGGCAACCCGGTGACGTTCTCCGCGACAAGCACGGACATCGTTCCCTATCAGGCCAGCGGATACACCTACATTTCGGGCGCAGCCGGACTGAATGCCGGATTCCAGGTTTCGTCGTTCGACACCAGGGGATGGTTCCAGGGACAGGGTGCGTTTGGCAGTGGCGATGCGGGAGGAACAGTTTGCCCGCTGGACAACGATGGCAGCATTCACACGCCGTGGAGCAACGCGACTGTGCCCACGGACATGCTGCTGCGGAAGACGTTCGCGCTGCCGTCCTGGTGGAGCGCGCCGATTAGCGTGCGCGTCGCGATAGACAACGACATCCAGGTATTCGTCAACGGGCACAATGAGACGCCGCTGGCGTCATCAGGCTTCGACCCAAGCACGGGTTTTGTCACGCACGAGGGGTGCGCGACGCTGGACAGCTTCACGTTCAGCGTGCCGGCGGGCGACCTGGTTTTGGGGGGGAACAACCTGTTGGCGATACGTGCCCGTGACCGCGGGACGATTGCGTATGTGGACGCGCGCGTGAGCGGACAGTAGCGTCGGCAGCGGCAGGGGCAGCCCGTGGGGCTGCCCCTGACGCTGATTTCCGAACAGCTGTTCGGATGCATGTTGACATGATATTCAGTGGGGACTAGGCTTCGCGGCAATTCCGATAATAACAGTCGGGATTGCCACTGCAACCACAAGCGAAGCCATGTCCCTGACCTCTCTGACCACCGTGCTGGCCCTCGCCCTCGTCGCGCAGATCAGTCTCGCCACCCGCGCGGCGGCCCAGTCGCCTGCCTCGTCATGCGACAGCTCGTCCGCGGACTCGGTCGCCCGGAACCGCGCTCGATCGGACACCTCGGCAGCACGCTGCGCCACGACATCGGCCAGGGGCACCATGCTGGCCCCAGTGGAGATTACCGGGCACGCGGCCGGGCGAACCGGTTACGTCGTCCAGGGCGCAATCGCCGCCACGAAAACCGCTACGCCACTCGTCGACGTCCCGCAATCCGCGACCGTGGTGACACGACAGCTCATGGATGACCAGTCCATGCAGAGCATGGCGGATGTCGTTCGCTACATCCCAGGCATTTCCATTGCGCAGGGCGAAGGGAACCGCGATCAGGTCACGATTCGCGGCAACGGGTCTTCCGCAGACTTCTTCGTGGATGGAGTTCGCGACGATGCCCAGTATTTCCGCGATCTGTACAATCTCGATCGTGTGGAAGCACTCAAGGGCTCCAACGCCCTGCTCTTCGGGCGTGGCGGTGGAGGCGGCGTACTGAATCGCGTCACCAAGCAGCCCGAATGGCGGGCCATTCGCGCGCTCACGCTGGAGGGCGGGTCGTTCGATGACAGGCGCGGCTCGATAGACGTCGGCCAAGGGCTGTCCCCCGCGGTCGCAGCGCGGCTGAATGCCGTGTATGAGAACTCCGGCATGTACCGCGACAACGTCAGCCTCACGCGCTATGGCATCAACCCCACGGTGACGTTCGCGCCGGGAACGAAGCATACGCGGATCACGCTGGCCTACGAGTATTTCAGCGATGATCGCACGGCCGATCGCGGAATCCCGTCCTACCAGGGGCTACCGATTCGCATGGGCGTCGCCACGTTCTTCGGCAATCCGGACATCAACTATGCCCGCGCGCGCGTCAATGCCGCGGACGCCACCATCACGCACGAATTCCACAGCGGGATCCGCCTCAGCAATCACGCGCGCGTCAGCTCGTACAGCAAGCACTACCAGAACGTCTATCCCGGCGCCGTGGACAGCTCCGGCGCGATGGTGACGCTCAGCGCCTACAACCACTCCACACCGCGACGGAACATCTTCAATCAGACGGATGCCACGTATGCACTTGCCACCGGAGCAGTGCATCACACGCTGCTCGCGGGCGCGGAGCTGGGGCAAGAGTCCAGCGACAACGTGCGCAACACGGGCTACTTCAACGATTCCACGACGTCCATTCTCGCTCCCGTAGCGGACCCCACGGTCTACACGCCCGTCAGCTTCCGCCAGAGCGCGACGGACGCCAACGCGCACACCACCGCGACGACGCATTCACTCTACTTCCAGGATCACGTCGAACTCTCCATTCGCTGGCAGCTCGTGGCCGGCGTGCGCTACGACCATTTCGGCATCCGCTATCACGACAATCGTTCGAACGTCTCGCTCAACCGGAGCGACGACATGATCGCACCGCGCCTCGGCGTCATCTTCAAGCCCGCGACGCCCGTCTCGATCTACGCCAGCCGGAGCGTCTCGTATCTGCCGGGCGCCGGCGACCAATTTTCGACGCTCACGGCGACCACGCAGGGGCTCAGGCCGGAGCGATTCACGAACTATGAAGTCGGTGCGAAGTGGGACGTCGCGCGCCGGCTCGCGTTCGCGGCCGCACTCTACCGGCTCGACCGCACGAATACCCGCTCACCCGATCCGGTGGACCCCACGCGCATGCTGCAGACCGGGAGCCAGCGCTCCACCGGATTCGAGCTGGGTGCCAGCGGACGCATCACGTCCGCCTGGATGATAGCCGGCGGCTATTCCCATCAGAATGCAACGATCACGAGCACTACGACCGCCGCGCCCGCCGGGGCAACGGTCGCGCTGGTACCGCGCAACACACTGACACTCTGGAACAAGGTTCAGGTGAGTCGCACGATTGGCGCGGGCCTTGGCGTCTCGCATCGGTCCGACATGTTCGCCGCCGTGAACAATCAGGTCACGCTGCCGGCATACACGGAGATGGATGGTGCGCTGTACGTCACGCTCAGCCGCTCGCTACGCGCGCAGCTCTATCTGGAGAACCTGCTGGATGTGCGCTACTACCAGTCGGCGAACAACAACAACAATATCACGCCGGGCTCACCGCGTGCCGTTCGTTTCTCGATCATGACGGCCTTCTGACGCGGCGGCGAATGGGTCATGCCCGGTAGGGCTTTGCCCGACGCCACTCAGGGTCGGGCCTGACTGTCCGGGCTGTGCGTGACGCGTAGGTTGCAATTCGCCATGACCCGTGATGCCATCATCGCCGCCAGTCGCGGCAACGCCTTCGCGTCGCACGGACCCGACGCGTCGCACACCGCCTTCCACCGCCCGCTCCGGGTGCCGACGGGACCGTGGCGGCGCGGGCCGCGCGCCGTGCTCAGCGCCATGCTGCACGCGTCACTCCGGGTGAAGCTCGTCGGTGCCGCGTGCTTCGTGGTTGCTGTGATGCTCGGGCTTGATTTCGCTCTGCATGGCTCGAGTTCGCACGACCAGATGATGATGCTGCGAATTGGCGCGGGCTTGCTCGTCATGCTGGCGGTAAACCTGGTGCTGGTCTCGCTCGCGTTGCGGCCCGTGCGAGATCTCGAGGCGCTGTCCACGCGCGTGCTCGCGGGCGATCTCACGGCGCGAGCCGCGCTGTCTCCGCTCGCCGACCGGACCATCGCGCAGCTCGGCCGCAGCATCAATCTGCTGCTCGACAAGCTCGTATCCGAGCGCTCGCGCATGCGTCGCCTCGCCGCCGAAGTCATTCGCACGCATGACGCGGATCGAGCGCGCGTTGCACGCGAGTTGCACGAGTCGGTGGCTCAGGATCTGGCGGCGCAGATGCTGCAGCTCGGAGCCGTGGCGCTGGAAATGCCGACGCCCGAGCTGCGCGACCGCGTACTCGCCATCCGCACGATGGCGCACGACACCATGCACTCGCTCCGGGCGCTCTCCCAGACGGTCTATCCGGAAATTCTCGACTCGCTGGGGCTGGGGCCGGCCCTCTCGCAGCTCGTGCGGACGGCGCGGGAGCACTGTGCCGTCACCATCGATCTGGCGGTAGATTTGGGCGCCAGCTCCATTCCGGCGGCACCGGCGGCTGTGCTGTATCATGTGGCACAGGAGGCGCTGCGCAACGCCTGCGTGCACGCCGGTGCGCAGCGTATCACGATCTCATTGACGGCCGACTCGCGAATGGCGATTCTCACGGTGGCGGACGACGGCGACGGCTTTGAAGTCGCTACAGCAGAGTCGCCCGCACCCGGATTCGGCATTTTCTCCATGCGCGAACGACTCGCGCTGGCGAATGGCCGGCTGGAGGTGTTCAGTATGCCGGGTCGGGGCACACGCGTCGTGGCCATTATCCCGCTGTCCACGCTGGAGGAGCTGTGAGTGGAGATCTGATTCGCGTGGTCGTCGCGGATGACCATGCGGTTGTTCGCTCCGGATTGAAGGCGGTGCTCGGCACGGCGCGGGACATCGAGATCGTGGCGGAAGCGGGAAGCGGGCGCGAGGCCATTGCGGCCGTGAACCGCTTTCACCCGGATGTCGTGCTCATGGATCTCACGATGGCGGACACCGACGGCCTGACCGCCACGAAGACCATATCGGACGAGGGATCGAGCACGCGCGTGCTGGTGCTCACCATGCATACCGAAGAGGAATATCTCGTGCAGGTGCTGCAGGCGGGCGCGGCGGGTTATGTGGTGAAGAGCGCGGCGGATCGGGAGCTGCTGGATGCGGTCCGGACGGTGGCCCGGGGAGACATGTACGTGCAGCCGTCCGCCGCACGGGTGCTCGCGCGCGGCATCACAAAAAAGGATCCCAATGCGGACGATCGCGCGCGGTTCGAGCGGCTCACCGAGCGCGAGCAGGAGGTTCTCAAGCTGGTCGCCCAGGGGCATACGGCTCCGGAAATCGGAGAGATGCTGTTCATCAGCCGGAAAACGGTGGACACCTACAAGCAGCGCATCAATGAAAAGCTGGGATTGCAGCACCGTGCGGACTACGTGAAGCTGGCGCTGAAGCTCGGCCTGCTGTCGTCCTGACGGGAGAGCGCTCTGCCGGACGCGCTGCTGTCAGCGATCATAGCGATTTCCGCCGATGCAATAGTCTCGGTGGACAGCGCGCAGCGCATCATCGTGTTCAACGAAGGTGCGGAAAAGATGTTCGGATACGCGGCCGGGGAGGTGATGGGTCAGCCGCTCACCGTGCTGCTGCCCGAACACTCACGAGCTGTTCACGCGGCCCGCATTGAGGAGTTCGGACGCTCGGCGATTGCGGCGCGCCGCATGGGCGAGCGCGGCGAAATCGCGGGAAGGCGGAAGAATGGCGAGATCTTCCCCGCCGAGGCATCCATTTCAAAGGTCGGCCCCGACACGGCACGAGTCTACACTGCAGTCCTGCGCGACATTACGGAGCGCAAGCAGGCCGAGGCCGAGCGGACGCGTCTGCTGGAGCGGGCGGAGACGGCACGAGCAGCTGCCGAGTCGGCGCGGGCGGCAGCAGAATCGGCCGAGCGTCGCGCCGCGTTCCTCGCAGACGCCAGTGCGCTGTTGGACCGATCGCTCGACTACGAAACCACGCTGCAGAACCTCGCCGGCCTCGTCGTTCCCGAACGCGCCGATGTCTGCTTCATTGATGTCGTGGAGGGCGGCGCGACTCATCGGGTGGCATCCGCCGCCGCGAATGACGCCATGCGGGAGATCGCGCGCCAACTGCATCGCTTTCCGCGGCACTCGGACGAGCCGTATCTCACCCGTGAGGCCATTGTGACCGGACGGAGCGTGCTCCTGGCCGATGCCACGCGCGCCGCGCTCGATCCTGTCACACAGCACGCGCAGCACCTGGAGCTGCTCATGGCGTTGGAGCCGCGCTCCTGCATGATGGTGCCGCTCATCGCTCGCGGCCACACGCTGGGGGCCATGGCGTTCGTGGCATCCGGCGCGGCCCGCCGCTACAGCCCTGCGGACCTCGCTCTCGCGGAGGAGCTCGGGCACCGGGCCGCGCTCGCGGTGGACAACGCCCGGCTGTACGGGGCGGCGCAGCGCGCCACTCGCGCGCGCGATGAGATTCTCGGCATCGTCTCGCATGACCTGCGCAATCCGCTCAGCGCGATCGCCATGTGCGGGAGCGCGCTCGACGAGAGCCTGTCCACGGCGGACGATGGCGTGCGCTACATGGTGGACACCATTCGGCAGTCCGCTGACTGGATGAACCGGCTCATCCAGGATCTGCTCGACATCGCGAGCATCGAGACGGGGCATCTGGCGATGGAGCGTCATCGGCAGGATGCGGCGCCGCTGCTGGCGCAACTCGAAACGATATTCGCCGGGACCGCGGCCGAGCACGGTGTCACACTGGCCATTGCGACGTCGTCGCCGCTCGCTCCGGTCATGGCCGATGGTGAACGCCTGCTTCAGGTTCTGACGAATCTCGTGGCCAATGCGCTCAAGTTCACGCCGGCCGGTGGAACGATTCATGTGACCGCTGAGCCGGATGGGGCCTGTGTCCGCTTTGCCGTACGTGACACCGGCGCGGGAATTCCACCCGAGGATCTGCCCCATCTCTTCGATCGCTTCTGGCAGGCCCGCCGAGGCGCGAGCGAACGCGGCACCGGACTCGGACTGGCAATCTCGAAAGGTATCGTGGAGGGACACGGCGGCTCCATCCACGTCGTGAGTCAGGTCGGCAGCGGCAGCACCTTTTCGTTCACGATTCCCACTGCGCCGCGCTAGCCGGGAGCACTCGGCGCCCCCCGCGTCGTGGGCTCGCACGCAGGAGACGCACAAGACCCGGCACGCAATCCGGCACGCAATCCGGCACGAAACCGGCCGGATGCGCGCGCCGTAGAACCTGTGTCACCCACTCCCCGAGGATTGTGTGAGTGCCCTGCAGCCCTTTCGCCTGGCGTGGCGATCTCTCCGGCGCACGCCGGTATTCACCGCAGCCGCCGTGCTCACGCTGGCCATTGGCATCGGCGCCTCCGCCGCGATCTTCGCCGTGGTGAACGGTATTCTGCTGCGGCCCCTGCCCTACGGTCATCCGGAACAACTGGTCGGCGTCTGGAACAATCTGCCGCCGC